>Ga0308159_1000107_pt1 | contig 318894 bp, 253 predicted proteins | sample PhyCR1_FD_201040 | JGI IMG/M metagenome (GOLD analysis project Ga0308159, IMG submission 201040) | Phyllosphere microbial communities from UC Gill Tract Community Farm, Albany, California, United States - DLSLC.R1 | ecosystem: Host-associated > Plants > Phyllosphere > Unclassified | place... | reverse complement strand
AAAAGCTAAACAAAAACCTTGTTCCAAAAACCTGTCAGTACAACTTCATGAACTCTTTTCAGGGGTCATTTTAAATTGGCGAAGGGGGTCACTTTGCCCTGGCGAACAGGGGTCAGCTTCAGCCGGCCAAAGGGGTCTCTTTCGTTTGGCCTGAAGGGGTCAGTTTTGAATGGTTTGTCCACCAAGGCAAGGAATCAGATATAAGGACAATGCTTACCGCATTTGACCATAAAACTTTAGAAGAATTTAATGGGTTCTTTAACCATATCGTAGAGTTGGTTAACAAGGCTTAACTATAAATAACAAACTCCCCAGCGGGGAGTTTGTTGCATTAAAGCATATAAGTTTTACTGAAAGTCTACAATCTAAATTTCTAAATATGGTTTAGTTATGTACCTGACCAAACAAAATTAATTTTAAAAAGAATAATATAGGTATAGACATACAACTTAAAATAAAAGTTAGAATATATCTTCCATTATTGTATTCATATTTTTTTAAAAGTGATTCATATTTTTTATTATAAAAAATTAAAAAATAATTAATTATTATAAATGGTAAAAAATACAATATAAAAAGTTCTAATAAATCGCACCATGGTTTATACAAATAGTTTTCTAAGCCTAATTTATAATAATGAGTACCCAATACATCATGTTCTAATATTACTGTAAAAAACATAAATGCAATTCCACTAGGAAAACATATTGATACCATACTCTTATATTGCCACCACAAGCTATCTGCATTTCTTATTTTAGTAATGCAATCTACCCAAATTTTATAATATAATTTCAACATATATTTAATCGTTATTTATAGAATATGATATTATGTCCCTACCCACTGTGTAGATTCCATATACCGTAGCAACAGTAGCTATTATTGGTAATGCCGCTCCCGTTGCCCCACCTAATATAAGCAAACCTGCAACTGAACCCACAACACTAATCGCTCCATCTGCTATTGCCTGATAATTTATATTTCCAGTTGTGTTATACTCTTGTGCAGCGCCGTAAAGTGTATAACTGCCAGTAATCAAGCCAACCGTATTCCCCAATATTGAAGCCTTTTTAGCTATTTTCAGCATCCTTAAGGCATTAGCTTCAGTTAATGCCGCTGCAGAAAGCCCTTGTGACGCGTATCTGTAGATATAATTACTGTTATGTTCAGAGGCTTTTTCAAGTCCTGTTAAGAAAGTCCCAAACAATCCATTCCCAACATCAAAAGCTGTGGGGTTACTTATAAAAATTTTCTCTAAACTAAATTCAAAACCCGTATCTTCATAAGCACCCTTCAATTCTGAAGGAACAGCTTCACTATATTGTACGTAACCATAAAGACTATTGGTAAAAGGGTCTCTGAAATAACCTTTCAAATCTCCACCACTAATATTATTTGCTCCTTGCCCAATGCCGCCGTATCCATTACCCCCACCTAAATAATCAAACATATTGAATTGACGCTCTGGACCACGGGCATCTGGAGATATATAATTTCCAAATTTATCAAATTTATCTCTCCCTTTCCAGTCAACAGCATAATTAGTTGGCTTACCCTGTAATCCACTCGGGTCACTAAATAAAATTGGGTTGTTATTACCAAAAGTATAGGGTGACATTGAATAAGTTAACTCAGCAAGTTTATCTACAGTATTAAACCTACCTAAAGCAGGGTCATATTGCCTCCAGTCCATGCCGTACACGTTAAGGGCAAGGTCGTTTTCCAGTTCTTTACCGTTGTACTTATATTTTTGGGCTACTGCATTACCTAACGGACCGTTTACATTATAACCGTTGTGTTTTAAACCAAAGGCATAGTAATTGTTTTCTTCTACTATGGCAAGGTTACCGCTGGCATCTTTAGTATAGCTGGTTCGCACGTTACCTAAATGATCGGTATACTGAAATACGTAATTAAAAGCAGTACTACTTTTAGACACATAACCTTTTTCTGTACCAAAATATTGTAGTGTTGCTGCCGCACCGTTAAGCGATTGATAAATAAAACCACCTAAAAACTGGGTTACTGTAACTGCTGTACCGTTTGTAACGGTTTTTTTAACTTTTGTACCCTGACCGTCATATACATAATCGATGTATTTATTAGCCCCAAAAGTTATCCTTAATGGCAGGTTTAAACTATTATAAGTAATAGCTGTGATACCCTTATTAGCGTCAGATGTCATGTTGCCATTAGCATCATAAGTATATTCTGTAGCTACGCTCGCTTTATTTATAAAACCATCTAAGGTTGGGTCTATACCGGTATCTGTATCGCTAACAGCTAACAACCTGTTACTGTTTGCAGTATAAGTATAGGTTAAGTTATCTATAGTGCCTGTGGTGTTATTGCTTTTAAGCCCTTCGCGCAACAGGGTAAGTATATTACCGTTTTTATCGTAAGTTATACCCCCTTCTTTATATTTTTCGTACTGGGTAGGAAAGTTAGTAAGTGTATAGTTACCTATATAATTTGCATTTGTAAGCCTGTTTAAACCATCATACTGGTAACTATAATTGCGTAACTTATTATCGGCTTTGCTTTTCCAAACCGTTTCGGCAATATTACCATTAAATAATGCGGTCGAACCGGAATTATCTGTAGTATTATAATTAATCTTGAAATTAAAAAGATCGGTATTAGCGGCGAGCGATAAATCCTGGGCGGTATTGTTTATACCTTTAAGCCACCCTCTTACATTATAACTATAATCTACTGTTTGCCATGCCGGCATGGTTCCAAAAGTTTTAAATAAGTTTGGACCCGAAACTGTGGTATATACCCCACCAACTTTTTCCTGGGTAAACTGGCCTAACTCATCATACTGTTTCCAGGATATTAAATTTATATTGTTACCATCATTAATTTGTTGGGTATGAATTAATGGCCTGCTAAATTTGTCAAAGCTATATGCATCGACCACTTTAACATCATCAAAGCCGCTACGCTGGTGCAGCGATGTAGTATTAGTTATACTACCTTCAAAATTTAATTGTAGTTGTAAAGTATTGGTTGTACTATAATAAGCATTATTGTTTTTTGACCAAATTAACCTTGCTTTAGCATCATAACCATTTACAGTAGTAACCCAGTTTGTTGTAGTACCGTCTACCACCTTAACTAAACCACCTGTGGTTAATCCTTTTACCGCTGTTGTAAGTGTGTTGCCATGAGTAGTAATAGTTGGCACTATGATACCTGCTTTTACAAAATTATCGTACGTATCGTAATAGTTTACAGCTAATACATTTATACTGGTATTAGGTATAGCTGTATACGTATAATTAATTGTAGCCCCGCCATTGGTAAAAGCAGTAGAAGTTCTTGTTTCAGATACTGTACTGGAAGAATTTACGTTGTTTTGCAGGGTAACCCTGTCACTTGTAGTTGTAAGTTCCCCGGTATAAGCTACTCTGTCGAAAGTATCGTATTTTATAAAACTCCATTTTTTTAGTAATGTAACCGGATCAGGAATAGCCTGATTAGCGTCTTGAGTTAGTACTGGCCTGTTTAATTTATCAAATACGGTATATACCCATCCCTTATCTGGAGTGAATGCCTCAATTAACCGGTTACGGTAGTCGTAGTGGTACTGGTAGCATAAAGGTATTGCCGACTGAACAATTGAATATGTGGTGAGATAGGCGCCCAACCTACCTGTAGTAGTAATTAGTACAATAGCGTCTAGTGCCTTTGGCGGTATAGTAAAGGTTAGGTTGCCAAACCTGTCATACACATAATAGGTATCATATTTCAAACCCGATTCGAATGCCCGTTTTAAAATCAGCCGTCCATTTAAATCTTTAAATTCCTGGGTAGTTTTATTATCGCCATCAGTACTTGTCCAGTTTTCATTTTTAGTAACTGTTTTGTAAAGCTTACCAGACCCATACAAACCATTTATTGCAAGTACCGGTACCGCGGTATCGTTATCTGTAAATGTTATATTAAAATCATATACATTATCATATACAACACCAAGTATCATCAAACCAGTGCTACCAACAGATTTATTTGAATTGTATTCGTATTTAACAGTATGACTTCCTGAAAGTGCCCAATCGGCCCCAGGAGCTGCTTGTTCTATAATCCTGCCAAGTGGCGAATCTTCCTTTCGTACCTGGCTATATGGGTTTGTGGTTGAAATAAAATCTGAAGCAAATTTAGACCCATAATATGAAGTTAAATCAAAGTGAATTAACATCTCACTATCAGTATAATTGGGCGATGAAACTGTTTGATCTTTATTTACATATGGTAAACAATCTATAGTTTTTTGCCCAAGAGAATTATATACAATAGGCTTAACAATGTCTTTTCCGGTACCCCCACCGCCTAACGTTATAGATTGCATTGGCCTGCCTAAGCCATCCTGATAATCAATTTTAACAATTGTATCTGAAGCAGTAATAGGTAAAGCTGTATTGGTAGATTCTCTTTTATAAATTTTAGTTTTAATATAATTTTCCCCCGGACTTTGTGCCAATGCCATAAAAGGAAAGCACAAAAGTACTAAAAGTATATTTTTCATTTTAATTAGTTTTATGGTTTGGTATGGTATTGGTTTTCTGTAAGTATATTGCCGTTCTGGTCTTTTACATATTTTACTTTATTATTAGTATCGTATTCATATGTAGTGGTATTACCACGGGCATCGGTAACACTTAAAATACCTACCAATGGCTGATAAGTATATGTTGTTATAAAACTATTGGCTAGTTCAGCAGCGTTTCTTAAATTATTAAGTTTACTTTGTAATATTGCAGCATTAGCGGGAATTGATGTATCTGTATCCGCATTAGTTGCTGTCTGCAGTTCCGTTATAAGATTTTGAGGAATATCTCGGTAAGCAATATTATCAATTTCTGCAATTATCTGCGTAAAGTCATATCCCCACACATATGCTTTTTGGCGTCCATTTGGCTGTTCAGTTTCAAGTATATGACTGTATCTGTCATAAAGGTTGATTTTAGTTATATCTTCAAGTGTACCTGTTCCTTTTACTGCCTGTATTTGGCTTGGCAGGTAAGAGGTATTTACAATTGCTAAATGAGATGGATTAAACCAAGTGTTACCATAAACAACTTTAGTTGTAGATAAAAGGTCAGTACTTAAATATTCTTCAGTATGATCAATTTCATCTATCCTGTTTCTTAAATTGTAATCGGTGTTGTAGTATAAATTGGTGATTAAATTTTCAGCCGATCTGCTGGTTGTTTTAGTTTTTTTAGTTAACTGATGTAAACCATTATATTCAAAATTTTCTGTAGAACTAGCAGAGTTAATAGTTGTTGTAGCAGTAGGGAAATAATCTATATTTTTTATCTGAGAAACCATAGACCATCCCATATTATAGTTGCTAGCTATGCCTTGCTCTAATTCATGGCCTTCAAAAGTTTGATCAACTGACGAAGTGTTTGTGTAAGTATATTGTATTTCTTTTTGAAGAAAATTAGCACTATTATATATTTTAGTATTAGCCAGTTTACCTGTTCGATAGTCAAAAATACTTCCAACTAGGGCAAAATCTATTGGAGAATTATACGTAAACTCTGTTCTTCCATTTGCAGTAAGATTAGCTGGAGACTCTGGTATATTGATAGAATTAATAACGGTGATATTTTTATATCTTACCACATCATTACCACCATCATCTAAAGTTAAAGAGCCACTGCTTAAAGTAGGGTCTGAAATCAAATTATAAGCATAATTAATTTCGCGAGAGGGTACTATTAAAGGACCTTCACCTGGCAAATAAAGAGTTGAAGGATGGTAATAATCCTGTGAAACATTTGCATCGGCAAAAAAGCCTATTGTTTTAATACGTATACCACCACCATACCACCATTTGTTAATGGTTGAATTAAGCACCTTAGCTGTTACACTTGCATATCCTGATGCAGTAGTTGGGGCTATAGAAATTGTATAAGATCCTTTTCCGAGACTTAAAGAAGGACCTAAACAGTTGTTTTGACCACTATTAACAGGAAAAAAACTGCCAATCGGGGAAGAGCCCTGTTTAAATATTAATTGTGGATAGACTTGCGAAGGCTGACCATCTAAACCACCTATAGGTGAGGTATAAAGATCTGCATCAAATTGTACATATACAATTGCTGATTGGGCGAGGGAAAATGACCGAGGAAATATACTTCCTTCTGTCATTAAAGAAGCCGTATAATTATATTTATTTTCAGGTTTAGTAATATCGCTGTAAAAATTAGGATCAATGTCGGTATCACTGCCTCTAACTAAGTCCATCCGTTTACCAAATTTATATGAATAGGTATTTGCTTCATAATTATATATAATACAACCACCAGTAGGTAAAGTCATTTTTTCTAAAACACCATAAGTAGAGGTATCTTTATTTGCAATTTTACTTGCTGTATTAGTGGTCGGACACCATTCGCTGGAATCGTTAAGATACCCCCAGGTGTCTACGTTAGCTGATAGTGAGAAATTGGATTTATAAGCTAATTTATAAGATTGTTTATTTGTATCTGCAAAATCTCCCAAATCTACCTGAGTAAGGAGCATGGAGTTAGTAAAACTTGATCCATAAGTGAAACTTAATTTTCTTATAGGTTTATTTAAATAATCATATACTATTACATGATAATATGTATACCAATTATCCAAATCTGCCCACGGATGGCCATCATATGTTATTTTACCATAACCGGGTACACTAATTTCTGTTAGAATTTGATAATAGTTATTTATTCCACTCCAATATGATGGGTAGGAAAAAGGGGAATAAGTATAGGTTGCTAAAACGATATTATTGTTATCTGTAATACTTACTAATTGGTATGAAGCATTAAAACGATAACCATGCATTCTGGAAGCATCTACAAAAACCATGCTATCTGCAGTACCAAATGTATAAACATACCCTTTGCTGTCATAAATTTTAAAGCCTGTTATATTAAAGCTTCCGGGATCGTTAACTACTTCTACTTTAACAATAGAGCCTGGATTTTCGGTTACCGTAGCGCCAAAAGTTTTATTAGATTGGGAAATTTTAAACTTACCCGATAACCCCATGCAGCTAAAGCTATAAATGTCATCGTCTGTCGCACCTGCAGTAGTACCAGACCACACAAGTTCATCGGGCTGATAACCGATGTTTCGTGATATTACACCACCGCCACTTAAATTCCATCCACGCCCAACATTACCCGAAGCCTTATTGAATGACGATATTGAGGCAGGATGATAAGAAAGTGATAAATCAATACTTACATTTTTATCTCTTGTAGGCATGCTGTAAAGTGGAATGCTAACTTGCGGCGCACCTGTATAAAGATCTGTAGGATATTCCTCAAAACTAATGGCTGATGACACGGCTGGATTTTGATAAGTACTTTGCCCCAATACTGCATGTACACACAGGAGCAACAAGGCACAAATAGTGCCCTTAAGGGAGGTAATTTTCATTTTATTGGTTGGTAAATGTTTGTACTGCAAATTTGTGGCAATAAAATTCGTGATAAAAATATTTTTTTAAGATTTTTTTAACTATTGAAAAAAGAGATTTCGCTAAAAAAATAATTTGTAATATTGCAGTGAACCTACCACGTTGACAATGAAACTGATTACAACAAAAAAACTACCTTCTTTTAACCTTCAGGAAATGCTAATTGTGCTGGCAATTATTGGTATACTATTACTTATTGCATTACCTAACCTTATGCCTTTAATTACTAAAGCAAAAAGCGTTGAAGCCCAAACACAGCTTAAAGCAATATTTAATGCAGAGAAGCAATATTTCTTTATGTACTCAAAATACAGTACTGATTTAAGCGAAATAGATTTTGAAGCTCCAAAAACGGTAAAAGATAATGGCACTGCTAACTATGTTTATGAAGTAATTCAATCGTCAAATAATGAATTTAAAGCAAGGGCTACTGCTATTACTGACTTTAACGGTGACGGTATTTTTAATGTATGGGAGGTTGACCAAAATGGTAATCCCAAACAAATAACTAATGATTGATATTGCATTTAAAACAACTATAATACTTGTCTTTTTTATAATTTTTTGGCAGGACAGTAAGGATAGATTAGTATACTGGTTTTTATATCCTCTAATAGGAGTTTTAGCATATGTAATTCAAAGCAATACAATAAACAATTATATTTTGGTAATATACAACTCATTACTAAACATGATTCTTGTTTCTTTAATTGTAATTATTGCCTGGATATATTCTGCAGTGATAAAAAAAAAGAAATTTTTAAATGAAAGTATAGGCATAGGCGATATTTTACTTTTTATCTTTTTATGTTTTACATTCACCACTATAACCTTTATAATACTATTTGTTTTTTCCCTGATATTTTCTTTAGTGCTTTACCAATATTTTAAAACCAGAATACTACAAGATACAGTGCCATTAGCAGGGTATATCGCTTTATTTTTTGCCGCTGTTTATGTCGTTTCATTTTTTATACAACCAAAATACCTGTTTGCATAGTCATGAGCACATCATTTAATTTACCTATAGAACTGCAACAGCTGGTTAACCCGCAACAGGCTTATCATTATAGGATCGTTCCTCATGAAAAAGAGGGTAAAATAATTACTTTTAAAACGGATAATCAGAATATTACCCAGCTAAAATCAGAGTTATTTATAGTTTTAGGTTTACCAGTTGAATTAGTATCTGAATCTGAAGAAAATATTAACAGGTACTTATCTACCAACTACAGGAAATCCTCTGCTGATAAAGTTTCAGAAATTCATTATTCTAACGATTTTCTGGAAAAAATCCTTTTAAGTGCTAAAGAAACCGGGAGTAGTGATATCCACTTTGAACCGTATGAAATGAAAGCCCGTGTACGCTTTCGCTTAGACGGTAAACTAAAGGAGCAATTCCACATTAGCCTTGAAGAGTATCCGGTAATTATTAATAAAATAAAAATACGTTCTCAGCTTGATATTTCCGAAAAAAGGCTGCCACAGGATGGGCGCATTACTATTTCTACTGAATATGAAGATTTCGACATCAGGGTATCAGTACTCCCTACCCTACATGGCGAAAAAGTAGTCTTGAGGATTTTAAGTAAAGATACCAGTCATATTGATTTAGAGTCGGTTGGTTTTACAGAAAATGAACTAAAAGTGTATCTCGAAGGTATAAAAAAGCCTAATGGTATCGTTTTGATTTCCGGCCCTACAGGATCCGGTAAAACTACAACCTTGTACGCAACCCTTAAAAAATTAAACCTGCCAAATACCAATATACTTACGGTAGAAGACCCGATAGAATATACTTTAGAAGGTATTAACCAAGTACAGCTAAAAGAAAATATAGGCCTTGATTTTGCTGCAACGCTACGGACTTTCTTAAGGCAGGACCCGGACATAATTATGGTGGGTGAAATCAGGGATGTTAACACCGCAAATATGGCCATACGCGCTGCGCTTACTGGCCACTTAGTATTGTCTACAATACATACTAATTCTGCATGGGCTACCGTGTCAAGGCTTATAGATATGGGTGTGCCCTCGTTTTTAATTGCAAGTACCTTAAATGTTAGTATCGCGCAGCGCCTTATCCGTAAACTTTGTAATGTTTGTAAATCAAAACAACCTATAGCTACGGCGCTATTCCCTATTGGCTTTACAATACCTACCGGGCTTACTCATCATCATGAAGTAGTAGGTTGCGAACATTGCTACCATACCGGATATGCAGGCAGAAAAGCGATTTACGAAATTTTGCCAATCGATAAAGAATTAATGGGCCTCATAAAAACAAACGTACTTTCTATAGACGAATATCTGGAAGATAAAAAAATACAGTCTCTAAAAAAAAATGCTATAGAGCTTATTAAAGAAGGCATAACATCCGTAGAAGAAGTTTTTTCTTTATTGATGGAATAAAAAATTATATTTGGCGAATATTGGCCAACCACTACCAAACCTTATGAAAAAAATATTATTGTGCTTTTTTACTTTATTATCTGCACTTACCTATTCGCAGGATAATAAACGGATAGAGCAAATTCGAAACCATATTGAAGCTATTGCCGCGGATACCCCAGGCCTTGGTGAAAAAGTAAATATTAAAATTAAAGAAGCTGCGCTTTCTGATTTTTTAATTGCGGTTTCTGAGATCCATAAAGTTAACTTAAGTGTAGATCCAGCCTTAAAACAAATTAATATTGTTAATAATTTTACAGACGTTTCTGTAGCCGACCTTATTTTGTTTTTATGTAAAGAGTACAACCTTTCTGTGGAATTTACCGGAAATATTCTTTCAATAAGACCTTTTGCAGCTCCAAAGGAAATACCTGTTGAAAAAGCGATTGATGTAGGTTACGACTATAATGATAACCTGCTATCCCTCAACCTTAAGGAAGATAAGTTGTATGATGCTTTTAAAAAAATAATGGATTCCAGCGGTAAAAACCTTGTATTTGCCCCCGGTATGGAAAATTTACCTTTAACGGCATACATTAAAAGCATGCCTTTTGATGCTGCTATTAATAAATTAGCTTATGCCAACGACCTTGTAGTATCTAAGACCAGGGACAACTTTTATTTGTTCGACCGTCTTGATGGTGCAGGGCCTACAGCTACGGCGCCAAGTAATGATGCCGCCGGTATACGCCAAAGCAGGCCGGTAAGAAACCGAAAATCTAATTTCTTTTTTACCGTTACCGATAGTGAAAAGCAACTTTTAGATGTTGATTTTGAAAACACACCAATATCAAGCATTGTATATGATATTGGTACCGAGCTACAAATCGACCTTTTTATTGCCAGCCCATTAGAGAATGCAGGTAATGCAACTGTAAAAGCTAAAAATATAACCTTTGATGAGTTGTTGCTTAAAATATTCGAAGCGAACGCAAAGAATGGCGCGACTGTAGCAGCACAAAACAGGGTAAGCACTTCACAATACGATGGTGTAAATAGTGGCGTTGCAATACCAGCAACGGGTAATGAAACATATACCTTTATGAAAAAGGATAATATTTATTATTTCGGCACAAAAACACAGCTAACAGTTCGCAATGTTAAAGCCATACCCATGATGCACCGATCAATCGAGTTGTTAGGCGACCCTGCAACTGCCGAAAAGACAGTGGGCAGGACACAAACTAACTTTAATAATTATAACGGAAATAGCTTAGGATCAACTAATGGAAATTATCAGCAGCAGCAACAACAATCTCAAAATACCGCAAAAGAAAGTGCACCTTCTGAATCAATACTAACTATCATACCCGATGAAGTTAAGCGCGACCTTGATATAAAGATTGACAAAGAATTGAACAGTTTTGTTGTAAATGGTCCTGCAGAGAATATACAACGTTTTGAATCGTTTATAAAGTATATCGACAAGCCCGTGCCTGTAATTTTAATTGAAGTGATGCTACTCGAAGTAAGCCGAAGTGCCATTATAGAAACTGGCATTAGCGCTGGTATAGGTACAAAACCTACAGTTACTACAGGAGGCGTGTTTCCTACAGCAGACATAACATTGGGTGCTCAAACCATTAATAAAATTATAAATGGTTTTGACGGTTTTGGATCGTTAAATATTGGTTCGGTAGTCCCTAACTTTTACTTAAGCTTAAAAGCTTTGGAAACTAACGGTGACCTTAAAATTCGTTCTTCCCCTAGATTATCTACACTTAATGGCCATAAAGCAAGCCTTTCTATTGGTGAAACAACGTATTATGTAGTAACAAGCCAAAACTACTATGGGTCGCAAATAACTCAAACATCTGAAATTAAAAATTACCAACCTATTGATGCCGACCTATCTGTAACCATAAGGCCTTTAGTATCGGGTGATGGGCAGATAACACTTGATATTAAAGTTATACAATCCAGCTTTAATGGCGAGAAAATAGATAAAGATGCGCCTCCGGGAATAAATTCACGAGAGTTCACATCAATCGTAAGAGTAAAAGACCAGGATCTTATTGTATTAGGAGGGCTTGAAGAAAAAGTTAAAAATGACTCAGGTAGCGGCGTACCCCTACTATCAAGGATACCTATTATAAAATGGCTTTTTAGTTCGCGTAAGCGCGAGGATTCGAGGAAAAAATTAACGGTTTTAATAAAACCTACTGTTATCTATTAATGGTATCATTTTTAGAAAATATACTTTTAGGGAAACAATACATTGGTATTGAGTTCTTTTCTTTAAACCAGGAAAAGCGATTTGCTTTTTTAATGGCTCAAAAGAAAAAGGATGAACTTGTTATATCTAAAAGTGATATTTTTTATGATTTAAAAATATTAGAGCTTGAAAAATCAAATTTACCTGCGGTAATAGTATTTAATAATGAGCATGTACTGCAAAAAGAGGTAGAAAGCACTGATGCCAATGACAGGAAGCTGCTACAAAAAGCTTTCCCAAATTTACAGGCTGATGATTTTTATTACGAAATATGGAGAAAAGAATTAAACTCTATAATTTCAATTTGCCGAAAGGCATATATTGATGAGCAGTTAAAAAACCTTGAACCTTTTTTTAAGGTTACTTCTATAAGTTTAGGGGTTTCATCTATATCAGCTCTGGTAGGTTTAAAAGCTCCTAATCTTTTAGCTACCAATACGCAACAAATACAGCTTGACGCAGAAGTTAGTACTGTTGAATTGGTTGAAAATGATACTATAGAATATGATATTAATGGCTTATCGATTACTAACAATTACCTGTTAGCTTTTAGTGCTGTGCTTAGATATTTACTACCTATTAGTACTACGGGTACTGTTGATGCTTTAGCCACCACTTTAAAGGAAAATTATAACCAAAAAACTTTTTTTGATAAAGGACTTAAAACCGGAATAGCAGTGTTACTCATTCTACTTCTTGCAAACTTTTTTTTGTTTACCTATTATTTTGATAATGTAACCGAAATGGACACAACACTATCTGTAAGTAAAAGTGAAATTGAAAATATAGTAAAGATAAAAGAGCGTATTAAAGTTAATGAGCAAAAACTGGAAAGCTTTAATGGCAATGCATCTTCTAAGAGTTCTTTAATAATAAATACAATTGTTAAGGCAGTTCCCTATTCTATTTTACTCTCAGATATTACATATCATCCGCTTGAGAAAAAAATTAAGGAAGATGAACCTGTCATTACACAAGACAGCCTGATAACCGTATCTGGCAGCACGCTTAGCAATACTGATTTTACTAATTGGGTGGCAGGAATAGAAAACATAAAACCGGTAAATGATGTTGTTATTACTTCCTTTGGAAAAGACCCTGACAATCAAACCACTTTTTCATTAAGGATATTAATTAAAAAATGAAATTAAACAGAAAAAATAAAATGCTTTTATTGGGGCTCGCTATCGCGTTATACCTTTGCTATGCTTTTGCTTTTTCTAAAACATTAAATTACTACCATCAATATACTGATCAAAAAGAGGTAGCTGCAAATAATTTTAATGACCCGGCCGTATTGCAACAGCTTATGCTTAAAGAAAAGCAATTGAATAAAGTACTGCAACACTATAGCATTAACACAGATGCTTCTTTTCAAAACGAGCTTTTAAAACAACTATCTATATTAAGTGGTAAGTACAACCTTAAGATAACTGATTTTAAAGAGCCACATGTATTTACAGATAAAGGTATTAAAACAAGTAGTTATATATTTTCTGTAGAAGGTAGCTTTAACGGCATATTATTGCTTATAAATACCATTGAGAATAAACTAGCTTTAGGAAATATAAAACACATCAGCTTTTTAAAGAAGAAGAATTTTAAAACCAATACCGATTACCTTGTGGCAGAAGTCATATTGCAAAAAAGCGAAACAATAAAATAAATAACAAGAACCTGATTGTATATACAGTTTCTTGTATAAAGTGCATTTAATGAAAAAAATACTTTACCTGCTCCTGATTGTAACAGTGGGCTGCCAGACTACCAAAATTAAAAACGAACACTATAAAGTTTCGCCGGCAAATGCAGAACTGGGTAGCATTGGCGAAGCCAAATCAAGGTATAATCTTGATAATGATTTTAATATTCACGCCATACCGGTTTTAGAATCTAAAATTAGGTTAGAATTACAATTACTACCTTTTAATAAAGATATTAATAAAGTATATGCAGCCAAGGTAGCTGCCGGACAGGCACGGGTAAAAATAAATTATGTTGATAGCATTCCTGCCAAACCTGTTTATGCGACATTAAATATTATTAGCCTTACCGATTTTGCTACTGAACTTAACGGAGTGCATAATAAAAACGTAATAGCCTACCTTAAAGATACCAAGAATGCAGTTATGGTTACCGGGGTTGCAATTGCTTTTACGGATGATGACATTGCGAAAATAAAACAGGCAGATACCTATTATTTAATAAATAACCTCGATAAAAAATATAGCGTTGCTCTTTATAAAGAGGGTAAGAAAACGGGGATCATTGATTTACAATCGGGTACTTTACTGGCCTATAATTTAAGTAAGTTTTGCTGGGCAATCAACGATAGACAGCAATGGTACGTAGGCGATATCGTAAAAGATAATACATCGTGCAAGGGCAATACAAAATCAAGGATTAAGGAAAAAGAAGAAATTAACCTGTTTAAAATGTAATTGATATGATAAAGAGATTACTATACTTATTACCACTGTTGGTTTTATTTTATTCGTGTGATGAAATTTTACTTGAAGATGATATATCTGATGAAGTTGTAAAACTTATTGCACCCTCTAATGATGCTCAGTTTTTTTCTACAGGAATTACATTTACCTGGGAGCCTATAGAAAACGGAACTAATTACAGGATACAAATAGCGAAACCAGATTTTGATAACCCAATACAAATAATAGCCGATAATGTTACCGACACGACATCATTTACAACTCAATTAAATGTGGGTAAGTACCAATGGCGTGTACAGGCTGTTAACAGTGGTTATAAAACGGTTTACTCAACGAGGTCGTTTACGGTAGTCAGTAACGAAGATTTTCAAAGTAATTCAATTACTTTATCGTCACCTACTAACAATCTTGTTACTAAAACCGCTACTCAAAATTTAGTTTGGCAACCGGTTATTGGTGCTACCGGCTATCATTTTCAAATTATAGATGCTGCGTCTAACACAATGACTTTTGAAGAAGATGTAGCGAACACATCTTATAATTATACATTTACCGAAGGAAGCTATCAATGGAAGATACGGGCCACTAATGGAGATCAAAACACACTGTATGCCTCTCGAAATATTTTAGTAGATGTTACGCCTCCTAATACTCCAATTTTAACACTACCTGCTGATGTTACAAATACCTCAGATAGTGATATTACTTTTCAATGGGCCAGAGCTGCTATTGCCGGAAGTTTAGAAACTGATACTATTTACATTTACAGCGAGAAAGAACTCATAAACTTAATATATAGTAATATTGAAACTAGTCCTTACATTACATCCAGCCTTACCGCCGGAACCTATTTTTGGTATGTAAAATCGACTGATGCGGCCGGTAACACCAGTCAGCAAAGCGCAGTGTTTAGCTTTACACTAAATTAAATTATGAAAAACAAAAAGAGCATTTACATACTTTTACCCGTAGTATTATTAATATGGGGTTTAGTGATATACCGACTTTTTGATTTTACCGCAGACGATATACCTGATGGAACCCCATTAAATTTTAAAGTGAAGCCACTGGCTATAAAACCAAAGGATACATTTTCTATCAATGTAAATTACAGGGATCCTTTTTTAGGCAAAATGTACCTGCCTGTTCAGGGTAAAAAAACTATTAAAAAAGCAAGCACAACTAAGCAGACACCACCTTTAATATGGCCTTCAATAGTTTACAAAGGCATTGTATCTGACAATAAAAACAAAAAAAAGGTTTTTATGCTTATCATCAGTGGGCAAACATTTTTAATGTCTGAAAAAGATACCCAACTAGATGTACATCTTACCGGTGGTAACAGAGAATATATTACTGTAAGGTTTCAGGGAGTGGCTAATAAAATATTTTTACAACCTTGAAGAAGCTATTGCTAAAACATAAAGTTCGCTCGGGAGCGCTACAATTTACCCTTTTTATATCGGTAGTAATAGCGCTAATATTAGCGGGCGCGCTTTTACTGGCTTATACACATGGGGTTTTTATCCAGCAATCTAAAGCCACTATAAATAATATACAGCTTGCAGATAGTGGTATTACAACACTATTAAAACAAACCACTTTAAGTGCTGACACCATTGCCCTGAATCTACCAAACAATACAGAAGGGCAAACTCTAAAAACACATCTTTCGCAATGGGGTGTATTTGAAAAAGCTTATGTAGTGACGACCCATCGGAATAAAAAATTCATTAAATGTTCGCTTCTTGGGTCTAGCTTTAAAAGTTCACAGAGGGCGGCAGTTTATTTGCAGGAAAATTATAATCCGCTAGCCGTTGTTGGTAACACAAGGATTGAAGGAATTGCTTACCTGCCAGAACAAGGATTACGCCCTGGTAATATTTCGGGTAACAGTTATTACGGAACAGAACTTGTATACGGATCAGTAAAAAAAAGTACTATTAAATTGCCTGAACTTACTTATGATTACAAGCAAAACCTACGATATTATTTAGAAGAATATAAACCACAAAACTCTGAAAGCTATATTGCTTTAAAAGATAAAGTTGCAAATTCATTTAATGATGCTGTAAAAGGATATTATTCAGCAGAACCGATTATATTAAATGATGTTTCTCTTTCCGGTAATTTAATAATTAGGTCATCAAGTAAAATTACAATTAAAAAAACAGCTCTTTTGAAAGACATAATTATTGCAGCGCCTCTTGTTGAAGTTGAAGACGGCGTTACAGGAAATTTTCAAATTATAGCAAGTACGACAATCAAGATTGGTAAAAAATGCGTGTTAAGTTATCCTTCGGCATTAATAATTATAAAAAAGGAAAGTGCTGAAACACCATCTGAAGATCTCTTTTATAATAAAATAGTTATCGACGAAAAATCTACAATACGCGGCAGCGTTTGCTATTTTAGTGATTTTATCGAAAAAAACTACAAGGTTAATATTTTTGTTAGCCTTGGCTCTTCTATAAAAGGCGAAATATATTGTGAGGGTAACCTGGAGTTAAAGGGTAATGTAGCCGGTAGTGTTTATACGCAACAGTTTATTACTAATGAGGGCGGTACCGTATTTTTAAACCACCTTTATAATGCGCAAATTGTCAGTAAAAATTTACCCGAGGCATTTGGTGGTATATTATTTAAAAACGAGTCTAAATCGATAATGAAATGGCTCTATTAAAAAAAATAAAATCGGCTACGCTGGTTGAAGCGCTGGTTGCCACTGTATTAATAGTGGTGGTATTTATAATTGCCAGCCTTGTGCTTAATAACCTATTGGTAAACTCATTTTCTAAGAATACGCATGGTATTGAAAACCGTATTTTCGAGTTGGAGTACCAAGCAATACATGGTGCTATAATCTTTCCTTATCATGAAGAATTTAAAAACTGGGACATAGAATTTATTAAAGAGCAGCACGATAACAATACTGTTATAACCGCACATGCAATACATAAGGGTAGTGGTAAAGAAGTAAATAAAAGCATTATTTATGAAGCCAACTAAAGTACAATCATTCACTCTGGCCGAGATGTTAGTGGTCATGATTATTACTGCTATAGTTATAGGGCTTGCTTTTAGTGTGCTTAGCCTGGTGCAAAAACAGGTTCATGGAATCCAGAAAAACTTTAGTAAAACAACAGAATTATCGCTTTTAGAGCAAAGGCTGTGGCAGGATTTTAACCAACATAATATTATAAGTTATCATGACCATAAAATAGCGTTACTATCAGATAATGATACCGTTTATTATAATATTGACCAGACATTTGTTTTACGAAATACGGATACATTACACACTAAAATTACAATAACTAAGATGTTTAATAACGGACGTGAAGTTTCATCCGGAACAATCGATGCGCTATCAATATCTGCAGAGGCAGAAATACCGGAGTATAGTATCTTTGTATACTCAACCCCAGACGCTACAACCTTAATAAATCAAGATGGCCTTTAAATTAGATACTATTCCAACTAATACCTCTCAAAAAGAAGGTGCTAGCGATATTGAACGCCTACTTAAAACCGAAATAAAACTTTTTGGAGGTGGTTTTAATAATAAAAAAAAGCAGGCATTTTATCTTGAACTTGGGGTATTGCTAAAGGCCGGTATTACAATAAAAGAAGCAATTACTCTTGTAATAGAATCACTTAAAAAAAAGGAAGATAAAGCCCTTTTTGAAACTGTACTACACCAAGTTGTAAATGGTAAACCATTTTCGGATGCGTTGTATGCGTCTAAACAATTTTCGGAATACGAATATTACTCCCTAAAAATAGGTGAAGAAACAGGTACAACAGCCCGGGTTTGTCAGGAACTTGGTATTTTTTACGAGCGCAAAAACGAGCAAAAACGTATAGTAATTGCGGCGCTAACTTATCCTGGTATCGTATTTTCTACAGCCATACTTGTCGTAATGTTTATGCTTAGTTATGTAGTCCCAATGTTTGAAGGCATTTTTAAACAAAATAAAATGGAACTCCCAGCCCTTACAAGGGTTATCATGAAAATGTCGGCATTTACACAGTCATATGGACTGTTATTTTTTATTGGTTTGGCTACTCTACTATTTGCCAGCCGTTTTTTTAAAGATAATGTTGTTTATAGAAAAAGTTTGCATTACACAATGCTCAAAATACCGGTGTTAGGCCCTTTTATGGCTAAAGTATACTTAGCACAGTTTACGCAGGCTGTTACGTTGCTAACAGCATCAAAAGTACCGATATTAAACAGTATACAAATGGTGCGCAAAATGATTCAGTTCGTGCCGTTGCAAGACGACCTTCAAAAAGTTGAAAATGATATTATGAAAGGTAACAGCCTTAGCGAAAGCCTTAAGCAAACCAAGCTTTTTGACAGCCGTATAATATCTTTAGTAAAAGTAGCTGAAGAAACTAACCAGACCGAATATGTTTTTAACCAGCTTAACGAACAATACAATCAGGAAGTCGTACAGCAGTCTAAAATAATGTCTACAGTACTGGAACCTGTGATTATTGTATTTGTTGGGGTTCTTGTGGCGGTATTGCTTATAGCGATGTATTTACCAATGTTTCAGCTGAGTAGTGCAATAGGGTAATTTGTTAATTTATACCATTTCAAAATTAGCATTATACATTATTAGCATTTAATATGCGTCTATTGACCACATAAAATTTAATAAAAAACTTCAGCTACACACTGAAGTTTTTTGTGACCACGGAGGGGTCAGAACCTATTTTGAAACGTGTAGTGTTTTCGGGAGTTTCATCCCAGTATAAAATGGCAGGGGTAACAACAGGGGTAACAAAGTCTATTGTAAAGATATCATTAATGAAAATCATAATACCCCTTACTAACAATATAATTTACAGTATTTAATGATCGTACAACTTAATCGATTTAATTGTGTGATTTACTTTTAGGCTTCTTTACCTCTTCTTTTTAAATTTTCTATCTTGCCTAGCAAGGAGTCAGATATATGGACTATGCTTACAACGTTTGACCATAAGACTGTAGAGGAATTTAATGGGTTCTATAACCATATCTTAGAATCGGTTAACAAGGCTTAACTATCTTCATACAAGTAATTCAACCTAAACCTATAAACAGCAACCTACCAAATCTTAATGGTTTCCCAACAGATAACCTAAAATCTACCCAACTCAAATACGACATAGTGGCCAGCAAGTTTATGGCTGGCATACACAACCACCACAAGCGCATCGCACCAGTAACGCTAAGAATGACCTTGGGTTAATTGGTGCGGTGTTAAAGGGGCTGGTGGCTATGGTTGTAATGCTTGTAGCAGTGTATGGTGGGCTTTAAAAAGTACAAAACCACCCGTTAAGAGTGGTTTGTAGTTGTTTCGTACGAGCAAGATGCTCGCACCAGCGGGAGCCAAAAGCTACCGGGCGTATTGTATTATAGTATCCTTAAAACTACTCCCGAAATTACTTTTTTTTAGAGGTCAGTTCGAAGTGATTGTAAAAATCAAACTTATAATTTTCAAAAAACACGTATATTACCTTAAAAACCCTGAAAAAATATAATATAGTATTAGTAAAATGATTAGTAAGCCTGCTAAGTCTTTATCACTAGCCTTGACTTTAAATACTTTTATAATTAATTTTCCTAAATAAAAAGAAATCGTTAAAACAGCAAGAACAATAATAACGGAAAAAAAAGTTGGATATTTATCTAATAAGCTCATAGTCATTTTAATTAAATACATTTTTGATAGCTTGCCAAAGGTCTTGAAAACTCGTTGGGCCAACACTTTTTCTTTCTCCCACGCCGTTACCAGAAGGTGTTTTCATAGCCTTCATTAATGCTCCGTTTTGAATATGCTGTACACCGTAAATAATTGCATAACTATTGTTTTTTCCAATGGCGTTTTTTAGTGCAGCTCCAGCTTTACCAACTATAGCTTCGGCGCTTGTTGCCACTCCCAAAGCACCAAATAGAGCTTTTTGTTTTTGGTTTAACTTTGAAACTAAAGAATTTATTGCAGTAAAGCCATTAAGTACAGCAACACCTGCTTTTGTGTAGTCTGTAGTTTTATCCGCTGTTTTATTAATCATATCTACATTATAAACTCCATTATTAGATTTATTATATGAAGAAACTGTGGATGTCCATTCGCCTAAAGCGGAGGTGGAATCTCCGGCTTTAGCTTCTCTACTTGAGGTTTTTCCTGTGGTTGTAGAAACATTTCCTTCGCTATCTTTCGTAATGCTTCCTGACGATGTAGTAACAGTATTTCCATTTGTAACATTTCCATATGCATCGACAGTATTTGTTATTGACGAAGTAGAATAACTTACATTAACACTACCATCTTCACCGTAATTTGTGGTAGTATTTGTTGTTGTTTGGTTTATGTGAGTAACATTACTTTTATCAACGGTTGATGTTATCATAGTAACACTTTCTTTTACGGGGTCAATTGCATCGGCACCATCTGGGTCAACGAAAACAACCGGATTATTATTGAACGCTACATACGGTGATTGATTATGGTGTGTTACGGGATCAATTTGTAACATTCTACCAATCGCGGGATCATATTGTCTCAGTCCAAAGTCGTAAACCCCCAGCCCCAGCTCGTCTTGCAGCTCCTTTCCGTTGTACTTATACTTCTGCGCGCTTGGATTATTAAGCGTTGAAGATGGATTACCATAACCGCCATGTTTAAGCCCAAATGGGTAATAATTATTTTCCTCTAAAACATTTACCGTAACATTGTTTACTACAGAAGTTAACAACTTAAAGTTAGTGGTTGTTGTATTAATGTTGTCTACAGATTTATCAATTGATAATATTAAAGCCGGATGCTGTTTTATTACATATTCAAAATTAAGTGTTTGTACTCCGGCTGTTGTTACATTAGCAATTAAATATTGAGCCGACTGCCCTGTACTTGTGTTAAGTTCGGTTACAAAAACCCTGACTATTGGGGTAGTGCCACGATCTAAAGTAAGGTTAAAATACAATTTTTGGCCAACAGTGGCATTACTAATTATCCTTTTATTTACACCATCATAAGCTGCTTTTACATTTACAAGAAGCGCTCCATTTTGTGCCGGTACAGATGTTGCCGTTACAGGTGTGTTTGGGCTTTTTACCCCAAAACCATCATCGGTAGTATCAAAAGTATCATTCCACAATTGTTGTAATGTTGCCCCATAACTTAACCTTATATTACCCAAGTGGTCTTTGTATTGATAAACATAACCATAAGTACCATCTGTGTTCCTCTTCACATAGCCTTCCTGCTGGCTAAAAAACTGGAAAACAGGGGCTACATTATTAGGGTCTACTGTTGCTCTGGTATAGGTAAAGCCAGAGTTATATTCTGTTACCGCTAGCACACCCGCCTTAGTTACTTTTTTACGAAGTTTAATTCCCGTAGCGTCATAATAATATTCAATTTTATCACCATTAGTAAATGTAATGCTTTTAGGTAAATTTAGGTGATTATATAAAATCGCATTAGCAGTACTGTTACCGGTACCTATTTTTTTATTCAGGTCTTTGGTTATATTACCATTATCATCGTATGAGTAATCATTATAACCGCTGGTAGTGGCAATATTACCATCTGTAAAACTTTCTGTAGATCCTGTATCAGTTACATTGTCTAACCTGTTACCTGTGTAACTGTAAGTAAGGTTATCTAATGTAGTAGTTGTGGCAGCAGTGCTGACTAACCAACCCGACCTGTCTAAGTTTGTTATATTTCCATTTTTGTCGTATTGTAAAGACTCTTTGTAATTTAGGGACGAAATCAATTCCAACGTTTTCGTTTTACTAATCAAATAATTTTGTGCGTTAGTAAGCCTGTTTAAGTTATCGTAAGTATATATATAGCTTCGCTTCGAAGTTGTCACATCATTATTGGTCTTCCATGTTGTCTGGCTTATATTACCGTTATATAACGCAGTTGCGCCTGAAATTGTAGGAGCATTGTAACCAATGTTGAATGCAAAAAGGTCGGCACCTAGTGTATTAGTATCATTTATATTTTTTAGCCATCCTCTAATATTATACCCCATATTTACGGTTTGCAAACCTGTTGTGCCAGCATAATCAGCACCCGGCATGCCACCTACTTTTTTCTCTATTAGCTGACCCAGTTCATTGTATTTATTCCATACAATAAGTTCCTCGGTATTGTCTCCTGCTTTTTGGGTATGTTTTAATAACCTGTCAGCATTATCGTAAGTATAATAATCAATTACAGTAATAGGTGACCATGCACTTGAACTATATAAACCATCACTGATAAGCGACAGTTTGCTAATTGAAGTAGTAGTCTCTATCACTCTACCGGTAAAGTCTAAATTTGTTAAAATAGTGCTATAATATTTTGTGTAATCATCGTTTATATAACTATAAATTTGCCTGCCCTTATTATCATAACCATTAATATTGGTAATCCATCTATCATTATCTAAAATCCTTTTATAGGAAACTGTGGGCAGGCCTTTTGTGTTTACAGATGATGTAGATGTGATTAATATTTTGCCATAAACTGTAGCGGGTAATGTTGCGGCTGATACATTATAATCATCATAATAATTGATTGTAAATACATTAATGCCTGTACTTGGAAACGCATTGTTAGGGTAGTAAATAGGCAAAGTACTTGTTGCAAGTGTAATTGAACCAGTACCTCTACTTTCTGACAATGGAGATGATGACGCGTCAAGAGTGATTTGTAAATCTTTTCTGACACTACTGTTAACATAATCTCCAGTGTAAATTACTCTATTAAATTTATCGTACTTAGTAAATAACCATTTATTAAGTTTTTTCAATTCGGCATCCTGAGTAAGTATGGCCCTGTCTAATTTGTCATATACAATATATTCCCAGCCCTTACCTGGCAGTTTTTTTTCAACCAACCGGCTACGATAATCGTATTTATATTGATAACATAAATTGTTCATACCGTCTTCTCTTATTACATAACTTGTCCCTTCTCTTCCTATAAGTTTTTTTATTGCAATATCGCTGCCTAAAGGAGGAATAACATAAGTCAGGTTACCATAATTGTCATACACATAATAGGTGTCATAATTTGTGTCATCATTATATGTTCTTTTTAGTATTAACTGGCCTTGAATATCTCTAAACTCCTCAGTAGTTTTATTATTACCATCACTGGCTGTCCAGTTCTCATCTTTGGTAACCGTCTTGTACAATACCCCAACTGAACAATACCCATTGCATATTAATGATGGACTCTGAATATCTAGAACTCCATTAGCCGTAGAAAAATTTACTTGTAAATTGTAAATGTCCTCGCCATTATTTAAGTCATATTCTTGTTTAACTGTATGGTCAATATAATCATCTGCAGTACCTAACAGGGCAGTACCTTTCCAAGGAGTACCGGGTGCACCTTGTTTCAAAACCCGATTAAGGGGTGAGGCTTCAAAAAAAGTTTCATTATACGGATTTGTGGTATTTTCATAATCCGCAGTATTATAAAACAGTGTTGTGTTACTTTCTGCAGCAGTATCAAATTTACGATTAGATGTGCTCTCTGCAAAAGGCAGGTATTCTTTAGCTTTTCTACCAAGATCATCATAACCTATATGGGTTACAATGTCTTTTCCTGATGCAGATGCGCCACCCATAATTTGTTGTTTTGGCCTGCCTAAACCATCTATATAAGTAACGTTAGATACTGTGTCTTGCGTAGATGAGTTTTTATATACTGTTGTTTTTACATAATTTTGTGAAGGTGATTGAGCAAAAACAATACTGCTTAAAAATAGCTGGGTTAAAATAAATATATAATTTCTCATCTTATTTGTAGTGATATTCATTTTTAGATAATGCATTACCATCTGCATCTAGTACTTGTTTTAATCTCTGGTATTCGTCATATTCATAATATGTAGTGTAACCTCTTACATCTGTAACGCTTGTTACTCCAATTAATGGGTTATGTGTAAATGTGGTTACCATACAATTAGGTAATAGTGCTCTTAAATTATTTAATGCGTCGCGAAGATTTTTCTCACTACATGTGCCAGTGTAACAGCTATCAACATCTGAATTTGAAAATGTTTGTAAATTACTTAATGTACTTATAGTACTTGCAGTAGCCGTTGCAAAAGTTGCAGCATCGCAATTTTCTATTTTAGCAATAGGTAAAAGCTTATTATAGCCCCAAATAACATAAGTATAAATGCCATTTTCGTTATGATATTGTAAAATATTGCCTGTATCATCATAAATATCATAAAAAACTTTTTTGATAGATGCAGAATCAGAGTTGCCTAGTGGCAATATATCAACTTCAGAAGGTACAGTAATACCATTGTTTTCTATGTAACTAAAATTATATTGCTCTTTAAGTACACCATTTGTGTACACATATTTCACACTAGGTAAATTCAACATATTTTTCTGTAGGTGGATTGCCGCAGTTGAGGGAGTAATTACTTCTTTATAATATTCACCGGTTGTTATAGAAGGTGATATTTTAAAAGTGCTTGTAAGCACATCGTTATTATTATAAGTATTATAGGTTGTCGTTTCTAGGTTTCCAGAGGTAAAGTACTCTGTAACTTTTTCTGAGCTTTTTAAGCTGTGCTTACCATATACAGCGTAATAACCAACTAAAAACTGGGGTACTGAGTTAATTTCTAGGCTTCCGCTTATTCCATTTATATGATATAAATACCTGAATTGCGATATTTTGTTACCATAATAAATATTTGATTTTTTGTTTGAATAGGTGTATACCTTACTCATTACTGGAGTTGCACTATCTTGCGCATACACATCTTCAGTTAACACATCACCATTTGAAGAATTAATATCTGACAATGAAGGTAAAGACATTTTATTATACGTAAAATACCCATTAGTATCAGCCTGAAGAGGAAGAGCATCTTTTTTATTTACAAATGTCCAAACTGTTTTACCATTACCTGTGTTTGATATATTCTCCGCAGTGACCTGACTATAACCCACTGCATTAAATGATCCTGTTTGTGATGGTTGAACATAATTTGAACATCCAAATTCCTTAACAGTAAAATTTTGATTAAACATAGATGCAGGATTTGCAACGCTACCCTCACTACTATCGTACGAAGTATATAATTTAAAAGGTGTAATATTAATTCCTCCTGAATAGCTATAATTTGTTTTACGGGCTAGTCCATTTTCATTTATCAGAGAAATACTTTTCAATCTAAGCCCTGCGCCTGATATTGTCCCTGTAGAATTATCTGAATTTGTTAATTGCATTTCGTAAGGTCCTACACTATAATTATTCAGCTCATATTCGTAATTTACACTTCCACCGGTAGGATAGATAATTTTTTCGAGCGTATATGCTCTCGTATAATCTATATAAGCTGATTTGTTATTACCATTGCTACCCATTTCAGGATGCCCTAATGTAGATGGATTCGGAGCTAAAGATAAATTAGCGGTTTGGCCGTTATAAAAGCCCCAAAAATCCACTGCTGTTGAATTTTTCACAGGTAATGGAGTCGAATTATAAGAGAAATTATAAGGTTTTTTACCTATTTCCTGAACTAAAAGTAGCTTTAGGCGATATGAAATTGCGCTACCATTTGTACTAACAGGCACACTACCTGTTGAATTAACTGCTACCTGGTTACCGACGCCAGTAGAATAAAAATAACTATATGAGAAATTAAATTGTTTTAACACTGAAGCAGTGTTTAAGTTCTTCACTGTAATATTGTCTAACTTCTGGTCAGTATTAGTTCTATCTAATCTACTTGAATAGCTAAAATTAATTTCTTCTTCGGGTGTAGTGATTTTCGAAACATAAATATTCCAGTCTGAGGTGCCATTTGTTGTAGTTGTTGTAAATAGTTTATCGGAATTGTTAGAACTCACTAAAATTGATGGATAACCTCTGTGTAAATCATCTATATAGCTGTTATCTATAAAATTAGAAGCATTAATAACACTTTGACTATAACTTTTACTCTCAGACTGACCAAAATTTGAATATTCAAAACTTATAACTTTATTTTTCTTAGTTATAATTTTGCTTATCATCCATGTTTTACTGCTGCTATTGCCCCCACCTCCTCCTGGCGACATAGGGTCTCCGGCAGAGTTTGAACTGCTTAATGTAATTTTTTCCCCCGAAAAAAAATATTGATCTCCATCGGGTGTAATTACTTTCCAATCAACTGTTCCGTTGCTATTAGCATTTGGAGCATCATTGTTTGAAATCATTTCAATTTTATATCCATTATTATCCAATACTTCAATTTGCCCTTGATCGGTTCCGGTAATTTTTTTTATAAAACGAAGGGAATGTCCAAAAAAATTAACCCTAAATATATCCGGCTCCATGTCATATGACGCATAATTATAATCAGCAAAACAATATGCTTGGTTTGGAAAAATAAAAGCATTACCGGTGGCTATAAAAGCTGAATTTGTGGCTTGCGGAGTTGTAGCAGTAAAAACTGGCTCTGGGTTACAGTCTGATGTTGAACACGGATAGCCAAATGCAGAATAGGTATAACATAAAATTTGCCATTCTACAAGCGGACCATTATTAATTTGATATTTCAAAAGACGTTTATTGTAGGGCTGTAAATCGTCTAATCCATTAATAGTTTGTGTAACCATTCCAAAATTTAAGTTCCAACCCAGTCCTACATAACTGGCCTCATCGCTTACCCTGATGCCGCCTGCGTGGTATTGTAGCGTTATAGGCACATTAACATCATCTACGTTAATATTGTAAAGAGGGACGCTAATATTAGGAATACCTGTATATTCACCCACAGGTATTTGGTCATATTTTGTAAATTCAAAAACTTTAGGTGGATCGGGAGCTTTAAAAGACTGTAGAGTTTGTGAGAAACAATGTAGAGAAATCAGAAGTGAGAGAATGGTAAAATATTTTTTCATTGGTTGTAATTTGTATGCAACATTAGTTATAAATTCTTGTTAAAAAAAATTTAGCATTTTATTTTTTTTTTGTAATTTATGTTTTAAGATCATTTAGTTATAATTCATAACTATTCGATTCTTTCAAAATGGATATGGAACTAATTTTTCAGGCAGAATTATAATAAGACATCTTACAATATATAGATATGATGAAAAAACTAAGAAAGTTGTTAGGGAATAATTTTTTATTATTAATTTATTTATTGTTAATCATAAGTTGTAGAGAAAAAACCAATCCCATACTGAATAAGGTATATAATTTAGAACATCAATTATTAAAAAAAGATTTGCAAAAATTTGCAGAAAAACCAGAAAATATTGCTATTTCAGAAGCACAATTTAAACTTGGTTTAAAAATTAAAAGTCAAATAGTAAGAGGTAAAAATAAAGATGTAAGTATATTAAAATATTTTAATTCAAGGGGGGATTTATAATATAGATGAAATGTCTAATATAGTATTACATTCTCTTCATCGTCACCTCAATTGGAAAAAAAATTGATTTTAGAAAATCAGATTATAGACAAAGTTAATTTTAATCAAGCCCCCTATTGACTGTCAAAAATTTAAAAAAAATAATTTAAAAAAAATCTCAATTATTCCAATGGCGATACAATTCAGGTGAGAATGTATATCAGCAGCATTGATAAAAAAGCTTATCCAATTGAATGCTTAAATATGTATCCCAACTGGAAATTTAATAACAATGATTTATTAATCAAAGGCATCGTATTACAAAATGGCATCATTTATAAAGAAATTGAAGAAAATATTTTTATGAAAATTAAAGTTATTTCTGTAAATAAAAAAATCCAGTCATCAATGAAAATCGTTCAATCAAATGACAGTTTAGAAATTGTTTTGAATTATGATATAATTGAAAAAATAAACTGATAAGAAAACTTAACAATTTAACTATCAATATTAATTCATATCAAATCTCATTTATACTGCTTCAAATAAGCCACAGTTATGAGAAAATTATTTTTAACAATTACACCTTTTATTCAAATAACAACTATTAAAATAAGATAATAGGTTGGTATACTTTTATCATAAAATATTATTGCTAAATAATAATAAAATTAGATTTTTTATCTTGTTAAAATTATGTTATATTGCCCTAATAAATTTATGTTAAAAATGCGTAAGTATTTTTTGTTTTTTAGTATAGTGTTCCATATTTTGTATTTTTATATAATTAGGTTTAAAAACTTTGAGTTACCCTATGGGTGTACCCGTTCTTAGAAAATGCTGAAACCTACTTATTTTACTGGGATTATTATAAAGGCTGCGGAGCCTCTTCCTCCGCCAAATGAAGTTTTCGACTAAATTTCAAAAAACAAAAACCTTTAAATCCCAGGATTTAAAGGTTTTTTTATTTTTATAAACTACCATGTGTGTGTATATAATGTAGGCCACAGTTAACTAGTTATAAATTTTAACGTTATTCCCATCCACACATGGTACGCCCTCTTTTTTGTGCAGTAATTAAAGTGGTAGCAATTATAGTATGCTTACACTTAGCAAGGCCTGGGCACGACCTGTCTAAATGATAACGTAAAGCAGAATTACTGGTGCATATAAATACCTGCTTATCCTTAACGGGAGCAACACGGTTGTTGTTTTCTGAATTTGAGCAGCTGATAACTGCGAACATACAACCAATACTCATTTTAATAGTGCAGAGTTTGATAAAATTCATCTTTAACTATTTAGATAAAACCTTCTATTCAATATTGCCTATTTTAGGAATAACCTGTATAAGTATACGCTGGTTTTTTTTGTCGTTGCTTTTAGGGTAACGCCCTACCCCACCGGTGCCCGAACCGGATATCTGGATTTCACAAATGGCAGGATCTAACTGAATATTATGTGCATCCCACAATTTTTTAACGGCCCAGGCACGGGCATAACTTAATAAATAATTGTTTTTATAACTATCGCCAGACGACATACCTTCAATCAGTATTAAATACTTAATATCCTGGTTTTGATATTTTACTTTTAAAGTATCTATAAGTTTTTTGATGGAAAAACCCACTTTAACCAAATACTTTTCATCCGACTTTTTTTTAAGAATATCGGTATTAATCGCAAACTCTACATTTTCTATAAGTGAGAAGCGCTTATAAATACTATCGTATGCAAAATAGTCCTTGGGTAATTCCTTAACCGCAGATTGTATTTCTATAATCTTTCGCAACTGTTGTTCTGTTGCCTGCTGCTGACGTTTCATCATGGCAATAACAAGCACAAAAAGTACCAGCATTATAAAAAACAGGCTTGTCATTAAATCGGCATAACTGGCCCAAAAAAAGTTAGTTTTTTTAGACATTATGTAAAAATTTTATAAAGTGTCCAGAAACAAAAGCCTACACCTGTAACAGCGCCGGTACCAATAAACACATAAGCCGCATACTTTATAGCTTCGGGTATTTTAATTGCAGGATCTAAAGGTTTGGCAAGTTTATCGGCTAAATTGTTAATCGCGTTATTTAAAATATCCAGTTTATCGTTTTGCGATTTAGTTTCTTTTTCGAGCGCTGTCATACCCGTATTAAGTGTACTCAACTTCTTTAATTCATTAAGGTTACCCCTGTCTTCTTTAAGTAAGTTTTCAAGCAGGTTTTCTTCTTTAATAGTTATGTTTTTTATAGCTGTTATTTGGGCATCAATATGTTGCTTTAAATTATCTAAACTTTTAGTCAGCGTATTATCAACATTAATTACAGCATCGGTAACCATTTGTTTACGGTTACTAAACTCTCTCATTTCCATTTGCAACACACCCATAAGCTCTTTATTAACCTGAATGTTATTATCCATAGAATTAGCAATAGTCTCTACAGCTTGTGTACGGTCTAACTGATTGGTAATATTATGATTTAACCTATCTGCATTGGCTACAAAAACATTCAGTTGGCTTAAAAACTGTGTAAATTTCTCGAACTCTTTTGTACTAACCCTAAGCTCCTGTAGCACGTTTACATTAAGCTTTGCCAATTGCGCAACATCTACCTCTTTTAACTCGTTCATAAGGTTTACCTGGCTGTCAAACGAATGTAAAATTTTATTCATCACTCCGTTAAAGCTACTTACGTTAACCGAGAATGTATCGTTAAATTTTAATAAATTAGCCTGTAATGAATATATGCTTGACGATATATTTTGAGACAAAACTGGTAGCAATTGTGTTTGTATCCAGGTAAACATATCATTTTTTAACCCTTCGGCCTGTAATTTTGCCCCCTTGTATTTATAACCCGATAGTATTACCGTAAGCAATAATCCAATAAAACTTGCAATCATGGCTACCTTAACACCACCAATAAGCATATCTATAGCACTTTCAAAATTATTGTCGCTAATGCTGGGCATACTGAAGAGGCCTATAACAATACCTATCATAGTACCCATTAAACCAAGATATAATGGTATAGGCAACAGGGCGTTAATTTCTTCATCTACAGCATCGGTATTACGTTCTACCACGTCTTTAATAAGGTTAAAATCGCTCACTGCTCCTTTGTTTCTTAATAAATACGTATTTACAGAATTAAGCACTTTATCTAAAACTGTGTTAGACTGTGCTGATCTTATCAGGGTAACTTCTATATATTTTTCGCTCATGGTATTATTTTAAAGTCGGCTCCAGCCATCTTGTTGATGGCTTGTTAAAAGCTTGTATTTAATTTTCTTTTCTTCGTTACCTTTAGTTACCCATATTAAATCATCGTAGCCGGGTTGGGGTACTTCTTCATTCAACTCAACAGCAACAACAGTATCCTCTATTTCGTCTATAATTTCAGCTTCAACAAATTGTTCTTTCTCTTCCTGTGGCAGCTGAAATTTATTAAGGTTGCTTAAAATATGATCGATATTAATATCTTTAACCTGGCTTTCGCGGATGTAGACTTTAACTGTTTCAAAACTTTTTGCTTCGGGTATAATTTGTTTATACTGGTCAATTTTTCTCCAAGTGGTAATGCCAACCAAAATTTGAGCAGCAACTATAATTATGATTACTAGTAGTATTAGTATTTCGTGCATATTACTGGTATTTAATTCTTAATTTCTTATCTCTATCTATAATCCATTTATCGCCGTTTTTATAGGCGGTGCCTGGCTTGGTGACAATAATTTTTTTTGCGCCTGCAAATGCATCATTTTCTTCGTAACAAACGGGTTCTAAAAATCTTTTAGGATTAGTTAAAGCATCTTTAATACCTGCGTCATCAGAGAAAAACTCAAAAGACGCTGTTAGCGGGTTGTTAGGGTTTGATGTAAACTTGAATAACGAAATGGTTTGCCTGAATGTATCTGAACCTTGGTTAACTTCAAAAGATCCGTCGGGGTTGGGTGTCGACATATAAAACTCGATAACCTTTGGTTTTTCAGGTAACGATAAATTAATTTCAGGAGATTTAACCTCCTCAACAACAGGTATAGGTGAAATAGCCGGCGGAGAAGCAACTTCACGCTGGGATTCTTGCCTTCCATTAACTCTGCTTTCCAGCCTTTGCAGCCTACCTAAAATATCGTTATTAGTGGTTACATCAGTTTGAGTCGTAAAATTTTTTGTACCTCCATTTTTTCTGAAGCCTGTGTTTTTCTCTACCTCATCAGATAATCCTGAGAATTTAGAATATAGAATACTAATAGCAACCACAAGTATCACTACAATAACGAATAGCACTATAAACCAAACATCAGTAATAAGGTTATAGCCGGGCGATAAAATAATTGTTTTCATAGTTATACTTCGGTACTGTTTAATTCTGAATAAATTTTAAAAGCCAAATGGTTTAGTGCCCCTTTTAACGGATAAAAGAAAAGCGTTTCCTCAATTTCCACATCGCTAATTCCCTGTAGCTCTTTCAGTTTTTCTTTTACTCCCGATTTTAAATTATCCAGTGTTTTTTCTTCCAGATAACCTTTGTATTTAGTTAGAAAAGCAGGGTTAATATCAAATTTCTTTTTAAAACTGAACGTGTTGTTAAGCGAAAAGAAAAAGTCTAAAAATTCCAGATAGGTATTTGTCGCATCCTTTTCAGCATCTTCATCAATATCACTATATTTTAATGAAAACGAGCTATCAGATGTTCCCGATAGTACCGTAATATCATCTATCGAAATATCTTTTTCATCTATAAGTAATGCACCAATGCAACTAATTTCTTTAGGGTTTATTACCTTTTTAAGCTCAATGCTTTTTGTGGTTTCTAACTTATAAACCTTTTGAAATATCAATTCGGTCAATTCTTTAACTGCTGTAAGCTTTGTATTACCCTCTGCTAAGTCAATCATTTTAGATCCTGTACCACTAAGTGTAATGTAACCCGGAGCCTTAATTTGCTTAGCCACCATGAGTTTGGCAATGTGGTAAATTATAGAACTGTAAAACAGTATGAATATGATCCTGAATTCATTATCATTAAGCAGCGAATTGTTGAACGAAAAGTCTTTGCCTTCTATTTTTAAACGGTCGCTTTTTTCGATAGAAAATAAGTACGAAATAATATCTTCCGATTTTTCAATATCCTGAAACGAGAACCAGTTGCCAAGTCCTTTATCTTCTATAATTTTGCTGTACTTTTTTACAAAGCCATTAATGGCTGATGATCGGCCAATGTAATCTCCAAAAATAGAATTAGCCGCAAACCTGAACGATGTTAAAACTTCGGGTTTATCGTTTATATAAATAACAACATCGGTAGTTTCGCCACCAATATCTATAGATATAACCGAGTTTTGCCCCGCAACAATGCCTTCTTTTTTATTAAAGTAGTAGAACGGAGCAACACTTTCTGACAGTTTAGACGGTGCATATTTAGAGTTAAAGTACTTTTTAAAAAGCTTTTCCCAACTTTGCTCCATCTTATTCCTGCGGTTCTCTGTCATGCTCGACGGGTACAGCCAAATAAGCTTAGTAGACGATAAATCTCCACCGTTCAATAATACTTTGTTTCTGATTAGCAGCAATAAATTTTCGAAATACGCCTCTATAACTTTTATACCGCCATTGCTTTGTATATCGCTCCACTTAAGGTTTGTTTTAACCTCTGCATTGCGGGGTGTTAAGTGCTTTTCGTACAAAAACGGAATATTAAAATCAGATAAGGCATAAATAATATCGTTAAGGTCGATACCTTTTTTAGAACTGATAGCCGTTCGCTGCGGAAAATGAATCTCTGTTCCCCTCTCTATAATTTCGGGTAAAAATTCATGCGGAATTAAATCGACCAGCTGGTTGGTTCTGGTAGCATTAAGTGCCTTTATGGTTTCCGGGTTTGATGGGTCGTGTAGGGTGCCAATTTGTATATCTACCGCCGTAATTTCAAAAGGTCTTGGTTCGCCATTATCTTTACGATATTCAATATGCGTGTTAGACGTACCAAAATCTACTGCAAAAGTAAATTGTGATGTACCCTGAGAAAATGGCTTAAATCGCGGAATTAAAATACCCTTTGTCCACTTATTTTTAATTTCGATATAATCGAAACCTTCCTCAAGTACATAATAATCAGATGATATATTATCATTTTGCTTATCGCTGCGTTGCTTTACCGCTTTTTCTATAACCTGTTTATTCTCTTCGTTTTTATAAAACTGCAGGTTGTATTTATTGTGCTTGGTATGCTCCTGTATATCCCTGTCCATAAAGGCAATACGGTAATGGTTATCGCTATCTTTAGCCAGTTTTAAAAACGGATACAACGTAAGGCCAAACTGGTTTTCTATAATAGCACCGTGATTTCTGGCAACGTCTGGCTCTGCAATCTGGTATTCGTTTGCAGGTGGGTAATACACCCTTTCATAAGTAATGTATTTACTGTTTTGTATAGGTACACGCAGGGTAACATTAACCCCGCCGGTAGCCATTTGCTTAATTTCTATAGCATGCTTACCATCGGGCATAGTGTTTTGCAAAGAGGTACTATCAAAATAATCAAAGTATTCTTTTTTAACCGGCAACAAATAGCCTTTGGTAACATCGCCAGATGCTACCGTAAAATTGCCATTAAAAAACTTATCATGATTTAGCGGGTAAACCGTGCGAACTATATAAGGCTCTAAAAAATCAGATATAGTTAAATACGGATATTTTTTACCATCAAAAGGTAAAGTCCGCTCTTTTAAAGGTTTTTCATCGGTATAATTGGCTTTGTTGTTCCTGTCCCAAACGTCAGATGTATACATTGTTTTTTCAGCATAAGCATCAACCGGTAGTACTAAGGGCAATGCCGCTTTATTACTTTTAGAGGCAGCAATTATAAAGCCGCTGTTATCTGGTGCTGACTCCTTTTTTTTGCGCAATTCGAAACCTAAAATTTCTACAGGTGTGCCACTACCCGCTGTAAGCCTTTCAAAATCCGACTCAAATTCAGCTTTGGTATAGTTATTTATTTTAGTTTTTTGCTCAGCGGTAAGCAATTCAAAACTACTTTCTAAATAGCTATCAACGGCTCTTAACTTTCTCGAAAAATCGGGCATGTTGCGCCTTAGCCCGTAAATAAATTTTTGGTACTCAAAGTCTCTTTTATATAATGGTTGATAGGTATCATCAAAAACAAGGTCTTTACCAAAAGGGATATTTACATACTTTAAATTATTTGCCGATGTAAAAAATAAACTGGCCGGAGATGTACCGCCAATTATATTCATAGTTTTAGGCCCTGATTTATAATTTAAAAGATACAGTTGTTCGGTATCATTAAAGTTATATGCCGCGGCATCCTGCTCTAAATATAGTTTTAAAGTATCGCCAAGCAGCCTGTGCCTTGTATTAGGTGATTGCAGCAACACATCAAGGTCTTTACTTTTATCCCAAACAATAATATTTACATCATTCTGTAATTTATCGATGTTAAAAAATATCTCACCAACATCAAAACAATCCGATACCATTTTATGAAAAATAGTACTGCCTTCAATTTGCTTGCTGTTGGCAATATTTTCGAAAGCGGTTTTAACCAGGTCAATACGTGCAAAAGGGCTGGGTATAGAGGTTATCTCTTTCCTGGCCGATGCACCCGCAGGGTCTTTAATGGCATCTATGGCATTTTTACCGTAAGCGGCAGATGTTTGCCAGTCTTCTATATTATCGGCTCCGTTATGAAATCTGAATACTTTTGCCATACTGCTTAAAATTTATATTTTTCTGAAACCAAAGTTTCGGTAGTATTATGAAATAAGTTCATGAAACGCTGCTCTGGCGAATCGTTGTTTTTTAAATTTTTCTGAGATTTATCAAGCAGATGGTTGTACCTCAAATAGTTTTTCCCTCCACCTTCAAAAATGCTGCTGTTTGGCTTAACCCCCTTAACCATTTCGAAAAGGTTAGTATCGTTAGCATTTAAATTAAAAGGCGAAAACCCCCGCTGGTTATTATTTAACTCATTAAGCCATTCCATAAAGTATTGGTTAAACACCCGCAGGTAACTGCTTAAAAAAGGCTGCGTTAAAAAACTTTGCAGGTTTATGTTTTTTGCCCACGCATTATCTGGGCAATCCTGCATTTTATTAGTGCAATACATGGCAAAAAGCAGGTATTGTGTAAGTGGTTTTTTAAGTAGCAACTGAGAGGCAAAGCCCAAGTTTTCGTATATAATGGCAGGCGCATTTTCTTTAATACCAAACTCTTTATAGACAGGGTTTTCGGCTTTACCGTTTACGTTTACCAATGCTGTTGCTGGCATTGCGGCAAAATCTACAATAGCCAGGGCTGCGGCAACTTCTAAAAAGTGCGCGTCATTTTTTTGGGATACAGACCCTTCATGGTTTGGGTGATCTTTAGTAATATCATCGCCGGCATAATACAATGCATTAAGCGAGTTGTTACCACTAACGTTTTCTTCATAATACGATAACGCCGCTTTAGTTTTAGATATAAACGATGACTTATCTATCTTACTTTCTTCATCGGGCGCTACGCCAAAGTAAGGCAATAATGTTATGGCTCCTACGGGTGCATCCTGTAACAGTTTTGAGGTACTTATAGAAGAGTCCGCGTTACGGATATTTTTCAGCAACAGCGGAAATCCTGCCGCACCTGTACCTCCAAAAATTGAACTGATAATAAATATCCTGTCGTTTTGCGCGAATGACGATGCAAAGGCCTTGAAATCCTGCGATTGCTTAAACTGGTTCAGCACCACGCTGCCTATATTTGGGTTGCCCTTAAAGCCAACTTCCATATCGGCATCCAAATTGTCTTCAGAAAATAAAAGGCTTATCAGCGCTTTGTTACTTTCATCAAGGCTGCCATATTCTATATAGTCTTTAAAGCGTTCATTTTTTATATCACTTAAAACCAATTTAAAATTCTGACAAACATTAGTGATCTTTGTTTTGAAGAATTTATTATCATCAGCTGCTGTAAAGCTTAAACTATCGCGCAGGTGCTGGTAATTTTTAAGTATATCTATAGTACGGGTTACATCGCCATTAGCTTCATCCGGGTCTATAATTATAGGCACTACTTCAAAATCGCTAATATTAACCCCGGTTGCCAGTAACATGGTAAGTGCTTTAATAACGCGGGACCCAGTGCCCCCTATTCCGAAAACGTATAATTTTGCCATAATTTAAAAAGGAGTTCGTGAAGCAGAAATGCTTTTAATTTTGAATACTAATGAAAAAACGAAGCTGAAAATTACCGCCCAAAGCACATTTACCATCGAGAAAGTAAAATATTGAGAGAAGGTGTACGTATTGCCTGGTTCTGATTTTTCGAGTGCCGACATACTACTCATATAGGCAACTATAAAATTGACTACCGCTATGGCTATTAACCATAAAAACCAGTAACTGCGTTTGTGCAAATTGCCGTAGTTAGATAGCAGGTAGTAATATAAAACTTCCATTATGAGTGATGAAAACAACATAATTAATCCTATTGATGTGTAAGCATTAGCATCATACATTGCATCAGAAAAGCCATTAATGTAAAAAAGCCGTAAGGGGGGAAATCCTTCATAAATCATTTCGAAAAAGCTTGCCATAAGGTTGGTATTTATTGGTTTATTTTAATGTTTATTTTAAAGTAGTTAGCAGCAGAATCGGTTTGATGCGCTTCATTAATACCTTCTACCAGGTATTTAAAGCCAAAGGTTTTAGACCCCAGGTTTTTTATATTGGTATCATCGTTAGTGCTGGATGCATACACCCATTGCGGAATTTCATTTTTTAAACCAAATTCTAAATCAGAATAATTGGCTGACGTAGCTAAAAAGTTGATAATGTGCGTAGGCTGTTTTCCTGATTTGGTAATAAGGTTTACCGATGCCGGTTTTAAAAGCTTAGGATTGTAGCGCGTAATACTGGTAATTTTATAATCGCCTTTTGTTATACTGTAACTAAGCGGGTTGATAACTGCATCTTCTTCTGCCGGCACACTAATTAAATCTACCGCTACAGAAAATGTAAAGCCCTTACCATCGCGGTCGTTTCCTGTAATATCTTCCATGCCCCTAACAGATCCGCTATCTGAAAGTTCACGCACAGGCCTGAAACCTGTAGAATTATAAGTATTAATAAGCGTATGGTATACCGACTGGTTATTATAAGCCGATGACAAAAAAACTTTATTTTTATAGCCTTTAAAATCAGGCTGAAATTTAATGCTGTTGTACAGATACCCCAGTTCTCCCGGCAATCCTAACGCACTTATATAATAAGGCCTGGATTGCTTCGTGATTTTTTGCTTAATATTATTTTTAGGATAGTAAAAGCCATTAAATATCGAGTTTAACTTTACTACTAATGTGCTCATTTTGCTATCCTGAAAAACATCTTTAGTAAGGCTTTTTTGCCTTTCGAGTTTACCCGTAGTATCTTCATCTCCCGAAACAGAGTATATACAATCCGACACTAATATTGAAACTGTTTTCGCTGGTGTTTTTGCTATTATCTGCCTAAAAATCTCGTTAATATCGCTATTGTATACATCGCCCACTTTAAGCTTATCGGGCGTTAATGCACTAGGGTATTGCGCCACGTTACCTTCAAAATCAATGGGGTAAATTTTAGTATTTATAAAATGCAGGTGGATATTCTTTTTACCGTAAATACTGCCCAGTTGTACTAAAAGTTCGGTTAGGGCATCTTCATATTCGGTATCGCCACTCACGTAGCCAAACATACTGCCTGAGTTCTCTAAATATACGTTTACAGTATCTTGTTTATGTTTTATTGGAGAAGGTAGATCCATAGGATATCCCTCACTTTCAAGAAACGCAATAAGTTTATTTTCATCAACAGCATCGGCAGTGTAAAACCTTTTAAAAGCCCTGTCAGCACTAAACAGAGCCACTTCGCTTTTAAGTTTATCCAGCTCTTCCCTATTAATATGCTTGTCGCTTTGCGCGAAGCCTGAGGCCATTTCTTTAAAAGCATCAAAATTGTTTGTACAGCTTGTAAATACAAAAGAAATGAGCAGAACCGTTAGTGGTAATTTTATTTTCATCTTATTTAATTTTAATGCTTATGCTGCCCGGTTTAACTTCACGCACCTCTATATTTGGCATAATTTGGTAAAAATCATCCAGTAGAGATTGCGTGGTATTGCTGTGGCTTATGGTAATTGCCGCAGTAGTACCGCTTAGTGTGTAGGACAGGGTATTGGTTTTATCGAGCAGGCGTAGTTTTTTTAAAACATCCTGCGTTAAGCCATAATTTACATTGGTAACCTCAAGCACCGTTTGTTGGTTTAACGGTGTTGGTTCTTTCTTTTGTAAACTCTGCACCATACTCGCTACCGGAGTATTATATTGCGGTTGCGGTGCAGTATATGTAATATTATTTACAGGCACATTACTAACAGATGGCTGGGTATTAATGCCATTTTTAGGGTCGTAGCCATAATCGTTTATCCCGAATGTACCTTCCTGAAAAACCATCCATAAAAAATAAAAGGGTATTATTTGACACCAGCCGCTATTGTTTATATCATGGCAACGCTTAGCGCCCTGGGCGAACAGAAACCAAAGTAGCGGAATATGCATTAGGCCCAATAGAGTTGAATTAGGGATTATTGCTATTAGATGGCTTAGGAAACTGAATGCCGCAAAATAAATTATCACGCTCAAAACATATTCGAGCCTGCGGATACGCCCAGTTGAAGAAAATAAATTGCTAAACATTTTGATGCTTTTTATATTTTAATCCATACACTATAAATACAACCGCAGCGGCAACATCTATAGGTATCCAGATAGATTTTTGATAGAGGTACACCGGTATAACCGGATTAAAAAGTACTACTATGGCTCCAAAAAGTACAAGCCAAAGGGTATTTGTTCTTTTAACTTTGGTAACTATAATGGCAATCGCGCAAAGGGTAACCGCCATTCTTAAAAAAGTATAATACCCAATAGGAAGCTGCGCAACACCTGCCAATAGCAGGATACCGCAAATAATACTTGTTAACTTCATTAGATTAAGTTACAACCTCTTTAGCCTTATCATACCATTCTACTGCTTTAAACAACGCATCAGAATAGTTGAAAAGGTCGTCGAGCGATGTGATTTCGTTACGCACTTCTTTACGCTGCTCATCGAGTGTTACAAAATATTTTTTAACGCCATTAAAGTACAATCTGCAAATAGTTTTACGATTGTTATCGTCCAGAAGGATAGCGAAATACGACAGTGCATCGCGGTATGCAATACGGCTCGACGGTATTTTTGCCTCAATATGGTTTTAACGATCATGAAGCCTTCCAGTTCCTCCTCTGTAGTAACAATCTGGTTGGGGTCGGCCGAAGCATCGGTCACTAAAGCGGCGTCCTGTTCCTCAACAATAGCAGTTTCTTTTGTAAGTGCTGATTTTAACCTATCGGTAATAATATCGCTTATGTATTGCTGTAACGAGTTTTTAGTAAGGTTGGTAAATTGTTCTAGCACCTTAGCAGTAATAACACTTGGATATACCTGGCGGGCAAAATGCTTTACAAAATCGGCTCCCGGATTGGTAAACTCTGCATGTATAAGCTTTTTTAACTCGCTGGTATGTTTGAGGTCGCTCGCTGTGTTTACAATATTATCAAAATCATAATAGGCTTTATGAAACTTTTTAAGCTCTTCGATCTGATTATCTTTAATATCGGTAATATTAAAAGAGAAAAATGGTTTCTCATCCATTTTGTTAGCCTCTACTAAATCAGTATAAAACTTGTATTCGATACCGTTTGTGAGTATCGAAAATTTAGCCTTAGTTGTATGAAAATACCTGAACAGTTGCGATGCATTATTTACATTTAAAGGTGCCGCGTGGTGCTTACACTCTATTAAAATAATAGGCTCGCCGTTTTGCATAATGGCATAATCTATTTTTTCGCCCTGTTTAATACCTATATCGGCCACGAGTTCTGGCGTAACTTCAAATGGGTTAAAAACATCATATCCCAGCTCTTTTATAAATGGCATTATAAAGGCATTTTTTGTAGCCTCTTCTGTATTTACCTGGGCTTTGAGTTTTTCTACCCTGTCGCCCAACATTTTTATTTGATCTTTAAAGTCCATAGTGGTTGATTGTTAATGATTTATTTCAGTTCTTCGACAACAATTGCCCAACTCCCTACCGCATTCACATTTAAGTAATAGCGACCTTCACTTTTTTGCAACGAAGCCTCACTTTCTTCATTTTCGGCTTGAGTCATTATTTCTGGAACTCCTCCGTGCTTCATAATATCATCACCCTCACCTACAACATAAATTGCGAACATTCCAATTCCAACTCCGCTTTGCCCTTTATAACTATATTTTAATCTTGCCTCATTACCACTTAATGTAAACGATGGTGATTTCTTCATTCCATTACCCTTAAAAGTATATATCTCTGTCCATTTTTTTTCTGCAACTGGAGATTCTGTATTTTCAATGTTTGTTACAGTAGAAGATTCTTTTACAGTATCTTTTCCAGAATTTAACTTTGCAAATACTGCAATAGCTATAAAAATTGTAATAGCTATTTTCCATCCTTTACTTATTGTAGAATTTTTCCATAAAGCATAAAGTCCAACAGGAAAAACAAGCAGGCATAATATAATTACCAACCATGTTTTTTCATACCATCCAGTTTTTTGTGGTTGCACAGTAGTAAAATTGTAATTTTGTTGTGTTTTAAAATTTGTTGCTTGGGTAGAATTATTCTGTACAATATTTTCCACAAGCGGTTGTGTTGATGCCAGAATTCTGGAAGTAGCCAATAATATCTGCTCGATATTTTTTCTGTTCTTGCCCATGTCCATAGCGCCGCCAAACATAATACCTGTTTTAGGTGAAGACGTTATTCTGATTTGAGTTCTGTTATCTGAAATTGAAGAAAGTTGAATTGGTACATTCTCACCCCAACTATGAAGACTAACTCCTGATTTTACCACTACTCTACCTGATAACATATCTGCTGTTTCGATTTTCATTCCGTTAATCGTTGGAATTGCAGAACATAATGCATTAAAAACAAGATCTTTACTAAAAGGAAATTCACTTTCTCCATTGTGATCTAATAGTGCCATAAATTTTGGTTTAATTGGTTTAATTGAAAGCCAAACCTACCGCCATTTAAAATCTGTTTTATGAGGGTTTCCTCATTTTGTTAAAATTTTTATAAAAAAAATGCCGGCAGGTGCCGGCATAAATATTTTTATATATGTGAAGAGAAAATTATATAAGCCCCATATCTTTAGCAATGCTAACAATGTGGGTAGTATTTCGGGCTTGTAACGAAGCTTTCATTTTAATAATACGCTTTTCTACACTGCTTATACTGGCTACTTTTTTACCATTGGTTTTAAAAGTATCTACAATTTCGTTTTGGGATAAACCGTCTGCCAGTAACTTAATGATTTCCAGGTCTACCTGATCCATCTCTGAAATAAGGGCAGGTTTTTTAAGGTGCGCCAAGTGTGCCGATACATGCTTTTTACCTTCGTAAACCGCCTTTATAGCTTTAAGTAATTCGTTCGAACTATCGCGCCCTTTAGATACGTAACCATCAATATCCAAATCATCGAGCAAATGCCTAATCATGTAACCGCGCTCGTCTATAGAATAAGCAATAATTTTTAAATCGGGTTGTTCCTGCTTCACAGCTTCGATAAGGCTTTCGCCCGAAGATAATTTCTCATTGCGGTGGCTTTCCTTAAAAGAGAGGTCGGTAATTAAAAGGTCGAAAGGTTGGCTGTCGATACCTGCTTTTTTTATTTTTAAAAAAGCTTCATCGCAATATTTAGTATAAATTATATCTGCATCATATTTTGAAAATAGCGATTCTAAACCCAGGCTAATACTATCAATATCTTCGGCTACTAAAATTTTTTTAAACATACAAAACGTTATTTATACAGGTACTTTAATAATTGCTTTGAGCCCTTTATTGGGTTCGCTTTCAAAAGTAATATTACCTCCAACAGAAAATATGCGGGTTTCCGCATTTTGCAGTCCATTTTTGTAAATTAATTTTTCATCGCTAAAACCTTTGCCATTATCGGTATACTGAATGGTTATGTTTTTATCGTCTTTATCAAATTTTATGGCAGCAATACTGGCTCCGCTATGCTTTTTCATGTTTACCATAAGCTCTTGTAATGTACGATAAACAGTTATTTTTTTATGTGCAGCTATTTTGTCCCAGTTAACGGTTTCAAAATTAACAACCATAACATTAGTACTTTCCGTTTTATAATCGGCCAGCATTTCGGTTAAAACAAGCCCGTAGTTTTCGCCCGTATCTATAGTATTATTCTCTCTGGATATATCGCGGGTTTTAGTGTAAATAGAATCTAAATTCTGAACCAGTTTTTGCTGTTGAACAGGCGATGAAAAATCCTGACTCTCGGCAAACGACATTACCTTAAATACATCGTTAGCCAGTTCATCGTGTATTTTTTTCGAGATACGTGTTTCGGTTTTATAGGCTTCTGCATCTTTTTCTCTTTTATGTTTTATACGCATAAAATAAAATACAAATCCACCTGTAATAACTATTATAGCAATTGCCAAGCCCAATATTACCTTGTATAAATTATCTTTTTGAGCCTGTAGTTTATCTTGTGTTTGCTGTGCTTTGAGTTTTAAATTTTCGGCTTCAGCAGTTTTTGAGTTATATTTTATAGCGGCAAACTGGCTTTTAGCTTTTAATTTTACAATGGTTACACTATCCTGAAGTTTTATATATTTAGATGTATAATATTTATATTCAGCACCATCAGTAACAGAACTTAAAATTTGTAATGCTTCAAGCCTGTCATCTGCATTATTTACTTTAGCGGCCATTTTCTCCGCCTTTAGTGCATAATTTTTTGATAGGGATTTATCCCTAAATTTATAAAATTCTGACAAGTTTAAATAACTTGAGGTTAAATCTTTTGGATCGTTAAGCGCTTCCCTAATTTTAAGTGCCTCCTTTAAATATGTTAAGGCGATGGGCTTTTTAAGTTTAAAATAAATATCTCCTAAGTTATTTAGTACGCGGGCTTTGGTAGATGGATAATTATTGACTGTATCTGATTTATTTAGTTTTAGAAGAATAGATAATGCCTGGTTATAATTCCCTGCATCTGCATATACCGATGCAATATTATTTTTTATTATACTTTGAGGTAGAGAATCGGCACTAATTTTAATTGCATTTTTATAGTAATGAATTGACTCATTATAATTTAATGATTTTCTATAACTCATTCCTAGAATATTATAGTCAGCTGTTAAATAATTATAGCGATTTTTATCATTAAAAAATTTTAACGCCTCTACAGCTGTATCCTCACTACCAAAATAATCTGACAATATATATTGTAAACCTGCCATTTTTGTTAAAGAATACCCAGTCATAATACTGTCTTCTCTTAAAATATAAAATTCTTTGGCTTTATTATAATTATAAAAAGCTTTATCATATAGTTTAAGACTGTCATATTGCTCTGCTCTATTTAAATAATTTTGAGCAGAATCATTTTTTACATTATGTACGACCCCAGTTCGTGCAATTTTTTTATCAGTATTACGGCAAGAAAACATGATAGCTATCAGTGTTATAATTAAAAGCGGGGAACAAATCTTTAAAAGTTTCATTCCCCGAAAATAGTAAAATTATGTTAATGTATTATTACCGGCGGTGTTGGCGTTGGCGGCGGTGGCGGTGGTGGCTTTATTGGAATTAACCCATCATCTGTAGCATAATGATCTGCACCATCTTCATCGGGCATGTTATCGCAAGACACTATTGTGCCTGCCAGCAGCGCAAAGGCTGCCAGAAAAAGTAATTTTTTCATGTGAAATATTAGGTTTAACAATGGCATTCAGTTGCCATTGGTTTTGCAGTAAGGCCTTAGTGTTTTAAAAAGGTTCTGCGCATTTTTTTGCCTGGGAAGTGTAGTGTACCATACAGAGATGTAAATAATTATACTTCCCGAATAACTTATTACAGTCTGTATAGCATCACTAATTGTTAAAACTAGTTTTGTACATTTGCCCTATTGCGCTTAGGGCGGTAACTAATTCTGAGGCAAAGAAATGGCGGCCACACGGGCTTCTTGCAGTGGAATTCCTGTGTTTCCAGTCTTTCCGATGAATTCCGGTTAATTCAAATAAATTCCGATAATGCTTATGAAAAAAAATACTATAGAAGATTATCAAGCAGCTATAAAAGCTAAGTATGAAGAGGTAAAAATTACTGATACTACAGGCTTTTTACACAATCCTACCCCTGGCGGATTAAGAGATTTGTGCCTCGAATTACATACAGGTAGTAATAATATTGATAAAGAAATTTATGAGCGTTTCTTTTCTTTAAGAGATGGAAATACTTACAAACAAATTGAGAGTTTTGATATCTCACGATTTAAACCTCTGTGCTCATTTTTAAAAGGAACTACTCTTACAAAATTGCCTAAAAATTTAAATCTGTTAGCAGTATTGGTGGATTTTGAGCCAAGACCTTTTTTAAAATTTAGTAATGGCGAAAAACACATCTTAAAAAGTGTTCCATACATTTATAATATTGATTCGTTAAATACAATTGTTAGCGAACCAACAATAGTTGAATATAAAAATGAGAAAATTGAAACCGAAACGGCTGAAAATGAAGTTGTAGAAAACAGTCCTGAAGTAAATAGTAAAGAAGTTATTGAAGATGAAGTTATTGAAGATCTAAGCGAAGAGCAAAATACTACTACCAGCGAAACTGCTGACACTACTAGAAGCAGTTTTTATACAGCAGCCGAAAACAAACACTACAACTTTACTTTAAAAGCTAACCGTATAAAGTTAGTATCGTTGGTTTTATTAGTATTTGTAGCCATTGCTTTTATTGCAAAAAATATGTTTTTTAGTGACGAGGGTTGTATGATTTGGAAAGATGATCATTATGAAGCTACACCCTGCGAAACCCAAATAAAAAACTTTGTTGCTATACCAGTTGTACATTTAGATAAAGAAACACTTGCGTTGCAAAAAAAAATAAAACCCTGCGATACCACAACATTTTTTGTAAATGGTAAACCAGTGGTTTGGTATTGTAAAATGCAAAATGGCACTGTTGAATATTTTAGTTATCCGGGGTTGCATCCTGTAACGGGCATAACATTAAAACACATTACCCAAGGTATAATAAGTAAATATGTTTTAGATAAAAAATAGTATGCTTAATAACTAATCGTTTAGTTTAAGCATTATTACTAGTTGTATAATCAATGATAGATAACGTAATTTTATAAACCCATCAAACTAAAACCTGAATAGTTTATTTTACAGTTGTCAACAGCTATGTCAACACTCTTTTGAGTCTAATAGATTGATATATACCTAAATTTACGTGTCAAAAATAAATGTATTGATATGAAAATTACACGTCTTACCATTGTTTTCATAATTTTCCTGCAAGTTAATTTAGGGACTGCGCAAGGCACTAATAATTTGCAGGCCCAAAACGGTTTCAAGGAATCTCAGGGCAGCGGAATGGTTGCCCAACTTATGCGATGGCAAAAATTTGGTGCAAAAAATACTTCAGCCAAATTTCAAAATCCACAAGAAAAACAGCTTTCGCAATTAGGCATCCATTCGCAGGTTGTCACAACCCTTGCTAACAACTATGAGTTTTATGGTGGCAAAAGTACAGCAGGCAATAACATACCTTATGCTATGGCTACCGATGCACAGGGAAATACTTATGTTACCGGCGCAAGCAGTAATGAAAGCCAGCCGGCAGGCGATTTTTTCACCTTAAAAGTAAGCCCGCAGGGAGCTATACTTTGGCAGGTACGAATTTCTGCTGCAAAATATGCCGTAGAATATGGTATGAAATTGTTATTGGATGCTAATGGAAACCTTGTTGTAACCGGACTGAAATGGAATGGCAACGATATGGATATACGCACTATTAAATATTCGCCCGATGGTGTTCAACTATGGGAGAGTATATTTAATAGCCCAAATAAAGGCATAGATACTCCATCTGCAATTAAATCAGGTGCTGATGGAGCAATTTACATTACAGGTTTAAGCTGGTCTGGCTCGTCTGTAGATTATATTACGCTTAAATATAATACCGACGGAACTTTGGCTTGGCAGGCGCGCAATAATGGGGCCGGCGGAGAATCCTGGAACGAAACTACGGCTATTGCTATAGATAATGCAGGCAATGTTATAGTTACCGGTTACAGCCCAAATGCCGATGGATGGCTTAATTACCATACGGTGAAATATAATGCAAATGGAACACAGCTTTGGGCTAAGGACTATAATTACGCCAGTACCGACCCTGAAAATCCATCTGAAGTGACCAATTCTATACCCAGAGCCGTTACCACAGATAATGATAATAATATTTATGTAACCGGCATATTCGATGATTTTTTAGGCCGTGTAGGCACTATAAAATATAATGCAGCCGGAGAGCAGCAATGGGTAGCGACTTATAAAACGGAAGGCGAAAAAACACAAGGATGGCAAATTGCATTTAGGGATAGTAAACTATACATTGCAGGTAGCCATAATGGTAATTTTGCAAATAACGGTAATGTACTACTATCTTATGAGCCAGATGGCACACAAAACTGGGCTAAAGAAACCACCGACCTTGTTGATGCTGCAAACGTACAATTGTTGTTTGATGCCCAGGGCAACCCTGTTGTGGCAGCGAAAGGCATGACGCCCGGAACAGATGAGTGGCAATTAAACCATGCCGCACGTGCTAAAAAATATTCTGTACAGGGAGATTTGCTAGGAGAAGCTGCATTTGTGATTGACACTACTGAAGGGACAGCGAGCATGGGCGATATGGCAGGTATAGGCCTTGATGCCAATGGCAATGTTTATTTTGAAGTAAACTCTTTTTACAGTGCTAATGGTGCAGTATACGAAACTGTAAAATCGGTCTTCGGTGTTGCTGCTCCATCCCCACTCTGGAATACAGTGTATAAAAATACCGGTGCACCTAACGCTACTATGCTGTACCCTTTTGCCGATGGTAAGGGTAATACTTTTTCTACAGGTCAATTTTTTAATTTTGCCGATGGTATGCTTAATTCAAACTATTACATTGTAAAACACAATGCACAGGGCACTGTTGCATGGCAAACAGTTTATAACACCGATAATGGCAATCCTGCCGAAGGTATAATAGCGCGTGCAGATAATAATGGTAACTCCTTTGTATGCCTGCTACCGCAGTTTGGCGAACCCTTCACAATAAAAAAATTATCCGCCGATGGCCAGGAATTATGGGAAAAAGAAATAAACCTTACCAATGGGCAGCTACAGGTTATGGAAACCGGCGCAGACGGATCTGTATATCTTGGTGGCATAGCTTCAGAAAATGAAAGCAGCACTACCCCATCTTTTCTTGGGATAAAGATTAGTGCTGCCGGCGAAGAACTTTGGAGAACTTTTGCAAAAAGCAGTACGGCATCAAATAATATATATGCAATTACAGCCGGTAAAGTTACGCCTGCCGGCGACCTTATATTAACAGGCAGATGTGGCTCTGGTGATTTTATGGCTCAGGATGTAAACCTAACCGTTGTAAAATTTAATAGCGATGGTAGCAAGGGCTGGCAAACCCCTGTAGCGGTTGAGGGCAGCTCTTCGAGCGGTACTGATATACTTATAAGTAATGACGATACTATTTATACTAATGGTTATTCACAAAATAAGGATACTTATACAGAAGAGATTGTAACAGCAAAAATTAGTGCCGACGGGATGTTGCAATGGAGCAAAGTTTTTGGTGACATTGAAAAGAATGAACGTTCTTACACGCTTAAACAATTTTCTGATGGTGCTGTTGCGGTTATTGGCTACAGCCTTGATATAGATGGCAACATACATAATTCCCTTATTAAATATGACACCGACGGAAATGAACTGTGGGTTTTTGAATCTGAAAACATGAGGTATTATAACGGTTTCCACATCGACGGATCTGATAATTGCTATATTATGAATCAGGTAATTGCCGACCCTTTTCCGCATAAAATTTACAGTTCGCCCTTCGCCACGGCATCATTAATAAAAGTAGATGCTACAGGCTCTGGAGAAGAAGAATTTTTTATAGGTCCGGAATATGCAGAATTTTACGGCAAAGGCCTTGTTCCACACCCTGATAACAGGCTGCTATTGGCAGGAAGCGTGGGCAATCAGTCGTTTTTTCAGGGAGTGTATTTTTTCGAAACAGAACACGACGGCTCATTGGGTATGGAACATAACGAAACTGCAACGCCTAAAAATAAGCTAGGCCAAAACTATCCTAACCCTGTTGTAAACAGCACAACTATTCCTTTTTACCTTCTTAAAACAGAAAAAGTGAATATTAAGCTTTATAGTAGTGATGGTAAATTAGTAAAAAATATAGCTAACGATACTTTTGTCGCTGGCAGTAACAGTATAATTTTTAATGCTGGCACACTTGCACCAGGTATTTACTTTTACCAAATTACTGCCGGAAAATTTAAACAGGCGCGCAAAATGGTTATTGCTCAATAATTCTTTTCCAATCAAATAAATATAAATCCCTGCGCTTTACAGCTCAGGGATTTTTGCATAGTATTACAATATTGCAATTACCCCTAAATTACATAAATTTGAAGGCACAACACTGTCTATGAAACAAGCCCATTCTATAAGCGTGTATTTTTTAATGCTGTTATTACTGCTTACAAGCGCATGCCAACAAGATGCTGCGTGTGAAAATGGTAAAGTAAAAAAACCGGTTATAAAACAAGCCGATTTGCTTACCAACCTTGGTAACGACCAATGGCGTATGGGCAATTATCAGGAAGCTTTAAAATATTTTACACTGGCCTATAACAAAGTAAAAAGTACAGGAAATGAGCAGCAAATGGCAACCCTGCTTAACAATCTTGGCCTGGTACACTGGAGGCTTGAAAACAATACTGCGGCAATGGAATGCTATAATGAAGCTGCACAACTGGCAGAAAAGCTGGATATGCAGCGCCTGCTAGGCCTAACGTGTACTAACCGCTCGCTCATTCTTAAAGAAAAACGCAATTTTAATGAAGCCTTTAAATACAATAACAAAGCCATAGCAATTTTTAAAAAACTTAAGGCACCAAGAGATCTTGCGATAGCTTATAACAACCAGGGGCAAATTTATCGTTTTAATAATCTGCCGGAACAGGCACTTGTTTACTACAATCTTTCTTTAAAAGAATGTCAAAAAATAAATTATACAGAAGGTATGGCAACAGCCTACCAAAATATAAGTACAATATATACTACCAAAGCAAATCCTGAAAAAGCTTATTTTAATGCTCATAAAAGTCTTGCCCTTAGCCTAAAGTTAGATAGTAAAGTTCGTATTAGCGAGGCATACCGGGAACTGTCAAGAATTCATGACAGGTTTTCCCGGCCAGATTCGGCATTGTATTATTTTAAAAAGCATTATGACCGTGAAAAGGAATTAATGGATGCAAGCCAAAGCGAAATGCTATCGCGTTATCAGGCAAAACTGGGTGTAGAGGTAAAAAACCTGCGCATACAAAACTTACAAAATGAACGCCAGATAGCTAATAACAGGCTTTGGTTTATTGCTGCGGCTATTTTTATAGCAATGCTTATAACTGCATTTTTTCTTTATAGGTATTTCTCTAAAATGCGCTTTAAAAAGCGTCAGCTCGAAGCAGAACTTGAAAATTCGTTAAAAATAATAGAGGTTAAAGAGCAGGAGCTAAAAACGTATATTATAGACCTTTCTAAAAAGAATAGTATTATAGGTAATTTACAGGCAGATACTACCGGTAAGATAATTAAGGATACCCAAGACGAAGAGGTTGCCCATTTGTTAGGGCAAAAAATACTCACCGATGAGGACTGGCAAACATTTAAAATAAGGTTTGGCGCTATATATCCACACTTTTTTGACAGGATTGGTGAAAGCAACGTTACAATTACAGAAGCTGAGATTCGTATATTGGTACTAATGCGCTTAAACCTTAAAAGTAAAGATATGGCTAATATACTTGGTATATCGCCGCAAAGCGTGAGGGTTTGCAAAATGCGCCTCAAGAAAAAACTTCTTACACAGCACCATGAAACCGTTGAAGATTATTTACAGCATATTATTAAATAAATTTGTTTAAGATATTTTAAGTTAAGGACAACTTCAGCTTAAACAATTCAAGATTTACTTATTGTTATTTATTACTTTATAAGATGGTTTGGTAAATCACTTACCCTTTCACAACAAACCTGTTCCATAACCTGCTGTAATTGTATTTTTAACAGTGATATAGCATGGTTACCTCCCTGGTTACCCAATGCTGCAACACTGTACATAAACGTTCTGCCTAAAAAAGTAAAGTCGGCACCAAATGCTAAAGTTCTTGCAACATCAACCCCTGAGCGTATACCACTATCCATCATAACCTTAATCTGGCCTTTATATTTTTCTACAATAGGATGCAGCGATGCAATAGCACTCTGACCCGCATCAAGCTGCCTGCCACCGTGGTTAGAAACTATAACACCATCAAAGCCAAGCCGTATAGCCATGGCTACATCTTCTTCGCTTGCTACGCCTTTAAGAACCAGCTTGCCTTTCCACTTATCTCTTATGGGTGCAATGCGTTCTTCATTCAATCTACCTGAAAATGTTTTATTCATAAACTGCCCCAACTGTGCCATGTTTAAGTCTTTAGGCATATAAGGTTTTAGGGTTTCGAAAGCAGGCTGGCCGTGCATAAGTGTTCGCAATGCCCATTCCGGCCTGCCTAATATTTGCAGAATATTTCTCAGTGTCATTCGTGGTGGCATTGCTAACCCATTGCGAATATCGCGCGGCCTGAAACCAAAAGTAGGCACATCACTAAGTGCTACGAGTACAGGATATTCAGCATCGGCAGCGCGTTTTATAATACTATCCCTAACCGATGCTTCTGCCGGATGGTATAACTGAAACCATGCACGCCCGTGTGTGATTTCGGCAATGCGCTCTATACTTGCCGTTGTTACTGTACTAAGTATGAACGGAATATTATGCTCATAAGCCGCTTTTGCTAATATTTCCGGAGCATTAGGCCACATAAGCCCTTGTAGCCCTACTGGCGATATTCCGAAAGGAGCATCGTACGTATGCCCAAATAGCTCAGTTTTCATTTCAGACTTAGTATGCTTGGTAAGGTAATACGGTTTTAATTCAATATCCCGAATATCAGCCGTATTTTTAATAAGGTTTACATCTTCGTTACACCCACCATCCAAATATTCAAAAGCAAAACGCGGTATTTTACGCTTTGCCTGTTGTATTAAATCATCTATTGCCGGATAGTTACTGTTATATTTTAATTGCATTGTAGTTGTTTTTAAACATCGAAAAATAACGGCACGAGTTTTTTCATGCGATAGTTTTCTTTGAGAAATTTTGAAGTAACCTGCTTGTCTGATATCACCATAGCTGCACCTAACGCAGATCCTAATGGCGACTGTGTAGAAAGCACCTTGAAGTTGCTAAAGTGGTGCGACATGAGTTTCATAAACACATCGTTATCGGTAAAGCCGCCATCTATATAAATGGTTTTGATATCGCTGTTGCCTATTGCGTTGTTTATAGTGTCAATTTGCAGCTCCATAAGCTCGATCATTAACTGATGATAGGCTTCTTCAAACGTTGCAAAAGGTTCCAGTTCGGTTTCCTGTGGCAGGCGTTGCAATGCTATGCCTTCAAACTTAAAATATACCGCCGGCTTTTCTATCAGCTTTAAATAAATATCCTGATCAAACTGCAAATCTCTATGGTAACCGTATTCTTTTTTATAATATGCGGTTAATTTTTCTACCTGAAGGCGGTATTCATTACCCATAAAAAATCGGGATGCTTTAACACGCTTACCATCTATCCTTAAATAATTAAGGCAGTTGTTCTCAATATCTTCTGTACTTAAACTTTCAGAATTATAAGGGTTGAGTGCAATGCTCCAAGTACCCGTAGACAGTAATAAAAACGGCTTTTTCTTGCTTAAAATATAGGGTAGCAATGCCGATGAGCTATCATGTATCCCTACTCCTATTTTGATTTTTTTGTCTTTATACGATGTATTAATACTAGCCGATGTAGGCACTATAGGCGGCAATATTTTATCGATACCTTCGGCATGTACCCAGGCATGATACTCTTCGGTTTCATAATTCCATAAACTGGTATGGCAGCCTATACTGGTATATTCGCTTACCGGAATGCCTGTAAACAAATACGACAAATACTGCGGCAAATGAAGGCTGTATTTTATTTTAGAGAACACCTCTGGCCTGGTTTGCTTTAGCCAGTACAACTGCATACCCGAATTAAGCATACCCTGTTGTGGTGATGCCGTTTGGGCTGCAATGGCTAACGCGTCGCCATATTTTTCATAGAACTTATTAGTAACCTCAACAGGTATATTTTTAGTATAATTATAGAGGGGCGTAAGTGGCTTACCCTTATAATCCAAATGCACAAGGCTTGCCCCGTATGATGAAAAGTTAAGCGTCTTAACATCAAAGTCAGGATGCTCTAAAATCGTATCAAAAGTGTTTTTTATCCAATGGCGTAGTGCTTCAAGGTCTTCGGTTTCAAAACAATCTTCATCAACAGTAAGGGGCAGGTTTACATATTCGCGGTGTACCTCGTTATAGTTATCATCAAAAAGAAAGAACTTTTTGTTGGTTTTGCCAATATCAAAAACCGCATTTACTTTTATCATAGCAACTATATTATAAGCCTGTAGCTTTACTATCGGTTCCTCTTTCTTTAATCAGGTTTTCACGTACTGTTAGCGAACGATATGCCGCTAACGGATCGATTGCTCCGCCGGCCTGCTCCCTTGCTGCTTTGAGTATCGGGCGAACATCGGTACGATAGGCATCCTGTAAAATTTCCTGGCATTTAACCACATCATTATCTTGCTGTGCAGCCCTAAGCTCGTCCTGGTTTACCAATAGTGCCTGCGTGTACGCAATTAAAATCGCTTCGAGAGACTGAATTAAATCTTCCAGCGGATCTTTAGTGTTGTGGCTGGCATCTATCATCCATGCTAAATCCGGGTTTTGCGGATTGTTCTGCATACCGTAAACCAGCTCATTAAATATAAGGAACAAAGCATACGGCTTGATAGACCCTACTGTAATATCATCATCGCCATATTTACTGTCATTAAAATGGAAACCACCCAACTTGCCTTTGTACATTAAGGTAGCCACAATTTGCTCGATATTGGTATTAGGCAGATGGTGCCCAAGGTCTACCAACGTGTAGGCTTTATCGCCGCAGGCATTAGCCAGCATTAATGATGTACCCCAATCCTGAATTACCGTGCTGTAAAAAGCAGGTTCATAAGGTTTGTATTCTATAAACAACTTCCAGTCATCGGGCAGTCCGGCGTAAATGGCTTTTAGGCTCTCTTCGGTATGTTTTAAAACGGTTTGAAAATTGCGCTGACCCGGAAAGTTAGCACCATCGGCCAGCCAAACAGTAAGGCTTTTAGATCCCAACTGCTCCCCTATTTTAATAACATCGAGGTTATGCTGAATGGCGTAATCACGCGATGCAGTTTTTGTACTGCTTAGCGAACCAAATTTATAACTCTCAGTAGCTCCCGGCTGATCCTGAAAAGTGTTTGAGTTCATGGCATCGAAAATAATTCCATGACCCGTTGCAACTTCTTTTATGGCTTTATAATCCTGTGGAATATCCCACGGAATATGCAGCGACACCGCCCCCGCCGATTTAGTTAGGGCATGCAATATACCAACATCATCTAGTTTTTGCTCTAAAGACGATGGTTCGCCACCATAAGAAAACCGACCAAAACGTGTACCCCCGGCACCCAATGCCCAACTGGGAATTGCCACCTGAAAGTCGGCTACTTTTTTAATTATATCATTTACAGAAATACCTTTTTTGGCAAACCTGTTAGCTATTAAATCCAGTTCGGCTTTATAAATCGTGTCTTGTGCTTTATTTAAATCAGCTATGTGCTGTAATGTAATTTTCATGGAGTATAAATTAAATATTAACGTACAAATGCATTGGCCATACCGCCATCTACATTAATAGTGTTGCCTGTGCTTTTATTTAAAACACCCACGCAGGCAAAAACGCCATTTGCAATATCATCCGGCAATATAATTTCGTTTAATAAATTGCGCTTGGCATAATGCGCCGGCAACTCTTCAACTGTAATTCCGTAAGCTTTGGCGCGGCCTTCGGCCCAGGCGCCTTCCCATATTTTACTGCCTACAATAACACCATCGGGGTTAACGGTATTTACTCGTATTTTATCGCCACCCAGTTCTGCAGCCAGTAAACGTGTCATGTGCTGCTGTGCTGCTTTAGCCGTACCATAAGCTACGTTATTAGGACCAGATACTAGTCCGTTTTTACTGGCAATGTTTACAATATCGCCACCAAAACCTTGTTTCCGCATAATGGCAACACCTTGCTGCGCCATTAAAAACTGACCTTTAACCAATACATTTTGTAGTATTTCCCAATCTTTAAGAGTAGTTTCTTCTAATGATTTTGAAATAGCAAGCCCCGCCGAATGCACTATAATATCTACCCCGCCAAAAGCAAGGCAGGCTTTTTTGTAAGCAATAGCAACAGCATCTTCGCTGGTAACATCGCACACAGTACCATCGGCCTGGTCTCTTTTATAAGTAGCTAAAGTGGTTTTAATTGCCTCTTCACTTAGGTCGGCCAGTACAACATTAGCACCTTCGCCAACCAGTTTATCGGCAATAGCCTTACCAATACCACCACCGCCACCGGTAACAATTGCAACCCTTCGGCTTAATGGTTTTTCGGCAGGCATGCGTTGTAGTTTAGCTTCTTCAAGCAGCCAGTATTCAATATCAAAAGCTTCCTGCCTTGGTAACGATGTATAAGCAGTAATAGCCTCGGCACCACGCATAACATTAATAGCATTTACATAAAACTCACTAGCTACACGCGCTGTTTGCTTGTCTTTCGCAAAACTGAACATACCCACACCCGGATAAATAATAATTACCGGATTAGGGTCGCGCATTGCCGGACTGTTAGCATGCTTGCATTTGTTATAATAAGCTGCGTACTCATCGCGGTATTTTGCAAAAGCAGGCTCCAGTTTTTTTAGGATTTCAGTCGTATTAGCAACATCTTCATCAGTACTCAATTCAAGCACTAAGGGCTGAATTTTAGTACGCAAAAAATGATCCGGGCAACTGGTACCCATTGGGGCAAGCCGTTCTAAATCGTTACTATTTATATATTGTAAAACCGTGTCACTATCGGTAAAATGGCCAATCATTCTGCTTTCGCTCGATGCAAGTCCGCGTAATAACGGCATTAATGTAGCAGCTTTATCCAGCCTGCCTTCTGCCGGAAGGCTTTCCACCTTTTGTCCACCAAAAACGCTGCCTTTTTCTTTTATCTTTTTTTCGATGTAAGCACTTGCAGCTTCAATTACTTCAAGGCTGTTAATGTAACATTCGTAAGATGTATCGCCCCAGGTAAATAAACCGTGGCTGCCTAAAACAATACCTCGTATACCGGGATTATCTGCAAGGCATTTTTCGAGCTGTAACCCTAAATCGAAACCGGGGCGTTGCCATGGAACCCAACCCATAGTGTCGCCCCAAATTTCTTTAGTAACTTTTTCGCTATCCTGTGCAGCGGCAACAGCAATAAGCGCATCAGGATGCAGGTGATCTATATGTTTAAACGGAAGCAATCCGTGCAATGGTGTATCTATAGAGGGTGCCTTACTGTCAAGGTCGAAAATACAGTGGTTAAAAAGGCCAACCATACGATCTTCATCGGCAAGGCCATCGTATACATTTTTAAGGTCGCGCAGCCTCTTAGTATACAAACCTGCAATGCCGCTGCGGGTTAGTGTACCAATATCGCCACCAGATCCTTTAACCCACATTACTTCAACATCTTCATTAGTTAAGGGGTCTTTTTCTATTGTTTTACAGCTGGTATTACCACCGCCATAATTTGTAATTCGTAAATCAGCACCCAGAATATTAGAACGGTATAAAAATAAAGCCACATGGTCGTTACCCAGTTCAGCCGCCTTTTGCTCATCCCACAAATAATTTACATATTTAAATGTTTTTTCCATTTTATATTTTTTGATATCAATTAACCATTTTGAATTTCAAAAATACCGCGAAACAATAAGTAGCGTATCCTGTGCTGTACTGCTTAAAGATTATTTATTTTAAGATTGACTAATTGCCTGCGGCAGGACACTACAGGATACTTTTACAGCATAGGATAACTAATATTGATAAAAAAAATTAATATTAATTATTACATCTGTTTTTTTTAAACAACTTTAATAATTAATTATTTATAAAAAATATACACACAAGTTTTATTACCTGAAATATAAGGATAAATTTGACCCGCTAGCGCAATCGATATTGTTTTACTGCCGGGTTTATAAAAAATAAAATATGCATGCACTTTTTGGGGTTTTCTTTCATTTAATAGGATCGGTCGCGGCGGGCAGCTTTTACATGCCGTATAAAAAGGTAAAAGGCTGGCGATGGGAAAGCTACTGGATAACCGGCGGATTTTTCTCGTGGCTCATAGCGCCCTTTATTGCTTTATGGATAACCTTTCCGGAATTTACCGCGCTATTATTCAGTAATAAAACGGTATTGTGCTACACTATATTTTTCGGAATACTTTGGGGCATTGGTGGTTTAACATACGGCTTGGGCATGCGCTTTTTAGGGCTATCGTTGGGAAACTCGGTTATGTTAGGTTTTAGTTCGGCCTTTGGGGCATTGTTCCCGGCTATCTATTACAACTTTAATCCGCAAAATGGTAAAGTAAGCCTTAACGATATGATTGCTTCTACCGGTGGCAGGGTTATTTTACTGGGTATTGCCTTGTGCCTTATAGGCATAGCAATTTCCGGCCGTGCAGGAATGATGAAAGAAAAAGAACAACGGTTACACAGAGCCGATGTACCAAAAGCCGATAATGAATTCAGTTTTAAAAAGGGAATTATTGTCGCAATCCTGTCGGGCATATTAAGCTCGTGCTTTAATTATGGTATTGAAGCCGGTAAACCTTTAGCAGAAGCAGCCGTGCAATTGGGAGTGAATCCTTTATTTCAAAATAACATTACTTTTGTGTTAGTGCTTTGGGGCGGTTTTACAACCAACTTTTTATGGTGTACTTACCTCATCTTTAAAAATAAAAGCTACACCGATTTTACAAACAATAGCAACCCACTTTTTAAAAATTATATATTTTGTGCCATTGCAGGCATTACTTGGTTTTTGCAATTCTTTTTTTATGGTATGGGCGAAAGCAGGCTGGGCAATGGCGCCAGCAGCTGGATACTACACATGAGTGCCATAATACTGGTAGGTAACCTGTGGGGCCTATACTTAAAAGAATGGAAAGGCGTGAGTAAAAAGGCGAAAAACACAATGATAATGGGCGTTGCCATTTTACTTACATCGGTAATAATTGTAGGCTATGGTAACTTTTTATCGTAAAACACAACATCTATTAGATAGAAATAATACATTACAAGCCTAAGCCTGTATTATGAAAATACTAAATTTTACCCTTGCTTTATTATTAGCTGCTTTGGCATTTACCACCAGGGTTAATGCTCAGGATTATTACACCACAGCCCAACGAAAACAATGGCTTGCTGTTGCAGATGCTAATAAACCAAAACTTATTGAAACCATTAAGAAACCTGTTGCTGTTGTAAATACGGTTAAAGATGCCAATGCCTTTCAGGGTTGGAAAATAACTCCGGCCGGCAGTGTGACAGATTTATTTGGCACTTCTTTCAAAAATAAAAAAGTTACCGTGCTGGATTTTGGCGAACACCTTACCGGGCATTTCACTTTTAAAGTGAACAGCATAAACAGTACGCCTGATGCACCATTACGTTTTAAGCTGACTTTTGGCGAAGTACCAGCTGAGGTAAGTGTGCCGTTCGACCCGTATGAAGGAATGCTAAGCAGGGCTTGGCTTCAGGACGAAATTGTAACCGTGACCGAACTTCCTGCAACCATAACTATACCGCGAAGGCTGGCTTTTAGATACGTTAAAATAGAATTACTTGCCAGTTCGCAATATTATGATTTCGGTATTACAGATGCTTACACTACAGCAACAACATCAGTTACGGCAAAGCCATCGGAGTTAGCAGCCACATCGTCAGATCTTATTACTAAAATTGATGCTGTAGGGCTTAACACACTTAAAGAATGTATGCAGACGGTTTATGAAGATGGACCAAAACGTGACCGCAGGCTTTGGATAGGCGACCTTTACCTTGAGGCGCAAGCCAATATGTATTCGTATAAACAATACGGATTAACTAAGCGATGCTTGTATTTATTAGCTGGCTTAGCACAAAATGATGGCTTTACCCACAGCAACGTGTTTGAAGCTCCGGAACCGCATGCGCAAAAACCTTCACCTTATTTGTTTGATTATTCATTGCTGTATAATGTTACTTTAAAAGACTATTTAGTAGCTACTAACGATACTAAAACCGCTAACGATCTTTGGCCTGTAGCCAAACGCCAGATGGATAATATTACAACGTACCTTGATGCAAACAGCGTTTTTAATGCCGATGAAGCTGTTAAAAACCATTGGTGGTTATTTGTAGACTGGAATGATGCACTCGACAGGCAAGCTGCTTTACAAGGCGTTATGATTTTTAGCATGAAGCAAACTCTGGAACTGGCTAAACTTTTAGGTAAGGAAAATGAAGTAGCACAACTGCCAGCTCTTATTACTAAAATGACAAACGGTGCTAAAAACCATTTGTTTGATAAAAAACTTGGCGTGTTTGTAAGTGGTAAAAACAAACAGGTATCATACGCATCACAATCATGGCTTATAGTTGCCGGTGTGGTAAAAGGCAAAGAGGCACAAAAGGTTATCCAAAAATTACAGGCAACTAAAAATGCTTTAAAACCGGGCGGGCCTTACCTATACCATTACTATGTGCAGGCACTTATAGATTGTGGCTTAAACGCCGATGCTAAAAACATCATTACTAATTACTGGGGCAGCATGGTTACTAAAGGTGCCGATACATTTTGGGAAGTGTACGACCCGGCTAACGAGCAGTTATCGCCGTATGGCTTTTACCCTATAAACAGTTATTGCCACGCATGGAGCTGTACGCCAGTGTATTTCATCAGGAAGTATCCGCAGATATTTCAGGTTAAGTAATAAAAATCACGCTAGTTTGGGTTGAACTATATATTTGTAACTGGGTTTTAAAAGCGGCTATGCCTTTGGGCAGGCCGCTTGTTTCAACTAAGCCCACTTCAAAAAAAACGTTTGAAATACTAACAGCTAACAATATTTCTATACATTTAGCATAATTATTTTACATATAATATCATGTCGCAATTGTTTGAAATACAAATAAACGAAAATTCGAGAATACCGAAATACAAACAAATTGTAGATTCTATTATTGGAGATCTGTCGACCGGTAAAATAAAAGTTGGCGAAAAAGTACCGTCTATAAATGAGTTAAGTGAAACCTGTTACCTATCGCGCGACACGGTAGAAAAAGCCTATAAATACCTTAAAGAGCGTAATATTATTGTTGCTGTTCGCGGTAAGGGGTATTACACCAGTAAGGCAGATCATGCCTTAAAAGCCAACATCTTTTTTTTGGTAAATAAGCCCAGCACGTATAAAATGATGATTTACAACTCGTTTATAGATGCCGTAGGTATTCATGCCACTACCGATATGTTTATTTATCATTGCGATGAAACCCTATTTATTAACTCGTTAGAGAAAAGCCTTGGCCTGTATGACTATTATGTAGTGATGACCCATTTTAGGGACGCTAATTATAATCATGTAAGCCATACGCCCGATGTACTTAAAGTTATAGAGCAAATACCCAAGGATAAACTTATAATGCTCGACAATACTAAACCTGATATAATTGGCGATTACGGGGCTATTTATCAGGATTTTAAAGCCGATATTTATGATGCTTTAAAGGAAGGGCTTGATAAAATTAAAAAGTATGATAAGATAATCTTAGTATACCCTAATAAATCGGCTAACCCCTACCCACGCCGCATTTTACATGGCTTTCAGCAATTTTGCAGGGAATATAACCTTGACTTTGAAGTTTTAGATGAAATTTATGAAGACATGGAACTTTCCCGTAAGGATGTTTATGTAACCATACAGGAGCGTGACCTTGTAAATTTAGTACGCCAGTTACGAAGCAAAGGTTTAACCCTGGGTACTGATATTGGCATAATATCCTACAACGAAACCCCGCTTAAAGAGCTTTTAGGTATTACTGTTATAAGTACCGACTTTAAAGCAATGGGCGAATCTGCAGCTTATATGGTTTTAAAAAATAAAAAAGAGAAAGTAAAAAATGCGTTTAAGTACATTGAAAGAAATTCTTTGTAGTTAATTTGATTGTTACACAATTATAGTGCAGGTTACTGAATTGCTTTTATTTGTAGCTTTAGCTACAAATAAATAATACATTATACTCAATGGAAGTTTAATGAATTAATCAGGCTTGACTCTCAACCTGTATAATTTTTTTACTATAAGGCATAAAAAAGCCCTGCGAATTAACGCAGGGCTTACAAAAATTATAAAAGCTTTTAAATTATTTAAGCGATTAGAATACTAACTTTTTACTCACTTTACCTTTCGCGGTATTTATTTCTACAATAAGTACTTCCTGCTGCGCCTGTAAGCCTGTTATAGCTGTCTGGGTAGCATTAATGTTGCTTTGTGTGTATAGCTTTCTTCCGCGAATGTCATAAATAGTTACTCCTGTAACTTCTGCAGTGGTACTATTTATGTTAATAGTAGTACCCTGTTTGTAAACTATAACACTGTTAGCATTAAGGGCTGGGTTATTGGTACTAAGTACGTTTGTATACACTATTTCAAACCTTTCGGTAAAAGTACCCTCTTTACTTGTAAAGGTGTAGGCGCCGTTTTTAAGGTTGTGAGTAAGGCCTTCCAAATTATCTTTAATATAAATATCCTGTTCACCATCAAACAAACCATCAAAATGGTCAAGGGCAATAGTGTACTGGCCCGGGGCAATAGCCTCAAAGCCCATAGGCACTACATCGCTTGCTTCAAATTTCGGCCTTGCCTGTATGGCCAGGTTGGTGTCTGCCGCAATAGAATATAGGGCTACACTGCCTCCATCGGTAAATTTCTTACCGTCATAACCATAATCAAGGCCAAGGGTACCACCATCCATGTAAGCAACAGCTGCCTGGCTAAAGCCGGTAGTTGTGCCTGTAACATTTAACCAGTAACGAGACATTGTTGCATCTGCCGGTTTAAAAAATCCCTGGTCAGCGCCCGGAGCAGCACGGCGCATGCCGTTTTTAAATACAATGTTAGTTGCAGTAGGGTTAGCTTTAGTTTTTATTATAAAGCCCTGTCCCTGGGATATAAGATAGTTAGCATTGTTGCCTGAATAAAAACCTGATTGGTTCTGCCCGCCTTCATTTCCAGATGTACCGCTGGCGCCATTTACAACAAGCCCGGCAAGTGTAAGGTAAGCGTAAGACGATACCGCAGCATCGTTCTTTTTTCTCCAGAAATATACAGCCGAACCACTCTCTAAAGCATTAGCATTTTCAGTATAAAAATCTGCTAAGCTTATTGGCGACGAGTAAGGGTTACCTACTGCCGTGTATTTATTGCCTGTTGTAGATGCCGGAATGCTAACATTACCATTGTTTGGCACACCTGTAAAATTACCATGGTAAACAATAGATGCTGTACCTGCGTTATAACCTGCGGCAGTATCTGTATCTGGCATACGTACAAGGTATCCTTTTGCCGCTGTAAAAGTACTTGCAGGCGCAATACCAAAGTATTGCTCTACAGGTGTTGTACTACCAGCAGGCGTATCATACTTGTACTCGTAAAAATTTTCGCTATTAGTAAGTGGTGAGAAGTTAAGCAACGATTGTGTTCCTGTTACCGGAGACGACCACAATGTATAATCTAACCTGTATAACGGGTTACTGTCTTTTTTAACAACTATGTTGCCTGTATTAGTATTTGCAACAGCATCAGATGATTGAAGTAAAGCACCATTGTTCTCTACTAGAAAATTATCGGCATTTGCATTATTTATAATGTTATCCCATATTGTAAGAGTAGTGCCGGTATTTACAGTAAGTGTTTTACCACTATTTATGGTAACGCTTTTTGCTGTAAAACTACCGTTAGTGGCTGTTGAGTAATTAGCATCAATAATCGCTGCAACAGTAGTATTTAAAATTACAGGAGAATTATCAGGATAAACCGATGGTGTCCATTTTGCAACTGTTTCGCCATCAGTTATTTTCCAGGTTACCTGACTGGCTTTTGTGGTTACTGTTGTTATATTTGAATTAGGAGAGGTACTGTTAACATTATATGCCCTTACCCTGTAGTAATAGGTTGTATAACCCGGAAGGCCGGTTACTATTTGTGAAGTACCAGTAACCGAAAGATTTTCGTATCCGGTAGCAAAAGAGCCTGTAGTAAAGTCTGGGCTTGTGCTTACATCAAGTTTATATTCTGTAGCGCCTTCAACAGCGGTCCAGTTTGCAGTAAAACTTACCTGATCTGCAAGGGTTGCAGGTGTAGTAACCGGTGCTTTTAAGGCTAATGCTGTTTTAAATGATTGCTGTAACCCATAATAAGTACCAGAACCATCTGTACCATAAGCTTTAAAGTAATAAGTAGTATCTGGATTAAGGTTGCTTAGTGCAATGCTAAAGTTGTTGCCAGTTAAATTACCTGCAACAACAGGCGTACCTGTACCATTGTCAAATCCATCAACAGTGCTGTACTCTATTCCATAAACCGAAAATAATGTACACCCGCCTGCTGTGGCTGTACCCTGCAAAGTAGCTGCAATTGATGTTACGCCCGTTGCGCTTCCCGTAGCAATACTTCCGCCAGTATTTACTCCTTTTGCGGTTACTGCGGCGGTAAATTGGGCTGAGGCATTGCTGCCTTGTGCATTAACAGTTATAGAACCGTCATAGGTTTGAACCGCTGTAGGGGCAAATTGTACCCATACAGTAGTAGAAGCGCCCGTGTAATTATCTATAGTAAGGGTTGGTGAAAATGTGCCGGTTTCGCTTAATGAAAAGCTGTAACCATTAATTGCCGAAACCACTACTGAACCAGTGCCCACAATATTTTTTCCACTAAAGGTAAAAGATCCTTTTGCGGTAGTATTGATACATACATTACTAAAAGTTAATGATGAATTATCAAGGCTAATTGATGCCGCAGGTAACGTGTGCCCTGTAGCAGTACCGCTAAAAGCAGTTTCTACAGGTGTGGCAGCGCCGTTTTGTGCTTTAACCGCAAAAAAATAATCAGTATCGGCAGTAAGGCCTTTTACAGTTTTTACAGCGTTCCAGTCGGCAGCAGTTTTCCATACGGCAGTAGCGCCTAAGGTTCCGTCTGCCTGTACATATAAGCCACCGGCTTCCTGTATGGCATAAAGTGTATCTGTGTTATTGCCACCTGTATTTACTGTAACATTAAGGGTGCTTGCTGTAGCACCATCAACTGTAGGTACAGCGGGTACAAGCGCAAGTGTATAAAAACTGTTAATAGCACCATAAGATGTACCTACGCTATTTGTAGCATAGGCCGCATAATAATATTTAGTGTTTGATGCAAGGCCCGTAAGGTCGCTTATAAAAGTGCTTACATCGGTACCGTCTGTATTAACCGTTTTAGTGCTAAGTGCTACAGTAGGCGTAGTTGTAGCACTGCTCCATACAATACCCTTAGCTGTAAGGGCCGCACCACCTGTGCTGCTAACCGTACCGCCAGATGTAGCAGTTAGTGTAGCAACATTACTTATTGTAGTAGTAGTAACCGTTGGTGCCTCAGCAGCACTTTCTACCTTTATATCAAAGGTAGACCCATCTACATAATAAATTGACCAAAATTGCCCATTCGTTCCGGTTGCATTAGAGGGTATTAAATATAGTGTTACCGTAGTACTTGCCGGAATAGTAAGATCAGGGCTACCAGTAAAAGTTAAAGTATTATAACCCGTTGCGGGTATGGCCTGAGATGGCGTACCAAAGTTAGCAATGGTAGCGCCACCATCAAAACTATATTTAATGGTAAGTTTTGCAACCCCTGCTACTGTAGCGCTCATCCATGTCTTCCATAAAAAATTTTTTAATGTGGCTTTATGGGTAGCATCAGTAGTAATGGTAAACGAGTAGTATTTTTTTGCAGTAAAAGAAGCCTCCGGCGAAGCTGTGTTAAAACCACTACTAGCCATAGCGCCAGTAAATTGAGTATTGGTTAAACCGCTACCTTTAACAGCACTCGAAAATGTTACACCTGCAGGCATTGGACTATAAGTATTAGTAGGTGTAGCGGTGTCCAGATCGGTTACGGTAACCGTTGTCTGTGCCCATGCGCCAAGTGTAGTAAAAAACAGGAACAGCACAAAAAGGGCATGTTGCTTAAGTAGTATTGTTTTCATAAAATAATGGTAAATTTATTTGTTGGTAAGGGGCAAAGGTTACATTTATAAGTGACACTTTAAAAAAAGCAACGTTGCATTTTAGTAACCACTACGTTACGTGTTAATCAACTAAATGTTAAGTGGTTAAATTTTAGGTTACGCACAGGCATAAAAAAATACCCCTTCTGCAAAGAAGGGGTATCTTATCAGTAAGTATCTAATTGTTAGTAAATTACTTTTTGAGTTGCCGTTTGATTGGAAACAGTAGTAGTTTTTACAATTACAACCTGGTTAGATGGGCTTATGTTTGTTAACATAACTTGTTTATCGTTAAAACGATCTGATGCGAAAAGTAGTTTTCCGGTAACATCAAAAACAGCTACCGATTTAATAGGAGCATTTGATGATGCGATGTTTAAAATACCGTTTTGTTTAAATATTACTACTTTATTATCTGTAGCTGTAACAGCTGCTGTTTTTAATGCAGCTCTTGCGCTTGCTGTTGCTACTTCAATACTATTAGAGTTTGCGCTGGTAGTACCTGCAACAGCCCTAACCCTGTAGTAATACGTAGTACCCGGAGTTAAATCAGTAACTACCTGTGTAATATCTGTAACTGTAAGGTTTTCATAACCCGGTACAAACGAACCTGTAACACCTGCAAAAGTATGGCTGCCAAGGTTGGTTACATTATCTGTAGGAAGTACATCCCACTCGCTATCAAGTGTAGGGAAACCTGCCGCAGGGTTTACTGTAACACCACCTGCTACAGATGATTTACGCACAAGTGTTTTATCAAGGGTAGAGTTTGCAGTACTTGTCCAGGCAGCACCCGGATCTTCGCCTATTCTTCCAAAGATATCAACATTTGCAGTAGTAGATATTTTGTAAAGTGCTATAGCATCATCTCCGTTAAAGTTTATTGCTGCAATGGCAGTAGCAGTACCTGTATAAACCGTTGCCGCACTATTTTTAAGTACAAGTGTGCTTCCGTTGGCAAGTGCGCCTGTAAGCTGTACATCGTTTGTAGCAACAGTAGCTCCGTTAGCATAAAGCCTTACCCTGTAATCTGTAAGATCTATAGTTGCGCCGGTACCGTTGTATATTTCAACATATTTGTTAGAGGCAGAACCTTCTACATATTCAGAAAAGAAAAGATCGGTTGCAACTGCCGCAGTACCAAAAGTTGATGACTCGCTTACATCTAGCCTGTAGCTTACTGCGCCTTCAACAGCAGTCCAGTTGGCCGTAAAACTGTCAGATACAATGCTCGTAGCATCGGTAGCAACCGGTGTATCTATAGTAACTGTTGTAAAAGTAGTATCTGCACTATAAGAAATATCACCATTATTTACAGCATAAGCTCTTACATGGTAGGTAGTACCTGCAACTAAAGCTGTAATGTTTATTGTATAAGCACCTGTTACCGTGTTTGAATCAGGTAATGTCGTAACACCAGTACCATTGTATACCGGAGAGGCAGTAGCGCCATAAACAATACCTCTCTCAAATATGTCTGAACAGCCTCCTGCGGTTACATCAGCATTAACTACAGCTGTAGATGAAGTTGTTGCTGTTGCAGATGAAATTACTACAGTAGGCGATGAATTTACACCTGTACCTGTTACAGCAGCAACAGTATTAGCACCGCCACCGCTTATGGTTATGTTACCATTAAGAGCACCTTCGGTAGTTGGGGCAAATTGTACATATATATCATGTGCAAATGAGCCGCCAGTCTGGGCAATTACAATAAAATCTGTAAACGTTCCTGTTGAAGTTTCAGAGAAATTATAGCCTGGAATTGGGTCTACAGTGATATCGCCAGCAGTAAGGTTGCTGCCCGATAGGCTAAATAATACCGGTGTACCTACTGTACCTATACATACATTACCAAAATCAGGTAATGCAGCTGCTATTAAAGCAGGCGATGTACTGGCCGATGTTGTTACAGTTACAGTATTACTATTTTCGCTTGTTACTGTAGCTTCTGCTCTTACCCTGTAGTAGTAAGCAGTCGAAGCTGTTAAACCTGATACTGCCTGAGATGTACCTGCAACGGCAAGGTTATTATAACCTGTTACAAATGCCGATGAACCACCAGAGTAAGTATGTACGCCCAGGTTAGTAACATCGTCCTGGTTAGCTTCTGTCCACTCTGTTTCAAGTGTAGGGAAACCAGATGCAGGGTTTACAGTAACACCACCTGTTACCGTTGGTTTTCTAACAAGGGTTTTATCAAGAGTACTGTTAGATGGGCTTGTCCAGGCTACACCCGGATCTTCGCCTATACGTCCAAAAATATCTACATTAGCAGAAGTAGATATTTTGTATAATGCTATAGTATCATCACCATTAAAGTTTACCGCTGCTACTACGGTAGCTGTACCTGTATACACTGCCGCTGCGTTATTTTTAAGTACAAGAGTGCTGCCACTGGCAAGGCTGCCTGAAAGCTGAACATCGTTTGATGCACCTGTTGCTGTAGTACTACCGTTAGCATAAAGCCTTACCCTGTAATCGCCAAGGTTTACGGCCGCACCGGTACCATTATATATTTCAAGGTACTTGTTAGAGGCAGATCCTTCTACATATTCTGAGAAGAAAAGATCTGTTGCAGGCGATGATGCAGCAAAAGATGGTGATGTACTCACATCCAGTCTGTAACCTGTAGCGCCAGTAACTGCGTTCCAATTAGCTGTAAAGCTGTTCTCTGTAACTGCAGTTGCAGTAATAGCTAAAGGAGCAGCAAGTGTTGGGGCAGAAACCCATGAAACAGCTACGTTATCAAGTGCAATACCGTCTCTGCTACCTGTGCCGCCAAGATCGGTATAGCTCCAGCGAACCCATACTGTACCCGAAATGTTGTTGATGGCAGAAAGGTCGATGTTTGTAAAAGAGGTAACAGTACCTTCGGCAAGAGTACCCGAAGCATACGTTCCGCCGGTTACGGCAGTAAAGCCTGTTGTGGCCGATGTAGTACTGATTTCTAGATTAAAAGAGTTGCTGCGTGCCTGCTCTCTCATTTTAATAACATCATAAGAAATAGTTAGCCCTGTTTTGCCGGTTGTGTTAGCAATTGCAAGAACCAATGAAGATGGTACAAATGCACTTCCAGAACCAAGCAGGCCAATTTTTGATGCATAATTGTAGTTTGCACCTGTAGCAGAAGTTGCGCTTCCTACCGTCATGGCATTGTCTGCCACAGTACCATTGTAAGACGTCCAACCGGTAGGGTAAGCAGTGCCTGCAGCGCCCGGTGTGGTGTCAAAATTTTCTGAATAAGGAGCGGTTGACGGTAATGTAACCTGCCCAAAAGAGGCCGATGCTGCCATGAACATGGCCAGCGAAAAAGCATTTACAAATGCCTTGTGTAAACATGTTTTCATAAAAAAAATTGATTTGTTGGTTTGTACATTGAATATCAATGCCATACAAACTTAGCCAACAAAACTACAGGCAAATGTTTATTGAGGTTGTATTATCGTAAAAGCATCGTTATGCTATCTTACCTATAAGGTTACGTGTTTAAACTATTTGTTACCTACTCATAATTAGATGGTTAAAATAATTAAACTGTAAATATTTAATTATTTGATGGGTTTTTAATAATCTTGAATACTGTTATTATTTGCTCTTATTACAAAGCAAATTATATAATAGAAATATACCGATGCTTAAAAATTTAAGCATTAACAATTTCAAAATTAAATGGCCAGCGGTTTTTAATGTATTAAAAATATTGTTTAATATTTTTGTATTTATTGCCCTTTTTACATCAACTTTACTTATCATAAAGTTAATGTTTACAGTAGTAATGGGGTTTCGCTGTAACTTCGTGCTCCCTAAAGATAAAAAAAGTGAATGCAACAGATTTTAAAACTACCCTATTGCTCATACCGGGTGGCAGAGAACTTACACTGCCCCAAAATGCCTTAAAATTTAAAACAGCCTTACAACACGCTATTATAAATAAATCAGTACAAATAATTATGCTGGCAGATACCCCTGTTGTACCCGAAGAAACCGTTCAGCATACATATGATTTTAAGAATGTTTTGTTGATAGAATCTAACTCAATTACCACTACCGAAGATGTATGGCAATTGGCCAATGAGTTGCTTGAAGGGCATTTACCCGTTTTATGCGAAGCGGGTTTTGATTACCAGGTTACCAAAATGGAGCCTGTTAAAGTACAATATGAAGATTTTGAGCGTCTTGCCAGGTTTTTATAATACGCTTTCATTTTATTAATATTTGCTAAGCAATATTATTTAAGCAAATATAAACTTACCTTTATTAAAACACCTACTATTCACTTCCTAACCTGGGATACTAATGACATCAGATACTCAATTTCCGTTTTACGCAAAATTTGCATTTATTATTGTTATATTAATTGGCATTGTAACCATTTGTTTTTATGGCCAGGATATAATTTCTCCTGTATTACTAGCGCTATTGTTTGCTATACTTTTGCGACCAGTATCGGCATTTTTAAGTAACAAACTGCGCTTGCCCAATGTATTAGCATCGCTTATTGCTGTTATTTTATTTGTGCTCTTTTTTACTGCAATATTTTATTTTATATCAATGCAGCTTTCTACTATGGCCGATGACTGGGGCAAAATAAAAAGTAACTTGCTAATGCATCAGCACAATTTGCAGGCATATATAAACGATACTTTTAGTATTAGTAAGGCAGAACAGGATAAAATGGTTAGCAAAGCTACATCTGGCTCTATGGATAGTGGCAAAGCCATGATGGGAACAACAATTGCATCGTTTACAGATTCAATGCTTAACCTTATCCTTATACCTATTTACATGTTTTTAATATTGCTGTACCGCACACATTTTATCAAGTTTCTGTGTAAATTATTCGATGAAAAATACCACCCTAAATTGCAGGACATTCTTAAAACTATTAAAACAGCAGTGCAAAGTTACATATTGGGTTTATTATTCGAAATGATAATCGTATCGGTACTAACCGCGATTGGCTTAATGATAATTGGGGTTAAATACGCAATATTGCTTGGAGTAATTACAGGTCTTTTAAACCTTATACCCTACATAGGTATTGTAATTGCAGGTGCGCTTACAATTATAGCATCGCTTACCGGTACAAGCGACCTTACCATTATTGCCGGTATTATAATTGTAAACGTAATTGTACAAATTATAGATAATAATATTTTAGTACCAATAGTAGTAAGCTCTAAAGTAGAGATTAATTCTATCGCATCTATAGTCGGGATTATTATAGGTGGGGCAATTGCGGGTATATCGGGCATGTTTCTTGCAATACCGGTTATGGCTATATTTAAAGTTATTTTCGACAGAATAGAAAGCCTCGAACCATGGGGTTACTTACTGGGCGACGACTTGCCAAAATCATTTACCTGGAAGAAAAGAACTAATCAGAATATTATAAAAATAGAAAAACCAGAACTTTAAGTTCTGGTTTTTTGCTTTAAATTACTGATGTTTTGTTGTAGGTGTCGACGGCTTCGAAATATCAGCTGGCGTCACCTCATTTCGGGGTGCCTGGGGGTTTCTACCCGGTCCTGTACTAGTACCCGGCCCCTTATTCTCGTCAGGACTATTATTAGTAGTACCTGTTGTGGTAGCGCCATTCCCTCCACCCGAACCAGTGGTAGTACCCGTTCCGGTTTCAGAGCTCCTACCCGATCCTGCTGTTTTAACTCCGGTTCCAGATGAATCTGCCGCGGTGTTCGCACCGTCATTAGGTTTTTCATTCAGATCAGAGCTGTAATTACTGTCATGGGTTTGAGCATCAGGGTTATCGGCACTCCTGTTACACGATTGCAAACCTGTAAACAGGCTAATGCTAAACGCAATAATTAAAAACTTCCTTTTCATATGATTGGTTTTATAGTTATACTTAAAGATATTGTATACTACATAATGTTACTTATGCAATCGTACCTTAAATTTACAAAATCGTTTCTATAATAAAATCATAAAAAAAGATGCGTTTATCCTGATTATTAATTATTGCGAACAATAATTGTTTGATTACCAAGTTTAAACGAACTGAACAACAGGTAAACTCCGCATACTAAAATCACCATGACAGATCCTTGTTGCGAGCCTAAAGCATCGGTAGCAAAACCCATAAGGGGCGGTATAATTGCACCGCCTGCCACTCCGGTTATCATTAGTCCTGATATTTCGTTAGTTAACAAGGGCTTTGATTTAATAGCAAGTGTATAAATTACCGCAAATATACTCGACGACCCAAAGGCTACGACACTAACTAAAACCAATATTGATGTTTGATCCTGAACAAAAAACAGGCCGATAAGTGCCAGCACTACTACAATCATATTAACCCTGAAGAATGATTTTTCGGAGAATTTAGCTAGTAGTAGCACCCCAAATATTGTACCAATGGTACGTGCTGCAAAATACCAGCTTGAGCCATACGTAGCGGCTTCTTTAGCAAGGCCTACTCTTTCTATTAATAATTTTGGGGTAACGGTGTTCATTCCAACATCTAGTCCTACAACACATAAAATTCCCAGAAAAGATAAGAGTATATTGGTATCGCTTAGCAAACCAATAGTCTTGCCAAAATTTGCCGTTTTTTTCTCAAAAACACCTTCTTCAATCTTAGTGAAAAATAACCAGATTAACGATAATGATGTGATTGCCGTGTATACGTAAAAGCTTTTTTCCCAAGAGCCGTAATACAGTGAAAAGTAGCCTACAATTAATGGCCCTGTAAATGATGATATCGCTTTTATAAACTGACCACCCGTAATAAAACTGGTTAGCTGTTTGCCGCTTACCACATTGGTTACTAATGGATTTAGCGATACCTGTAATATGGTATTGCCCACACCCAAAAGTATAAATGTTATGTAACAGGTAGTTTCGGTAAACGATATAATAGGAATAAAAGTTGCTATTAGTGTAAATCCTAAGCCTAATAACACCAGGTTTTTACGTCCGTATTTATCCATTGCTAAGGCTGACGGGATAGACAGTATAAAAAACCATAGAAATACTAACGAAGGTAGAAACCCGGCCTGGGTTTCACTCCACTTAAATTGCGATTGCGCATAGGTGACCGATATGCCCACCAAATCGCAAAACCCCATAATAAAGAACCCAAACAATATGGGCAGGAGCGTAATAAATATAGGTTGTTGCTTTTGCATATTATTGTGCTAATTAGTTATTCCACTTAGTGCCGGGTTTGGCATCTACAGTCATTTTTAGGGTTCCTCCTTTAGTAATATCTTTAAGGTCGATTGACAGCTTATCTAAACTTTTGCCATTTAGCTGAACGTCCTGCAGGTATACATTGGTTTTAGTATTGTTTGCAACATCGATTACAAAATCTTTACGGCCTGATGTTTTAGACTGTTTGATAGTTACTTTATCGAACAACGGGCTACCTATCTGGAATGATGGGTTAATATCCGTTAAGCCTTTAACATCAAACAAACCTATAGACGACATTACGTACCACGCACCAAGCTGTCCCTGGTCTTCATCCTGGCCATAGCCGTAACCGTGTATGCCTTCGGTACCATAAAATTCGTCGCAAATAGCATGTACCCATTTCTGAGTTAAGTATGGTTTACCCGAATAATTAAACAACCATGAAATGTGCAAATTAGGCTGGTTACCATGATTATAAAACCCTGATAAGCCTGCGAAAGCATCTATTTTAGTACCGCCGCCAAACACATTTTTTTGAGATTTCATAAAAATATCATCTAAACGGTCATTAAACGTATCTTTACCTAATGTAGCCACAAGTTCGGGTACATTTTGAGGTACGTAGAATGTATACTGCCACGCGTTACCTTCCTGAAAACCTCTCCACGGTTGCGATGGGTCGAAGTTTTCGATAAACTTTCCGTTAGCATATTTAGGTCGGATAAACTTGGTTTCTTTATCGTACAGCAGTTTCCATCCTTCAGATAATTTCATAAGCTTATCGTAATCTTTAGTTTTGCCTAATGCTTTTGCAAATTGTGCCACAGCATAAGCACTATACGAATATTCCAGCGTATGGGATGCGGAAAACTCCGAACCATCTTTAGCGTTATCACTGGTACGTTGTGCTAAAAAGCCAGTCTCTACAAACTGTTGTACATCTTCTTTACCGGCACCTCTAACCCTGCCTCTCCATTCCAGTTCGTTTTTTAAAGCCGCTTCGTAACCTTTCTCAACATCAAAGTTCCTAATACCAGAGTTGTAAGCAGATGCTATAGCAAGTCCTGTAAAGTTAGTACCCACACCCGATACATATTTGCTATTGGCAATACCATCGCCCAGCCAGCCGGCATCTTTATACACAAGCAATTGCCCCTGTACCCAGTCGGCATAATATTCCGGATACGCCAAAGCCCACAACTGTGTAAGATTCCAGAACCCGCCCCAAATAGCATCGGTATTATAGTAATTGTATTGTGGTTTGCCTTTAGCATCAAGCGGAATTTGCCCTACTTTACCATTATTCATTGGGTAAGCACCGTTAACATCGCTGCCCACACCCCTGCCTAATACGGCATGGTATAAACCTGTGTAAAACTTAATTTTGTCGGTTTCGTTTTTACCTTCAACGGTAATCCTGCCCAATTGTTCGTTCCAGTTAGCTAGGTTATCTTTTTTGGCTTTATCGAAGTTTAACGTCTTAGCCTCAGTCTCTAAATTAAGGCGGGCATTTGCTATTGAAGTGAATGAAAGTCCGATTTTAACGGTAACCGTTTCATTCTCCTTAGTATTGAAAGTCAAATACAAACCAGCTCCCTCACCCGAAATTTCTTTTACATTAGGCTGTTGTTCATTCTTTTTGAACACCCCAAATGCTGTAGGTTTTTTATCTAAGACAGCCGAAAAATACATCGCCACATCAGATCCCGGTTGGTTGTGTTTTACATATTCCGGATTCGTAATAACATAACCCTCAATCCTGCCATCGGCAGTCATGGTTACTTTGGCATCTTTTACAGCACCACTCTCGCCCTGCCTGTTTCCAATATCAAAAATAATATTTGATTGCGATGATTTAGGAAACGTATAGCGCTGAAATCCTACCCTTGTTGTAGCCGTAAGTTCGGCCTTAACCTTATAATCTTTTAAAAGTACCGAATAATAACCCGATGTAGCGTATTCGTCTTTACGGTCAAAACGCGAACGGTAGCCTTCGTCAGGGTTTTCTAAACTGCCCGGTATAGTTTGCAATTTACCAACCGATGGTGCCAATACAATACCGCCAATCTGAAATTCATGCAGGCATGCAAATCCTTCAATTGAGGTGTCTCTTTCGTCATATCCCGTAGCTTCCCAGCCTTGTTTATTACCCAAATGTGCGTTTGTAGATGGCCCCAGTTTAGCCAAACCAAACGGTGCCGATGCAGGTGTATAGAAAAACCAACGGCTGTGCGCGGTACCAATATTTGGACGCACATAATCGGATAGTTTTTTATCCTGACTGTAGCCCGTAATCGAAATACAGATTATTGCAGCTATAAATAGTATACTTTTTATGTTTTTCATATTCAATATTTTATATGATTTTAAAATCACATTATTTTAAAAAAGCCTTTACTAGCATTACGTTAGCATCCGGATTTTCATTGTAAATAGTATAACTTTTTGCCGCTGCCGGAACCACGATTGTCTCCGCATAGTTAAAGCGTTGCTTAACGCCATTCTCCGTTTCAAGCACTATCGACTGCCCTTCTACCACCATCCATACGTGGCATTTGTTTTCGGTTTCAATGTGTACTTTAGTTGTAAGGGTGTAACGATGCACATCATAAAAATGATCGGCATGTGTTGGTAAGTGTTCTAAAATATAATCGTTGTTTTGAGTCAGGATATATGGTTTAGAAATCAGTTCCGGCACTACGCTATCGCCATTTCTGTCGAAGTTTACGTTAGCCATACCACGCTCTATATTGATAGGCCTTGGTTTGCCGTCGAGATCCAGCCGAAGCCAATCGTACATTTTAAAAGTAAAAATATAAGGCGCACTACTTATTTCGAGTACTAAATTATTACTGCCCGATGCATGTATGGTACCATGCGGAATCAAAAACAAATCGTGCTTTTTAGCATTGAATTTCTGAATGTATTTTTCTACTTCTAAAACTTCGGTAGCGTCATGGCTATGTTGCAATGCTGCATGAAAATCATCGCGCTGCACACCTTCCTGAAATCCTAAATAGACCACTGGCTCCTCTTTTGCATCTAATATATAATAGGTTTCATCTTGCGTAAACGGCATCCCAAAATGCTCTTTTATATACGCTGGGCTTGGGTGACACTGTATCGAAAGATTGCCACCATCAAACGTATCCAGAAAATCGAAGCGTATCGGGAAATCATATTTAAAAGTTTCGGCATCAATACCTAAAACTTCTTTATAATTGTTAAACATTATAAAATCGAATGACACTTCCAGCAAATAACCATCGCTTTCGAAAAGCAATCCGTTTTCGAGCACCATTAATTCGAACGACCATGCAAGGTTATCAACTTGTTTATTAAGGCCATCCATACGCTCCTTCATCCAGCTACCGCCCCAGGCTCCGGGTTCAAACCACGGCCTTGGCCTAAAAACATTGGTAGCCATTTTGGTTAATCCGGCACGCAGGTCATAGCCCGTCATAAACAAATAATCATCTGTGCGTTGCTCATCTACAATAATATCAATCGAAGGCAATACACTGTTCTTATGTTTGTTAAGTACCACCCAATCGATAAAAAAGAAACGTTTATACGTTTGTCGATTATCTATAAACACTTCTGTTCCCAGATTGCTTACTTTACCGGCACGTGCCCTAAACTGCAACTCGTTTTTTGGGAGATCAAAATATACCAATGGCGCATCCCAGCCAGCAAGCGCAGCACCCGACCCAATCAGTATATTTATGTCGGCTGAATCATCCGGCTTAAGGTTTTTAAGCTTGCCTGCATCAAACCAATCGATAAAATTTTTATCAGTAATTTTTCCGAATACCGGGTCGTCGCCACCTAAATAAGTCTGCACCATTTTCTCGATTTCATCCGGTGATTTAAGGGCAGCATCTACATGATACCAGCGCACTTTAATACCTTTTTTATCGAACTCAGCATCAAGGTTTTGTACCGCATTGTGCCAAAAAACCCCTTGGTAACCATCTATAACAATAGTTTTATGGTTCTGCATCCAGGCAGCTAAATCGGCAGCACCTGCTTTAATTTTACCATTGCCCAAAGCAAAGGCAGGATAAGCATCATAATTATGCTTTTGATTGACATCCTTTTTTACCGGAGCCAGAAACTGTTGGGTTTTACGCCATTCTGTTTCCTCTTGTTGCGCCTCGTTATGTAATGATGTTTTAGCATAACGGGCCGCGCCGAAAATAGCTGCCATATCCCAAAGCTCACATATTTTTATGTTGATAATATTGTTGGCGTTCAGTTTTGCCTGAAGCTTGTCCATAAAGTAGGGTGCTGCTTTAGCTATACCCCCGCCAAGTACAATAGCATCAGGTTCAAATGACTGTACCCAAGGCATCATGAACTCTATAAAATTATCGGCAAATTCATTAAACAATGCAAGGGCATCGCTGTCACCTTCAGCGGCAAACTTGCTTATGGCTTCTACACTCTCAACCGATTGCTTATCAAGGCTATTCCACTTGTTTACAAACCAGCGGGTCGAAAAATAGTCATCCGCTATACCACTTTTAAATGGAATATGATATAAATAGCCACCATCCGGAACGCCATATTTAACATCATCCTGCATTATGCCATCAATCAAAAATGTACTACCAAAGCCTGTGCCCAACGTAAGCACAATACTTTTTGCGCTGTTTACCGCAGCACCCGATGCGTACTCGCCGGTTGCGAAACTACTGGCATCGTTAATAAAATATACGGGTACATTGTTAACCATCTTTTCGATTTCACGCTTTACATTCAAGCCAAATATCGAATCGAATTTTTGTACCCCATTAATTTGTGAGATACCGTTTTTATAATCAAACGGGCCGGGCATGGCAATACCAATTCCGGCAAGTGTATCTACATTTACCTCGTTAGTGCTATTTAAAATTTTCTCCACAAGGCTTTCAAAACAAGTTAAAAACTCCTCGCAGGACCCTTTAGAATCTATCTGTATTTTTTGGTAAGAACCATCGACCATTAAACCGGTTTCAGAATTTATAGCCGCGCCCGATAAGTGAGATCCTCCAATGTCTATTCCTAAATAATAGAATTTCATGTTGTAATTATTAAAATATGGAAACACAATAATTTAAAATCGTATGCAGTTTATTTTGCTGGTATTTCTTTAGCCAGAAGCTTATCTGCAAATACCTTCATAAAATAGCCGCCTACCACACTACGTGCCTGAAAACCTACTTGTTTACCATCGGTAGTTTCGTGCCAGTCGCCAAGCGGTACACGAGTTGGCGTTTCAAGGGCATATTTGTAAATTGGTTTAACAAGTGCCTCAAACTGGCTACGCTCAGGTGCAAATGTAGCCGACCAAATTATCCAGTCTGATTTTGTGTAGGTTTTACGGCTGTCTAGTGGGATGCCGTATTTATTCTCCTTAGTCAGATAGTATTTAATTTCAGCATCATAAACCGATTGTGGAAACAGGTTTAATTGTAATACTTTATCCCAAACCAGGTTATACTTTTGGCTCCAGGTATCTTTGTTGTCAAACGTAAGCGCATAGTGGTCGCCGGCTTTGGCAAGCTGCATCCATTTAGTAACCATGCCTTTGGCAATATCACGGTATTTTGCAGCGGCTTGTTTATCGCCCAAAGCATCGGCCATTTGCGCATAACAGGCAATACCCACAATTGCCTTAACCGATAAGTTGGCATTACGTGCCAGATGGCCCGCAAAATCATCGGTACATAATTGGTTAGCCGGGTCGAAACCGTCTTTAACTAAGTAATCAGTCCAGGTAGTAAGGGTTTTCCAGTGTAGTTTAGCAAAATCGTAATTACCTTCGGCTTTGGCAATAGCCGCTGTAAGTATAATCATGTTACCCGATTCTTCTACCGGCATATCTTCGCCATAGGTTTGTCCGTTAGCTTGTGGATACGTACCAATATCGTGCGCAGGGTAGTTTTTGTTGAACTTGCCACTTTCGCTATAGTAAAAAATACCATTAAGCATCCCCTCCATTAATTTGGGGTTGTAAATAAGGTATAAGGGTGCCGACGGATACGTAACATCTACCGTATTGATAAAACCACCACTATAATTTTCTTTAGAAAACCAAAGTATTTCACCCTGAGGGCTTTTTACTAACTGATGCGCCGCAATACTTTGGCGGTAGGCCAAATTACACAGTTCGGCATATTCTTTACCGCCCGATTTTAATGCATCGGCATACATGCTTTTATTAAAGGCTGTACATTTTTGAAGTATCTGCTCATAATCGGTAGCGGCAGCATTAAGCTGACCTTCGATTGTTTCTTTACCCGATGTATTCCACCACGGTTTAAGGTTTTGACCGAAGTACTGTACCGAAAAATTATCGTCATAACCCAACTCTATAAATTTAGAAACTGGTGTACTGCCTACTTTATTAAAAGCAACTACAGTGTTCAGCGCTAGTCGTGTTCCTTTTGTAGCTGTACTTTTGGTTGAGCTATTCCTGAAAGCGTTTATTGCGTCTTTCTCAGAGGTAATGAATTGTGACGCATTATCGGCTTTAAGGGCTGCAACATACATGTATCCCCAGTCGATACGCATATCATCGCCTTTCTTTTTAAGTATTTGCTGCTCTACCGTTCCCGCTTTTAGTACCGATAGTTTACCATTACTGTATTGCGAAGCTATAACTTCCTGCGCAGGCCTGTTTACGGCAATATCGCTACTGGCGCTTAAAAACACCTCAACATTATGCGTTTTGCCATCGTTAGCTTTTACATTATAGGTAATGTATGACACAGGCCTTGACAATAAACTTAAATCGTTAAGCAATAGTGGCGACATAAATGTCAGGTCTAAGTCTACACTGCCACATTTAAAACTGTAAATAGTTTGTGTAGCATTAATAATAACATTGGTTTGATTAGCCACTGCAATTGGTGCTTGTGCAACCGCTTTTTCTTTATCTACCAAACCAACATCGGCACGGGCGCCACCGCCGGTATTAACCACATGCATGGCAATAATATTCTCACCAGCTTTTAATTTACTTTTATCGATAGCCGGCATTCCGTAATCAGAAGTCACCCCTACTTTGCTAAAAATCAGCTCGCCGTTTAAATACACTTCGGCATCGTCATCGTGCGATACTTTTAAAAGCAGGTTGTTGATTGCCGCAATTTTATCGATAGTAAATGTTCTTCTGAACCAGATATCCCTGCTTTTCCAGATGATATTGTCCAGTCCTTCGGTATTACCAATAGGCGATATACCATCTTTCCAACCCGTAGTAGCATACTTTATGTTTTTCCAGTCGCCTTTCGGTTCCGTCTCGGTATATCTTACAGCATACGATTTTTCGTCAGATGCCGGTAACAGCGTTTTGTAGTGTTGCGGCTCATTACCTAAAAAACGGTAAATAGAACCGTCTACTTTTATAAGGCCTATTAATGAGTGGTTAGCACCCGTCCAGTGTGTGGTAGTTGCATCGGTCAACTTATCGGTTGTAGACCAAATACTTAAATACGGACTGTGAGTTATTAACGGATACGCAGGGGCTTTGCGGTCTTGAGCCGAAAGACTGCAAAATATCAGAAACAGTATGGCTTTAAAAAAGTTATTTTTTTTCATGTTTATAGTTTTGGATGCTGGGTAATTCAGAATTAAAAGGGTGGCCGGGCGCCGGAGGAAAACCGCACGCCCATAACCACCCAAATTTTTATTGTTTGTAACCCGAATTTAAAAGCAACCGCTTTGTAATTCAGGTTGCTGGATGCTTATTTTTTTGTTTCAACCTCAATTTTACCACCGTTGGTAAATAATGAGTGCGGTATAAAGTAACCGTCTATTTTAGAGCCGTTTACTTTTATTGCTTTTAAGTCGCGTCCTTTGTTAGGGTTGGTAATTGTTAGTTTTTTACCCGAATCTAATGTCCACTGCACAGAGTTAAAGCTAGGAACTGTAACAATGTAGGCCGGGTCTGCTGGTGAAAGTGAGTAAAGTCCTGCCGCTGCCATTACATACCATGACGACATTTCGCCGGCATCATCCATACCCGATACAGCCAGGCCTTCTTTGCCAATACCATACATAGTATCAATAATTTCATCGATTACTTTTTGAGATTTCTCTGGCTTGTTCACAAAATAGTATGAGAACGGAGCCTCATGATCGGGTTGGTTACCGTGGCAATACTGGCCAATAAATCCGGAGATATTCCAGGCTATGTAGTTGGGATTCCAGGGCTTGGTAAAAAATTCATCAAGCTTGGCTTCAAATGGTTTTGCACCGCCGTAAAGCTTTACAAGTCCAGGCATATCTTGGGGGGCGAAGAATGATAATTGCCAGCCGTTAGCTTCACGGTACATGTATTCGTAGTAAGGAAATTCAGGGTTAAATGGGGTAATGTACTGGCCATTAGAAAGCCTGCCTCTCATAAATGTAACCGATTTATCGAATACATTTGCATAATTTTTAGCACGTTTAGAAAGGTCGTTATAGTGCTCTGTATCGTTCATTTCTTTTGCAAGAAGCGATAGCGCATAATCATCGTAAGCATACTCTAAAGTTTTAGTAACACCAGCATTAGCCTTAGTTTCAATTACAGGATTTTTAATATCCTGCTCCGGTACGTAGCCTAATTTAATATATTCCGCAATGTGTGGCCTTGTCCCACCCTCTTTGTAGGCGTTGTTTAGCAATAAGCTATAGGCTTTTTTAACATCATAATTTCTGAGGCCTCTCATATACGAACCCGCAATAAACGACGCCGCATGATCGCCATGAAAAAACGTTGGTATAAAGCCTTTTATCTCTCCTTCGTTAATAATAGAGCTAATTACATCGTTAGTAATATCGGGCGAAATAATGCTTAGTAATACCAGCTTGTTCCTGTAATCATCCCATAACGACGGTAATGTGTAGTACCTGTAATTTTCTTTACGCACTTTACCGGCTTCATCTGTAAATTCGCCATTTACGTCGCTGCGTAATGCAGGCCATAAAAACGATCGGTACAGTTCCGAATAAAACATCTCGGTATTTTTTTCAGAGCCACCGGTTACCTGAATTTTAGATAGCAGTTTTTCCCACGTAGCGTTTCCGTTTTCACGGATTTGCGCAAATGTTTTCTCGCCAATTTCTGCTTTTAAATTGTCAGCAGCATTTTTTGTGCTTACAAACGATAAGGCTATTTTTACAGTAACTGTTTTGTTGTTATCATCTTTAAGGGCTAATAAAGCATAGCCATTATTCTTAGCTATATCTTTATTATAAATGCTATCTACCTGGCTACTTACCGTTGCATAGAAGTAAATTTTCTCGCCACCCGTACGCTGAAAACCACTTACGGCATTTTTGCCTTCCTGTTTTAACTGCCAGTCATCTACATGGTTGTTGGCTTTACCAAGATTAAAAAGTATGCTTCGCCCTTTATTATTTTTGAAGGTATATTCGTGTATACCACAACGCTCTGTAGAGCTTAGTTTTACGGCAACGTTGTAGTCTTTTAACAAAACTTCGTAATAGGCAGGGCTTGCTTTTTCGTTATCATGCCCAAATGATGATTTGTAGGGGAATTTCGCTCCTGCCGGAACGGGTAACAACGGAAGGTGGCATAAATTCCAATGGCCTTTATTGGTATGCGCAAAGCCATAAATATCGGTATTCTCATATTCGTAACCCGCACCAGAGCCAAATCGTGTTATCGGGCTTAACTGCACCATTGCATTAGGAACCGACGACCCCGGAAAACTAAGCCCAGCCCAAACGCGCATATCTGCCGGTGGAGTGTAGCCAATAATTTTAGTATCTAAAAGTGGTGCCGTACCTACAAATGTATTTACTAACGATGTATATTTAGTACTCGTTTTCGCTTTTATATTGTTAGGATTTTGAGCTTTTGCACCAATAACGGACAAAGATATTAGTGCAACACAAAGGCTTTTATTAAAATGTATCATTTTAAGTTGGTTGTATTGTGGTTATTGTATTCGTATTATGCTTGTAACAGCTTAGGATTTTTTTGATAGGTTTCCCATAAAAGTTCGCCAAATAGGGTGTTAGCCCAGGCAAACCACGATCGTGTAAAATCTTTAGGGTTATCTTTATGGAATGACTCATGCATAAAACCGGTATCGCCATGTGTAGCTTTAAGGGTTTTAATGCACTCTTTAATTTCCTGCGGGTCATTGCTCGTAAGTCCACGCATAATGATAGACATTGGCCAAATCATATCCATACCTACGTGTGGGCCACCAATACCTTCGGCTGCCTTACCTTTAAAGAAGAAAGGATTATCTTCAGATAGTACAAACCTGCGTGTATTTTGGTAAATAGGGTCTTTAACATCAATAGCATCTAAGTAAGGCAAGCCTAATAAGCTTGGTACATTGGCATCGTCCATTAATAAAGTACTGCCAAAACCATCAACTTCAAAAGCGTAAATATCTCCATGCTTAGGGTGTTTTACTACCGCATGCTCTTTAATTGCTTTATCAACTTCAGCACTTAAAGCTTCCAGTTCTTTAGCAAGGCTGTTTTCCTTTTTAATAGTGCGCATCATCTCAGCAGCTTGTTTCAAGCTTACTACGATGAAAAAGTTAGACGGAATTAAAAACGAATACACCGTAGCATCGTCACTTGGCCTAAATGCCGAACTTACCAACCCAACAGGTTTTACCGGATAACCATAACCTTTAAGTGTACGTGTATCAGTAGCATTAGCAGTCTCTCTCTGGAAAGAGTATGGCCCTTTACCATCTTTTTGCTGCTGATCTTTAAATACTTTTAAAGTAGACTTAATTGCTTTAACCCAGTTATCATCAAATGGAGATGTATCGCCGGTTGTTTTCCAGTAATTGTACCCTAAACGTATTGGGTAGCAAAGCGAATCGATCTCGTATTTACGCTCATGTACTCCGGGTTTCATATCGGTTTTATCTGTAGTCCACTCCCCTTTTTTGTTGGCGTCGTTATAAAACGCGTTAGCATAAGGGTCTTTTAATATGTATTGCGTTTGCCTGTTAATTACACCGGCAATCAGTTTTTTTAATGTATCATCTTTACTTACAAAAGCCATGTACGGCCATACCTGTGCCGAACTATCGCGCAGCCACATAGCATCGATATCTCCTGTAATTACATACGTATCCGGCTTACCATTTTTTTCAGAATAGGTAACTGTGGTATCTAATGTATTAGGGAAACAGTTGTTAAACAACCATTTAAGCTCAGGGTCTTTTACATTTTTTTGAAATTCAAGAATAGCTTTCTCAATAACCGTACTCTCAAAATTTCTTTTGCCTTTGGCAATTCGTACTACAGGGAAATCTTTAGCTGTTCCCGCTGCCATAATATCCATAGGGTCGATTAATAATAAACTACTAAACAAGGCTGTGTTTTGAATAAATTTTCTTCTTTGCATTATTATATTTTTAAATGCCTGGGTGGTTAGGCTGTTTAACTTATATTATTCGTTTGATAAAGAGTAAGGGTAATCGGCTTTTGATGTACCTCTTGATTTCTCCGGAGCATCGGTCATTTCAAAATCGATGATTGCCCCTTTCATTAATGCCGAATGGCTTAACCAGTTATGAGTATCTATCACACCATTAAACTTCATCGCTTTTATGTACTTATTTTTATCGCTGTTTTGCGGAGCGTTAATAACTACCTCTTTCCCGTTTTCTAATTTCAAGGTCATTTTTTTGAATAAGGGTGCTCCAACTACATATTGGTCGGATGCCGGAGTTACCGGATAAAAGCCCATTGCAGAGAATACATACCAGGCCGATGTTTGCCCGTTATCTTCATCACCGCAATAACCATCTGGTGTTGGGTGGTACAACCTGTTCATGGTTTCCCTGACCCAGTACTGCGCTTTCCAGGGTTGGCCGCCATAATTGTACAGGTAAATCATATGCTGTATAGGCTGGTTACCGTGCGCGTATTGCCCCATGTTAGCCACCTGCATTTCTCGCATTTCGTGAATCATACCGCCATTAAAGCTGTTACCAAACGTAGGCGGAAGCGAGAATACTTTATCTAACTGAGAAACAAACGTATCATTACCTCCCATTAGATTAATAAGCCCTTGCATGTCATGAAAAACCGACCAGCTGTAATGCCAGCTGCTACCTTCTGTAAAACCTTCGCCCCAACGTGTAGGGTCAAACGGTTTCATAAAGTCGCCATTCTCGTTTTTACCACGCATTAAATTATTTTCAGGGTCAAAAAGGTTGCGGTAGTTTAAGCTTCTTTTTTTATACAAATCTATTTCCTGCTGAGGCTTTTTTAAAGCTTTAGCTAACTGATAAATAGCAAAATCATCGTAAGCATATTCTAATGTTCTGGCAGCACTTTCGTTAATGCCCACATTATAAGGTACGTAACCCAATTTGTTGTAATACTCTACCCCGGCACGACCTACTGCTTTTAGCGGCCCTGCATTGTTAGCACCATGAATAACCGCATTGTATAAATTTTTAATATCGTAATTAGCATCTTTTCCACCTTTAATATACGCTTCAGAAACTATAGATGCCGAGTTGTTACCCACCATAATATCTCGTAAACCGGGGCTTGCCCATTCCGGCAGCCAGCCGCTTTCTTTATAAGCGTTAGATAATCCTTCCTGAATTTCAGCACTCAGCTTAGGATACATTAAATTTAAAAAAGGAAATAGCGAACGGAAGGTATCCCAAAAACCCGTATCAGTATACATATAGCCCGGCAGCACTTTACCATTATAAGGGCTGTAGTGTACTACTTTACCCTTAGCATCATACTCATGAAACTTTCGCGGGAATAACAGCGAACGGTACAAACATGAATAGAAAGTAGCGGTTTGTGCCGCAGTACCACCTTCGGCAATAATCCGGCTTAAATTATCATTCCAAATGTTACGGCCTTTTTCTTTAAGCTGGTCGAAATCATTAGTGCCTATTTCTTTAAGGTTCAGTTCGGCTTGCGCAAAACTTATAAATGATGAGGCTACTTTAGCATTTACCTTTTCGCCCTTAGTGGTTTTAAAACCAATTACCGCACCGGTATGGTCGGCCTGAACTTCTAAAACATCGGCAAGGCTGCCATTTTTAAAAGTTGATTTTGTAGTGAAGTCTTTATCAAAAACAATGACAAAGTAATTTTTGAAATTTTGAGGTACTCCCCCGCTATTGCGAGTGGTATAGCCCATAATTTTGCGCTCTTTAGGCACTATTTTTATGTACGATCCTTTATCAAAAGCATCAATAATAACGTAGGCATTATCGGTATCAGGAAATGTAAACCTGAAACGTGCAGCCCTTTCGGTAGGTGTAATCTCAGTCGTAACATCATGATCTGCCAGGTATACACTGTAGTAATACGGAGTAACAGTTTCTGATTTATGCGAAAACCAGCTTTGCCTTTCCTCTTCTTTAAAACGTAATTTGCCCGTGATTGGCATAATAGAAAATTGCCCGTAATCATTCATCCACGGCGATGGCTGATGGGTTTGCTTAAAGCCTTTTATTTTTGTAGCCCTGTAAGTATAAGCCCAACCGTCGCCCATATTGCCGGTTTGTGGTGTCCAGAAATTCATGCCCCAGGGCATTGCAATGGCAGGATACACGTTACCGTTAGAAACATCGTAATCAGAATCTGTCCCCATAAGTGGGTTAACCCAGTCGATTGGTTTCTTAGCGTCGTTTATAACAATGTCCTGCGCTTGTAAACAAGGCACAGCAATAATAAAGGTCAACAGGCTTATAATTGATTTTTTCATGAATAACAGAATCTTAAACAGGCTTATATTATTTGTTTTTTTGCTTTAAGGCTTTGCTTATTGCAGCGTCAACCAAAGGCTCCATGATGGCGTAACCCATCTCGTTAGGGTGAACGCCATCATTGCCTAATTCTTTTTTTAATCCCAAGGCATCGTTTACCATTGGGGTATAATAATCTACAAATGGTATATTATGCGCATAGGCATATTTTTTAAGCATCGCGTTAAGCGCAACTACTTTTGGCCCCGGTGCTAAACCCGGCCTCCATGGAAAATCAGAAGCCGGCAGTACCGTACACATTACAACATTAATATTATTTTCTTTAGCTAATTCTACCATACTGAAAATATTACCGGCAACAGCATCGAGCGCTATAGGACCGGTATTTTCTGCAATATCATTTATGCCTGCCAATATAACTACTACAGATGGTTTCAGGTTAATAACATCTGGCCTGAAACGCAATACCATTTGCGATGTGGTTTGGCCGCTAATACCCCTGTTTACATAAGGCTTGCCCTCAAAAAAAGCCGGGTGTGTTTTTAACCAGATCTCTGTAATAGAGTTACCCATAAAAACCACGCGTTTTTCTTTAGATGTTGGCGTGGCTAGTTGGGCATTCTCTTTTTGATACCTGCCTAAATTAGCCCAATCCTGAGCGTAAGATAGTTGCAGGCCGAAGAAAGTTATTAACATGGCGAATATGATATTTTTGTAATGCATATTAAGGTAGTAATTATTGTAAACTATTCTAACAATCCTTCTTTATCGAGCTTTGCTGCAGCCTCTATAAGCATTACACCACTAAGTTGTGTAGTAAGATCTGTTTGTGCCGATGGAGCAGCATTCCAGTTATTGCTAGATAACATTGCAGGCCTGCTGATGCCTTTTTTGTAAAAAGTTTGCGCGTTGAATTTTAAAAACTTCGCAAAACTTTCACGATCGCTTGAATTTATAGATGGCTCTTCGATCAATTCAGTTAAATAGCGTATTAGTATACCTTTAAACAAACCACCATCGCCCTGGCCTTCGTCTCTAAGTACTCCTTCGGTAGTTAACTGTGGACTTGTAAGTAATGTTCTGGCCGATTTTACAGCATCGGTTAAATAACCTTGTTCGCCGGTAGCTGTATATAATTTTGTACCGGCGCCTATCCAGGTACCCATATTATAGGTAAAAACCCAATCTTTTTGAGTTACCGGTACGCCATTTTGCTCAGATATATTATCCCAAACAATACCTGTTGTAGGGTCTACCAGGTTAGCTTTTTGCCAAGCGTATATTTTTTTAGCCCATGCAAGATCATCTTCATTTTTATCGAGTTCATATAAGCGCAATGCTACCAATGCAGCAGGCGCGTTAGATACTGCGTTTTTTTGTTTAGGTGTGTCCTGTTTCCAGGTAATACCTCCGCCAAAAACATCGTCGCTCCAGCTTTTTTTAATTTGGCCCCACAAATACAAAGCAACATCTTTATATTCCTGATCGTTAGTAGCAACGTATGCACGTATAGATGCATTGGCCAGCCAAATCATATCATCATTAAAAACATTGTTATAAGTACCGTTATTTTTAACTTTAATCCCGGCAATAAGGGCTTTCATTCTGCTAATATAAACATCGCTACCGGTACGCTCGTAACCATCTACAAGCACATCTAGCGTGTGGGCATTAGGCCAGTAATTAAAAGTGCTATTGCCCAGGTTATCCTGTACAAAAGTACCGTTGCCACCCAAATAAGTATTGTAAGTTGCTGTTTGTAAAGAATCGGCAGTTGCTGCCCAGGTATATTTAAATACCTCGCCTGTACCACTACCCGGATTTGTTAACGGAATAGCATCATCTGAACATGAAGCCAGTAATGTTAACCCAAGCGCAGCAATTAAAACAGTATAGTGTATCGAAAATTTCTTCATGATATGTATTTTGAAACGTCTCTGCAAGTTAACCTGCAGAGACGTTTTTAATTATTATATTTTTGTAAAACTATGAGTGTAAGCTGTAGCTGTACCGCTAAAATCAATTTCGGCATTCACAGTTGCGCCATCCATTTCAGCAGCGAATTTAAATGTGTAATCATAAGAATTATCGGCTATAGGAGTCAGGTACCAAAATGAGGCTGGCGAATTAGCATCTGGCCTGTTGTTATCTTTATTTACACTACCATAATATTCCATTACAATAGCACCATCAACTACGGTAGTTAACTGAAATTTATAACGCTCATCTCTACCCCATGATTCTGCTTTAAATTCAATTGGCTTGTTTAGTGCCTCCCATTTACCTTTACCCGCATAGGTATATTCAAATAATACTGCAGACGTTGGAGGGAAATATAATTCTACTTTCTGAATCTCAGTCATTTTAAAAGACCCATCGCTAAAATCAACACGTATTCTGTACACTTTTGTATCGCCAGTGTAGGTAGTTGCACCTTCTGCCTGAAGTTTAACATCGCCTAAATAAAAACTATCCGGAGTTCCGCTGTTTGTACTTACAAATTTGTAATCTCCTGCTTTTAATTGTGTATAAATTTCGAAAGTTGAAGCACCAGTTTTTTTGAAAGGAAGCGCATCGGCTAAATTATCTCCGCCTTCAGATGCAGAACCTGTAATAAACAATTGTGCCGGTGGAGGAAAACCGTCTGGGCGTTGTACCTGAAAAATACCTGAAGTTTTAGTAGGCTGTATTTTAAGCCCTTTAGATGATTGCACCGCCCATTTAATTTTACCGGTACTGGCAAGCTCTATACCTGCTAATTCGGCAATTTTATTAAGATCTGTAAACGAAAGGTTTAACGTAGTCATAAAGCCATTATTATCTGATGGTTTTACGTAAATAGGTTTAGAAAAATCGCCGCTTTCTACATCAAAAAGCACATCATAAAGCACTACGCCATTATCTTCGGCTTTAGCAGGTGCCCACTCAAAAATAGCCGAGCCTCCCGATGCATTAAGATCGTAAGTAGTATTATCTGCAGGTGAGTATAAGGCATCTACTGCAGAAACATTTGTATGGCTCATGGTGTCATCATCAGAACAGCCTACAAAGAACACCGCAAAGGCGATTAGCATTAATTTAGAATATATAGTTTTCATTTTTTTATAAAAATTAAATTAATTGTTTTGTGTTTTTACTATTAATAACCAGGGTTTTGCGATAAATTACCATTAATTAATCGCTCATCGCGAGGTATTGGCCACAGGTAATGTTTAGCCGGGTCGAACGTGCGAAGGTTAACCCTTAAATAACCGTTATCCTGAGATTCTACACCAAATTTTGCTCCGTGTGCATAACCATTCAATACATCTTCGCCTATTTTCCATCTCCTTATATCAAATACCCGCAAACCTTCCATACCCAGTTCTGTACGGCGCTCGTTTCTAATAACCTGGCGTAAACCATCCTGAGATAATGCCGGGTTAAAGGCTGTAGCCGCCGCATCGGTAAAGCCGGCACGTTTTCTTAAAGCACCAACGGTAAGCTGCCATGTAGCATCATCCATTTGGCCTAATTCATTTTTAGCTTCAGCATTCATTAACAATACATCTGCATAACGGAAAAGCATTAAGTTTAAGCCCGACTGTAATGATGATAAATGCTCTGGGTCGAAATATTTACGAATGTAATACCCTGTTGTGGTAGATGATGATCCGGCTACAAACTCATCGGCAGTTTTAGATCCCGGTTTAATTTTTATAATATGAGTATCTATATTATCTGTCCATTCATACCCATCATAAACTACTGTAGCTGTTAATCTTGGGTCTCTGTTTACATATGGGTTATTTTCATCGTAGCCAGAGCCTGCATCGTTTATTGCTTTACCGTTTAACATTAAATAACTATCTACCAGTTCCTGTGTAGGCGCAAGCGCGTTTAGCCTTGCTCCTGCAGATATAGGGGCCATATCAAAAAATTCGCCCCACATTCTGGTTACCGGTACATATTGAAGGCTTAAAATATCTTCGCTACTGTACTCATTTTTAGGAAGAAAAAGTCCGTCGTAACTTGCAAATAAACCGTACTGGCCTTTATCTCCAGCCATTATTTGGTTAGTAACATCTACCACTTCCTGCCATCTGCTTTCGTATAATAATACTCTTGCTTTTAGTGCAAGTGCAGCGCCACTGGTAATTTTACCTCTTTCGGCATCGCTGTATTGATCTTTAGTAGGCAAAACATCTATAATGGCATCAAGCTCGCTTAAAATAAATACTACTACCTCAGCATGAGATGTCCTGGTTATAGATTTAGCTTCTGCCAAAGATGGATCTTTAGATATTAAAGGTATATCGCCAAACCATGTAGTTAACTGAAAGTGCTGAAAAGCCCTTAAAAAACGAGCTTCAGCTTTCATTTTATTTATAGTTTCAGGATCTGCACCATCAATACGGTCAATATTTTGCAACAATAAATTACAAGTTTTAATACCTGCATACCTATCATTCCACTCTGCTTTAAAACGCGCCAATGAGGCATCAAAAATACCGGCCGCGATAGATGATGCACCTTCGGTATCGCCCCTTCCGTTATAGGCATTGTCAGACAGTCCTTCGTTATACAAAAAACGCGAACTGTTTTGCATTTGCGAATATGCCGTGTTTAGTACGGTTTGTGCTTTACTAACACTTGTCCAGTAGGTTTCATCTGTAAAGGCGTTTTCCGGCACAAGGTCAAGATCTTCACAGCCAACTAATAGCAATAGTATTACTGGGAGAAATTTAAGTTTGTTTTTTAAAATATTCTTCATTTTCATTTTTTTTAAAAAGTAATGTCTAAACCAAGTCCGTAGTAAACCAGTGTTGGGTAAGCCCTGCCACTGTTAGCACCCGCTGGGCCCATGTTACTGTTAAATTCTGAAAGCTCAGGGTCTACAAATTTCACTTTAGATAATGTTAAAAGGTTTTGCCCTGATGCGTACATACGGAAACCCTGTAGGCCTAAAATTTCTAAAACAGCAGGCGGAAGCGAGTAGCCTATCTGTACGTTTTTAAGGCGGGCATAAGCACCGTCATACAGGTACATATCGCTACCTCTCCTAAAGTTATTGGTGTTGCTTTGTGTACCATTATTAGCTAAACGTGGGTATTTTGCATCTGTATTTTGAGGTGTCCAGTAGTCTAACTGGTGTGTATACATTGTCATACCATAGTTGTAATGGAAAGGTTCTACTAACTCACCACGTATCATCATTGTTCTTTTACCTACACCTTGTATAAAAATGCTCATATCAAAGTTTTTGTACTCAATATTGTATGTAGCTCCAAATGTGTACCTTGGGAAAGGGTTACCAAAAATAAATTTATCTTTATCATCAATAACACCATCTTTATTTAAATCTACATAACGGTTATCACCCGGCGCTACTGTAAGGCCTGCCGGCACTGCAGCACCTTTAATTTCGTCATAGCTTTGAAAGTGTCCATCTGTTTTTAAACCTACGTAAGAGTTGTATGGTAAACCTTCGCGAAGTATAACCTGCATTTCTTCCAGAGTTGTAAGCCTTTCCTGACCTTGAAAATCAAGTACTTTATTTTTAGTATCGCCAAGAGTAAGTGTTAAACTATGATTAACCACTTTACCTGCATGTTTGTATGTAGCACTTATTTCCCAACCTTTGTTACCCACTTTACCAGCGTTAAAATCTGGCAGGCCAGTACCATATACACCAGGAACCTGAGGCGGTACCAATATATTTGAAGTTACTTTATCAAAATAATCTGCAGATAATGATAATGATCCTTTAAAGAAATCTGCCTGCAAGCCTACGTTAAATGTTCTTGCTTTTTCCCATTGTATATCTGGGTTTGCAAAGTTATAACCGGTGCCACTTACACCTGCATTATTGTAACCGTAAGCATTTTGAAAAGTAAAGTAAGTGGTTTGATATTGAAAGTTACCTACGTTTTGATTACCTAATATACCGTATGACCCTTTAATTTTAAGGTTACCTACATTATTTTTATAGCCACTCATAAAGTTTTCGTTAGTAAGGTTATATCCTACTGTTGCAGATGGAAAGAAACCCCAGCGAATATCTTTTCTGAATTTTGAAGAGCCATCGTAACGGAAACTAAACTCGGCAAAATATTTATCGTTAAAATCATAAGAGGCACGGCCAAATACAGAGTTTAAGCTATTTTTAGACGAACTTTGGTTTGAGTTATATGAAGCATTATCTATTACAGTTTCACTTGTTGGCGTACCAAGATCGGGATCGGTATATTTTTTGTAAATGCCTATACCCCTGTCAGCATGATTTTCGTTAGATACCCCCACTAATACATCTACATTGTGCATTTTATTGAATGACTTAGTAAACTGTAACATTGCCTGAGTATTTAAATCTAAACTTTTACGGTCTTCATCATTAGTATTTTGGTCGGCACCGTAAACACCCATTGGCGAAAAATCTACTCTTTTAACCCTATTATACATAGTATTAGAAACTAAATGCCCACCAAATACACCTTTAAATTTAAGGAAAGAGGTTAATTTAATTTCGGCATTTAAGCTACCAAAAACATCGTCATTATCATATTTTCTGTAACCACCTTTCTCTAAAATACCCAAAGAGTTAAACTGCTGTAAAATATCATTAGTTAAGTAGTTACCGTTTGCATCTTTTTGTGTGTAATACAATGGTACACGAAATGCATCTACCATTAATGTACTTGTGTTAGATGAATGATCGGTAATTTTTTGTTTAGCATACGCCAGTGTAGATGTTAACTTTAACTTACCATAATCGTTAGATAGGTTAATCCTGTAATTGTAACGCTCCATACCTTTAGTTGGACCTACAAGTACACTATTCTGGTCAAGATACCCTACAGATACTAAGTAGGTAGAATTCGCGCTACCTCCAGATATAGATAAATTTTGGTTTTGCTGTAATGCCGGCCTGGTAATTTCTTTAGCAAACCACTCTGTATCGCCATTTTGTTTAAACTGCTGGATTTGCGCAGATGTAAATACTGCAGGCTGGCCAGAGTTAAAAGCAGCTTCGTTACGTAGCATGGCATTTTCGTAACCATGTACCGGTTTGGTAAAAAACTTAGGATTGTTATAACCCACAAGGCTGCTGTACTGCACCGTCATAGGCCTATCTTTACCACCTTTTTTAGTGGTAATAAGTATAACACCATTACTTGCCCTAGAGCCATAAATTGCAGCACTACCGGCATCTTTAAGTACAGATACACTTTCTATATCTGTAGGGTTTAGCGAGTTAATATCGCCACCCACAATACCATCTATAACAATAAGCGGGCTGTTGTTACCTAATGTACCAATACCCCTTATGTTAATATTTAAGCCGGCACCCGGCTCTGAGTTGGTTTGCTGTATAGTTAAACTTGGCGATTTACCCTGTAATGCCTGGGTAACATTAGCACTTGCCCTGCCTTTAAAAGCAGTACTGCCCACCTGGTCTATAGCGCCAATTACTTTTGATTTTCTTTGGGTACCGTAGCCCACTACAACAACTTCTTCTAATACCGCGGCATCATCTTCCATTTTAATATTCATGGTAGAGCTGTTTGCAAATTTCTCAATCGTTTTCATTCCGATATAAGAAAAAACAAGCACGGAGTTTGATGAGGCAACTTTTATAGAAAATTTACCATCCAAATCTGTTTGTGCAGAATTTGAAGTGCCTTTTTCGATAATTGATACACCCGGAAGTGTAGAACCATCGGTGCCGGTTATTGTTCCGGTAACGGTTACAGGATTTTGCTGAAACATTGTGCTTGCAAAACTATGACCAATACTGAGAAACGAAACCGACACATAAATTAATGCAAGTAGTAAAAACTTCGGTATTTGTAAGGTACCGAAATTAAAACCTGCGTGTAGCATTTTAATTGTAGTTTTATTTTTCATTTAACATTAAAAGCGTTTAAGGTTAATAATTAGGATTTGTACATCACAAACATACTAAAACGATTTAGTATAAAAAATAAAATTTTGCACCTTTTAATTTTAATGTTAATTAATCACGTTTTAACTTAATTAACGGCTTTTTATTAAGAATAATTTTTATTTGAATTTGAGAATCTGAAAAAAAATCAACGTTTTTATGCTTTTTAGCAACGCCATATTACATTAAAATTACTGTTTTTGGTGAATTTTTATTGAAGATTTAAAAATTAAACGACAGAAAAAAGCGAATGCAATCGTTATAGTGAGTTATTTTGACTCATTACTACGGTATTTTTCAAAAAACTAATTTTAAAAATACTAGACTGTAATTTATTTTTTTACTTAAAAGGAGTAATTTTTGATAATGATGATTCTCTAATTTTAAGTTCGGCGCTTAAAATAATGGTTTGGGGTGCATCTTTAACGTCTTTCTTTTTTAATAGTGTTAACATTAATTGCATTAACTCATTCCCTATTTCTAATAATGGTTGTGCTACTGCAGAAATTGTTGGGCTAAATATTTTAAAAAAGTCATTATCATCAAAAGTAATAATACCTAAATCATCTATTAATTGTGGTAAATCTTCTTTAAAAACTTCAAGCCCGCTTTGTGCCAGGTAATTGGTCGCAAAAAATACGGCATCGAGGTCATTATTTTCTACAAAAGCTTTTATTAGTTGCTTGCCACTCTCCCTGCCAGCATCATTAAAAGGTATTAGCAGTGCATTCGATTTTAAATTATGTTTCGCAACTGCCTTGTCGTAGCCGCCTAGGCGGTCCTGCATTTGGGTTTGTGTAGTATCGGTAGTTATAAAACCTATATTTTTAAAATTGTTATTAATTAAATGATTTGTAGCATTAAAGGCTGCGCCTTCATTATCAATAACAACAACATTACTTTCCAGCCCTTCAAAATACCTGTCTAGCAATACTACTGGTATATTATCATCTATTAATGATGCTACAACATCTTTAATTCCCGGCGATGGCACTATAATAAAACCATCTACCTGTCTAAAATTAAACAGCGTTATAAGGTCTATCGATTTTTCGTCGTCATTTTCATTACTACAAAAAATAACCTTATACCCTTTTTCGTAAGCAACATCTTCTATAGTACGGGCAAGCTTGGCAAAAAAGCTGTTAGAAATATCCTCAACCATAAAAACCAATATTTTCGATTTTCCGGTTCTAAGGCTTTGCGCAATCTGGTTGGGCCTGTAGTTAATTTCGGCAGCATAGTCCAGCACTTTTTTAGTGAGCTCTTTAGATATGTGCTTTTCTTTAGCCTTACCATTTAACACAAACGAAACTGTGGTAACAGATATATTAAGCGCTTCGGCTATATTTTTAATCGATACCGGTTTCTTTTTCATTGTAATTTAATAATAAGGATGCTATGTAGTATAAAGATGTTTTCGAAAAAGTGGTATAAAAATATCGTTTTCGAGATGCCAAATATAGTAAAAGTATTGTACTTAATAATAAGTGTGTAAAATTGTGTTGTTTTCCCGACTTAAAAACAAGCTTTTAGATAATTGCAAATACTTAAATTATATATAATTGATTATACCTTACAACTACGCTTAATTACCTTTACAATAAAAAAATGCGATTACTATTAAGTATATTATTCTCTATGTTAATGCTTACAGGTTGTGCCGTGAAAAAAGTAAAAGATGTTGCTTATATAGCATCGCAGCCAGCAAATACTAGTTCGCTTTCTCCTAAACTAAATATTTTTACACCACGCAAAGCTAAAGGCAAAAAGCTACCGGTACTTATATTTGTGCACGGCGGCAACTGGAACACCGGTAATAAAAACACTTATGCCTTTTACGGCCGCAACTTTGCGAAAAAAGAAGTGATTACCGTAATACCTGATTATACTTTAAGCCCAAATGCCAATTATGACGATATGGCAAAAGAAATTGCCGCAGCAATTAACTGGACTAAAAAGAACATAAACCAATATAATGGCGACCCTAACCAAATTTTTGTAACCGGGCATTCGGCAGGTGGGCATTTAGCAGCACTGGCGGTTATGAATCCAAAATACGGTATCGACCCAAAAACTATTTCGGGTATTATTTTAAATGATGCTGCGGGTCTTGACATGAAGCATTACCTTGAAAATTATCCTCCCACAAACGAGAACGACTACATAGCCACTTGGACAACCAGCCCAGCAAAATGGCAGGATGCCTCGCCCATATACTTTCTAAATAAAAACACGCCACCCTTTTTAATATATGTTGGAGATAAAACGTATGAAAGTATTAAAACGGCAAATGAGCGATTTTTAAACAAACTGCAACCGTTGCAACCCGGCGTTACCCCTATTCATATTAATAAAAAACATGTACCCATGATAACCCAATACTTTTGGCCGTGGAGTAAAAGGTTTGATGAAACCCTTAAATTTATAAATTTGCATAAAAAGCAATAAATAAAATGGGCACATCTAAAATTGTAAACCGCAATAAAAAAATACTAAAGCAATTATTATGGGTGTTCGCTTTCATTTTTGTTTTAATGAATGTGGTTACCTTTTTTCATGCGTATAAATTTACCCATTTTAGCGAAAGCACTCAGGCGAAAATTAAACCCGAACAACTTACAGCATCACAAAAAGCAGGCATGCTATTTTTAGGTATTAATAATCCACACCCGTTTAATGCCGCCGTGCCTTCTCAGCAATATAAAACGATAACGCTAAATAGTAACAAAAAAATTGAATGCTGGAGCATAACTGTCCCCAACCCTAAAGGTACGGTGGTTTTATTTCATGGCTATTTAGGCAGCAAGGCAAGCATGATTGATAAATCTGACGAATTTATAAAGATGGGATACAGCACTTTACTTGTCGATTTTATGGGGTCGGGCGGATCTGAAGGGAACCAGACAACCATTGGTTTTTATGAAGCCGAAGAAGTAAAAACCTGTTTCGATTATTTGCAAAAGCAAGGCGAGAAAAATATTTATTTGTTCGGTACCTCAATGGGGGCTGTGGCAATACTGAAAGCGGTTAACGATTACCAAATAAAACCAGCCGCCATAATTACAGAATGCCCGTTTGGTACCATGTACAAAACAGTTTGCGCACGATTTAATATTATGGGTGTACCAACCTTTCCCATGGCGGGGATGCTTATGTTTTGGGGAAGTGTGCAAAACGGCTTTTGGGCATTTAACCATAACCCAGAGACGTATGCTAAAGGTGTTAACTGTCCTGCCCTGTTGCTTTGGGGCGAAAAAGACAACCGTGTAAGCCGTGAAGAAATAGATATTATTTACACTAACCTTAAAGGGAAGAAACAACTAAAAACCTATCCGCTAGCAGGGCATGAAAGTTACCTTAACGATTATAAAGAACAATGGAAAAGCGATGTTAGCAACTTCATGGAGGCCAGCTAATTATGCTTTAAATCCGCTTACTGCTTTTATAAAATAGGGCGAATCATTCCATCTTATTTTTTTGTAACCACTTGTTTGCTTCAAATTATCGGGTAGGCAATTGTATATGGCTTCGCTCATTTTTTCTAACAAAAGTTTACGCGAAAAAGTATCGGCAACCACAAGGCTAATTTCACGTACCGGTTTAGGGTCTTTAAAGGGTTTAAACAAATTGCTTGCCCCATCATTAAGTACCGATAGCTGCGGAACAATAGCAAACCCCAACCCTGCCCTTACCAAATTTTTAAGTGTTTCGATAGAACTTATATCATAACTAAATTGCTCCCAAACTTTGGCATGCTCTTTAATACCACAAATATCAAGTAACTGGGCGTTATAGCAATACTCGGTTTGCAGTAGCAATAATTCCGGCCTGTCCTGCGGTTGCAGTTCGTAAAATTCTGCGCCAGCCATAGGGTGCGTTGGGTGTAAATAGGCCACAAAAGGCTCCTGAAAAACAGGATACTCCCGTAGATTAGCGTTTCCAGTAGGTGTTGCCATAAATGCCATATCTATAGCGCCGGTTTCTACATCGTGCATTAGCTGGCCTGTGTTAGCTTCTTTAATAGTAAAGTGCATATTAGGGGCGGTAACTTTCATAGCCTGTATAAACAGCGGCATTAAATAAGGCGATAGCGTTGAAATTACCCCAAGTGTAACTTCGCCCTCCAGGTCGTTTTTATGGTGTACTACAAAATCCCTAATACCATCGGCTTCGCGCAGTATTTTTTTAGCCCGGGTTATAATTTCCTTACCTAAAATAGTAGGCGTTAACGGCACTTTATTACGGTCGAATATTTTTATGCCTATCTCCTCCTCTAAATTTTTAAGCTGAATGGTAAGCCCCGGTTGGGTTACCATACAAACATCGGCAGCCTTTGCAAAATGGCGGTGATCATCTAAGGCTACAATATATTTAAGTTGCTGAAGCGTCATGATTATAAATTTAATTTATAAAGGTAAAAAATTATTAATTTGATTAATACAATCTACTGCCATAAATTTGTATCATCAAACAGCAAGGTTGTTATAAAATATAATTTTTATTTAACGGCCTTAATTTTATAAATCAATAACTTTACAGGAATAGCAACTGTTTTGTTGCATCCAAAAAAACAAATTAAACAACATATTTAAAATTTATCATTATGAAATTTACAAGAACAGCAAGCGCAAACTGGAAAGGTACCGGAATGGAAGGAACAGGAACAATAAGCACTCAAAGCACTACGCTTGATAAAGCCCAGCTTTCTTTCAAAACCCGTTTTGCAGATGGCGTAGGCACCAACCCTGAAGAACTTATTGGCGCTGCACACTCTGGCTGTTACACCATGCAGTTAAGTTTTTTACTAAGCGAAAAAGGTTTTACACCAGAAGACCTTAACACAGAGGCTCAGGTAACTTTTGAAGACGGAACGATTACTAAAATCAACCTTAAACTGGAAGCTAACGTACCTGGTATTACTGAGCAGGATTTTCAGGAAGCGGCACAAAAAGCTAAAGAAATTTGCCCGGTGTCTAAATTGCTTAATGCCGAAATTACATTATCTGCTACATTGATTTCGTAAGTAAATCACACTTATATTATGCTTTAGCCCTACTCACCCGAGTAGGGCTTTTGCGTATTTTAACCAACCTTTCACACACATGTAAGAAAAATACGTTTACCTTCAACAAAGTTTTAGATGCCACAACCTCATCTTTATAGGCTACATTATGGGTAAACTTATCAAACTTTTCCTGATTTTAATAGTCATCAATTTTGCAATTTTTGCCATATCAGATGCTACAGGAGTAGACGATTTTGCATTGTATTTTTTTATGCTTCCGGTATCGGTTACAGTTTCGGTTATACTTTTTATAATAGAAGCGATACGAACATCTCATAAAACTTATATAGCTAAAGATGCTACCCAGCGCAAGGCATCCCGTAAAAGGTCGCTACTTATTTTTGTGGGAATTGTTATAGGCTTAGGCATTGGCTGGGTCATACTTTGTTTTAGTTCTGGTTACAAAATACCGGGCCGCGACAAGCATAAAAACTGGCCTGTGTTTCCGGGTAGTAGCAACCCGCAAGTCGCGTTAAAGGCAATTCCTGATTTGTATATTTATAATTTAGAACCTATAAAAAACACGCCTTATTATGCAATATTTTTCAGCCGTGATAGCATTCAGTTTCACGATAGCAGCATTGGTGGGCAGCATCTTTTTGGCATTATTGATAAGACCGGTAAAATTAAATATGAAACCGATAAAAGCGTATCCGCATATTTAGATAACGGCCGTATTATAATTAGGGAAGTTAACTACGAAAAACAAAAATATCCTGTAACCTGCGATGTTATTGATACAGCTACCCTAACGCTATCTAATGCGCAAATTAATGCCATGCCTGTGCCGTTAACGTATGATGAATTTTCTGAAATTTATTATAAAAGCGACCAGGCACAAGCCGATTTTAGAACAAAATACACCACTGATTTTTATAAAAACCTGCAAGGTATTGCGCCCATAGAGCAAGATCCTGTTTATGGCGATAGCGATAGTTTAGACCGTGGTTACGGCTTTTATAAAGATCACAAAGGCAACCTGTACGAACTGGACGATTATAATAATGATGCACAGTTAGATGCTTTGAGTCCGCAGGTATCGGGTTATAAACTTAAACCTGGTGACTACACTAATAAGACCATCGCGCCGAATATTAAGTTATCCGATAAATCAATAATTTCAGATAATGAAATTACCGGAGGAATATCAACCTCTTACGGTAAACCCAATGGTGGCCGTGATGGAATTTTTTTTAGTTTTTATCAAACATGGCTTATGTATTATACAGCAATCGTTGGCAGGAACAGTACATCTTTCAAGCTTGAAGGTGGCCAGAAAGACAAACCGTATATTACTTTTTATCAGTTAAACCAGGTCAAGCGTGATACTGATACCCTGCTTTTTGTAGCTGATAACCGTGTGTGGAAAGTGTTTGGGAAGCGGTAAACTTCAATTAAGCTTAAGCTGACAATATCATCAACAAAAAACTTCAAATTATAAATATTTTTAAACATAATATTTTTATTGACTATAAAAATCACTAAATTCGCAATAACAAACAACATATAAAGTAATTATTGCCATGAATAAAAAAGTAGTGATCGTATCGGCTGTTCGTACACCTATAGGTAGTTTTATGGGTGCATTATCTACCGTTACGGCTCCGCAATTAGGGGCAGCAGCCATTAAAGGCGCACTCGAAAAAATAAATTTAGACCCTAAACTGGTTAACGAAGTTTTAATGGGTAATGTAGTACAGGCAGGTGTGGGCCAGGCTCCGGCCAGGCAGGCAGCACGCCTTGCTGGTTTGCCCGATAAAGTTATTGCTACTACGGTAAATAAAGTGTGCGCCAGCGGTATGAAAGCTGTAATGCAGGCAGCACAAGCTATACAGTGTGGCGACGCCGAGATTGTTATTGCCGGCGGTATGGAAAACATGAGCCTTATACCTCATTACGTAAACATGCGTAACGGGTACAAATTTGGCCCGGCTACTATGGTAGATGGTTTACAGCGCGATGGCCTTAGCGATGCTTATGATAATAATGCCATGGGCGTTTGTGCTGATGCCTGTGCTACCGAATATAACGTAACCCGTGAAGAACAGGATGCTTTTGCAATAGCATCTTACAATAAATCGGCTGCGGCTTGGGATGCAGGTAAGTTTGATAATGAGGTGGTACCCGTGGCAGTGCCGCAACGTAAAGGCGACCCTATCATGGTTACTAAAGATGAAGAATATACCAATGTAAAAATTGAAAAAATACCATCGCTTAATGCCGTTTTTACTAAAGATGGTACGGTTACAGCGGCAAATGCATCTACCATTAATGATGGTGCGGCAGCCTTAATTTTAATGAGCGAAGATAAAGCGAATGAGCTTGGACTAAAACCTTTGGCTTACATAAAAGGCTATGCCGATGCCGAGCAGGAACCTAAATGGTTTACAACTTCGCCCTCTATCGCGTTGCCAAAAGCGCTTGATAAAGCAGGCATCAGTAAAACAGATGTCGACTTTTTTGAGTTTAACGAGGCGTTTTCTGTAGTAGGTATTGCCAACACTAAAATTTTAGGTTTAGACCCCGAAAAAGTAAACGTGAACGGTGGTGCGGTATCATTAGGCCATCCGCTTGGGTGTTCTGGTGCACGTATTATTGTTACGCTTATTAATGTGTTGGAGCAAAATAATGCTAAAATTGGCGCCGCAGCTATTTGCAATGGCGGTGGTGGTGCATCGGCAATTGTTATTGAAAGAATGTAATTCCCATTATATTTTAAATAGAAACTCCGGAATAGCTATTTTAGTTTTCCGGAGTTTTTTATTTACGCTGAAATCAGCTTTTTTAAATTATCTACATCGCCCTCAAGCATGCTTTAAAATTATCTGCTATATTTGTAGCACGAGGAAACAGCATCAGTAAATACTCCTTTAAAAATAATTAATAGAATATATAAAATCAAAATTTGATGGTGTTTGGTATTTGTAATCTTGCTATTGTACCGCTTCGGCTGGAACCCAGCGACAGGAGCGAAATGACATCGCAGGTTTTATTTGGGGAACATTTTAAAGTTTTAGAACAAACCGAAAAATGGTCGCGCATAGAAATGGCATATGATGGCTATAACGGCTGGATTGATAATAAGCAGTTTGCCATTATTAGCGAAAGCGACTTTAACCGCCTTAATGACCTGACCCCGGTAATGAATGCCGACCTTATTGAATACATTACCAACCCTAAAAATAATTTACTGCACATACCCATTGGCGCTGCTGTTACTTTTTTAAACGACCCTGCCATTAATACAGAAGCCTTTACTTTTGACGGACTTACAGCAACGGGAATTACAAGCAAAAAACAACTGTTAGATACTGCTTATATGTACCTTAACACGCCTTATTTATGGGGCGGCAAAACTCCTTTTGGAATCGATTGTTCCGGCTTTACGCAAATGGTATATAAGCTGAATGGCTATGATATGCTTCGCGATGCATCGCAGCAGGCAACCCTGGGCGAAGCGCTTAGTTTTATTGAAGAAAGCGAACCCGGCGACCTTGCCTTTTTTGATAACGAAGAAGGCCGCATTATTCACGTAGGTATAATTATGGAAGATAATTACATCATTCACGCACATGGTAAAGTACGTATAGACAGGCTCGACCATTTGGGCATTTATAATACTGATACCGGCAGGCATACGCACAAACTGCGGGTTATAAAAAAGATTATTTAATTGTACCTCCTCTAAAAGAAACTATACTTTTCGAACTACATTTATAATTTGTGTACATTTGGTTTATGCGCAATAAACTCCAAGTATCTATCCCTACACAATGTCATGAAAACTGGCAGGACATGACCGTGGCCGATAAAGGCAGGTTTTGCGTATCGTGCCAAAAACATGTGATTGATTTTACAACGTCTTCCGATAGGCAAATTGCAGAAGCTCATAAAAAAGAAGCTAATTTATGCGGTAGGTTTTTGCATACCCAGCTAAATCGTGACCTTGTTATTACTAAAGAAAAAAGCAAAGTTTGGATAGCTGCAAGTGCGGCTGTTGTTGCGTTTTTTACTTTAGGAAATTATAAGGTTTATGCACAGGTGCCAATGGAACAGGTTGAGAGTAAAATTAATACTGCAAAAAATACAGCTATAAATTCAAACATCTTAGTAACCGGACGTATAACTGATTCTGAAAACAATCCAATTCCTGAAGCCATTGTTACATTAGATGAAATGCATGTAACTCATACTGATGAAGATGGTAAATTTTCAATTTACGCAAATACTGGAGATACTTTATCTATAAAATTTGTTGGTTTCGAAAATTCCAGCATTAGAGTCGGTGCAAATAGCCAATACAATGTAATTTTGGAAGAAAAATCCCCATTTAATAATGGCATCTTTGTTGGCGCTGTTGTCACTACAAAAAACCGTACATTCTTTGGTCGCATATTTCATTCTATCGGTAATATTTTCAGGTAAATCATGTCTAAAAAAATCAACATATGTATCCCTACACCCTGCCATGAAAACTGGCAGGATATGACCGTAGCCGATAAAGGCCGGTTTTGCGCGTCGTGCCAAAAGCATGTGATTGATTTTACAACTTCTACTAACAGGCAAATTGCAGAAGCTTTTAAAAAAGAATCGAATTTATGCGGTAGGTTTTTGCATACCCAACTACATCGTGATCTTTTAATCCCTAAAGAAAAAAGTAGTATTTGGATGGCAGCAAGCGCTGCTGTTGTTGCGTTTATTGGGTTGGGGAATAATCAGGTTTATGCGCAGACACCAATGGAGCAGGTGGATAATTTCACAAAAAACAGCAGATTAAATTCATCTGAAATCACTATAACTGGTACAGTATTAGATCAAACAAAAATGCCAATTCCTGGTGCTGAAATAAAAAATGTAACTAAACAATTAAGTATTTCATCAGACTTTGACGGGCTATTTTCAATCGAGGCGAGTAAGGGAGATGTGATTGAAATAACTTTTATAGGCATGTTAACACAACATTTTGAAGTTAATAGTGATACAAATTATAGTATAACCATGATAGATGACGAGACACAATTTACCAATATACCAATAGATGTTTATGGTGAAGTTGTTAAAAAACGTACATTCTTTGGCCGTATATTTCACTCTATCGGTAATATTTTCAGGTAAATCATGTCTAAAAAAATCAACATATGTATCCCCACTCCCTGCCAAGAAAACTGGCAGGATATGACCGTAGCCGATAAAGGCCGGTTTTGCGCAGCGTGCCAAAAGCATGTGATTGATTTTACAACATCTTCCGACAGGCAAATTGCCGAATCTTTTAAAAAAGAAGCTAATTTATGTGGTAGGTTTTTGCATACCCAACTGCATCGTGATCTTGTTATTCCTAAAGAAAAAAGCAATATTTGGATGGCGGTAAGTGCTGCTGTTGTTGCATTTGTTGGGTTAGGGAATAATCAAACTTTTGCACAGGCGCCAATGGAGCAAAGTGAGAATAAGACTGACAATAGTAATAAACCATCGGCCCCAATTACTCATGTTATTAGCGGTGTGGTTACAGATAGCATGGCATTACCAATACCGGGTGCCTACATTAAAATTAAAAATTCTGATAAAAATGCCACGACTGATGCTAATGGTAATTTTTATATTGATGCAAAAGTAAATGATGTGATAGAATGCAGCTATATAACATATAAAACTGAAAGCGTAATTATTGAAAATAATCTTCCTTTAAATATAATTTTAAAATCTGATGAGAAAAATCCTCCTTTAAATATTACGAGTTATGTAACTCATACTACTCATATATCAGGTTATACCATAATTAAAGAAACTACAACTTACACTCAAAATCGTTCTTTTTTTGGCAGAGTATTTCACTCCATCGGCAACATCTTCCGTTAAAATATAAAACACAATTACTATCTTTAAGGCAAAATTTTTATTACATCCATAAATTTTGCTTTACAAATGACAATCAAAAACAAACTATTCTTATTATTGGCTTTTACCGGGCTTTTGGCTTCATGTGCATCTAACAAAGGCATGAGTAATTTAAAAGTTATACCTACTACAAAAGGCAACCAGATTATTGATGCCACCGGCAACCCGATTACACTTAAAGGCACCAACCTTGGCAACTGGCTGGTACCCGAAGGTTATATGTTTAAAACCGGTAAAGTAGGCGCTCCTGCGCAAATAGATCAGTTACTGCACGAAATGATAGGCCCAGACAGCCTTGCTACTTTTTGGGATAAATACCTCAATAGCTACATTACCCAGGATGATATTAAGTATTTAAAGCGCATTGGTTGTAATCATATCAGGTTGCCGTTTCATTATAAACTGTTTACTAACGATTTGTATATGGGCAAGCGCAATGCAGGCTTTGAATATTTTGACCGTGTGCTTAACTGGTGCCGACAAGAAAACCTGTATGTGTTACTAGATATGCATTGTGCACCAGGCGGGCAAACAGGCGATAATATAGATGACAGTATGGGGTATCCGTGGTTGTATTACAGCCAATCAAGTCAGGATTTAATGAGCGACATCTGGGTTAAAATTGCAGAACATTATAAAAATGACCCTATTGTTATTGGTTATGATGTAGTGAATGAGCCTTTCGCGCATTATTTTACCGGCGATATTAAAGACTATAACCACCGTTTATTTTTGCTTTACCAGCGTATGGTTAAAGACATTAGAAAAGTAGATAAGAAGCACTCTATTTACCTTAACGGATCTGTCTGGGCGGGTGATTTTGGCGTGTTTGAAAGTATTATTGATAATAATATTGTATATGAATTTCATAAATACTGGTTTGATATTAATCAGGGTGCTATTCAGAAATACATCGACTTTAGGGATAAATACAATGTGCCTATTTACATAGGAGAAACCGGCGAAAATACCGATGAATGGGTTAAAGATTTTACCGTTTTATTAAATAATAATCAGATAAACTGGGCGTATTGGCCTTATAAAAAAATGGATAATACTAAAGGTATTATGAATTTTAAACTTCCTGAAAACTACGAGCTGATTACTAAATATGCCGATAGCGACCGCAGTTCGTTTGAAAACATTCGTAAAAATATGCCCGACAGGGTTAAGGTGCAAAAAGCACTGAACCAGTTTATAGAAAATTCTAAGTATAAAAACAATTTTCAAAATAAAGGTTATATTGAAGGGCTTGGACTGAAGGCTGAGTAAACAGCTTACAGTGGTGTTCAGCAAAAAAACAGCCGCATTGATTAATCAATACGGCTGTTTTAACATTAGTGTAATTTAGCTTTTAACCAGTAAATAATTATTGTTTTACAATTTTTTTGGTTGTAGTACCATTGTCAGATGTTACAGACATTATGTAAACACCACTTGCAAGATCTGCAATGTTAACCTGAGCACTTGTTACGCTTTGGTAGTTAGCTGTTTTCACAATACGGCCATTAATATCTGTAACTTGAACAGCATTTATAGCTGCATTGTTACTGTTAGTAACGTTTACCACATCTTTAACAGGATTAGGATATACCTCTAAGCCAGACTTTACAGATTGCTTTACACCTAACGTAGTATTGTAACCAATTTTATCTATAAAGTAAGAAGAATCCCAATCATCATTTGCATACATTAGTAAATCAGCAGTTACACCATTAGTGCCTTTTACAGTAGCTTTATATTCGCCATTAACATAATAATCAATAGTACCACCTTCGTTATATCTTGTTGTAATAGTGTATGTTGTATTTGCTTCAAAAGTACCTATTTCCACATCGTCATTCGTATTAGCATCACCATCATCATTAGCAGCATCTACACCGTAAATTGTACCCGAATAATCAAAATAAAATCCAGATACAAATAATGTAGTTTGAGCATCCGAATCATAGTTATAAGCATAAGCATATAAATTTGAGCCATTGTCAGAAACCAAATCTGTTTTTACATCCTGAGAAATCTCATAAGATGATGCTGTAATCACACTTGTTAGTAATGGGCTGTATGCGCCATATGCAGAACCATCATTAAAATAATTTTTAGCAGTTAAAAGTTTTAACGACTGCGTACCGTCTGATGCCCACTCTGTAGTTACTACTGCATTTTCAGCAGGAGTATCTCCTAACAGCGTCCAGTTGTTCTGTCCATCTATTGAACCTGTTGCATAGCTGTCTCCAGTATTTGTTTCGGCAGTTTCAAAAGAAAAAAGAGTTTGTGCCTGCGAAGTAAAAAACGCGCCAATTAAAAACGCGCCTAAAAATAATTGTCTTTTCATAATAATAGAAATTTAATGAATTTCAAAAATAAAAGGAAAATCATCAGGAAAAAACCCTTGAAAGGCGCATTTACCGACACAAATTAAGTGATTACCGCAGTATTTATATTTTAGCAATCTAACTAGTATACAAAGCAAACAATTACTAAAACCACCGAATTAATTTGAAGCAATAGTAAATAATTTTACATAACAAAAACGCCCCACAATTGTGGGGCGTTTTCTATAATCTAAAATCTATTATCTTTCGTCTAACAGATTATTTAACTTCTTCAAAGTCTACATCCTGAACGTTGTCACCTTCTGGTTGAGAAGCATCAGCTTGCGCTTGTTGTGCTCCACCTTGTTGTGCATCGCCACCTTGTTTGTACATTTCTTCAGATGCATTTTTCCATGCAGCGTCAATTTTGTCAAGGATAGGTTGTATAGCGTTAGTATCCTGAAGTTGGTAAACAACTTTAAGTTCTGCAAGAGCAGCTTCTATAGGTTGTTTGTTGTTATCAGAAATTTTATCGCCAAATTCTTTCAACTGTTTTTCAGTTTCAAAAATTGTAGAGTCAGCTTTGTTAATTAGCTCAACTTTTTCGCGTGTTGCTTTATCAGCATCAGCGTTAAGTTCAGCCTCTTTACGCATTCTTTCAATTTCTTCAGCAGTTAAGCCAGAAGAAGCTTCGATACGAATATCGTGTGATTTGTTAGTACCTTTATCTGTTGCAGATACTTTGATGATACCATTAGCATCAATATCAAAAGTAACTTCAATTTGCGGGATACCTCTTTGTGCTGGTGGAATACCATCCAGGTGGAAACGGCCAATAGTTTTGTTATCTGCTGCCATAGAACGCTCACCTTGTATCACGTGGATTTCAACAGACGGCTGGTTGTCAGACGCTGTAGAGAATACCTGAGATTTTTTAGTAGGGATAGTTGTGTTAGACTCGATTAATCTTGTCATTACACCACCCATAGTTTCGATACCTAAAGAAAGTGGCGTTACATCTAGTAACAATACATCTTTAACGTCGCCGCTAAGTACACCACCTTGTATAGCAGCACCAATTGCAACAACCTCATCCGGGTTAACACCTTTAGATGGTTTTTTGTTAAAGAATTTTTCTACTTCTTCTTGTATACGTGGTATACGTGTAGAACCACCTACAAGGATAACCTCGTCGATATCTGTTATAGAAAGGCCGGCATCTTTTAATGCTTTAGCCACAGGCTGCATAGAACGTTTTACTAAATCATCTGCCAATTGCTCAAATTTAGCCCTTGTAAGGCTTTTTACTAAGTGTTTTGGACCTGATGCTGTAGCAGTAACGTAAGGCAGGTTAATTTCTGTAGTTGTAGATGATGAAAGCTCAACTTTAGCTTTTTCAGCAGCTTCTTTTAAACGCTGTAATGCCATTGGGTCTTTACGTAAATCAACACCTTCTTCGCTGTTAAAATCGTTAGCTAACCAATCTATAATTACCTGGTCAAAGTCATCACCACCAAGGTGCGTATCACCATTTGTAGAAAGTACTTCAAATACACCATCACCTAATTCAAGGATAGAGATATCAAATGTACCACCACCTAAATCGTAAACAGCAATTTTTTGGTCTGTACCTTTTTTGTCAAGACCGTAAGCAAGTGCAGCAGCAGTAGGCTCGTTAATGATCCTTCTAACTTTAAGGCCAGCAATTTCACCAGCTTCTTTAGTAGCCTGACGCTGAGCATCGTTAAAGTAAGCAGGTACAGTAATAACCGCTTCTGTTACAGTGTAGCCAAGGTAATCCTCAGCAGTTTTTTTCATTTTTTGCAATGTCATTGCAGATAGTTCTTGCGGCGTGTAAAGACGGCCATCAATATCTACACGTGGTGTATCATTGTCACCTCTTACAACACTGTAAGGTACATTGCTAGCTTCTTTGCTGCTTTCTGAGTATTTGTTACCCATAAAACGCTTAACAGAAGCGATGGTTTTTGTTGGATTGGTCACTGCCTGTCTTTTTGCAGGGTCACCTACTTTGATTTCTCCGCCTTCAACAAAAGCAATTACTGATGGAGTTGTTCTTTTTCCTTCAGCATTAGGAATAACTACCGGTTCGTTACCTTCCATTACGGCAACACACGAGTTGGTTGTTCCTAAGTCAATTCCGATTATTTTACTCATCTTAATATAGTTTTATTTTTATTTTAGATTCCAAATATTAACTTCGGTGTGTAGTAAACAATGATTGTGCCAATATATAAATTGATATTAAAACAGTTTAAATATGACAAGATGACATTTTCACACAGTAAATGTGAACTTAAGTCACTGACGTTACCTGACCCGAAACCTATATTTTGTTGTAATACATGGCTTTTACAATACCGTCTGACAGGCCTATTTTAGGTACATATATATTACGTGCCCCACTCCACTTCATGGCATTAAGGTATATTTGGGTGGCATATATAATAACATCTGCCCTATCTGGGTTCAGGCCCAGATCAGATATACGCTGCTCATAACTAAGGCTGTTTAAAAACTGGTACTGCGCATGTACATAAAAATACGACAATGGCTTATCCTGCTTTTTACCCGACATTTTAAACAGTTTATTAATGTTTCCGCCAGAGCCTATAAGGGTTACATTATCATAAGGTTCGGTAACGGTTTTAATCCATTTTTCAATTTCATGCCACACCACTTCGTTAACCATTTTGTTAAGAAGCCGTACAGTACCATTTTTAAATGATTTTGATGCTACAATACCTCCTTTAGATATTACAGAAAACTCTGTACTGCCACCGCCTACATCTACAAACAAATACGTTTGGTCTGGTTTTATAAATTCGTGCAAATCGGTCGCGGCAATAATATTAGCTTCTTTTTTACCGTCTATAATTTCTATAGTAATACCGGCCTGCTCTTCTATAACAGCTACAACATCTTTGGCATTATAGGCTTCGCGCATGGCCGATGTTGCACAGGCAACATAGCGTTCTACGCCGTGTACCTTCATCAATAATTTGTAAGCCTTCATGGCATCTACCATACGCTCAATATTTTCATCGGTAATTTCGCCTACAGTAAAGGCGTCCTGGCCCAGGCGTATGGGCACACGCACCAGCGAGCTTTTATTAAACTGTGGTTCTTTACCGTCCTGCTCTACAATATTAGATATCAACAGCCTCATGGCATTCGACCCAATATCTATAGCAGCATATTTTTTTATGTTAATCATTATTTTGAAGGGACTTAGGTACTAAGTACTGAGAGGGCTAAGGTGCTAAGAACCTAAGCCGCTAAGAGCTTAAAAACCTGTTTACAATTGTTCGTAAATAACTTCTAGTTTGTTCCTGTAATAGTTGTAGGTTTCCAGCTGCGCTCTAAAGGGTTTGGCATTAGGCTGCTTGCGGTATTTATTTTCTAAATTTTCGCTGTGAAGGCGGGCTTTTATATTGCCTTTCCACCCTATTTCAAACGTATCTAAAATTTCCTTTTTAATTTCAGGGTCGTATATTGGGCACGATACCTCTACACGCGAATCCAGGTTACGCGTCATAAAATCGGCCGATGAAATATAAATATCCGGGTCGCCACTATTGCAAAACATGTAAATGCGCGAATGCTCGAGGTAATTATCTACAATACTAATAGCCTCAATATTATCGCTCATGCCCGGCACGCCCGGTATTAAACAGCACATGCCCCTTATTATAAGCTGAATTTTAACCCCTTCCCTACTGGCTTCATACAACTTATCGATCATTTTAAAATCGGTAAGACTGTTCATCTTAAGCTTTATATACGCCTGTTTACCGGCAATAGAATTTAAAATTTCCCTGTCTATCAGTTTAAAAAAGCGCGAACGGGTGTAATGTGGCGATACAATAAGGTGCTTATAACGGTGTACACGGTAATTAACATCAAAAAAGTCGAATATTTTATTTACCTCTTTTAGTATTTCCTGGTGCGCGGTAAACAACGTAACATCGGTATATATTTTTGCGGTACTCTCATTAAAGTTACCGGTAGATATAAAGCCATATCGTTTTATTTTACCGTTTTCCATACGCTCTATCGAGCATATTTTGCTGTGTACCTTCAGGCCTTTTACCCCAAATATAAGGTTTATGCCTTCGGTTTGCATTTGTTCTGCATAAGTAATGTTACTGGCTTCATCAAACCGGGCCTGCAACTCTATTTGTACCGTAACCTTTTTACCGTTTTTAGCCGCATTTATAAGCGAACTTATTATTTGCGAATTTTTTGCCAACCTGTAAAGTGTTATTTTGATTGATACCACTTTTGGGTCGAGCGCTGCTTCACGCAAAAATTTAATTATATACGCAAACGACTGGTAAGGCGCATGCAAAAAGTAATCTTGTTTTTTTATTTTTTGAAGAATGCTCCCCTCAAGGCTTAAGCCATTTACCGGTAACGGAAAGTTTTGTTTGTAAACCAAATCGTCACGGTTAAGGCTCGGGAAACCCATATAATCCCTACGATTGTGGTAACGACCGCCGGGTATAATACTGTCAGACGAATCTATTTCAAGATGTGTAATAAAAAACTGAAGCGTATCTGCCTCAATGGCCTGATCGTACACAAAACGCACGGGTTCGCCTATACGCCTGTCTTTAACCCCTGTAGATATTTTTTCCATAAGGCTTTTGCTCTGGTCGCTATCAAGCTCCAACTCGGCATCACGGGTAATTTTTATCATGTGGGCAGATATGCTCTCGTACTTAAATATATTAAAAATGTTATACAGGTTAAAACGTATAACATCATCGAGCATAATGATATTTTGCTTTTCGTTATCTGATGGTAAAACAATAAAACGGTTAATGGTACGTGGCATTTCAATAAGGCCATAACGCACCTCTTCGCACTGCTCTGTACCATCGGCATTGGCATGCTTTGTTTGTATAACCAGTTTTATAGCCAGGTAACCCGCTGTATCTTTTAATATAGGAAATTCGTCAAGGTCGTTAAGTATAATGGTAACCAGCTCAGGACCCACTTTTTGTATAAAAAAGTCTTTTACAAACACTTCCTGCTCTTTACTCAACTGCAATTCGTTAAGCATAAAAATATTTTCTTGTTCCAGCTGCTTTTCAATATTGCTAAGGGTACGTAAGCTTTCTGACTGCTGCTCGATAACAATTTCTGTTATTTCGTTAAGCAGTATTTGGGCCGAATTGCTACGCGGCAGTTCTTCACTAATGGTGCCCTCAAGGCTAAGGCGGCGTATGGCGGCATAGCGCACCCTAAAAAATTCATCGAAGTTATTAGAAAATATCCCTAAAAAACGAAGGCGCTCAAGTAATGGCACCGTTTCGTCTGAAGCTTCCTGTAGTACCCTGGCATTAAACGCTAGCCAGCTTTTCTCCCTATCAATATACCTGTTTACCGGTGAGTGGTGGATCATATTTTTTTAAATCGCTTGGAAATAGTATTGTTTCTGTTACCCCTTTTTGTATGTCTTTCCAGTCTTTTTCATCAAAAGATAGTGACACAAAACCTGCCGTAGGCACATTGTCTATAGCACGGTTCCCAAAGATATTAACAAAATTAGTAATAGCACCGTTATGACCAAAAAGAATTAGGTTATCAAATTGGTTATTGCAGTCTTTTACTACCTCTTCAAGGCTTTTTTCGTCGAATGTATATAAATCATCCTTAAATATTATGGTATCGAGAGGTATTGAAAGGTTTTGCGCAAAAATTTGAGCTGTATTTTTTGCACGTTGTGCCGTGCTGCTCCAAACTACATATGATTTAGGCAAATGCTCCTCTATATTAGCAGCCATTAAATGCGCATCATCAATTCCCCTTTTAGATAACGGACGGTCTTTGTCTACCAGCGGGGCATCCCAGCTCGACTTAGCATGACGTATCAGGATTAAATTTTTCATACGCTTTTAAGGTTTGAATTTTAATTATCAATAACTTAAATATATAAAAATTTGAAATGCCCTAACCGTTAAAGTTTGTTAATTATGATTTACAAAAAAAGTTACCAGTAAAATACTCGCTTACTCCTGAAGCATTAACAGGTATAGAAAAATAATTTTATAACTTTTACACAACTATATACTTACATATATAACACAAATTAACATTAAGATTAATTACCTCGTTTTTATTAACACAGCCATAAGGTCACATTAACCATTCAGTGATTTTGCAAAGATACTTTTGTAAAAAATTAACACGAATGCGAAACAAACTACTATTAATGGCGCTGGCATTGGCTTTATTTTCCTGTACTGAAGACAGGGATATACCTAAAATAACAGCTCCGCAAAACGATGATTACCAATTGGTGCATTACTGGAACTTTAACAACAGTTCTACAGATGATGCCCTTGTTGCACCTACTTATACTAATGGCGGAGGAAAACTTACTTACCTGGGCAGCTATTTTGATGCTGTAGATGAAGGTACCGATATTAATGTGCGTAATGCCGATGAGGCGGGTGGAGCTTTACGCCTGCGCAACCCTTCGGGCGATTTAATTTTAGATTTACCTACCACCGGATTTAAAGATGTTGCCTTTACATTTGCCACTACACGCACATCAAACGGGCCGCAGGTACAAAGTATATCATATACTACAGATGGTACAAACTATGTAACTACAGGCATTGCAAATCCTGCCGTTGGAGTAACGGAACAATATGTGCTGCAGCAATTTGATTTTAAAGATATTACCGCAGCAGATAATAATGCCAACTTTAAAATAAAAATCTCCTATACTGTTAATGCCGATCTCGATTCAGGTAATTCACGTTACGATAATATAGTACTGGAAGGTATTGCTACAGATGCTACCGGTGGCGGAAGTGACGATGGTGGCACAGATCCTACCCCCGAATTCGAGCTTTTTCAATACTGGAATTTTAATGATGCTACAACTGAAACTACACTAACAACTCCAAATATAGGTAATGGTACACTTGTTTACAGCGGCAGTTATATTGACGAAACCGATGAGGCTACCGATATGAATGCACGTAATGGCGATGTTGCCGGTTATGCCTACCGTTTAAGAAACCCATCTGGCAACCTTATTATAAGTATCCCTACAACAGGCCATAAGGATATTGTGTTAAACTATGCTACAATGCGCACCGGCAGTGGCTCGCAAACGCAAACCATATCCTACACTACAGATGGTATTAACTATGTTACCACTGGTATAACATCTGCTTATACTGTAGGTACTGCTTTTGCATTAATACCTATCGATTTTAGTGCAATACCAGCAGCAAACAACAACCCTAATTTTAAAGTTAAAGTAGTTTTTGATGCTGCCAGTAGTACAGCAGCAAGCGGTAACAACCGTATAGATAACTTAACGGTAGAGGGTAACACACTATAATAACATCAAACAAACACGAATGAAAAACCTATTAATGCTTTTGTTTATAGCAGCTGCTACCATGCAGGCACAGGTACAAAAGCCTATCAAAATAAAACCGGTTAGTAAAATAGATATCAAAATCCCGGAACCATCTGATATTTGCCTTAGCCCATCTAAAACCAATTACTTTATTGTTAGCGATGGCGGCTCTTTATACGAGACCGATTTGCAAGGCAATATTACCCGCAAGGCAGAAGGTTATGTAGGCCTTGACTGTGAAGGTGTATATGCTGATAAAAACTTTGTATATGTAGCCGAAGAGTTTAGCCGCAAAGTAAAAATTTTCGACATAACTACACTTAAACTGGTGCGCACTGTACTTGTAAGCTATAACGGCGGACGCAATAAAGCATACGAAGGCATTAGCTATAACGAAGCTAAAAACAAATTTATACTGGTTACAGAGAAATCGCCTATTTATCTTTTTGAGTTAGATAATGATTTTAGGGTAACTAACGAAATTAACCTTACCGGCATTGCCAGAGATATAAGCGCTGTAACCTATTACAACAACAGCCTGTGGTTATTAAGCGATGAAAGTATGGTTGTTTTTAGGCTTAACCCTAATGATTATACCGTAACCGGAAGCTGGCAAATACCGGTACTTAACCCGGAAGGCTTAACATTTGATAACGAAGGTAATATGATTGTGCAAAGCGATGATATGCAAAAAATATACACGTTTGCAAACCCGGAAAAACAGCAATAATTTAAATGAAAAATATATATTTTACACTTGTAGTAACGCTTTTTGTATCGCTGGCAGCACAGGCACAGCTTACAATATCAAACGGCGACCATATTATAGAAATTTCAGGAAGTGCATCTACCTATTATAATCAGCGTATTATGAAAGATGATGAGTATAACCATGATAAAGACCGTTTTAAACTGCGTGATGCCCAGTTGCAAATTGAAGGCCGCATACGCAATACCTGGGAATATAAATTACAGGTAGATTTAGCCGATATGGCTGCTAATACTGCCGGAGGAGAAATTGACCCCGAAAACCCAGGCCTAATGGATGCCAGCGTTACCTACAAAGGCCTTGGCTTTATAAATATTAAAGCAGGTTACGGTAAAGTACCTTATTCACTTAGTTCTATGGTTCCGTTTACTTTTTCGCCTTACTGGCAACGTGCAGAGCTTACAAGAGGATCATTATTTAGCCGAAGGGATGTTGGGGTTACACTATCATCTAGTTTCTGGAAACAACGCATCAACCTTTATGGCGGTATATATTCCGGGCTTGGCGAAATGGCTTTAATGGGCGATAATGATGCTAGTGGTAATCCGGAGTTTATAGCCCGCGCAGAGTTTTGTTACCCTGTACGTTACCGTTACAGGCAAATTGATGACAGGCACACACCGGTACCCATGTTTATGCTGGGTGTTAATGGGCGTTATGCTAATAAAACCTTGCCGGACGGAGAAGCTTTTCCTGCAAATACTACCAGCGAATATGGTATGAAAGTAATTGACGGTAAAAAATATGTATACGGATTTGATGCTTCCTTTATGTATGGCGGCTTTTCGGCACAGTTTGAAATGCACCAGATAAAAGGGCAGCCTAAAAAATCGAGCGACCCATTGTACCAGGGCCTTACTCCGGCCCAAACAGGTGGCTATTTTTTAGCAGGTGGCTATATAGCACAGGTTAACTATTTTATAAAAGAGGCTAAAACTATAGTATCTTTCCGTTATGAAGATTTAGATCTTAACGATTTGGCAAAAGGTAGCTCAAGGCGAATATCTCCAGCTATAGCTTACCAGTTAAGCGGATTTGACGCTATGATTAAATTTCAGTATTTTAACATCCTGAAAGAAGAATCTATCGACCCTTTAAAATGGAATGAACAATACCGTTTAGGAATGCAGTTTAATTTTAATTAAAACAACCATAATAAATACCTTAATTACTTACACATGAAAAGAATATTATTTTCGGTAGCTGCCTTAGTAGCTATGCAATTTGGTGCAAATGCACAAATTAGTACTTTACCGGCTACACAAAGCTTTACAGATGCTTTTAGTGCTACCACAGGTACAAACGTGGTAATATACCCTAACTACACAGCTGCTGAAGTTGCAGATGGATCTAGAATGTACAGGGATATTGTAGATTTTAGCAGCGCACCTGCTGCATTAAGTTTAGTACCTACCGGTTCATTTGATGGTGCTTTAACACTTGATTTTAACCTTGCAAATTATAAAAACGTAAACCTTGCGTTTGTAGCAAAATCAAAACTTAATGGTACAGGCAATAGGTTTTCTACCATAACAGTTAGTGCATCGATAGATGGTGGCACTACCTGGATAGGGGCACAAACCCTGGCTACGTTACCAAATGAAGATCAAACAGCATTCACTAATTATTCTTATGCATTTCCTGCAGAAACTAATAACCAAGCTGCTGTAAAATTAAAAATAACTGTAGGTACTTCTGCTACTCCTTCAACAGCATCAGGTACAAGAGCAAGAGTTGTAATAGATGATTTATCATTTACAGTTACCGCTACTGCACAATTAGCTGTAAGCACTACAGCACTTAGCTTTACACAAACACTAGGTGTGCCTGCACAACCACAGGTAGTATCTGTTTCGGGCATTAACCTTGCTGCAGATGCTGCGCTTACTGTTGCTGCACCTTACGAAATTTCTCTTACTGCAAATTCTGGTTATGCAACATCACTAACTATTCCTCAGGCATCGGGTAGTATCACATCTACAAATGTATATGTTAGGCTAAACGGTACAGCAGCAGCTGCTACTGCTCCGGGTACGCTTACTGCTACAAGTGGTACATCTACAGTTACTGTTGCTTTAACAGGTACAACCATAGCTTCTACAGCTACTAACCCACAACCATTCGATCTTTCAAAAGGAAACTACTCATTTACTTCATGGGCTGCAGATGCTGCTGCCGGTACTTATCCTGCAAACATGGTGTTCTGGACACATGCTACTACAGACCCAACTATTGATGTTCCTTTTAACGAAGATTATACTTGTCTTTATAGCCTAACAAGCCGTTCAAGGTTTAGTGGCCAGGGCGATGCAGGTATTTCTATGGTTAATACCGGAAACTCTCAATACACAGGTGTATGTGATGGTACTGACCCAACACAAGCTACCGGAGATACTGTATTGAACGGTAGAGCCGGAGCGGTTGTACTTGCTATAAATACTACTGGGAGACAAGATATTGTTGTAAACTGGACTGGGGCTACCATTGCTAAAAACAACCGTGTATATGGCCTTAGGTTACAATACAAAATAGGTGCTGGCGATGTTAATGCAAACTGGACAGATATTGCAAATGGCGACGATGCTTTTACACAATACACTAGCGGAGAAGATGCTACTACAGAAAAACTAACAACAGCTTTACCTGCTGCTGTTAACAACCTGCCAGTTGTACAACTGCGTTGGGTATACACATACGTAGAAACAGGTGTTACTGGTAGCCGCGCAGAGGTTGCTCTTGATGATGTTACTGTTACTACAAAAGAAATATTAAGTGCTGATGATTTTACAGCAAACACTTTTGCTATGTATCCTAACCCTGCAACTACTGTAGTAAACTTTAGCAAGCCTCTTGCTGTTACTGTTTACGATTTTACAGGTAAAGTTGTATTTACATCGGCTAATAAAGAAATCACATCAATAAGCACAAACGGACTTGCTGCCGGTATTTACCTTGTAAAAACCACTAACGGAGCTGCCAAAAAACTTATTGTAAAATAGTAGTTTTCACTTTTCATTTCCGTTTAGGAAATACTAATCCTGCCCTACCGGGCAGGATTTTTTATTGTAATATATATCAAAAAAAGAGCCTTTAAAATAGCAATATTACTATTTAAAAGGCTCTTATATATTATTAAAACAGATATTAAGGCGCTAATCTATCTGTTTTCCAGGAAAAATCATCTTGCAGTTTAAAGCGAATGCGGTCATGCAAACGGTTTGGCCTCCCCTGCCAAAATTCTACCTCAACCGGGCGCACAAGATAACCACCCCAATTTTCAGGCCGTGGTACATCTTTACCTTCATACTTATTTTCAAGTACTTTTAAGTTTTCTTCTAAAAATTCACGCGATGGTATTACCTCACTTTGTGGCGATACGGCTGCCCCTAAACGGCTGCCATGTGGACGACTTTCAAAATAACCATCAGATGTATTGACAGATGTTTTCTCGGCAATACCCTTTATTATTACCTGGCGTTCCATAGTAGGCCAAAAGAAAGAAATACATATATGTGGGTTGGCCGCAATGGCTTTACCTTTCTCTGAATCGTAATTGGTAAAAAACACAAAACCCTCGTGGGTATATTGCTTAAGCAACACCACTCGTGATTTTGGGAAACCATCTAACCCAAAGGTAGATACCGTCATGGCATTTACCTCGTGGTTACCACCCGCTGCTTCCGATTCTATAAACCAGTTTTTAAAAAGGTTGATAGGGTCTTCCGGCAAGCCCTGCTCTATAAGTTCGCTTTTTTCGTAAGATTGGCGATAGTTACTTAAGTCTTCTTTCATATTTATCGATTTCAGATTTCAGAGTGTAAATTTTAGATTGAGCTACACTCATAATCAATTGTATTGTACAAAATCACATTTTACAGACAGTCAGGCATTCTGAAATCTACACTCTGAAATCTGAAATTAAAACTCAAAAACCTTCCCATCGTCGGCCACTTCTGCATTATCAAAAACTGTAAGTGCTTCGGTTTTAAAACGCTCAATAGAATCGTATCGTGTAGAAAAATGCCCCAATATTAAATGTTTGGCATTCGCTTTTTTTGCAATTGTTGCAGCCTGTATGGCTGTGCAATGCATGGTTTTTTCGCAGTGGTGTACTTCGCTTTCTAAAAAGGTACTTTCGTGGTACAGCACATCTACATCTTTTATTATTGGTAAAATTGTTTCTGTATAAACGGTATCGCTACAAAAAGCATAACTTTTAGTTGGTAGCGGATCGAAAGTTAAATCTGCATTAGGTATAACTGTGCCGTCTTCAAGCGTTATGTCTCCACCCCATTTAATTTTTCGGTAATACGCAATATCTACATTATGATTTTCGACAGCTTCTATATTAAGTTTACGTTCGCCGGTTTTTTCTTCAAACAAATAACCATTGGTATATACCCTGTGCTTAAGCGGAATAGTTGTCACTCTTACCTTATCATCTTCAAAAACCACTTCAGATTCGAGCGAGGTAAGCTCATGAAAATACAGGTTATAGCTTGTCCATGAATTGGATAATTTTAGCTGAAGCAGTGTAATTTCTTTAATCCCTTTAGGGCCATATACGTGTAAATCGCTTTTTCTGCCCAGCAATGCAAAGGTAGATATAAGTCCGATTAACCCATAAAAATGGTCGCCGTGTAAATGCGAAATAAATATATGGTTTATGCGCGAAAACTTGAGTTTGTGTTTACGTAATTGTACCTGTGTACCCTCGGCACAATCAATTAAAAACATATGGTTTTTAATTTCCAGTACCTGCGAGGTAGGGTTTGTCATTGTTCTGGGCGTGGCAGCATAGCAGCCAAGTATGGTTAACGTCATGTAATTACCTTATTATTAAGCATAAGGCTTTCTCCCTAACCTTACCTATTGCTTTCACAATTTACGACAGAAAACATAAACTAAAAAATTAAAAACCAAGATCTCTCTCGATCTCTTCCATTTCAATCATATCATGCGCTTCCTGTAGGGTAGGCACAATAAGAATTTCATCGGGAGCATCGTTAAATTCAAAATCTTTAACCACAATTACAAACGATTTTTTTGCCTTGCGGTGCTTGTTAGATAATTTTAAAAAGTTAAGCACATCGGTAAGTAAAACTTCGCCATCCTGCGTTAAATCAAGTATGATGTTTTTATCTTTAACTACTGCATATTCGGCAGTTACGGTATTTAAAAAAGCGGCAGTATCGCCCTGTTCATCTTTAATAATAACAGTATGTCCTTTTTCTTGTAAATTCATTTGTTTGAGGAACTTAGGTTCTTAGCTACTGAGAGTGAACTTTGTGACTATAACTTAATTTTTAATTTTAGAGGCCAGTAAATAAATAACCGCCATACGTATAGCAACACCATTTTCTACCTGGTTTAATATTACCGATTGGCTTGAATCTGCCACATCGCTGGTAATTTCTACTCCACGGTTTATAGGCCCTGGGTGCATTACAATTAATTCTTTATTTAAAGAATCCAGCAATTGCTTATCTAAACCATACTGTTGCGCATATTCTCTTGTCGACGGAAAGTAATTAACATCGAGCCTTTCGTTTTGTACACGCAGCATATTAGCCACATCGGCCCACTCTAACGCTTTGCGCAAATTAGGCTCTACCTTAACACCAAGCGAATCGATGTAACGTGGTATAAGCGTTTTTGGCCCACATACCCTTACTTCGGCTCCCTGCATTTGCAAGGCAAATATGTTTGATAGCGCTACACGCGAATGTAGAATATCGCCTACAATTACTACTTTTTTTCCACCTACTTCACCCAGTTTTTCTCTAATGGTGTACGAATCCAGCAAACCCTGCGTAGGGTGTTCGTGTGCACCATCGCCAGCATTTATAATACTGGCTTTTACATTTTTAGATAAAAAATGTGCTGCTCCCGGCCTTTCGTGCCTCATAACTACCATATCTACCTTCATAGACAGGATGTTATTCACCGTATCTATTAAGGTCTCACCCTTTTTTACTGACGATTGTGCTGCCGAAAAACTTATAACATCGGCGCTTAACCTTTTTTGAGCCAGCTCGAACGATAGCCTTGTACGGGTACTGTTCTCGAAAAATATATTAGCAATGGTAATATCCCTAAGCGAAGGGACTTTCTTTATAGGTCGGTTTATTACTTCCTTAAACTGGTCGGCCGTTTCAAAAATAAGGTCGATATCATTTTTGTTGATATACTTTATGCCTAATAAATGATTAACGCTTAATTCTTTCATTTTTAGTTGTTTGTTGCAGTTAAGCCTTAAATTAAATACACAGTATCTTCGCCATCATTTTCTACCCACGATACTTTTACTTTATCATCGTTAATAGCATCTACCTGGCGGCCACGGTAATCGGGCTGTATAGGTAAATGGCGGCTAAAACGACGGTCTATAAGCACCATAAGCTCAATTTCTGCGGGGCGCCCGAACGATTGTATTGCTGTAAGCCCCGCACGTATGCTGCGCCCGGTGTACAATACATCATCTATAAAAACTACCTTTTTATTTTCTACAATAAAATCAATCTCGGTTTTATTAGCTTCTAAAAGCTTCTCACTACGGCGAAAATCATCCCTAAAGAAAGTAATATCTAAAAAGCCCAGCTTTACGGCAGGCACATTATATTCTTCTTCAAGTATTTTTTTAATTCGCTTTGCTACAAAACCTCCACGTGGCTGTATGCCAATAAGTACGGTATCTGAAAAATCGAGGTGTTTTTCTATTAACTGGCAGGCCAAACGGTGAAGAATGATATTGACTTCGCGTGATGTAAGCAATATTTTATGGCTCATAATGCGGTGTTGTGTTTGGTTTGTAAAAGTAAGTAAAAATTGGTTTTGGTAAAAACTAAAGTACCATAACAATTTAAAAATATAACTGGCATAAGTATTTTTATTTGAATGATTAAAAATAACGCAGTGCAATTCCTTAATATTTACCCAATTAATTTATTTTTAAGAAAATTCTGTAAGTCGAGTTTTACCTTTATGATATCAATAAAACCTAAAAACAAAACATTATGCAAAACAGAATTATTAAACTAGGTGCGTTTGCCATGCTTTTATCTATGCTAACTGGCTGCGAGGCAATAGGCGACATTTTTAAAGCCGGTATGGGCTTTGGTATATTTATAGTAATTGCCGTAGTGGTACTGGTTATATGGCTTATTAGTAAGTTCAGAAAATAAAAAAAGGCACTCAGTTGAGTGCCTTTTTTTATACGTTTTAATTACTTAAGCTTCTTTAGCCTGAACCAGCATTGCTGCTGCCTGTGTAGCGTTAGATAGTTGTGCATACTTTAAAGCGGTAAGGCCTTTCTCGTCGGTAAGTTTAAAGTTAGCGCCTTTATCTAATAGTAATTTAATAATATCTACCTGGTTGTAACGAGCCGCGATCATTAGCGGTGTCATACCGTTCGATTTTTGGTTGATGTCAGCTCCGTACTCAATAAACTTTTTCACGGTTTCAAGATCTCCTTTAACAATAGCTACGGCTAGTGGGGTCGCATCTTTGTATTCTGTGTATCCTTTTACAAAACCAAATTTTGGAGTTGTTACAACGTTTGAAGCAAAAGCTACATTAGTAAATCCTACAAGGGCAAGGCTGAAAGTGATGATTGCTTTTTTCATGATGATAAAAATTTTGATTGATGATTGATTTGTTTTTTTATTGTTGAGCAGTTGATTATGCTGCTTTTAATAATAGACGCTTGCAAGCAGGTAAACGTTACTGAAAAACTTACTTTTAACACATTTTTAACATAATTGAATTTATACAAAAAAGGGTGCAAAACAAAAAACCACCAGTAAATACTGATGGTTTAAGCAATTTTTGGTTTAGAATTATTTTTTTAGATATTCTAAAATATTTTTCTCGATACGGTCATGAATGTTTGTAATATCAGCCTTACCAAATTTCTCGCCTATAATGTTTTCATAAAGTTCGATGTAACGGTCTGACACGCTTTCGATATACTCATCGGTCATTTCCGGAATTTGCTGGCCTTCTTTCCCCTGGAAATCATTAGCTATAAGCCACTGCCTTACAAATTCTTTACTTAATTGTTTTTGGGTTTCACCATTGTTTTGGCGTTGTTGGTATCCTTCGGCGTAAAAATAACGTGAAGAGTCCGGCGTGTGTATCTCATCGATCAATACAATTTTACCCTCTTTAGTTTTACCAAACTCATATTTAGTATCTACCAAAATCAATCCGCGCGATGCCGCGATTTCTGTTCCACGCTGAAATAAGGCACGGGTATATTTTTCCAGCACTACATAATCTTCTTCAGATACTATGCCGTTAGTAAGTATTGCTTCACGCGAAATATCAACGTCATGCTCACCAAAGTCGGCTTTAGTGGTTGGTGTAATTATTGGCGAAGGAAATTTATCGTTCTCTTTTAAACCTTCGGCAAGTTCTACACCGCAAAGTACTCGTTTACCAGCAGCATACTCACGCGCCGAGTGCCCCGAAAGGTAACCACGAATAACCATTTCTACTTTAAACGGTTCGCATAGATGGCCTACAGCTACGTTAGCATCTGGAGTATCAATAAGCCAGTTAGGCACAATATCTTCGGTAAGGCGCATAAATTTAGTAGCTATCTGGTTTAATATCTGTCCTTTATACGGTATGCCTTTTGGCAATACTACATCAAATGCAGAAAGCCTGTCGGTCGCTACCATAACAAGTAGTTCGTCATTAATATTGTATACTTCTCTTACTTTACCGCGGTAAACTGATTTTTGCCCCGGGAAATTAAAATCGGTACTGGTAATGGTATTTTGCTGTGCCATGTTTGTGTGTTGTTGTTTTGCGTTTGTAGTTGCGGTGCAAAAATAAGAAAGTTTGTTTGATTTTTTACTACCTAATTAAGTAAGACAAAAACCATTTAGCCCTGATTGTAGCGAAAATCCTTTTTTGAAAAAAAAGATTGAAGCGAAAAGCGGGAATATGGATTGCATATAAGCCCTGGCCTTTCGCTTCATTTTTAGGGTCTGAGGCACTTAGAAACTTAGGTTCTAAGAATCTTAGCTTCTAAGTATCTAAGCAGCGTCTTTAATCATGATTCTCAATACTTTTATAGGCCTCAATAATTTTCTTAACAAGGCGGTGGCGCACAATATCTTTATCGTCAAGGTATATAATACCCACACCCTCTACATCTTTAAGTATTAGTACGGCTTCTTTAAGTCCAGATATTGTTCGCCGTGGTAAATCTACCTGGCCCGGGTCGCCCGTAATCATAAATTTAGCGTTTTTACCCATACGGGTTAAAAACATCTTCATCTGCGAATGGGTGGTATTTTGCGCTTCATCGAGTATTACAAAAGCATTATCTAACGTTCGGCCACGCATAAAAGCAAGTGGTGCAATTTGTATAATACCTTTTAGCAGGTAATCTTCCAGCGTTTGTGGTGGCAGCATATCGCGCAATGCATCATACAACGGTTGCATGTACGGGTCTAGTTTTTCCTTCATATCACCCGGTAAAAAGCCCAGGTTTTCGCCAGCCTCAACCGCAGGGCGGGTAAGTATAATGCGTTTTACCTGTTTTTCTTTAAGGGCTTTAACCGCAAGGGCAACACCTGTGTACGTTTTACCCGTACCGGCAGGGCCTATGGCAAAAACCATATCGTTTTTACCCATATAATCTACCAGTTTTTGCTGGTTAGGCGTCATGGCTTTAATAAGCTTGCCTCCTAAACCGTGCACCAGTATTTTATCGCTCGGGTCCATTTGTTCTACCTGGCTGTCGCTTTGTATAACACGCTCAATAACATTGTCATCAATTGTATTATAACGCGAAAAATGGTGCATTAGCCTTTTAAAACGTTTTTCGAACTCGTCGAGAATTTCTTTTTCTCCAAAAGCTTTAAGTGTAGTGCCACGGGCAACAATTTTAAGTTTCGGGTAATATTTTTTAATAGTTTCAAGATGAGAATCCTGCGCTCCCCAAAAATCTTTAGGGGCTATGTCTGTCAGTTCAATAGTTCTTTCGTTCAAAAGCTGATGGTTTTAATTAAAAATTATAGCTATATAATTAGTAGCTTTGCATTCAAATTTAGTGAAATTTTAGTCGCATTTTTAAAAGTTTTACACAATTTTATGTCAATAATTACCCTCACTACCGATTTTGGCCTTAAAGACCATTTTGTAGGCGCCCTTAAAGGAAAAATACTTTCCTGCTTTGGCGAGGCGGTTATTGTAGATATATCCCATTACGTTGATTTATTCAACATTTCGCAGGCAAGTTACATTGTGGGCGCGGCATACAGCAGTTTCCCGGCGGGCACCGTGCACCTAATAGGTGTAGATGCCGAACTGACTAACGAAAGCCGCCACATAGCCATGCAATGGAATGGCCACTACTTTATTTGTGCCGATAATGGCATACTTAGCCTGCTTACCGAAAAAATTATTCCGGAGAAAATTGTTGAGATAAACATACACAGCCGCCAGCCCGAAGGTGCGACCGAAATGGATGTGTTCATTACTGTAGCCTGTCACCTTGCCAAAGGCGGTTTGCTGAATGTTATTGGTAAAGAGATTACCGATATTAAACAAATACACGACTTGCATCCGGTTGTAGCGACCGATAATAGCGCTATTAAAGGGTGTGTAGTTTATATAGATCATTTTGGTAATTGCGTTACCAACCTTACTAAAAAACAGGTTAGGGAAATTGGTAAAGGCCGTGATTTCGAAATTACCTTTAGTACTAAAACCATTAAGGGTATCAAGTCAGGTTACAGCGATTTTACAGTTAACGAGCGTTTCTCGCTTAAAGATTATGAGGGCGAAAAGCTGGCCATATTTAACGAAGCCGGTTTTTTAGAAATTGCCATTTTCCGAAGTAATCCGCAAACGGTGGGTACCGCTAAAACATTGTTGGGGCTTAAGTTTAGGGATGTTGTTTCAGTAGTATTTAAGTAGAATTTCAGAATTAAGATTTTAGATTTCAGATTGAGCTTCACTCAAGCCTTTAAGTGTAAATTTTCATTAAATATTAAACCAAAAAAACAGTATGTTTGTACGCATTGTAAAAATGGGGTTTCAGGAAGATAAAGTGTCTGCTTTTTTAGATAATTTTGAAAAGATTAAGCACGATATACGAAACTTTCCGGGTAACCGTTTGTTAGAATTATATAGGGATAAAGCCGACCCAGCCGTGTTTTTTACCTACAGTTATTGGGAAACGGAATCCGACCTGGAAACGTATCGGAAATCGACCCTGTTTTGCGATACCTGGGTCGTTACAAAACCCCTATTTAAGCAAAAGGCGGAAGTCTGGAGTGTTGATAAATTGGTTAGTTTACCGTAGAGACGCATTGAATGCGTCTCTAATATAAGTAATATTTTCGGCAAACGCATTCAATGCGTGGCTACAATTAATTATACAGTAATAAATGAAAGCTTTGTTATTACGTGAAATCAAATCCTTTTTTGGCTCGCCAATAGGTTATTTGGTTATCGCAATTTTTCTTTTACTAAATGGCCTTTTCCTTTGGGTATTCGAGGGCGACTTTAATATCCTGAATAGTGGCTTTGCCGATCTGGGTCCGTTTTTTACCCTATCGCCCTGGATTTTAATTTTCCTTATCCCGGCAGTAACCATGCGCAGTTTTTCTGATGAAAAAAAGCAGGGCACTATCGAGCTTTTATTTACCAAACCGTTAAGCCTTTGGGAAATTGTGAATGGTAAATTCTTCGGTGCGCTTATACTTATTATATTAGCAATAGCACCTACCCTATTATATGTATATGTAATATCGTACTTCGGCAACCCTGAAGGTAATATAGATATGGGCAGCACCATAGGTTCGTACTTTGGTTTGCTTTTTCTAGTAGCTGGCTATACCTCTATCGGCGTGTTTACCTCTACCCTTTCAGATAATCAAATCGTTGCTTTTATAACCGCTGTGTTTTTATGCTTTGTGTTTTACTTTGGTTTCGAAGGTATCTCATCATTTGCAGGCGGCTTTAGTACTTTTGTAGCATCGCTGGGTATGGATTATCATTTTAAAAGCATTAGCCGCGGCGTTATAGATACCCGCGACATCATCTACTTTGTGAGCATTGCTGTTTTGTTTTTATCGTTAACTGTTTATCAACTTAAATCGTTAAAAGGATAATGGAACCAAGAAAACAAAACAACCTGAAACAACTATCGTTTGTACTGGTAGCATTGCTTTTAGCAAACTTTGCAGGCAACTATTTTTTTAAACGTTTCGACCTTACTCACGATAAACGCTATACATTATCGCCCGCATCGCTACATTTAGTAGAATCGGTAGATGAACCCTTATATGTAGATGTATTTTTAGAAGGCGAATTTCCCGGTGAATTTAAACGCTTGCAGGACGAAACACGCCAGCTATTAGAAGAGTTTGAGGCCTACAACCCTAATATAAAATTCAACTTCATCAACCCGCTTGATAAGTCAGATAGCTCTGCCGAAACAAAGCGTGCACTGGTATACACCATATACAAATTAGACAACCCTAATGTACCTGCTAAGGAAGTTGCCGAAATTAAAAAGAGCATTGCCGGAATTACCGATATTGATAAGGCAATCTTCGATTCGTTTACGGGCAGCGGCATGAAGCCTGCCAGCGTATCTACTAACGATAAAGGCAAACAGTCGGAAACGTTGATTTTCCCCTGGGCAATTGCAACCTATAATGGCAAGAGTGTAAAAATACCGTTATTGAAAAACATGATGGGCGCCTCTACTGCCGAAAAAGTGGTAAGTTCTGTACAGCATTTAGAATATGCCTTTGCCGATGCTATTAATAAAGTAACCCATAGCAAGGAAAAGAAAATCGCAATATTAAAAGGTAATGGCGAAATGCCCGGTATTTTAATGGGCGACTTTATTAAGCAACTTCGCGAAAGCTATGGTATAGGAAGCTTTACGTTAGATTCGGTTGCTAAAAACCCGCAGGAAACCCTGAAGTATCTTAAAAAATACGACCTGGCTATTATTGCTAAACCTACCGAAAAGTTTACCGAAGAAGAAAAAGAAGTTTTAGACCAATACATTATTAGCGGTGGCAAAACCCTTTGGATGGTAGATGCTGTGAATATAGAAATGGACAGCCTTAACCAAACCGGGTCGGCATTGGCACTACCGCGTGATTTAGGCTTAAACGATATGTTTTTCAAATACGGTTTCAGGATATTGCCGGATCTTATTAAAGATGAAATGGCAACGCCTATAAAACTAGCCACCGGCGCACCGGGTAGCAACACCGAATTTCAGGAGTATTTCTGGAAATATTCGCCTTACGTATATCCGGACACTAAAAACCCAATTGTTAAAAACATGAGCGGTATCCGTTTCGATTTTGCAAATGGTATCGATACGCTTAAAAACGGCATTAAAAAAACGGTACTACTTCGCTCGTCAGAATATTCTAAGCGTGTAGGCACTCCGGTAGAAGTAAAGCTAGGCATGGTTGCCGAAGAAGGTGGTCCTAAAGATTATACTAAACCAGGCTTTATTCCGGTTGCCGTGTTATTGGAAGGCAACTTTAAATCGATGTATGAAAACAGGGTACTGCCGTTTAAAGATGCATCGTTTAAAAACACAGGCAAAGCCGGTAAAATGATCGTGGTTGCTGATGGAGATATTGCAAAAAGCCAGATCGATAAAAATGGGCTTCCGCTAGAATTAGGATATGATCGTTGGACGAACAACCTTTACGACAACAAAGGTTTTTTAATGAATAGCGTAAATTACCTGTTAGATGATAACGGACTTATTAATATACGCAGTAAAGATGTAGACCTGCCATTGCTGGATACCCAAAAAGTATACGATAATTATACATCAGCTAAACTGGTAACTGTGGGCCTGCCATTATTATTATTGGCATTATTCGGAGCATTGTTTACTTATTTGCGCAAAAGAGCCTATTCTAAATAGTGTTGAAAAAAAAGTTTCACTATTCAAACTGATTACAATATATTTGCTACACCTAAAATTTAGGTAAATTCAATAAAACAAAAACGACGATGAAATTTATAGTATCAAGTTCATATTTACTAAAACAACTGCAGGTGCTTAGTGGTGTTATTAACAGCAACAACACCCTGCCTATTTTAGATAATTTTTTATTTGAATTAAATAATACTGAACTTAAGGTTTCTGCTTCAGATCTTGAAACTACCATGTCGGCTGTTTTAGAGATCGATTCAGAAAGCGTTGGCAGCGTTGCCGTACCGGCAAAACTGTTGCTTGAAACATTAAAAACATTCCCGGAGCAGCCGCTTACTTTTACGGTAGAAGATAACAATACTATAGAAATAAGCTCCAACTCGGGTAAATATGCATTGGCATATGCTGCCGGAGACGAATTTCCGAAAGCAGTATCGCTTGAAGATCCGTCGGTTACTTTAGTACCTGCCGAAGTTTTGGCAACTGCTGTTAGTAAAACTATTTTCGCTGCTGGTAACGATGATTTACGTCCGGTAATGTCGGGTGTATTCTTCCAGTTTTCGCCGCAAGGCCTAACCTTTGTAGCGACTGATGCGCACAAGCTTGTGAAATATGCAAGAACCGATGTTGTTGCCTCTCAGGTAGCTGATTTTATTATGCCTAAAAAACCCCTTAACATACTTAAAGGTATTTTAGGAGCATCTGATGCTGAGGTTAAAATAGAATATAACGATAGTAATGCTACATTTTCTTTTGATAATTATGTACTTACCTGCCGACTGATTGACGGCAAATACCCTAACTACGAAGCGGTCATCCCTAAAGAAAACCCTAACAAGTTAATGATTAACCGTACGCAGTTTTTTAGTTCGGTTCGTCGTGTGGCTATCTTCTCAAACAAAACCACACACCAAATTCGCCTTAAAATAGCGGGTACAGAACTTAATATTTCGGCTGAGGATATTGACTATTCTAACAAAGCAGAAGAGCGTTTAACATGCGATTATCAAGGCGATGATATGCAAATAGGTTTTAACTCACGTTTTTTAACCGAGATGCTTACTAACCTGCAAAGTGACGAAATAATGCTGGAAATGTCGCTACCAAACCGTGCGGGTATTTTGACACCGGTTGACGGGTTAGATGAAGGTGAAACAGTTACAATGCTAGTTATGCCTGTAATGTTAAACAGCTAAATTTCGTATTAAACTATACAATTTAATAACAACATCATAATATTTAAAATTTAAGTCAAATAGTAAATAGTGCTGTTGGCTAAAATATAATTTAATAAAAACCTCAAATCTTTAGTGCATTTGAGGTTTTTTGTTTTATTTTCGCACATAAAAGCAAAAATTACATGTTATTAAATGTTTATATTATGTAAAAATTTAACTTATAATATACATTTTGTGTATTTTGGTTAAATTGTCATAATTATTTATTCAAAGCACTCATTTTTACACACATTTTTGATTAATTTAGGAACCTTAATTATACTAATTTTTATATGAAGAAAATTACTTTAATGCTTTTCTTATTCCTGATACACCTTAGCAGCTATGCTCAGCTCGCTAATGAGGGATTTGAAGGCGCGACATTTCCACCAACCGGCTGGGAAAGACTTGCCCTTAATAATGCCAACTTAGGGTGGAATGCTGCTACTGCTAATGGCACTACTATTACTGCAAACACAGGTACCAAAGCCGCACAAGGGCTACCAGAGGCGCAGGCAGCAGGTGCAACTACATTTCCAGAAAAATGGCTTATTACACCGGCTTTTGCAATGCCATCGAATGCAGAACTGCATTTTTTCTCAAGATTTTTCACTGATGGAGACCAGGGTTCTACATTAAAAGTAATGATATCAACTGTTGCAACCGGCACCGCCGTAGCTGCAAACTTTGTACCGTTACAAACCTGGACTGAAACCCAAATGAACCCGGTACAGACAACCTGGACCGAAAAAATATTAACAATTAATGGTACAACCTATCCACCTGGAACGCAGGTTAGGATAGCATTTGCAACTATTGATGACGCTGACGGAGGTGACAGATGGTATGTTGATGACGTTCGCGTTAGCGAATTGTGCAGTGTACCAACTAACCTTGCAGCAAACCCATCGGGTACATCGGCTATATTAAGCTGGACAAGTGCATCAAGCGCAGCTACATGGGAAGTTTATATTCCTGCAACTACAACGGCTCCGGCTCCTGTAGGAACTACAGCAGGATCTGTAACCGTTACAGGTACACCTACCTATACTAAAACAGGCCTTGCATCAAGCAATTCATATGTTTATTATGTTCGTACAATTTGTACAGATGGCGCAAGTGCATGGGCTGGCCCTTTTGCGTTTAAAACAACACAAATACCGGCTACATTACCTTTTACAGATACTTTTGATGACTTTAATTCACCAGATAACCCAGATGCTAATGCAAATCGTGTTGAATGGGGTAACGATAATAATAGCACAACAAATGTTAACAGGTGGGTAACAAGTTTCCGTACTTACAATAGCCCTCTTTTTTCGTTATATATAACTAATTCTACTAGTAACGTAAATGCTTATACTGCGGTTTCTACACCAGCTGTACATGCTTACAGAGATATACAAATGCCTGCAACGGTAGATCAGGTTAACCTTAATTTTGATTGGAAAGCTGTAGGCAATGCTAATACTACAACAGCATTTTTAAGGGTGTGGGCAGTTCCTGCAACTTTTACCCCTGTACTAGGTACTGCAATAACTGCTGCTAATAGCGGTGGTACATTGCTTAGCCCTAACTTAAGCAATAACGCGGTTTGGAAAACAGAAAACTATATTATTAATGCTGCTACTTATGCAAATAAAGTTATGCGTATTGTTTTCGAATGGACAAACACTACGTCTATTGCAAATCAGGGAGTTCCGGCTGCTATTGATAACGTAGGAGTGAAAATTGTTACTTGCCCTTCACCTACTAATGTAGCGGTGGGTACTATTACAGGTACAAGCGCTATAGTTTCATGGACAGCGCCAACATCGGTAAATCCAACATATGAATATTATTATTCTACAGTAAATACTGCTCCTACAGCTACTACAACACCTAGTGGCACAACAAATAACACTACAGTAACATTATCTCCATTAGTATCAACTACTACTTATTACGTTTGGGTAAGAAGTAATTGTGGTAGCCCTAATGGTGTGGGTATTTGGGTAGCCGCACCTGCATTTACTACTGCCGTTGCTAATGATGAGTGTACTGGCGCTGTAGTTATGACCGTTAATGGCCCTAATGATTGTACAATTAAATCAAACGGAGCATTTACAGGTACAAACCCATCGGTAGCGCCACCATGTAGCGTGATTGATGCTAACGGAATTCTTAGCCCTGTAATAAATGGCCCGGATATCTGGTTCCAGTTTACTGCTACAGGTACAAGACATGATATTTCGCTTTCTGATTTTTCGCCAAACGGACGTTTATTCTACCCTGTTACTGGTGCTCAGCCAAGTAAATCGCAAAGTATTGTAATATCATTATATGAGGGTACTTGTGGTGCCATAGGCGATCCGTTATTCTGTACTATTAATAATTATATGCAGGCTAAAGATCTTACACCTGGAAGTGTATACTTTGTTAGGGCTACATTAAATGATGCTGCCCCTAACCTTGCAACAACATTTAAAATTTGCGTTAATGTACCGGCACCACCAGCGGGATCTAACCAAAGTGAGTGTTTAATCACAACTATCAACTCAGATTTTGAATTTCCAAATTTGCATATTGCCGATCCTAATAACACTACTTTCTTCCAATCTGCAATGCAGGGATGGAGAACTACTGCTGCCGATAACCTTATAGAGCTTTGGCCAGTAGATGGAAACAACCTAGGTGTTGCAACAGATGCGGATGGTAATACTACAGGCTGGTTTGCAGAATTAAATGCAGAAAGCACATCTAACCTTTACCAGGATTATGATACGCCTACACAAACCGTATTTAAATGTTCGTTTGCACACCGTGCAAGAGCAGTAGGTATTGATAAATGTAGGCTTTTAGCTGGGCCACCTCAAGGGCCGTTTGTTGAAGTTGCTGTAGCAGAAACCAGTAATACTGCTTGGAAATATTATGGCAAGGCTCCGGGTGCGGAAATTACATATGTAGTACCTGCTAACCAACCTATAACCCGATTTAAATTTGAGGCTATTTCTACAGCGAGTGGTGATGTAAAGGTTGGTAACTTTTTAGATAAAGTGGTATTTACTGCAGATAACAGTATACTTTCTGTAAGCAAAACATTGTTAGATTGTAGCCCAGGTAATGGTACGACTACATTTGTTGCTGCCGGTAGCGGTGTATGGACAGCTCATGCTGATAACCCATCTGCAACATCGATAACCGATCCAAACAATACAACAACTGATGTAACAGGTTTTACAACACCTGGTGTTTACAAATACGACTGGACAACATCGTATTGTACAAGTACTACACAGGTAACTTATGCTAACGGTAGCACTGTTGCTCCTGTAACTGCTGATTTAACGTATTGTGAAGGCGATGTAGCTCCTCGACTTGAGGTTGCTAACCCACAATTTGTATTAAAATGGTATGCTGCTGAAACTGGTGGTACTGCACTTACTGCAGCTCCAACACCTAATACAGAAGTTCCTGGTGATTTTAAATATTATGTAAGCTACATTGATGGCTCTTGCGAAAGTGCAAGAACTGCTTTAACAGTTACTGTTAACCCACGCCCTGTTGCCCCTACACCAGATCCTGTTGCAATATACTGCCAGGGTTCTACAGCATCGGCGGTATCTGCTACCGTTACTCCTGGCTCAGGCAATACTTTAGTATGGTATAACACAGCAACTGATGGTGCAGATAAAGCACTTGCAGCAGCTCCTACACCAGATACATCTGTAGCTGGCCCAATAACATACTGGGTAAGTCAAAAATCGCCTGAAGGTTGTGAAAGCCCAAGAGCGGCTGTAGAAGTGACTATCAGAGCAATTGTGCCTGCTTTTGTAGACTTTACAATTCCTGCTACTGTATGTATTTCTGCTACAAATAATCCTGTACCTACCCCATCGTTAACATCGTATACTTCGGGTGGTACATATACTTACACCGTTGCAAGTGGCACAGGCACACTTACTATAGACCCTGTTACCGGTGAGATTGATCTTGCTACAAGTACACCGGGAAGCTATAACATTGTATACTCAGTAGCGGGCGACCCTGCTAACTGTTACCTGTCTAATACTAGTTCTCAGCCTATTGTTATAACCCCTCTTACCCCTGCGGTAGTAGCCTTTACTTATACAAATGTTTGTTCTAATGGCGATAATCAGCTGCCACAACCTACAGCAACTGCATTAACTACTGGTGGTACATTTACTTATACGGGTACGGGCACATTAGCAATTGATCCTGCTACTGGAGAAATTAACATTAGCGCGAGTACACAAGGTACATATACAATAACTTATACAGTAGCCAGTGATACTGCAAACTGTATTAGTGCAAATAGTGGTAATGCTACTATAACAATTACACCTTTTGTAGCGCCTGAAACCGCATTTGCTTACGAAAATGCATATTGCTATGGTACTGCAAGCGCAACACCTACTCTTGCTACAGGATTTAGCGCAGGTGGAGTATTTACAGTAACAGGAGGTTTAACAATTGATCCTGTTACTGGTGAAATTACTAACCTTAATAATGCTCCTGCCGGATCATACACTGTAACATATAATTACACTGGTGATGGTACTGCATGTAACCCGGATGTAGCTACTCCGTTTACATTTACAATTGGCAGTGAAAGCTTATTTACTATTACTGCAGAGTGTGTTAATGGTTCATTTATTGCAACTGGTACACCTACTAATGGGTCTTACGATCAGGAAGCTGTTTCTTATGCATGGACAATTGGCGGAACAAGTGTTGGTAACGATAGTAAAGATTTTAACTACACACAATATGCTGGTGATAATCCTACAGTTAAATTACCTGTTACACTTACGCTAACGGTTATTAACGGCAGCTGCCCTACTTCTCAGGATTTTGAGATAACAGATGCTTCATGCGAAATTCAGCGTGGTATCTCTCCGGGTGGCAGCGATGATTTAAATAACTATTTTGACCTTGCACAGCTTGGTGTAAAAAGGCTTAGTATTTTTAACCGTTATGGTAAAGAAGTATATACTAAGAATAATTATACTATTGAATGGCATGGACAAACCAACAGTGGTGACGAATTACCAACAGGTGTTTATTTCTATGCTATAGATTTAAATGTTGGAAAATCAAAAACCGGTTGGATATACATAAACAGGCAAAACTAATCAGTAACGCCTTATTTTACCAAGAGCTCCGCAATTGCGGGGCTCTTTTTTTATACCAATATTTTTAATAATTATAACTGTAAACTCAAACCACATGTTATTTCAGATACAATAACCTTGCTTTTTGTTATAATTAGGGTAATAAAAAGTTAACAAATAGATTTTTATAAAATTTGTGTTCCATATTATTATATATTTTATATTTGACGTCTTACATTTGCACACATTTAAAAGTTTAAACATGACAAAAACTACTCTTAAGTACTTTTTAAAAACGGCAATTTTACTGGTATTGTTTTTAATTTCAATACCAAACGTAAATGCACAGGTGGTATATGCTCATAATTTTGAAGCAGCCGGTGGTTATCCTTATACGGCAACACCATCTACTTTAGATGCATCCTTATCAAATTCTTCATGGGCAAATAGCAAAGGAGCATTTACAACACCTGGAGGTGCAAACAGTTCAAATGCAATTGGCTTAGGTAATACTACCAATACCCCAACTATTACATTAACCTTTACAATTGCACCTCAAAAGAAATTAGACATAAGTTCTTTTAATTTTTGGAGAATGCGCAGTGGTACAGGACCGCAAACATGGTCTATGACAATTAATGGTATTAGCGTAGGCAATGGCACAGTTCCTACCGCAGGAGACTATATTGGTAACACAAATGTTGCAAATCCTGTAGTTGGACTTCAGGGTAATGTTACAGTTGTAATAAATCTTAGTACAGGTGCCACCGCCGGTACCTTTAGGTTAGACGATTTTACTTTAAACGGGGCGGTAACCAGTACATGTACACCTGCAACCATAACCTCAATAAGCCCTGCGTCAGGCCCAGTTGGCACAATTGTTACTATTACTGGTAGTGGTTTTGTAAGTGCTGCTGCAACATCTGCAGTAAAATTTAATGGTGCAAATGCTTCTACTTACACTGTAGTATCTGATAATGTTATTAAAGCAACAGTACCTGGAAACGCTACTAATGGTTTAATTGAGGTAACTACCAATAGCTGCGCAGGTACATCTGCTTCAAATTTTGAAGTTTTAGCTTCAGATTGCGCAGGAACAATAAATGCTCCTGACTTATTTATTTCTGAGGTCTATGATGCGCTTCAGGGTCAGGGTGGCTTAATCGAAATTTACAACGGCACAAACGCCTCTGTATCACTTGCAAATTATAAAATCAGACGACATGCTGATACCGCTGCAGCCTATACCGAATATCAATTAACTGGTGGGCCAATAGCTTCGGGTGCGGTTTATTTAACGAGAGTATCTAATGATCCTATACAACCTGTTCCTTGTGGATACGATAGTGTACAAGATGATATAAAAACTGGTTTTAATGATAAAGATATAATAGAACTGGTGAAAGGCACAACTGTAATTGATCAGGTTATAGCACCTGATAATGTTGGCTATTCTATGTACAGAAACTTCATTTCTGTAAAACCTAAACCAGTATATAACATAACAGATTGGAGTATTTTATTAACAGAAGATTGCGTCGATTTAGGCCAATACCTAATACCTACTACACCGGTTGCTTCAGTTACTGCACAACCCCAAAGCACTTCTGTTTGCGAAAATGCTACTGCTACTTTTACAGCTACAATATCAGACCCAACAGGTTTTACCTATCAATGGAAAACTTTAAATGCTGCCGGTGTTTGGGTAAATATTACAAATGGCAATGGCTTTAGTGGTGCACAAACAACATCGTTAACTATTAATCCTGCAACGGCAGCTTTAAATGGAAGCCAATACTTTTTAGTAGCCGTATCAAACACTTGTACGCTTATAACTAACGCGGTACAGCTAACAGTAACCCCTGCCCCACTTGCGCCAACAGTAACTGCAGAAATTACGTTATGCCAAGGTTCAATAGCACCGGTAATCACAACTCTTATTACAGGCATTCTAGGTACAAATATTGCTGTATACTACAACACTGCAACTGGCGGAAGCCCTCTATTAACAATTCCTGTTATTAATACTGCGGTTGTTGGCGAGGTTACTTATTACGTTAGCCAAAGAACGCTTACGGGTTGCGAAAGCGCACGTGTGGCTATTAAAATAATTGTAAAAGCACCAACTGCAACGGTTGCAACATTTACATTACCTGCAAAAGTTTGTACCGGCACAACTACAATTATAACTCCAGATACTTCGGCTCCTGGCTTTACTGCCGGAGGTGTTTATAGCTATACAACTACTGGTATTGGTATTTTATCGCTTAACATTGTTACAGGTGCAATTAACCCTGCCACAAGTACTGCTGGTACTTATGTAGTAACATATACTGTTGCTCCAGATCCTGTAAATTGCGCTGCTGGTAGTACTTACAGCCAAACTATAGAAATAGGCCCATTATCTCCGGCAGTAGTTGGTTTTTCATATGGTAACACTACAGTATGTAATAGTGCGGCTAATGAAGCTGCGGTAACTGTACCGGGTTTTGTAACCGGTGGTACATTTGCTTACACTACAACGGGTACAGGTACACTTAGTTTAAATACTGCAACCGGCGAAATTAACGTAGGCACAAGTACTCCGGGTACTTATGTAATAACGTATAGCGTTGCAGCAGATAATGCAAACTGTGTAGGTGCTAATACAGCATCTGCAACATTTACTATAACGCCATCAACTACTCCGGCAACAGGTATTACATATGCACCTGGTACATTTTGTATAAATGCTGTAAATGCAACGCCTACTTTTAGTACTGGTGCTGTTACCGGCGGTGCATTTACTTACACTACAACAGGTACGGGTACACTGGTTATAAACCCTGCTACAGGCGAAATTAATATTGCTACGAGTACTCCCGGTACTTATGTGGTTACATACACAGTTGCCGCAGATGCTGCAATTTGCCAGGAAGAAGGCAGTACAAATGCAACTGTTGTAATTACTCCGCTTGCAATACCTGTAACAGATGTTGCATATAACACTACATATTGCCAGGGTGCAGCAAATGCAACACCGGGTAAAGCGAATGATTTTACTGAAGGTGGTACGTATACTTACACAGGTACAGGCACTTTAGTTATAAACCCTGCAACCGGTGAGATTGATTTTAGTGCAAGTACTACCGGTACTTATACTATTACGTATACTGTAGCTGCAGATGCTGCAAACTGCCAGGATACAAATAACAGTGTTGCTACTATCGAAATTTTACCTAGCGTTACAAAAGTTACAGGTTTTGAATACGAAACTGCTTATTGCTATGGTACTACAAGTGCAACTCCTACTAGTTTTGCTACCGGGTTTACAACAGGTGGTATTTACACAGTAAGCGGTGGTTTAACTATTAACCCAACTACTGGCGAAATAACTAATTTGGCTAATGCTACAGCTGGTACTTACACTGTTACTTATACAGTTACCGGCGATGGTACTATTTGTAATGCAGATCAGTCTGGCGTGTTTACCTTTACATTAGGTGCCGAAAGCTTATTTACCATTACAGGAGAGTGTGTTGGTAATGCTTATACGCTTACAGGTACACCTACAAACAGCTCTTTTAACCCAGATGCGGTTTCGTATGCCTGGACAATTGGAGGCACATCTGTAGGTACAGATAGCCGAGATTTTAACTTTACTGATTATATTAGAAGAAGTGCTATAGGTTTACCGGTAATTGTTACTTTAACAGTTACAAACGGAACCTGTTCTACATCTAAAGATTTTACTGTTGAAGATGCTTCATGCGATATTCAGCGTGGTATATCTCCGGGCGGTACAGACGAATTAAATAACTATTTTGACCTTGCTTTATTAGGTGTAAAAAAACTTGTTATTTTTAACCGCTACGGTAAAGAGGTATACAGTAAAAATAATTATACTATTGAATGGCATGGCCAAACTAATAGCGGCGACGAACTGCCTACAGGTACTTACTTTTATGTTATAGACCGTAATGCGGGTGCATCTAAAACCGGATGGATCTACATTAACAGGCAGAACTAAGCCTTTACAAATAGCCTTATAAACAAAGAGCCTCACAATATTGTGAGGCTCTTTTTACATTAACAAATAATGATTACAACTCGCGTTGGCTTTCTTTAAGCCTTTTCTTTTGATTTCTTAGCACATCGCGAATGTCGCGAACAGTATTGTTTGCAAACTTATCGAGTTTAGAAAATTTTAAAGCAAAGCGCTCCAGCTTACCCTTATCTGTTTCATTAAGGGCGGTACCAGCTTCTGCTGTAAATTTTAAAAACTGATCTTTAACGTTGTCTATTTCCTGATATGCAGATGTGATATCAGCGTAAAGTTCTTCTAGTTCTTTTACAGATTCTTTACAAAACACAATACTTTTTTTACTTAGTTCCTGCCTAAGCTTCATTTCTTTTTTACTAAATAATCCCATTGTAAGTTATTGGTTAAAAACACAGCAAATTTCTCAACTATTTAGCGTTTACGAGTTACGCAGGGGTTATGTGTTTATTACTATTTATCAATTTAACCGGGTGTTATTTGCGTGAGGGATAGCAGCGAAAAGCCCTTAAGGCAAGCTGAGGCACGAAGCTGCCCTTAAGGCTTGCAGCGTATAGCCCGACGCGGAATGCAATGCAGCGGCACGCCCAAATCATATAATTATTGATAACAGATATTTTGTACCTTAGTGTACCTTAAAACAAATATCTATGTCAGTTTCTCCTCCCCGTAAAGTTGCCATTGTAGGCTACAATCGTATACCTTTTGCAAGGCAGTTTACTAACTATGCCCAGGCATCGAATACTGATATGATGGTGGCCGCACTTAACGGGCTAATTGATAAACACAACCTTGCCGGAATGCAACTGGGCGAAGTAGCCGGTGGCGCTGTAATAAAACACAGTTGGGAAATTAACCTTATGCGCGAGTGTGTACTGCATACATCGCTCGACCCTAAAACCCCGGCGTGCGACATTCAGCAGGCATGTAATACGGGCATGGAAGCCAGTATGTATATTGCCAACAAAATTGCTTTAGGCCAAATTGATTGTGGTATTGCAGGCGGTGTAGATAGTACCAGTAATGTACCGCTGGTATTAAATGAACACGTTCGTAAATTACTGCTGGGCGCAAGGCGTAGTAAAAGTACCTGGGATAAAGTAAAGCAAATTGCTAAAATTAAACTGGCCGATTTTACGCCTGAAGCTCCGCAAAATTTAGAACCAGGAACCGGCTTATCTATGGGTGGGCATACTGAATTTACTGCTAAATACTACAACATAACCCGCGAAGAGCAGGACGAATTTTCGCTGCAAAGTCATAAGAAAATGGCTGCTGCGACAGATAGGGGTTTTTATAAAGATATGGTGTCGCCTTACCTTGGCCTTACCGAAGATAATAACCTGCGCCGTGATACATCATTAGAAAAACTGGCGCGGCTTAAACCTGCCTTTGATAAAGCAAATGGCACGCTTACGGCAGGTAACTCGTCTCCGCTTACCGATGGTGCTTCGTGCCTGTTACTGGCAAGCGAAGAATGGGCTACAGAGCATAACCTACCCATACTTGCTTATATTACCCATGCCGAAATGGCCGCTATTGAATATATTAATGCGAAGCAAAACCTACTGCTAGCCCCTGTTTATGCCGCACCAAAAATGCTGCAAAAGGCCGGGCTTACGCTTCAGGATTTTGATTTTTACGAAATTCATGAGGCATTTGCCGCACAGGTACTGGCCTTACTTAAAATATGGGAAAGTGATGATTTATCGGCACAGTTTGGTGTGCCTGCGTTAGGAAGTATAGATCTTAATAAACTAAATGTAAATGGCAGTAGCCTGGCAACAGGCCACCCATTTGCGGCAACCGGCGGGCGGGTTATTGCTACACTGGCAAAACTGCTTAATGAAAAGGGTTCGGGCCGCGGACTAATTTCGGTTTGTGCCGCAGGCGGACAGGGCATGACGATGATATTAGAAAAGTAATGTTATGAAAAAGATATTATTTATTTTGATCATAATGCTGGTAGCTTCCTGTAAAACTCAGGAAAGAGTTTACATGAACGGACAGCATGAAAATATAGTATTCAAATATGATAACTTGTTAACATACAACAAGTCTTTAGGATGCATAGGTGGCTCAAATCAGGCATATTATAATCGAAAAGGAGATACAATAACTGTAGCAAAACAATTGGTAGCTATACGTCCCGAAGCATTGAAGTATAACGATGGTAATCTGTACGGTCAGCGTTTTAAAGTATATAAAGATAGCCTCATTAACATTGATAATGGTGTAAATTTTTACAGCCCTAGTTACGTAAAAAAACTGCAAAAAAATATTGCTTTCTATCTAGTAATAAATGGTAAAAAACATAAAATAACTAAAAGGAATTCAGACAAATCTATTCTTTACAAATTAAAACCCGAACAATATACTCTTGTAGCTTTAGATAAAGAGCTTGCTTATAAAACCTATAATATTGAACGTAAGTATGCAACTCTTGAATTAAAACTGAAATAAACTATAACAATAGTTGTGGTTTTGGTATGCCAAATCATTGTATTACTTTTGAGGCTTCTCAAAATGTCTGATTTGGCATTAGCTAATTTTAGTATGCACCAACACTTTATAATTTTTAAGCCTTACGGTTACCTAAGCCAGTTTACGTATAACCTTAAGCGTAACAAAAAACTGCTGGGCGAATTATATGATTTCCCGGAAGGAACTATGGCTATAGGCCGCCTTGACGAAGATAGCGAAGGCCTGCTGTTACTTACTACCGATGGTATGATGAGCGAGATTGTGCGCAGCAAAAAAGTGGAGAAAGAATATTATGCCCAGGTTGACGGACAGATAACTCCCCATGCTATTGAACAATTAAAACAAGGTGTTGAAATAGGTTTTAAAGGCACCAAATACATTACCCGCAAGTGCGAGGCAAAAATACTCACAGAGACTCCTGATTTCCCGTTACGGGGTAAAAAAATACGCGATGAACGTCATGGCCCAACATCTTGGTTATCGATAACCGTTACCGAGGGCAAATTTAGGCAGGTACGTAAAATGACATCGGCTACAGGGTTTCCTACTTTAAGGCTTGTGAGGGTTCGTGTAGGCAATGTACAATTGGGTAACTTACAACCGGGAGAAGTTAGCGAAGTAACACAATTTGATGTTTAACTAATTCGCTTTAAAAGTTAATTGTACTGTTGTTCCCTTTTCTTTTTCGCTGGTAATATCAATACTAATATGCAGCATATCACATAGTCTTTTCACTATCGAAAGCCCTAATCCGTTACCTTTAATTGTGGTATGTTCTGTAGCGTCAGACCTGTAAAACTGCTCGTATACCCTTGCTAAATCTGCCGCTACTATACCCCTGCCATTATCGGCTATAGCACAGGTAATTTTATCATTATCCTGGTTTATTGATATAGTTATATTACCTTCATCATACGAATATTTAATAGCGTTAGAGAGTAAATTTTCTACAACAATACCCGCCAAAGATGCATCTGTAACAACATAAAAATGTTGATCAAAACTAAAATTAATGGTTAGTTTTTTTGCAGAAATTAAAGGCGAAAAACGTTCGAGAGCCTGTAATAGAACCTCATCGAGCGCGGTAGTTTTAAACTGTAGTGTTGCTTTATTACTTTCAAAACGGGCAAGTAAAAGCAATTGCTCTACAATATCGGTAAGGCGATTAACCTCTGTAATGCAGTAATTTATTTTATCTTCATACTCGGCGGTTTCACGTGGTTTGCGTATTAAAACTTCCAGCGTACCTTTTATAACAGCCAGTGGTGTGCGCAGTTCGTGCGAAGCGTCTGATGTAAATTGCTTTTCGCGGGTAATGGCATTCTCTATACGCTCCAGCAAATCGTTTATGGCTGTAGAGAGTACAAAAAGTTCGTCTTTATGAGCCGGAAGCGTAATGCGCTTATCAAAATTATTTTCGGTTATTTTTTTAGTAGTGCTTATAATATTTAGTGCAGGCGCAAGGCTTTTACCTGCAATAATACGGGTTAAAAAAAACAAGACCACTAACACTAAAGGATACGCCACTAACAACACAAACAGTAAATTATCTAAAACACGATGCGGTACTTCTACCGACATAGCGATGATTACATAACCTTTAATCTTTCCATTATTTATTAGCGGTGCCTGCTCTTGCCGTATGGCAATACCTTCTACAAAAGCATCGATATATTGGCTAGCATTATCATTTTGCAGAGTAAGATTTTGTGATTTAAGATTGGGAGATTTCTCAATTGATTCCCTTTTCGAATTAAATATCTCTACAAAAACCGGGTTAATAATTATTGCTTTATGCTCACTCTCCTCCCATTCGTTAACACCTGTAAATCTTAAAAACGGTTTTTGCTGGGCCACAAAACTGGTATGGCTTTCTATTTCAATTTGTAAATCTTCGTTAATATCATAATTTACAGCCGCAGCTACAATATGGTAAATAATAATAAACGCTACCAATACCAGCAATGCTGCACCGGCAAGGTTATAAAAGGCAATACGGTTTTTTATAGATGGAGAAAGCATACTATTCGTTTTCATTAGCAATATAGCCAATTCCGCGTACCGTTTTTATAAAATTTTCTTCTTTAGTAAAACCTAATTTTTTACGAATGCCATTTATAAAAACATCTATAACGCCGGTATCATAATCAAAATGAATATTCCAAACCTGCTGTATAATATCGGTACGGGTACAAACGCTGCCTTTATTTTTTAGTAGAAATTCTAAAAGAGCAAACTCTTTTTGGGTAAGCAGCACTTCCTCAATCCCATTAAATACCTGATGTGTATCTGTTTTAAGGGTTATAGGCCCCAGTAAATACTCGGGCTTCTCCTCTACCTCATTTCTAAACTGCACTTTAATACGTTCCAGCAGTTCTTCAAAACTAAAGGGCTTTTTTATATAATCGTTAGCACCACTTTGCAGTCCTGCTATGGTTTCCTGCACGGTATCTTTAGCGGTTAAAAATATTATGGGAGTAATTTTATTTGATTTACGGATGGTTTTGCAAATTTCCAGTCCGGTAATCTTTGGCAGCATCCAGTCGAGCAAAATTAAGTCGAACGCATGGTTTAATGCCTGTACCAAACCTTTATCGCCACTGTTTTCAATAGTAACGGTGTAGCCTTCTTCGGTTAGCCCTTGTTTTAAAAAATTAGCTATACCTGCCTCATCTTCTACAATAAGAATTTCCTTTGCCATTATTAAAGTATCCATTTGGTAAAGCAATGTATTAAATATTATTAATTGAAAGACGACAAAATTTAGAAAAACCTACTACTGATATTCGAATTTATAATGATGACTGCCCTTACAAGCATGCAACTCATATTCGGCATCAGCCATGCTAAAAACTTTTTCGAGCTTAATATCGTCATAAACCAACGCCATATCATTATAACGCTTTTGCAAATGATTCGGCAAATCATTATAGCTAATCGACTTTTCAAACTCAACCCCACCGTTAGAATATTCCAGGGTAAAATGGTTGCCCTGCCACACAAGGCCGGCTTCGTAATTATTACCCGAATAGGTATTGATAAACCTTACATTATTTGCTAATACAATTTGCGAACTACTATTGTAAAGCAAAATCACACCGGAGAAGGCCATAAAGCCATAGGCTACTTTTTTAAACCAATATTCGCTTACTAATGGCAGTATGTGTTTAACTGTTACAGCCGATACTACAGATGCTGCCGCAATTGCCAACCCAAGTATAAATGCGGACTGAGAATATACGCCTATATAAATGTATATTACCAATTTAATAAGGTGTAGAAAAACCTCATTAACTGCCCGCGTAGCGATAACCTGCTCTTTAGATAAGCCAAGCTTTAAGTAAAAACGGTTAAATAACAACCCAACTGCCCCGGTTAAACCGGATAATAATCCTGCAAAAAAACCAGTAATGCCTGATTGTATACCCCAATGCTTTTGAACAGCAAAGGTTTCTATCTTTGTTTTAAAAAGTTCTGACACGTTTATTAACAAAAATAATGCTATTAAAACCTGAATGTATATAGGGTTTACAAACTTTAGCAAATAAGCCCCTAACCCAACTGCGGGTAGTAAAAACGGCACAAACCAAAAGAATATTGGCCAGTAAATATGTTTTCTAAACACATAAATTCTGGATATTGAACTGGCAAATGTACCTATGGTTAACGAGAACGGCACAACCGATATGGGTAACAAAATATTAAGCAATGGCAATAAAATAAGGCTTGCCCCACCGCCGCACAACGCGCTTATCCAAAAGGCTATTACAGCTGCCAGTAATAAAACTATTAATGTAGTACTCATATTAAAATTGCATTGCAAACCCTACGCCTAATTGCCTGCCATTGTAAAATGGCGCAAGCACTGTGGTAGTATTCTTTTCTTTAGTTTTAAATATCTTATTCTTCATAAATGGGCTTATCCAGTAAGCTAACTTGGTGCTTAATATGCCTATGCCTGCCCCGGCGGCAACATCGGTAATCCAGTGGCGGTTATTATACACCCTGAATAAACCAGTACCCGTTGCTACTACATAACCTACAACACCATACCAGGGAGAAACATCTTTATACTCCTGCCATAAAAATTCGGCACCTGCAAAAGCGGTTGCTGTATGCCCAGATGGGAATGAGTTGTTTGAAGTACCATCTGGCCTCATTTCATGCGTTAGCGATTTTAGCCCTAACACGGTTCCCGTCATTATTATGTAAGATGTTGCCATAATCATAGTACGGTCTTTAAAGTTATTTTTACTTTGTATGCCCAGCACATTTAAGGCATATACCGATGCCGCCGGTGCGTATTGCGAAAAATCGTCAACAGTTATCTTATTATCTATATCTTCTTTAACCTCATCGCGTATTTGAGTGTTAAAACTTATAAGTTGGTCGCTACCCAAGCCAATGGCTCCGTACCCAATGAGAATACCCGGAATGATTAGCTGCTTATAATTAAACTTTAAATTGCCTGATTTAGGAATTGAAACAGCAACAGAATCTTTTACAATAGAATCTTGCGATACGCAAAGTACCTGTGCCTTAACCCAACCAAAACTTAAACACACAACTAAGAGGATGATGTTTTTCATACGATAAAAAATTAGCGTTAATAATTTGCCGGTTAAACCGTACACTAAGTAGTTTTATCCTATAAGTACATTGAGCGATTTAGTTAGTATTTTTATTGTAAGCTTATTTGTTTTCAGGTTATGGTATTCGCCATCTATCTGAACATCAGTAAAAATTTTATGTGGCATTTCTATTTCAAGAGCATCAGCCGTGTATTGTTTTACGCTTTTAAAGGTTTCGGTTTTATTAATCAATACTAAAAACCCGAAGTATAGTTTAGATAATAAATTAAGCTTAGGCAACACTACAACATCCAGCATTCCGTCAAACAGGCTCGCATTAGGTGTAAGGCTCATACCATAGCCCATTTCGTTAGAGTTAGATATGAACAGCAAAAACGGGTTACATTTGATAGATATAGTATTAATAGTAAGCACAGCGGGGCTTATTTTAAACTGTGTTGCCGCTTTAATACTCGCACTTATATAAGCCAACAGAGTACGCTTTTTAGCTGCTTCATAATTTTTAATAATAAGCGCATCGATACCAATACCCATGTTGCTAAAAAAGTACTGTTGGTTTACCTGGCCAACATCCATTTTATGAGATGAATGCGATAGTATTATTTTTAGTGCCGCGTTAATATCACGGGGTATTTTAAGGTGCGATGCCAGCCCATTGCCAGACCCTACCGGTATAATACCTAACATTATAGTTGTACCTACAAGGCAGGAGGCCACCTCGTTAATAGTACCATCGCCACCACAGGCCACAATAATATGCGGATTGCTTTGTATTGCCCGCTGGGTTAATAGTACCGCATGCTTTTTATATTCTGAATAAGAAACCTCTATAGTATAATCTGTTTCGTGAAAGTATGCCTTTAAAAATTCAACTGTTATGCCGTGGCTACCCTTACCGGAAATTGGGTTAACAATAAAATGAATATCTATCATTCCTTAAGTAGTTTGTGGGCAAATAAATAATCGGCACTTTGGTACCATGATATAGCTTCATCTAAAAATGGCTTGTTCATAGTATGCATGGTAAGGCTGTTATCTTTAATTGAATAATTGTAAAATTGCTGCTTTTTCTGATCCGATAATATCATGATCTTATCTTTTTTCATCAGGGTAAGTTTACGGTACGTACCCATAAGTGCCCTATCGGCAAAGTCTTCATCAAGCACATCTTTACCAAAAAAGTTAGAGCGGTAATCCCAGTGCAGCATGCAAAACAGTGTAGGGAATAAATCTATCTGAGAGCATTGCTTGGTTATTTTCTGGCTTGCAACTCCCGGCAGGTTATAAATAATAGCAGGTATGTGATAGTTAGCCACATCAATTTCGTCTTTACCGGCGCTGCTTGCACAATGGTCGGCAATTAAAACAAATACCGTATTTTTAAACCAGGGTTTAGTTTTAGCTTCGGCTAGCATTTTACCCACAGCATAATCTGCATACTTAACAGCACCATCACGGCTTTGGCCCGACGGTATATCTATTTTACCCGACGGATAGGTATACGGTCTGTGGTTGCTGGTGCTCATTACAAAATTAAAAAACGGCTCCCCTTTTTTGTAATGTTCATCGGCAACGGTAAGCATCTTTTTATAAATATCCTCATCGCAAATACCCCAGGCATTTTCAAAAGTAACCTCACTATCATCAATATGGTTACGGGCAACCGTTATATCATCGCTTAGCACACTACCATGGCCACGGTCGTAAATGGTAAAACCGTTACCACCAAAATAGCTGTTCATGTTATCGAAATAGCCATCGCCACCATAAAAAAAGCTGCTTTGATATTTCTTATCCCTAAATACGCTCTCTACAGTGTATAAACCGTGGTTATCAGGCCTTTTTACAATACTTTGCCCGGGTGTGGGCGGTATACAAAGGGTTACGGCTTCCATACCACGCACAGTACGAGTACCTGTAGCATATAAATTTGTAAACAGTACACTATTTTGTGCCAGGGCATCCATATTTGGTGTAATATTTTTGTCGTTGCCAAACTCCTTCATAAACGATGCGCTCATGCTTTCCATTAAAATAAAAACCACGTTAGGGCGGGTTTCGGTGCCGGCTTCATCTACATCGCGAAGTATCGAGTAGTCTTTATCTTTCTTTTCAAATTTGGTATGTTCATCTTTTACATTACTACGTGCCATGGCAAAAGCTTTAGGCTCGCTAATGGTAGTGTAAAAATCGGCATAGTCCATTCGGTTATTCCTAAACTCGGCAAAAAATGAGTAAATGCCCGCTTTAGATATCTCGTTGTTATATCGGTTAACCGACCATTCGGCATCATTATTCCTAATAAAAATTATGAAGAAAGCCATTACCGCAATACCGGTTGCCAAAGCCGCAGACCTTTGTTTGAAAGTGATAGTTGATGAAAACGATGCTCTAAAAAACCCTCTTTTAATAAACAGAAATACAATACCTGCTGTGGCCGCTATAATTATACCCAGTAATAAAGGCAGCGGGTACGACTCTTTTATATTACTGATAACCTCGTGGGTATATATTAAATAATCTACCGCGATAAAGTTAAAGCGGGTACGAAACTCTTCCCAAAAAGTAATCTCGGCTAAAAAGGTAAAGGCAAGGGTAAAAATGGTAAGGGTAAAGAAAAGGTATGTAAGCACTTTATCGGCTACAGAACCTACGTATTTATTTGGCCATATAAAAATGTAAAGTAACGGTGGAACCAATATAAAGCTGCATACGCCAAAGTCGTAAAACAAACCTGTAAATAAAGTACGTATAATACTAAACGGGCTTAACGAAACATCGTTATGCTGCCATACTAAAAGTACTAAGCGTAACAGGAACGACAGAAGTATAAATCCTTTTAAAAAATTAAATAACAAGGTTAGCCTTTTTGGCAGCTTTATTTCAGATAGAACTGATTTACCAGTTTTCATAAACATTGAATTTGATTACAAAATAACGCCTACAAAATGATGAAATTTGATGCCAGGCCGGAGTTTAAGCGAATCTTAAGAAAGTGTTAAGGTTGAGTTTTCACAAAACTTTGGGTAAATACTATTCTTATTAAAGTAGTTTTAAACCGCCAAACCTTACTTAACCATGTATAAAAAACTACTTGCCTTATTATTAATGCCATTAGCGCCCATTACTGCCTACGCCCAGGAGGATATTGAGACTGACAGGCCCGACCAAACCGAGACTACTGCTATTGTACCGAAAGGCCATTTCCAGATGGAAAATGGTTTTCAACATACGCAATCGCAGGTGGGCGGCAGCGACCTGATGTTGCCAACATCATTATGGAAATTTGGTATTAGCGATAAACTGGAGTTTAGGCTTATAACCGATTTAGTTTACAACAAAGAAGGCAATAACACTGCTACAGGCCTTGACCCTATTACGGTAGGTTTTAAGGTAAACCTGTGGGATGAAAAAGGTGCCCGGCCGGAAACATCGTTCATTGCGCAGGTAAAATTGCCCAACGTAGCAAGCAAAAACCTGAAAGCGCAATATATAGCGCCAGAGCTGCAATTATTGTTTGAAAATACCATTACCGATGTTATAGATTTAGGGTATAATATTGATGCCCGCTGGGATGGCGACTCTACCGACCCAAGAATAGAATATACCTTTTCGCCATCGTATAAATTAAATGATAAGCTTAAAACATATATAGAATCTTTTGGATACCTGCCCCCAAAGCAACATATAGATAATTGGGTAGACGGTGGCTTTATTTACCTTATTAATAAAAACGTACAGGTAGATATTGCTGCCGGTTATGAGCTTAGCAATCATAACCATTACCACCAGTTTTTTGAAACGCTGGGCTTTTCATTCAGGATATAGAATTTGTTTCAGGTTAATTTTGTTTCAGGTTTCAGGTTACCCATTAGTGTACCTTTTGATACTGACATCCAAAACTTTAAACACAACTTTAAACCTGAAACCTGAAACCCTTTACGAATGTTGTAAGTTTTTTTAGGAAAACTTTAAAATACTACCGTTAAAATAATATCTATTTTTAACAACAATGAATACAAAACTAAAAAAATACCTTCGCCGAAGCCTCAAAATTTTCCTATGGATAGTAGGATCCATCATTGCATTGTTCCTACTTATAGTATTATTACTACAGGTTCCATACATTCAAAATATTGTTAAAGATAAAGCCGTTACCTACCTTGAAGGTAAAATAGGCACGGAGGTGCATATAGGCAAAATTGAAATAGGGCTACCTAAAAAGGTAATTTTAGAAGATGTATACTTCCAAAGCCAGCAGGGCGATACATTGCTTGCAGGACAAAAACTGGCGGTAGATATTAGCCTTTTCAAACTTCTAGATAACACGGTCGAGATCAATTCGGTAGACCTTGAAGGTATTGTCGCCAATATTAGCCGTAATAAGGCAGGTGTTTTCAACTTTGATTACATTATAAAAGCGTTCGATTCGGGTAAACCGAAAGATACTACGGCCTCTGCCCCAATGGTTATTTCGGTTAAAAATATTAACCTCGATAAGGTTCGTGTAAATTATAACGATGATGTTTCTAAAAACTATGTAAGCGCGGGCATTGCCCATTTTGATACAGCGTTTAAAACATTTGACCTTGATAAAATGGAATTTGATATTCCGGAAATTAACCTTGACGGGCTTAAGGTAAAACTAAAACAAGGCATGGTTGCCAAGTTAGCCGAAGGCACCCAGCAAGCCGCCGAAGAAGCCTCTAAAAAACCCAACCTGAAACTTAAATTAGGCGATATTGAACTGACTAATATTGATATTGGTTATGATAACGAGGGCAGTAAACTGGATACCGGCCTTACCCTTAAAAAACTTTTGGTTGAGGTGAATACGGTCGACCTGAAAACGCAACTTATCGACTTAAAAAATATAGAACTTAACGGATTGAAAGGCCAGCTGGCTTTTGGCAAATTTGAGAAACAAGTTCAGGAGGCTTTACCTGAAAAATCAGCCGCAGTAGAAAAAGCACAGTGGAAATTTAAACTGGGCACTACCGATATTAGCGATGTGGCCTTTAAATTCGACGACCAAAACTCGGTACCGATTGCAAGAGGTATAGACTATAAACACTTAGATATTTCTAACTTTAACCTAAAGGCTAAAGACTTTTCATATGGCCCGGATGCTATATCGGGCAACATAAATAAACTTACCGTTAAAGATAAAAGCGGCCTTAACATTGAAGAACTGCGTACTGATTTTTTCTATGGCCCAAAAGGTGCTGAGTTAAAAAACCTGTACCTGGAAACGCCACAAACCCTGCTTAAAGATAAAATTATTGTTGGCTATGCATCGCTCGATGCTGTTAGTAAAAATATTGGCAGCCTGTCTGTCGATGCTAATTTAGATAATAGCCAGTTGGGCTTTAAAGATGTATTGTTGTTTGTACCTACACTTGCCAATACCAACCCATTTAAGGGTAACCCAAACGGCAGCCTGTTTATTAACAGCCGTGTTGAAGGTACCGTAGCCGACCTGCGTATTGCCAACCTTGAAGTTAGGGGCATTGGCACTACAGTACTTGCTATAAGTGGCAGCATTAAAGGCCTGCCAAATGCTAAAACAGCTTACTTTGATGTTAATGTACGCGAACTTAAAACGACTGCTAAAGATATTAACAGCCTTGTGCCTGCCGGTACGCTGCCTGCTAACTTTCAGTTGCCTGCCGGGATTTCGGCGAATGCCAAATTTACAGGCACACTTAATAACTTCAATACTAATTTAAACCTAAAAAGCAGTTTTGGTAATGCTATTGTAAAAGGCAAATTTGACCAAAGCCGGAAAGGCTACGAAAAATATGACGCCGATGTAGATGTTGCTAATTTTGATGTTGGTAAGTTATTGAGGAACGATTCTATTGGTAAAATAACCATTCGTGCAAAAGTAAAAGGCACTGGCTTAGATCCTAAAACGGCTAACGCTGTTGTAAAGGGTAAAGTTATTAAGGCAGAATATAACGGCTACGCATACAAAGACTTAACCCTTAATGCTGCTATAAACAATGGTAAGTTTAAGGCGGTTGCCGATATGAACGACCCTAACCTTGATTTCGACTTAGTGGCAAGCGGTGGTTTTAGAGGCAAATATCCTAACGGAAAAATTAAGCTTAATGTTGATATTGCCGACCTTGAAAAGCTAAACCTGCATGCTGGTCCGCTTAAGCTGCGCGGTAATGTAGACGCCGATATTGCCGATGCTAACCCGGATAACCTTAATGGTACCGTAAGCATGAACAACTTTATGTTCTCTAACGAGAAAGAGCAGTTTGGATTAGATTCGGTTAACCTTGTGGCTGTTACCCGTGCCGATTCGAGTTTTATAAAACTTAAGTCACAAATTGCCCATGCCGATATCAGGGGTAAATACAAACTGTCAGAATTGCCTACGGCTATATCTAATACTATTGCTAAGTATTACAATACAAATCCTAAAGCACCTAAAAAAACTACCAGCCCGCAACAGGTAGCATTTAATATAAGGATAGATAACGACCCTATTTTATACAAACTGGTTCCGCAAATTACCCGTTTAGAACCTATAGATATTAAAGGTAATTACAACAGCGTGGGCGATAGCCTAAAAATAAACGCTGCTATACCGCGTGTAGTTTATGGCGAAAATACACTATCGGGCATCGAGATTAACGCACAAACTACCGATACTGCTTTAGTGTACACTGTACGAATTAAAGGTGTAGAAAACAAACAGTTTAAACTGGCACATACAAGCCTTATTGGCGATGTTAAAAATAATATTGTTGCTTACAAACTTGAAATTGAAGACCTTAAAGAAAAACAACAATACATGATTGCCGGTAAACTTAAAGCTACCGAAGACGGCGCTACCGAAATTAGCCTTAATACCGATGGCCTTGTATTAAATTATGATGAATGGGTTATTGCCGATAATAACGTGATTCGTTTTGGGGCAAAAGGCATCTATGCTAATAACTTTGAGATGAGCAATGACGGTGGTTCGTTAAAAATACAATCACAATCAGAAGCTGTAAATGCACCTGTAGATGTTACGCTGAAAGATTTCCAGATAGAGACCATTACTAATGCTATTCAGCAGGATGAAATGAAGTTTAAAGGTACCATTAACGGTAACGCTAATGTAAAAAACCTTACCACTGCCCCACTTTTCACTGCCGATCTTGACATTACCAATTTTGCGGTTAGTAAAGATACCGTGGGCGATATTAAAATTAAAGTCAACAATGAGGTTGCTAACACTTATGCTTCCAATGTTGCTATTACCGGCAATGGCAACCAGGTTAATTTAGACGGTACTTATAATACTACAGGCAGCAGTTTCGACATGGATTTAAACATCCAGAAGCTTACTATTGCAAGCATGCAAGCCTTAACTATGGGTAATATTAAAGATGGTAAAGGCGATATTACTGGTAACATGAAAATTAACGGTACCGTTACAGACCCTAATATTAATGGCGACCTTAAGTTTAACGATGTTGCCTTTAGGGTAACGCAACTTGATTCCTACTTTAAAGGCATCAACAAAAACATAAGCTTTAAAGATAGTGGTATCGACATGGATAACTTTACTATTGAAGATGAAAAAAATAACATCTTAACCATTAATGGTAAAATAGCCACTACTGATTACAGGGCCTTCGGCTTTAATATGAATGTGAAGGCAGAGAACTTTAGGGCAATAAACTCTACCGCTAAGGATAACGATTTCTTTTACGGCGACCTGTTTATAGATGCCGACTTAGATATTAAAGGTACTATGGAAGCGCCGGTAGTAAGTGGCGATCTAAAAATAAACGAGGATACTAAGTTTACGGTAGTGTTACCTCAGCAAGACCCATCGATTGCCGACAGGGAAGGTATTGTAGAGTTTGTAGATGAAGATAATATTGAGGCTATGCAACGCCTTAAAATAGAAGAAACCGTTAACAGTACCAAAGCTACAGGAATGAACGTGAATGTAGATATTGAAATTGTAAAAGAAGCAGAACTAAACCTTGTTATAGATAAAGGCAATGGCGACTTCCTTCAGCTTAAAGGGGCAGCCCAGCTTAATGGCGGTATCGACCCATCGGGTAAAACAACCCTTACCGGGCGCTATGAATTTGAAGAAGGCTCGTATCAAATGTCATTCAACTTCCTTAAACGTAAGTTTGATATCGAAAAAGGCAGCTCTATTACCTGGACCGGAGAACCTACTACAGCTAACCTTGATATTACTGCGGCTTATAAAATAGAAACATCGCCAATTGATTTATTAGATAATCAGTTAACAGGCAGGCCACAGTCGGAAATAAATATGTACAAACAAAAAATACCAATAAACACTTTATTAAAAATTGGTGGCGAATTACTTAAACCTCAACTAACATTTGACATTGTAATACCCGATGGTAACTATAATGTAGGTGCTGGTGTTGTAGAGCTTACTAACGATAAGCTGGACCAGTTACGCCAGGAACCGGCAGAGCTTAATAAACAGGTATTTGCTTTATTATTATTAAACCGCTTTATTGGCGAAAACCCATTTTCGAGTGAGGCAGGTGGCACAAGTGGAGAATCTATGGCTAGGCAAAGTGTTAGTAAAATACTTTCGCAGCAGCTTAACAATCTTGCAGGTAACCTTATAAGTGGCGTGCAGCTTAATTTTGATTTAGAATCTACCGATGCTTATACTAGTGGCGAACTCGAAAATCGTACCGACCTTAATGTAGGTATTTCGAAACAGCTTTTAAACGATAGGCTAAAAGTTAGTGTAGGAAGTAGTTTTGGACTGGAAGGCCAGCAGGCTAATGAACAAACTACCAATATTGCGGGCGATTTATCTGTAGATTATCAGCTTACACAAGATGGCCGCTACATGGTTAGGGCATATCGTCAAAATCAATACCAGGTTGCATTACAGGGCCAGGTGGTAGAAACCGGTGTTGGTTTTATAATCACTATGAATTATAATAAATTCCGTGAATTGTTTCACCGCAGTCAGGAAGAAAGAGAAATGCTACAGCGCGAGCGCGAGCGTAAAGCGCGTGAAAAAGAAGAGAAACAAAAAGAAAAAACAGAGGCAAAAGCCAAGGAAGACGCAAAGGATGATTTACCGCCAAACAGTACTAAAAATGACAAATAAGCCTTTATATTATTACCTTATAATTATATTGCTTGTAGCCTATGGCTGTAGCAATACTAAATATTTGCCTGAAGGCGAAATGCTATATGTGGGTAGCGAGGTAACGGTTAAAGACTCGCTTATGAAAAAGAAAGAGCGTAAAGCTATGCAGGCAGAACTTAAAGAGCTTTTGCGCCCCAAACCAAATAGCAACGTACTAGGCCTTAGGTTTAAACTGTACTTTTATAACCTTGCGGGCGAACCTAAAAAAGAAAAAGGCTTAAGGCACTGGATGCGTACTAAATTGGGTGAGCCACCCGTATTATTTAGCCAGGTAGACTTGGATTATAATGCCGCCGTATTACAAAGTTATGCCGAAAATAAGGGCTATTTTAAAACACGTACATCGGCAGATTCTATATCAAAAAATAAACGTGCAAAAGCTATCTATACTGTAACTACCGGCAAGCAGTACAAAATTCGTAATGTAACATTTCCTGTAGATTCTACAGGTACTAAAAGCGACACCGTTAGCCTAAAGCTTGAAAAAGCTATTGCAGGTACAAAACGCCGCAGCCTTTTAAAACCCGGCGCCCCTTATGACCTTGATGTGATTAAAGCAGAACGTGAACGTATTGATAACCGACTTAAAAACAGAGGTTTTTATTACTTTAATCCTGACTTTTTATTAATCAGAGTTGATAGTACAATTGGCAACAACCTGGTAGATCTTAAAATTATTGTAAAGCAGGAAACTCCTCAAAAAAACAAAAAGATATACACTATAAATAATATTTATATATACCCTAATTATTCACTTTTTACCGCTAAAGATACAATACAGGGTAAATCGCATGCACACCAATATAAAGACTTTAAAATTATAGATCCGGAACACACCTTTAGGCCTATTATATACGATCGTACATTGTTTTTTCATAAAGGGGATATTTATAGCCGAAGAGATCATAACCTATCGTTAAACAGGCTGGTAAACCTTGGTACTTTTAAATTTGTAAAGAACGAGTTTCGACCGTCAGATTCTTTAAGTTCGGCGTTAGATGTGTACTATTACTTTACACCTCAAACCCGGAAATCAATACGTGTAGAAGTGCTTGCTAAAACCAATTCGGCTAACTATAACGGATCTGAACTTAATGTTAACTGGAGTAACCGTAATACGTTTCGTGCTGCCGAATTACTTACCATATCGGCGTTTGGTGGTTTAGAAATTCAGGCATCGGGCCAAAACAAAGGCTATAATGTATACCGTATAGGTACAGAGGCAAGTTTAGTATGGCCACGTTTTATAACCCCTATTAAAATAAAAGATTCCAGTGCTTATGTACCCCGCACTAAAGCACTGCTGCGCTATGAATATCAGGACAGGAATAAGTTGTATTCACTAAATTCATTTAGGGGGCAGTTTGGTTATTTATGGAAAGATAACCCGCGTGTAGAACATCAACTAAATGTTACTGATATTAACTACGTTAGCCCTGCCAATGTAACGCAGGAATATCAATTACAAGCCGATAGTATTCCGGCTTTACAAAGGGTTATCGATAAGCAGTTAATATTTGGCCCTACCTATAGTTATACGTATACAAATACTATGCAAAAGCGTAAAAAGCATACCTTTTATTATAAGGGCGCGTTCGACTTATCTGCAACGGTAACAGGCCGTATTATGAATGGCGATGCAAAAGCGGGTGATATTAAAAATGTATTAGGAGTACCCTATAGCGAGTTTGTAAAAATGGAGCATGATTTTAGGCATTACCTTAAACTTACCGAAAATTCGCAAATTGCAAGCCGTATTATTGCAGGTGTGGGTGTACCTTATGGCAACTCGAACCAACTGCCCTACCTGCGCCAGTTTTTTATTGGTGGTACTAATAGTATCAGGGCTTTTAGGGCACGATCTATAGGGCCTGGATCTTACCGTAAAGAAGATCAGGATACCAACTCATTTTTGCCAGACCAAAGTGGCGATATAAAATTAGAGATGAATACAGAATATCGTGCTAAACTATTTAGCGTGGTGCATGGAGCAATTTTTGTAGATGCCGGTAATATTTGGCTGTTTAATAAAGATGCCGACAGGCCGGGTGCCGAGTTTAGCAACAAATTTTTAAGTCAGCTTGCCGTGGGTACCGGTGCCGGTTTGCGTTTCGACCTTTCGTTTTTAGTATTAAGGTTAGACCTTGCTTTTCCCCTACGCAAACCCTGGCTGGCAGAAGGTGACCGCTGGGTGCTGGATGATATTAAATTTGGCGATAAAGCATGGCGTAAAGAAAACCTTGTATTTAATATTGCTATTGGGTATCCATTTTAATACTATTACAATTACAGCATAAAAAAGCCTGAAACAAATGTTTCAGGCTTTTTAGTTTCTATATAAATTCAGGATTAAACTGTTTGTGAAGGCTTAGTTTCCGGGGTAGTTTTAGCGCGTTTTTCCGGCCTTATAATCATTCGCAACGGCTGATCCATCGAAAAGTAAGATGTACTCCAGTTCCAGAAAGTTGTAAGCCTGTTACGATAGGTAATAAGCGATATAAGGTGAATAAACAACCACATCATCCAAGCTAAAAAGCCTTTAAAATGTAGCTCCGGCTTTGGTAAATCTACCACAGCCTTGTTTTTACCTATAATAGCCATAGAGCCTTTATCTTTATATTTAAACGGCACTAAAGGCTCGTTTTTAAGGCTTTTTATAAAGTTTTTACCAAGGTGCGCGCCCTGCTGTATTGCCACCTGCGCTACCTGTGGGTGCCCACCCGGAAAAGCAGCATCGGTTAACTGTATACAGGTATCGCCCAGCGCATATATATTTTTAGTGTTAGCCACTTTATTAAACTCATCTACACTAAGCCTGCGGCCACGGCCATAGCTTTCCATAGCTATACCATCAAATACCTTGGCAGATACCCCTGCTGCCCATATAAGGTTTTTAGAAACAATTGTCTCTCCCCCTTCAAGATACACGGTATCATCAATATAATCGGTAACGCGGGAGTTAAGTTTAATAATAACCCCAAGCTTGCTAAGAGCATCATAGGTATCCTGCTGCGATTTTTTACTCATAGGTGCCAGTAACGCATCGCCACCATCTACAAGGTAAATATTACTAATACTGGTAGCAAGTTCCGGATATTCTTTACGCAAAATACCGTTACGCATTTCGGCAAACATGCCCGATACCTCAACACCTGTAGGGCCACCACCGGCTACAACAATGTTTAGGTACTTACGACGCTCACGGCTGTTTTTATGTAATGTTGCTTTTTCCATACGCTGTAACAGTTTGTTACGCATCTCGATAGCATCATTAAGGGTTTTCATTGGGATAGCGTTCTTACGAACGTTTTCCATACCAAAATAATTCGTTTCAGCACCGGTAGCAAACACAAGGGCATCATACTCCAGCTCACCATTATTAAGTGTAGCAATGTTTTGCTCCTGGTTAATAGAGATCAATTCGCCAAGGCGGAAGCTGATGTTATCTTTACCTCGAAAATATTTCCTGAAAGGATAGCTTATGGCAGAAGGCTCTAAATAAGCGGTTGCCACCTGGTAAATTAATGGCGGAAAAAAATTGTAGTTGTTTTTATCTACCAGTGTTACATCAAAACTTTTGTTTTTTGCCAGGGAATTTGCCAGGTTAAGGCCGGCAAAACCTCCTCCTATAATAACTATTTTCATGGGTATGTTTTTGTTACAAACGGGCTAAAAAACCTGCTGTAAATACTGCATAAAATTAGTTTTTTTGCTGTTAATGCGCAATCAAATTTGCATTGCTTTAGTTAAATTTATGAAATAATTGGGTTTTAAAATCGCCGTTTTGCAATACCATAAAAAAAGGTATGTAAAATTATCAACATGATTTATATATATGTTAATATTGTAGTATTTGCCTGTAGCGATATTTATTTTTACAGTTGAAAGTAAAACTATATGCCATGAATATTAAAAAAATCTTTACCAAAAAAACCGCAAAAAATAGCGTTACCGTTTTAAAAGACACCTTTACCAGCTTTATGGCCGATAAGGGTTTAAAGCTAAGTGCATCCTTATCGTACTATACCGTGTTTTCGATGGCTCCCCTGTTATTACTTATAATATCATTGGCAGGTGCATTTTTTGGGCGTGAAGCCAGCGAAGGCCGTATTTTTAATGAGATTAACGACCTTGTGGGTAACGCAGCCGCGGCACAGGTACAGGAAATTATTAAAAACATGGAACTTTCGGGTAAAACAACAATGTCGGTAATCATTGGTGTGGTAACACTTATTATAGGTGCTACTACGGTTTTTGGCGAAATACAGGATTCGATTAATATGATATGGAAGGTTAAGGCTAAACCTAAAAAAGGGTGGCTAAAACTACTTAAAGACCGTTTACTTTCAGGGTCTATAATAATAGGCTTAGGTTTTTTATTGGTAGTATCGCTTATTGCCAATGGCGCGCTTACTGCACTTAACGATATCCTAAGAGCTTATTTTCCGGAAACTACAATTGTGATATTTAACATTGCTAATTTTGCGCTGGGCTTCTTTGTAATTATGGTATTGTTTGGCGTAATATTTAAAGTATTGCCTGATGCTAAAATTAAATGGAAACATGTGCGTGCCGGAGCGTTTTTTACCGCCTGTTTATTTATGCTGGGGCGTTACGCAATAGGTTTTTACATTACTACTACAGGTTCAGGCTCGCCTTACGGTGCTGCAGGATCGTTAATTATTATATTACTTTGGGTGTATTACACAGCAGCCATACTATATTTTGGTGCTGAGTTTACCAGGGTATACGCTATTTTTAAAGGGCAGAAAATTCAGCCGGCAGAATTTGCCGTTTATGTAGAACAAAAAGAAATTGAAAGAGATGTTGCACCGGTGCATCAGGAAATAAAAAAAGACAGTTCTAGCTCATAGTTAAACTTAAAGCTCGTTATAAAGCGGTAACAAATCATAATAATGGTTTATTACCGCTTTTTGTTTCCATAAATTGCTTGATATCGCAACTGTAATAAATTATAAATTTTGTATATATCTATTACTGACAAAAAGTAAAATATTACGCAAAAATTTATATTGGTTATAGATGTTTATAATAGTAGTTAAATATTAATACAGCTCATATTATCTCTTATACTAAAAGTAATGAAACACTTATGGGTGAATCCATAAGTGAAATTACATCTGAAAGACATCAAGTTTTAGAAGACTTAGATAAGATAAGGGAGTTAATAGATGATGTAAATAGGATAAAGTATAATGATTAATATAAAACGAAAAAACTCCCCGGTGGGGAGTTTTTTCAAATATATGTAGAGTAATTATTTTAGCGTGATTACTTATAGTGTAATTCCACCTTCAATACCGCCATCATCGTTAGTATTGCCAGTTATGGCACTTGCCGCGATTTTAAGCATAGATATCATTTTACTGTCTTTAGTATCCCAGTAATAGGCTTCGCTTGGTGCTACTTTAATTACTGTAACATTTGGGTCTTCTTTACCTTCTTCAAACCAGGCTTTAGCAATGGGCGACCATACATCTTCAATATGCGCTTTATCTTTATAGATAACTGCTGTACCGAATACTGAAAGGAATTTTGAGTCGGCATTTTTAGCGAAAATAAGCTGCACATCATCATCATGCTTAATTTCGAAATTTTTGTTACTAGTTGCAGAACTGATGAACCAAAGGTTTCCCTGGTCGTCAATATCCTGAATTGTCATTGGCCTTGTAGGTATCGGCCTAACCGAAAGTTCTGTACAAAACATACATACCCTAATATCCTGTGCCAGCTCTTTAATTTTAGCTACGGCTTCTTCGCTGTATAAATCTTTATAATTTCCCATGGTGTTTATTTTTATTTGTGGTTATACGTCAGATCGTTCAGATACCCAGTTAACGGCCTTATCGTAATCGGCTTTTGCATATCCTTTAAATTCGCCCGGCATTACTTTACTAAAAGCATCGGTAAATGTAATAACGGCATCAGAATCAGATATAATAGCGGCACGGTTCCATTTAGTAATATTGCTAATTCCTAAAAGGGCATCCTGCATCCAGGCGCCAATAGTAAAATCTTTAGGAGAATTATCTAAAAACAAAAGGTAGTTTAGTTTACCCGTTGCATCAACAAGGCTGGCAACCTCTTGTTTCACTACTTCAAAATCTTCTTTAGTTACTTCGCCGTCGGCTTTAAAAGCCACCATATTATTAGGAACGTCTTTAATCTGTACTATCATGATCTAAAAGGTTTAAGTTGTTTGGTATTATTCAAATTTACCCCTTATAACCTTAAACATATGTTAGCGCCATGGTAATTAAATTATAATGTTTTGTAATGTTTACAATTGCTTTTGCATAAGGTAATCTTCCATAAGATAGCCGTTGCCAATATCTACATTATCTTCGCCCATGTTTACAAATCCGGTTTTGGTATAAAAATGTACCGCTGGGTTAAACCGATTTACATTTAGTATCAGTTTATCGTTAGTATGGTTACGCGCAGCATTTTCTATAACGGTAACTAATGCCTTGCCTATGCCTTTGCCATGAGCCTGCGGCAACACATACAGCTTGTGTATTTTAGTAGTTTCGGCACGGTAATTTACTTCATACGATGCAAAACCTAAAGTAACGCCATCTTCTACAGCTAATAAAAAATGATGCCCTTTTATAGCTATCTGTTCGGCAATAGCCTCATGGCTGTACATTAACTTTAACATGTACTCCATTTGCTCGCTTGTAAGAATGCTTTTATAAGTAGCATTCCAAACAGGGATAGCTATATCGTATATAGTTTGATAGTCGTTTATTGATGCTTTTACAATTTCCATAAAATTTATTTTTTGAATAGCCCTTTATTTACAAGGGTTTACATAATAAGCAAAGTTAATTAAAAATTATTGGCACAGAAATTGAATATTACTAATCAACCAACAAAAACATTTATAAAGTGTACTAAACTTTACTTTGATTATGAAAACTAAATTTATAAACACAGTGCTTTTCACCTTATTTACTTTAGGTGGAATTTATGCCCAGGATGTAACAACCGTAAAGGCAAACAGTAGCGATATTAGCGATAACCTTGACTTGCAGGCGGTAGCCTCTATATTTGGGGAATCTCAGGATCTTGAAGATTTTGAACGCAGGCTGAACGACCCAAACACACAAATAAGCAACCTTGACCTTAACGGCGACGGTAAGGTAGATTACCTTAGGGTTATTGAAGTCACCGAAAATAGCACTCACGTAATACTACTACAGGCTGTACTTGCGGCTGATACTTTTCAGGATGTTGCAAGCATAGAAGTTGAAAGAGATAGAAACAATAACGTTAGTGTACAGGTTGTGGGCGACACTTACATTTATGGTTCTAATTATATATATGAGCCGGTTTATGTAGCTACGCCACCTATATATAATGTGTTTTGGGTAAGTACTTACCGCCCTTATTACTCACCATGGTATTATGGCTACTACCCTACATATTATAATTACTGGGCACCCTACCCTGCCTACAGGTACCGCAGGCATGTACATGTACAAATTAATACACGTAACAGCTACAATTATGTAAATACCGGCAGAAACACCCGTGCCGTAGCATTGTACAATACACGTAAAAGTAATGATTATGAAAGAATGCACCCTAACAACTCGTTTAATAGCCGTAATGCTAATGTAACAAACAGGTATCAGTTAGATCAAAACAGGGGTACATTATCGTCAAACCGTGCTACACGTAATACCAGCAATGGCACCAGGAATAATGGCAACAGAACAGCACGTAGTAGCAATACGTTAAGAAGTGCAGATGCTCAAAGCGCAGGTACAAGAGCAGTATCGCCATCAGGCAGTTTTAAAAACTCTAGCGCTGCACAACCAGCATCTGGCACAAGAAACAGCTTTAGTAATAGCTCTAACAGAAATTCAGCATCACAGTCTGCAGCTCCCGCAAGAACATATACGCCGGCTGCACAACAGGCAACACGTACCTACACACCGGCAAATAATAATTCGGCACCAGTAAGATCCTATACTCCGGCAAATAATCCTGCCCCGGTACGATCTGCTGCTCCTGCGCAACCAGCCAGGACGTATAGCGCACCGGCAGCACAACCTATGCGAAGTGCACCGGCAATGAGCGCGCCGGCAAGAAGTTCAGCTCCGGCCGCGGCCGCACCTGCAAGGCAAGCTTCAGGCGGAAGCCGTAGAAATTAAGAGTTAGAATTTTTCAGAATATATTGAGTTAATTGGTTAGTTAGAAAAATCCGGATTGCACGAGCGCAGTCCGGATTTTTTTTTGTTCTTACTGCATATTAATTCTATACTATCCTTTTAGTATTTATGGCATGTACCCATTCTTTCCGGCTGCACACAGTGCAGTTTCCTGTAGTGGGTTCTAAAGCCTGTGTATTGGCACAAAATGTACAGGCATAAATGCCTGATTTAGATATCACCGTACTTCTCATATTGAACAACTGTGGGCGCAATGGCAAACCATATTTTACATTATCATCATCATAAAAAAAAACACTTATCGTTCCGTTGGTTTCCATATAAGCATAACGCACCTGCCCCAAATGCTCGATCGATTTTTGTCGCAACTCGGCAAAAAACTCATCCTGCGCCAGGTCTTCCCTCTGGAAACTTGATAACGAAAATTGCCCATCTTCAATAAGGCATTTAGCGGTGCCTTCCATAAAATTTTCAAACCACTTGCTTTTACCTAATAGCCAGGTTACAGCACGATACATAATTAGTATTATAAGAAAAACGGTTATGGCTGGTACAAGGCCAACATCTTCATAAAACATGGGGTCGCCGGCTGCGGAGCCCAACGATATTATAATTACCACTTCGAAAACAGATAGTTGCTTTACCCCTCTTTTGCCTGTAAACTTTAAAGTAAGTAGTACTACTATAAACATTACAATGGTTCTAAAGGCAACCTCGGCCACAAACTCTATGGGCAGGTCGTTAAACAGTAATCTGTCCCATTCAAATATCTTTTTCATGTTTATTAAGAATTTTCATGATAAAAATATACCATTTTAAAACAGCTAACATTTTAGTTAACAAACATTAGCACAACTTTAATATGCCGTTATAAGTTATGCCCACCCTTGTGCCGTAATTTTATATAAAACAAATTACTAATATAAAATTTATTATTATGAGCAAGAGAATAGCCATACTAGCTACCAACGGATTTGAAGAAAGCGAACTTAAATCGCCAAAAGAATATTTAGAAGCACAAGGCTGGACAGCAGAAATAGTTAGCCCGGAAGGCGGGAGCATAAAATCATGGGCTAAGACTGATTGGGGACCAGAATATAAGGTAGATAAAGTACTTAGCGAAGTATCATCTGCTGATTATCATGCACTGGTATTACCGGGTGGTGTTATTAATCCTGATAAACTACGTACTAACAAAGAGGCGGTTGCTTTTGTTAAGTCGTTCTTTGACGAGAAAAAACCGGTAGCCGCAATTTGCCACGGTCCGCAAACGCTAATTAATGCCGATGTTGTGCGCGGTAGGGAGCTTACATCGTACCCATCAATCAAACAAGACCTTATTAACGCCGGTGCTAACTGGGTAGATGAAGAGGTTGTAGTAGACAATGGTTTTGTAACAAGCCGTACCCCGGAAGATTTACCAGCCTTCAATAAAAAAATGGTTGAAGAAATTAAAGAAGGTAAACACGAGCTGCAACACAGCTAGACAATAATTGTTTGTTAAGATTAATTACTTAATTCGACAGAGAAGCTTTTACGCCTTGTGTGTAAAAGCTTTCTTTTTTTTACCTTTACACAAACCCAATATATACAAAATGAAAAAAGCACTAATTTTCACTATTACACTAATGGCACTGCAATTACAGGCACAATTAAAACCCGTTGCTTATAGCGAGGGTGGCCAAAAACTAAACGGCTTTGCGGCAACACCTGCAAAAGCATTAAAACAAAAACCGGGCATACTAATATTACCGGCATGGTTAGGTATTAACGATCATACTAAAGAGGTTGCCCAAAAATTATCAGCACAAGGGTACCATGCTTTTATAGCCGATATTTATGGCGAAGGCAAATACCCAACCAATACTAAAGAGGCCGGAGCAATTGCAGGATCGTACAAGGCGAACCCTGAAGCGTATCAAAAACGTATTGCTGCCGCATTAAGCGAACTTATTAAAAGTGGAGCATCTGCAGATAATATAGTAGTTATAGGCTACTGTTTTGGTGGTACAGGCGCTCTTGAAGCTGCACGTGCCGGCATGAATGTTAAAGGTGTGGTTACGTTTCACGGTGGTTTAGGCAAAGATGCTGCACGCCCTAATGGCGAAATTAAACCTAAGGTATTAGTACTTCATGGTGCTGATGATAGCTATGTACCGCAAAAAGAGGTAGAAAGTTTCCAAAAAGAAATGAAGGATGCCCATGCTGACTGGCAAATGGTATACTTTGCTAATGCGGTACATGCCTTTACCGAGAAAGAAGCCGGTAACGACAACTCTAAAGGGGCTGCTTACAACGAAAAGGCCGACAAACGCTCTTGGGCTTACTTTCAGGACTTTTTATCAGAAATTTTTGGCACGAAGTAACAATTTAATATTTTTTTAATAGATTAGCTTTCAATTATAAAGCTGATTAACAATGGGACACGATAAACTTCGTAATGATAATGAATGCCAAAACTGCGGCCATACCGTTACGATGGTTTATTGTGGGCATTGTGGTCAAAAAAATATTGAAACCCGCCAGAGCTTCGGACATTTAATAAGCCATTTTGCCGAAGACCTTACCCATTATGACAGTGCTTTCTGGAAAACCATTAAATACCTGCTCTTTAGGCCGGCACAGCTTACTACAACTTATCTTGACGGTAGACGGCAAACGTATGTACCGCCTGTTAAGCTATATATTTTTATAAGTTTTATTACGTTCTTACTTCTCGGGTTAATTTCGCACAGGTCAGCTCACGGAAGTGCAGGCGCACAACAGACCCCGTTAAAAGTACCCGTAAAAATACAAACTTCTAAAGGTGATTTTACATCAGAAGAAAGCCTTATTGCTTATCAGGCTAAAGCTACAGAAGAGAATAAGCTAAGTGCCGCTCAATTTTGGTTCAGTAAAAAAATGATCGCTCTTCAGAAAAAAGAGATTAATGGCGAGGAAATTCTTGAAGCCTACACTCATACATTGCCAAAAGTATTATTTATATACATGCCTATATTTGCCTTTTGGCTGTGGCTGTTTCACGGTAAAAAACGCTGGTACTTTTTCGATCATGGTATATTTACATTTCACTTTTTTTCGTTTTTATTACTCATTACAACTTTTTCGGTTGTTTTAAACCTTCTTTTAGAATTAATATTAAGTGAAGAGGTGCATCTTATAGTTAGTATTATAACATCTGTACTATTACTGGGTTATATCATTTTTTACTTTTTTAGGGCACATAGTAAAATGTATGGTGAGCGAAAAATAATATCGCGATTTAAATCTGTTTGCTTGTTGTTTATCAATTTGGTTTGTATAACTACCGTTATGTTATTTGCCCTTTTCTATATTTTGTTTACCTTACATTAAAATTTATTATCAATTTAATTTCTATAAATGAAACAACTAATTGTACTATCGCTATCCTGCCTTGCAATTTCGTGTAGCACCAGCAATGTAGCACATCAAAAAGATTACGCCAAGGCCGATGTAGCTAAATACATGAATACCATTACAGAGGGCGACCTTAAAAAACACCTCACTATTGTAGCTAGCGACGAGATGGAAGGCCGCAATACCGGTACCGAAGGACAGAAGAAAGCAGGCCGATATTTAATAGAGCAGTATAAAGCCGATGGAATATCATACCCTAAAGGGGCTACGGACTTTTACCAAAAAGTACCGTCGGAATTTATGGCGAGGGCATTTTCGCCTAAGCTTAATGATTCTGAAAACATCTGGGCATATATTGAAGGATCTGAAAAACCCGATGAGGTTTTGGTAATATCAGCACATTACGACCACGTAGGTACAAAAAACGGCGAGGTTTACAACGGTGCCGATGATGACGGATCTGGCACTGTGGCACTTTTAGAAATTGCCCAGGCATTTATGAAAGCCAAGAAAGATGGGTATGGGCCTAAGCGTTCTATCCTATTCTTACACGTTACAGGCGAAGAGCACGGACTGCACGGGTCGCGTTATTATTCTGAACATCCTTTATTCCCTATTGCTAATACTATTGCCGACCTTAATATTGATATGATAGGCCGCAGAGATGATGCACATAAGGCAAATGGTAATTATGTCTATGTTATTGGGTCGGACAGGTTAAGTACCGATTTGCATAATATTAATGAGGAAGCCAATAAAAAGTACACCAAGCTTATGCTGGATTATACCTTTAACGACCGTAATGATCCTAACCAGTTTTATTTTAGGAGCGACCACTACAACTTTGCTAAAAAAGGTATTCCTATTATATTCTACTTTAACGGTGTTCATGAAGATTACCACAAAGCGACAGATGAGGTTAGCAAAATTGAATTTAACCTGCTAACCAAGCGTGCACAACTTGCTTTTGTAACCGCATGGGAACTTGCCAACCGCGAAAACCGCCCTGTGGTAGATAAAGACGGGAAGTAAATTGCAAAAGCAATTGCAATAATACAGGCCTCAAAGCACATCTAAACAAGATTGCTTTGAGGCTTTTTTTTGTGCTTTACTGAGCATTTTGGTTGGCATTCGCCGAATCTTAAGAATACTTATCATCCCTTCTTACATAAATAAGGATTGTAAAAGCCTTAAAGTGCTTACTATCATCTAAATTATTTTTTTGCTAAATTTTTGCTTGTTTAATTCCACATCTAAAAAAAACTGTAATTTAGATTAAGCAATCAAAAGTAAAAATGCTCGAAAAAGTAATCGTAGGAAGTGAAGAATGGTGCGCATTCCCAGAGTTGGGTATCCCTACCATAAAAGCCCGTGTAGATAGTGGCGCAAAAACATCGGCACTGCATGCCCTAAACATTGTTGCCTTCGAAAAAGAGGGCGCAAACTGGGTAAAGTTTGATGTAAACCCTATCCAGAACAATGGTAAAACGGTAATACATTGCCAGGCACCACTGGTAGATAAACGCGTGGTAAAAAGCAGTAGCGGTTTCCGCGAGCACCGTTATGTTATTAAGGCACAAATACGTGTTGGCGAACTCGACTGGGAGGTAGAACTTACACTAACCAACCGTGACTCAATGGGTTTCCGTATGCTATTGGGCCGTGAGGCTATGAGTGGCCGTATATTGGTAGACCCTGAGCAGAAATACCTGTTAGGCCAACCTACGCGCGAAAAATTACTAGAGTATTATGAAACCGGCGAAGAGCCTAAACGCGGATTGCGTATTGGTGTTTTAGCCAGTAACCCAGAACTGTACAGCAACAAGCGTATTATGGAGGCCGGCGAAATGCGTGGCCACGAAATGCACTTTTTAAACCTGAAGTACTGCTACATGAAACTGGATGCCAATACTCCGGAAATTCATTACCGTGGTGGCAGGGTGCTTAATGATTTTGATGCTGTTATTCCGCGCATACGCCCAAGCATGACGTTTTATGGCTGCGCGCTAACCCGCCATTTTGAAGCGCTTAAAGTGTTCTGTTTAAACTCGTCGATGGCTATTAGCCAGTCGCGAGATAAATTATATTCGTTACAACTATTGCTTAACAGCGGTGTAGATATACCTACAACAGGTTTTGCCAACTCCCCGCTAGATACTAACGACCTTATTAAAATGGTAGGCGGTTCGCCCCTTATTGTTAAGTTGTTAGAGGGTACGCAGGGTAAAGGCGTAGTACTTGCCGAAACCAAAAAAGCGGCAGAAAGTGTTATTAACGCCTTTAAAAGCCTAAATGCCAATATATTAGTTCAGGAATTTATTAAAGAAGCAAATGGTAAAGATATTCGCTGCTTTGTTATTGATGGTAAAGTAGTTGCCGCTATACAACGCGAGGCATTGCCGGGCGAGTTTAGGGCAAACATTCACTTAGGCGGTACGGCATCAGTCATCAAAGTAACAGCCGAAGAAAAAAAGATAGCTATTAAAGCAGCCAAGGCCATGAACCTTAAGGTTGCGGGTGTAGATATTATACGTTCGGCTAAAGGGCCATTACTGTTAGAGGTAAACTCTTCACCGGGACTGGAAGGTATTGAAGGTGCTACCCAAAAAGATATTGCAAGCGAGATGATTCGCGCTATCGAAAAAAACTTTAAATGGAATAACGTACTTTAATTGTTATGATGATAGTCGCCAAAATAATAATTACATTTATAGCCATAGTACATATTTATATACTGTGGCTGGAAATGTTTGCATGGACAACACGAGCGAAAAAAGTATTTAAGGGCTTCCCTCCCGACCTTTTCGAAAAAACAAAAACTTTAGCGGGAAATCAGGGTTTATACAATGGCTTTTTGTCGGCAGGTTTAATCTGGTCGCTGTGCATTACAGATACCGACTGGAGTGTAAACGTAGCAACGTTTTTTTTGGTTTGCGTTTTAGTCGCCGGAATTTACGGAGCCATTACTGCACAAAAAACAATACTATATGTACAAGCTGTACCTGCCCTATTAGGTTTACTGGCTGTTTATTTTAAAATTTAAGTTATGAAAAGAAAAATTACATTATTCGCTATAGCATTACTTTTTCCGCTAATTGGCTTTAGCCAGAGCAGCTGCGAAAAGTTTAAAAACGGAACCTTTAAGTTTACCGATCCTAAAACTAAAAAAGTGTGCGTGATTACCCGTAACGGCAACATACAAACCGAGAAAATGCAGGATGCCGAAGAGGTATATGATTTTGATATTGTATGGCTCGACGATTGTACCTATACGGTAACCCCTACAGCAGCTACATCGGCACGAAATAAAGATGCTACAAAAATTGGTACCATGACGGTTAAAATTGTTCAGGCGAAAGACAGTTCGTATGTGCAAAAAATAAGCATTGCAAACAACCGCAGGTTTAAACGCAGTGATGAGGTTTTTGTAATGAATGAAGCGGGAAATTAATTGGAAAACAAAACCATTATCCGGATTTTAGCAGGCTTAAGCTTTCTTATCTTTTTTTGCCCATTTTTCCAGATGTGTTCTGATACTACTTTGCAGCGAAGTACTTTTGCTAAACTTCCAGTCGATACCAAAATTATGGACGAAAGGCAACAGGAAAGCATCAAAAACCTCTACGAAGTAAATTCTATCTTTTTAGATGGAGTAAAAGAATTTAAATCTGAAGATTATAAAGATGCCGGCTTTTACTTTGCCATGTGTTTTATGCTTTCGTTAGTATTTTCGGTTATCATTCTGGCTTTGTCGTTCATAAATAAATTTAAACTGATTATAGCATTCTCCGTTGGTAATCTTATTTCTTCATTTTTAATGACTGTTCTTTTTTACTACGATGGCGGATTGGAAGAATTCTCTCAAATTAAATTTGGTTACTACCTCTTTATTTTAAATACTGTTGCGCTTATCGTATTTTCACGAAAGCAAATTCAAGCAACAAATATCAATTAATTATACCAATAGGTATAAAATCACTCAATAAAAAATTATTGAAAAAAATTTGCTTAAACGTTTAACTTTATTACATTTGTAAAATATAAATCGATGTAGTGAAAAAAGTTTCTATAAAAGATGTCGCGCTAAAAGCAGGAGTATCAATTGCTTCTGTATCTTACGTTCTAAATAACAGGACGGATAGCCGCATTGGTAAAGAAACTATCGATAAAGTAAAAAAAGCGGCCGAAGAACTTAACTACCGCCCTAACAATATCGCCAAGAGTTTAAAAACCCAACGTACCTATACCATTGGGTTGATTGTTGCCGATATTGCCAACCCCTACTTTTCGCACATTGCCCGCATTATTGAAGACGAAGCCAAGAAAAAAGGCTACACTTTAATTATAGGCAGTTCAGACGAAAATAACGAGAAATTCGAAAACCTCATCGAGCTTTTTAGCGACCGCCAAGTAGACGGGCTTATTATTGCCCCGGTTGAAAACAGCGAACCCCAGCTTGAAAAATTGCTGCGCCAAAAAGTACCCTTTGTGCTTATCGACCGTTACCTTCCGCAAATTATAGCGTCGAGTATTCGCATTAATAACAAAGCTATTAGCTATACTGCTACCAAACACCTTATTGATGGTGGGCGAAAAAACATTGCTATTGTTGCTTATAAAACCGATTTGCATCACTTAATTGAACGTAACCTTGGCTTTAGCGAAGCTTTAAAGGAAGCCGGACTACCCTTTAGCGATAGCAATACTATTGGTGTAGATAAAGATAACATTGACCATGATATTGAAACCGGGCTTAACAGGTTATTTAACGAGGCTACCCCACCCGATGCCTTATTTTTTACCAGTAATAAGCTGGCGGTTTCGGGACTTAAAAACCTCATGAAGCGTAAAATAAACATCCCACAAGATGTTGCTATTATCGCTTTTGACGAAACGGAAGCTTACGAACTGTTTAGTGTCCCGCTGTCTTACGTTAGGCAACCGCTTACTCAAATAGGTATTGCTGCATTAAAACATTTACATTTAAAAATAGAAGATCCTGATACGCAAACCGAAAATGTAGTACTTGAAGCTGAGTTGCACATTGCGGAATCATCATCTTCAAAAACATAAAACTTTTTTATTTATCCAATTGCTTAAACGTTTAATCATATATAATAATGAATAATTCAATAACTACCCCCTCTGTATTTTGTTTTGGCGAAGTGCTTTGGGACATTTTCCCAACAGGCGCTCGTGCCGGTGGCGCACCTTTTAATGTTGCCTATAACTTAATGCGCATGGGTGTAGATGCCCACATGATAAGCCGCGTAGGTAACGATGCTTATGGCAATACCCTTATGGCCCAGATTGAAGATTGGGGCATTACTGTTGAGGACAGCCAGATCGATAAAAAATACAATACAGGTACCGTTATTGCACATATTGATGAGCATAACGAAGCGCATTATGATATCGTTCAGCCCGTAGCGTGGGACTTTATAGAGTTTCGTGAAGATTACAGGCAAAAAGTGGCCAATGCCGAAGCCTTTGTTTTTGGCAGCCTCATTACCCGTAACGAGGTATCGAGAAACACACTTTTCCAATTGCTGGAAATTGCAAAATTTAAGGTGTTTGATGTTAATATCCGTCCGCCATTTTTCTCGGTAGAGGTTATTAAAGATTTGTTAGCCAAAGCCAACCTGGTAAAAATGAACAAAGCCGAACTGCGCAGCATCCTCGATTTTGTGGGTAGAGACTATGTTAGCGAGTACGATGGCATCCGTTTTTTGCAGGATAAATTTAAAATTGATGAAGTTATAGTATCTAAAGGCAGCAAAGGCGCTTTGTATTATACAGCAGATAAAGAATATGAATTTCCGGCAGTACCCGTTACTGTAGAAGATACTGTGGGCAGTGGCGATGCATTTTTAGCAGGTTTTTTATCTAAAAGAATCATCAATGCGCAACCTGCCGAAATTATGTCTCAGGCTACTGCATTGGGTGCTTTCATTACTTCACAAAAAGGGGCCTGCCCTACCTACAACCTTCAGGATTTTGAAGCTTTTTGTGCCGCAAACAATGTGGGCAAAGGCCTGATAACAGACACTAACATTTAATAGCTACAGTATGTCTCAACCTAAATTTACCGAGAAAAAATATACTGTAACCTTTATATTCGTTACATCGTTGTTCCTGTTTTGGGCTATTGCTATAACTATGGGCGATGTGCTTAACAAGCACTTTCAAAACGTATTGCACATTAGCAAGTCAGAATCCGGTATGGTGCAGCTTTCTATATTCGGAGCGTATGCAGTAATGGGCATCCCAGCGGGTTTGTTCATGAAAAAATACGGTTATAAAAAGGGCGTACTGCTGGGCCTATTGCTTTATGCTTTAGGAGCCTTTTTGTTTGTACCTGCAGCTCAGGAAGAATCGTTTGCCTTCTTTAGGGTAGCACTATTCATACTGGCATCCGGCCTTGCAACTTTAGAAACCGTTGCACACCCATTTGTAGCATCGTTAGGCGATGAACGCACCAGCGACCAGCGTATTAACTTCGCACAATCGTTTAATGGTTTAGGTGCAATTATCGGCCCGCTATTAGGTGGTTTCTTCATATTAAATACCGAAGGTGCCGAAGGATTAGAGTCGGTAAAAAGCCTGTACATGATTATTGGCGGGGTAATACTTGCCATAGGCATTGCTTTTTGGTTTGTAAAAGTACCGGCCACTAAAGATCCACATGCTGATATTGCAGTTAGTGATGCAGATACAGATAATCCTAATTTAGATGTTAACGGGCCATTATACCGCCAACGCCATTTTATTTGGGCGGTACTGGCACAGTTTTTTAACATTGGTGCACAGGGCGGTACGTGGGCTTATTTTATAAACTACGGTGTAGAAAAAACAGGCATGCCCGATAACCAGGTGGCCTACTACTTTTCGTTAAGTATGGCCATGATGATGATAGGCCGCTTTATTGGCACTTTCGTGATGCGTTACATCGCTCCCCATAAATTACTGGCAATATACTGTGTTTGCAACATGGTATTGTGCGTTGTTATTTCGCAAAGTTTCGGCTGGATATCGTTTGCAGCATTGGTAATGCTTAACTTCTTTTTAAGTGTTATGTACCCTACCATTTTTAGTTTAGGTTTAAAAAAGTTAGGCAACAAAACCGAGCAGGCATCGTCGTTTTTAGTAATGGCAATGTTTGGCGGGGCAGTGTTCCCTCCTATTATGGGCTTGGTAGCCAATACAAATATTGCGTACGCCTACCTGTTGCCAATAGTATGTTACATCGTGATTTTACTGTTCGCTGTAAAATATTACAAACCTAAAACGCTTGGGTTAAACCGTATGGTTTTAAACAAAAGCAAAGTATGATACCGCAGTTGTTGCAACGGTTACTTATTGTTACACTTTTACTTAGTTACAGCATTGGCAAGAGCCAAATTGTAATTACAAATAAAAATTTTTCCTTTGGCACTACCGGCCGGATTGGGTTTGGGTACTCTCCGGATATTGAAGGGCATACAGGCCGCCAGCTGAATCTTTTGGGTCAGGGTTCGCTGGGCGGCAGGCTGGATCAGGGCGATTATGTCGACTTGCTCCCCTCCTTTCATTTCACGCCGGTAAATGCAAATAAGGATAGCACTGCAATTGATTTTCAGGTAAGGCTTGCCTTTTATTCGGGTAATGGAACATTTTTGGGTAATGTACATTCCGGTTCGATAAACGGTATGATAGTTAGCCTACCTGAAGCTTTTGTAGAAGCACGAAATATTGTAGGCAGCCAGTGGAGTGCCTGGGCAGGCGCCCGATACATGCGTTATGACGATATACATATTGCCGATTATTTTTATTTTGATGACCATTCCTCCCAAGGGTTTGGGGTTAAGTATAAAAAAACGTCATTCTCTATGTTTTTTCCTGCGGCTATAGATACTACATCGGCAAATGTTACGCCGTATTCGTATGCTAATATAATTTCGGGCAGTAAGGTTTTGGCCTACCGTCAGCGCGAAGTAATGGTGGCAGAACACAGCTTTAGCATCAGTAAAAATAACCTGGTAAAGCTGTTGGCAGAATACCATTATGTATCGGCAGTGACTAAAAATGCCGACCCTACCTACCCATCCGACTATGGCTTTGTGGTGGGTGCTAAACTCAATTCACAACTAACAACACCTAGGCCGGGATCGTTCAACCAGTTTGCCGTAAGGTATGGTACAGGAATAGCCAATGGCGGCGACAGTGGCAGTACACAAACTTGGCGTACGTATGGCGCTCCCGATGGTAACGGTAAATACAAAGGCGCCTATTCATTTACCGCTGTTGAGCACTTACTGCTTAATCTATCAAATAAAATTAGTATTAATCCGTACGGTGTTTACACGCACAGCATAGGTGGTGCAGATACTAATGGGAAATCTATCGACTTTTACAAACGTGAAATTTACAACCGCAAGACTGATTTGGCATTGGGCACTCGGGTATTTTATTACGTAACCGATTGGTTCCATTTACTGTCCGAACTGCATTATACCACCCGTAAAGATGGTTACAACCCGCAGGCCAGTATGGTAAAATTTGTACTTGCCCCTACCATTGTACCAACTGCCGAACGCAGCCCATGGGCACGCCCGCACTTACGCTTTATCGCCGAAGTGGCACGATATAATGACTATGCCAAAAACAATAATTACTCGCCTTTTTTAGAACAGGCCGGGCATAAAAGGCTGGGCACTTATTTTGGCGTACGTTCAGAATGGTGGGTGTTTTAATTCAATACTAAAAAGATTACAATATGAATATTAAATTAGGAGCTTCATTACTTTCTTGGATAACGCCGCTCTGGAATGCCGAAGCAGGGCACTACGCGATACAAAAAACGGCTCAGGCGGGCTTTGACATTATAGAAATACTTTTACCTACCAGCATGGATTTTAACGCGCCAGAGGTAAAAAAACAACTAAAAGAGAATAACCTGGGCGTTGTGTGTTCGCTCAACCTGCCAAAAGAAGCGCATATACCCTACTACCCTAAAGAGGCTTTAGCTTTAATGAAGCAGGCTTTAGATAAAACTGCTACACTGGAAACTGACTTTTTAGGGGGCGTACTGCATGGCGGCATTTGCGTGTTTACAGGAAACCCAATTACAGAAGCCGAAAAAGATATTATTACAAATGTTTGGGGAGAAGCCGCTGCCTATGCTGCCAAGTCCGGAATTACTATTGGCATCGAACCTATAAACCGTTATGAAAGTTATGTGTGCAATACCGCGGCTAATGTCATCGAACTTATTGAAAGAACGGGAGCCGCTAACCTTGCCGTACACTTAGATACCTTCCATATGAATATTGAGGAGAATAATTTTTATGATCCAATTATACAGTCGGGCGCATTACTAAAGCACATTCACATTACCGAAAGTAATCGTGGTATGCCGGGCGAAGGTACAGTAAACTGGAACCAGCTTTTTCTGGCATTAAAGAAGATTGACTTTAACGGTAACCTGGTGCTCGAAAACTTTTCATCGTCTGTTCCAGGAATGCAGCAGGCGGTATCGCTTTGGCAAAAATCACCGCATGAAACGGAGGCATTAGCACTGGGCAGCCTTGCTTTTATCAAACAGAAATTAAACGAAGTAGAAGCCACTATTTAAACTTTTACTCTAAATAATTTTATTTCAATTCAGTAAAGACTTTAGATTATTCTAAGGTCTTTTTTTTGCATTGTATTCTCCTCAAATCTTAAATTGGCGGATACACATTTAAGGCAAGGTTAACCATTCTATAGCATATTGACGGTTTGTTTATTGGTAACTTTACTATAAATAAAACTGTAACAATTATGGCAACAGATAGTAATTTAAGTTTATTCGCGCCTTTATCACTAAACGGGATCGAACTAAAAAACAGAATTGTAATGGCACCCATGACACGATCGCGTGCTATTAATAATATACCAAACGACCTAATGGCCGACTACTATGCACAAAGGGCATCGGCAGGATTAATAATTACCGAAGGCACATCGCCATCGCCTAATGGAATAGGCTACCCAAGAATACCCGGAATTTACAGCGACGAGCAGGTAGAAGGCTGGAAAAAAACCACACAAGCCGTGCACGAAAAAGGCGGCAAAATAGTCATTCAGTTTATGCATTGCGGCCGGATTGCCAACCATTATAACCTGCCGGAAGGTGCGAAAATTGTGGCACCGTCAGCCATCTCCGCGGAGGGAGATATGTTTGTTGATACTAAAGGATTGCTTAAAACAGACACTCCTGAAGCGCTGGATACAAATGATTTGAATAAAACCATTGCGGAATTCGCAACAGCCGCGAAGAACGCTATTGCCGCCGGATTTGATGGCGTAGAATTGCACAGTGCCAACGGCTACCTGCTGGAACAATTTTTAAATCCGCATGCCAATACCCGAACCGATAATTATGGCGGAAGCATAGAGAACCGCGCCCGCTTTGTATTGGAAGTTACACAGGCCGTCGTTGATGCCATAGGTGCCGACAAGGTAGGTATTCGCTTTTCGCCTTACAATGATTTTAATACCATGCCGGCCTATGATGACGTTTATGAAACATATGAATATCTGGCTAAAGAAATTAACAAAATTGGGATTGCCTACATTCACTTACTGGATGGAGCTGCACGAAAATCACAGCAAGGCATTGAGCTAATTTCTGCTATTAGAGGCTATTTTAATGGAGTGTTGATACTCAATTCGGGTTACGACAAGGAAAAGGCTACAGCCGCGATACAAAGCCGTGAAGCGGATTTAATTTCGTTCGGCACTTCATTCATCGGCAACCCTGACCTCCCCTACCGTTTTGAAAATGATTTTTACTTAACGCAAGCCGATGAAGCAACTTTTTATACTGCCGATGAAAAGGGTTATACAGATTACCCAACTTATAAAGGGTAGTTTGAAGATTTAATAATTTGGTAATTTGATTTGGATTGTTGGATGGTTTGATTTTTTTAGAGAATTTCAAAAAAAAGTAATTAGAAAGCTCCTGAAGAGCGACATATTTATAGCAAAAGAATAGTGAACACGGAAAGAGCTCCTGAGGAGCGGCATGTTATTTATGCCGCTCCTCAGAAGCTCTTTAAAATTCTGTCTTATAAATTTCTATAAATATACCGCTCTTCCGGAGTTTTCTAAATGGAATCAAATCATCCAAATATTCGCAAGACAAATTATCAAATCATCTAATTATCCAAAAATCTAACAATCTAAACTACCGCCTCATCAATCTGTAAATGATTTAAAAAAGCAATAGTATTTTCAATATCGTAATGCAGTATACGGTCTTCGGTAACTAACGGTACCTCTTCACGATACGATTTGATAAACATTTCGATAAAATCGCTTGATTTTAATGGTCGACGGAACTCCAAAGCCTGTGATGCATTCATTAACTCAATAGCCAGTATACGTTCCAGGTTCTCTACAATACGTAAAGTCTTTGTAGCAGCATTTGCCCCCATACTTACGTGGTCTTCCTGCCCGTTGCTCGATACAATACTATCTACACTTGCAGGGGTTGCCAGTTGTTTGTTCTGGCTTACAATACTCGCAGCCGTGTATTGCGGAATCATAAAGCCTGAATTTAAACCTGGGTTGCTTACTAAAAATGGAGGCAAACCACGAAGCCCCGATATCAATTGATAGGTACGCCTTTCAGATATACTGCCCAACTCGGCTAAGGCTATTCCTAAAAAGTCCAGCGTTAAAGCTAGAGGCTGCCCGTGGAAATTCCCACCCGAAATAATTTCATCGCTATCAACAAATATATTCGGGTTATCAGTAACCGAGTTAATTTCCGTCTTAAATACTTTCTTTACATAATCAATCGTATCTTTTGTAGCACCATGTACTTGCGGTATACAACGGAATGAATACGGATCCTGAACGTGTTGCTTTGGTTGTGCTATAATTTCGCTATCCTCCAGCAATTCGTTAAAGCGCTGTGCGGTTACAATTTGCCCCTTGTGCGGGCGAATCATGTGTATGTGCTCGTTAAACGGCTCAATACGACCATCAAAACCTTCTAAGGATATTGCACCAATAACATCGGCCAAATACGAATATTTGATTGATTTAAGCAGAACGTAAGCGCCATAAGCCCCCATAAACTGGGTGCCGTTTAGCAATGCCAAACCTTCTTTCGATTTTAAAACAATAGGTTCCCAGCCCATTTTGTCGAGCACCTTTTTTGCCGGCTGGCGGAAACCATCGCTATACACTTCGCCTTCGCCTATTAAGGGTAACGAAAGGTGTGCTAACGGTGCTAGGTCGCCCGAAGCACCAAGCGAACCCTGGTTGTATATTACCGGAAAAATGTCGTTGTTATAAAAGTCGATAAGGCGGTCTACGGTTTCAAGCTGTACGCCACTGTGGCCGTAACTAAGCGATTGTATTTTTAGCAACAGCATTATTTTTACAATAGCTTCCGGCACTTCTTCGCCCGTACCGCAGGCATGCGATTTTACAAGGTTTTCCTGTAGTTTAGAAAGGTCGTCGTTAGATATTTTGATGTTGTATAATGAGCCAAAACCGGTATTGATACCGTAAATGGGCTTATCGTTATCCTTCATTTTATTATCAAGGTAGGTGCGGCATTTTATAATGTTAGCGCGGGCCTCTTCACTTAAAGCGAGTTTTTTATCCTGGGTTAGGATATCGTTCACAATTTCAAGAGATAAGATATCGCTGCTTATGTAATGTATGGTGTCCATAGAGTAATCAAAATTTGAAAGTCCAAATTTCACTAATCCGCAACTGAAAACCAACTTTTTTATCAATTTTTCATTAATACCTGCTTTGCGACTCAAATTTTAAATAGGCTTTCCCTAAATAACCAACAACGTCAGATGCTGTAAAAGCCTGTGTGCTGGTTTCGCTAACAGCGATATCTGCCGTATAACCATGTAGGTAAACCCCAAACACTGCCGCATTAACCGGGTCATACCCCTGCGCCAGCAAACCGGTAATAATACCCGTAAGCACATCGCCGGTGCCGCCTGTAGCCAATGCAGCGTTGCCCGTACTGTTTACATAAATGCTGTCGCCATAAATTACCATAGTATGCGCATCTTTAGCAACCAGCACCACTTTATATTTTGTAGTAAAGGCTTTCATCATTTCGAGCTTTTCGAAATCATCTTTCCAGGCACCCATAAGGCGTTCCATCTCTTTAGGGTGCGGGGTTAAAATGGTGTGTTCCGGCAGTAGCGTAAGCCATTCTTTATTATACGATAGTATATTTAGCGCATCGGCATCAATAACTAAGGCTGCGTTTTGAAGTTTCAGGAAGTCATGAATAGCCGTTTGCGTTTCAGGATGCTGACCAATACCCATACCTAAACCAATAGCTTTAGGCTTTAAGTCGAAGCTTATTTTTGTAATGTGCTTTTCGCCATCTGTAAGTGCCATAGCTTCGGGGAAAGAGGTTTGGATAACGTTATACCCACATTCCGGCAGGTAGGCTGTAACCAGTCCGCAACCCGATTTTAACGCGGCCTTCGCCGAAAGGCACACTGCCCCTATTTTACCGTAGCTGCCACCAATAAGTAGTGCGTGACCCTGGGTACCTTTATGAGCGTGGGGCTTTACGGGACGGTATCGTGTAGCAGCATCTTTTTTATCAACTAAAAAATGGTGCGATGGGGTATGATCTATAAACTGTTTATCCAAACCAATATCGAGCACAACAATTTTATTACTGAAATCTTTGTTTGATGGCAGGTACAACGCAAGTTTCGGGAATTGGAACGTGAGCACTACATCGCTTTGTACAGCAACTTTTGTAGGCTTATCGCTAAACATGCCCGATGGCACATCGATAGAAATTACATGGCCTGGCCCGTGGTTTATTTTATTAATAACCTCAACTACATTTTCGTGCAGGTCACGATTTAGCCCGGTACCAAAAAGCGCATCAATATAAATCAGCTTATCTTTCTCAAAATCATATTCCTTATCGGCATTATATTCCAACTTTGCTTGCTGAGCCTCGTACAATGCCTTTTCAAAATCTGCGGTTGGTTTTCCGGCTTCGGCAATAACATCTACAATTACAGGATAGTTAGCTTCATGCAACAATCTGGCAACAATAAGCCCGTCGCCCCCATTATTGCCCTGCCCACAAAATACATGAAACGTAGTTTCCTTATCCGGAAAATGCTTTTTTATCCACAAAAAAACCTCATGTGCCGCCCTTTCCATTAACTGAAAAGAGGTGATATGCTGGTTGGCTATTGTTATTTTATCAGCCTCACGTATGTTTAATGTGTCAAAAATCTTCATTTAGCAGTATAATTGTTGTATTTATAAAAATGTCGTAAAAAGCCGTTAAAGCAAATTGCACGCCTTGTAAATTTATTACATTTGTAAGTATATGACTCTTAATAGCAACAAATATTTAACTATTACAGCACCCGCACCTTTTGGGGCTGTTACCGCTATTACCATCATTACATCTACCACCCCATTCGGGGTATAACATTTACATATAGTCCCTTTACTGTACGGTTATTTTTTAATAACCGGGCCAGCCACAAACCCCAATTACCTAAAAGTAAAACCATTACCCATGAACATTATTAAATTTGGCGGAACATCTGTAGCCAATGCACAAAATATAGCGCTTAGCATAAACATCATTAAACAAAAAAAGGCTGTATCACCTGTTGTAGTTGTAGTTTCGGCTCTTGGCGGCGTTACCGATTTACTGTTATCGGCAGCCACGAGCGCCTCTGAAAAAAGCGACGATTATAAACAGGTTTTAGAGCAACTTGAAACCCGCCACCTGGAGGTTATTAAAACACTGGTGCCGGTTACAGAACAAAGTTCGGTTTTAAGCCATGCTAAAAGAGAACTGAACCGACTGGAAACATTGCTTGACGGCTGCTACTTGTTAGGTGAATTATCGGAACGTACAAAAGATTTAATACTATCGTTTGGCGAAGTACTATCATCTTACATAATATCTGAAGTTTTAAAAGCACAGGGCGAAGATGCTGCCCTTGCCGATAGCCGCGAACTGATTAAAACCAACAGCCGTTTTGGTAAAGCCGTTGTAAACTTCGAGCTGACCAATACGTTAATTGCCGATCATTTTAAAACTAACGCACATGACGTAACCGTTATGCCGGGTTTTATAGCACAGTCGGCAGATGGGCATACAACAACGCTTGGCCGTGGCGGTAGCGATTATACCGCCGCGATTGTTGCCGCAGCGCTTGATGTGCCTTCGCTTGAAATCTGGACCGATGTTAACGGTATTTATACCGCCAACCCTAAACTGGTAAAACAAGCTGAGCCAATACCCTACATTACTTTTGAAGAAGCTATGGAGCTGTCGCACTTTGGTGCTAAGGTGTTGTACCCGCCTACCATTCAGCCTATCTTAAATAAAAACATTACGCTGCACATAAAAAATACTTTTGAGCCTGATGCACATGGCAGCACCATTAACAAAGTGCCCGAAGTAAAGAGCCAGAACCCGATTCGTGGTATTAGCAATGTAGACGATGTGAGCCTTATTACACTAGAGGGCCCCGGAATGGTAGGCGTGGCAGGTTTCTCTAAACGTTTGTTTGAGGTTATCTCTAAAGAAAACATCAACGTTATATTTATTACGCAGGCATCGTCAGAGCACAGTATCTGTTTAGGTATTGTTGATGCCGAGGCTAAAAAAGCGCAGGCTGCCATTGATGACGAATTTAATTTCGAGATCCAGCAGTTAAAAATATATCCTGCCATTATAGAAAACGGCTTATCTATTATTGCTGTGGTTGGCGAAAACATGAAAAATCACCAGGGGCTTAGCGGCCGCATGTTTAGTACGCTGGGTAAAAACAACATTAACATTAGGGCTATCGCACAGGGAGCATCGGAAAGAAATATCTCTGCGGTAATCGATCGTAAAGATGTAAAAAAAGCACTGAACACCCTGCACGAAACCTTTTTTGAAGATGCTACCGTTCAGCTTAACCTGTTTGTAATGGGCGTGGGTAATGTGGGCGAAAAATTCCTCGACCAGATAAAAGCGCAATACAGTTACCTTAAAGATAATTTGCGCATCAGCGTGCGTATTGTAGGATTATCAAATTCACGCAAAATGTATTTTGATGAAGAAGGCATCGACCTTGATACTTTTAAATCTAATTTAGAGAACGGCGAACCTACCAGTACCTATAATTTTATAAACCGCATTAAGCAGCTCAACCTGCGTAACAGTATTTTTGTAGATAACACTGCCAGCGATACCGTTGCGGCTACCTATGCTCAATACCTTAAAAACAGTATTGCCGTGGTTACGTGTAACAAGGTGGCCTGCTCATCGGAATATTCGAATTACAAACTGCTTAAAAATTTAAGCCGCCAGTACAACGCCCCGTTTTTATTTGAAACCAATGTGGGTGCCGGATTGCCCATTATAGATACTTTAAAAAACCTTATTGCCAGTGGCGACAGGGTGCATAAAATACAGGCGGTGCTTAGTGGCAGCCTTAATTTTATTTTCAATAATTTTAACGAGCATACCCCTTTTGTAGATGTTGTAAAACAGGCAATGGTGGAAGGCTATACAGAACCTGACCCAAAAATTGACCTTAGTGGGATTGATGTGAAGCGTAAACTGGTTATCCTAATCCGAGAAAGTGGTTACGAGATGGAGATTGATGATATTGATACCATATCTTTCCTGCCGGACGAATGCCTTGCAACAACTAATAACGACGACTTTTTACAATCGTTAGTTAACCAGTCGGCGCACTTTGATGCATTGTACAAACAGGCAGCTGAAAATGGCGACAGGTTAAAATTTGTAGCGTCGTTCGAAAATGATAAGGCTAATGTCGGCCTGCAGTTTATTCCGGCGAGCCATCCGTTTTATAATTTAGAGGGAAAAGATAACATCGTGTTATTTTATACTGACCGTTATGCCGATCAGCCGCTTATTATTAAAGGTGCGGGAGCGGGAGCGGCGGTTACAGCATCGGGTATTTTTGCTGATGTAATTAGAATAGGAAATAAGTAAAATATAAGACACGAATTTCACTAATTTACACCAATTAATTAGTGCTAATTCGCGAGATTCGTGTCTAAAAAAAGTCAGGTTAAAATTACCTGAAATAAAATGGAATCTATAAAACTATTTTGCCCTGCTACTATAGCCAATGTTTCGTGTGGGTTTGATGTGCTGGGTTTGTGCCTGGAAAGCGTGGGCGATACCATGACCATTACAAAAACTACCGAAAAAGGTATTGTAATCTCTGAGATTATTGGTGCCGACCTTCCGTTGGAAACAGAAAAAAATGTGGCGGGTGTTGCGGCTTTGGCATTAATCGAAACACTAAACCCTGATTATGGTTTTAGCATCAGCATTACAAAAAACATAAAAGCGGGTAGCGGTATAGGCAGTAGCGCCGCAAGTGCAGCAGGTGCGGTATTTGGCATTAACCAGTTATTAGGGAGTCCGCTTACTAATAAGGAGTTAATTTATTATGCCATGCAGGGCGAAAAACTGGCCAGTGGCACGGCCCACGCCGATAATGTATCTCCTGCCCTGTTGGGAGGTTTTACGCTGGTGCGTAGTTACGATCCGCTTGATGTTATTGCTATTACTGCCCCTGCCGAATTATACGCTACAGTCATCCATCCGCAAATTGAGCTGAAGACTAAAGATGCGCGATCGGTACTTAAAGAAAACATTAGCCTTAAAAAAGCGACCATACAATGCGGCAACCTGGGCGGACTGATTAGTGGTTTGTATACCAGCGATTACGACCTTATAGGCCGCTGCCTGCATGACGAGTTAGTGGAGCCGGTGCGCAGCATCCTCATCCCAAAATTTACCGAACTTAAAGAAGCCGCTAAACAGGCAGGTGCTTTAGGTGGCGGGATTTCAGGAAGCGGGCCATCGGTATTTGCGTTATCTAAAGGTGAAGCCATTGCCCAAAAAGCTGCCGATGCTATGGCTGCCATTATTAAAGAAACAGGAATACCGTTTGAAGTGCATGTATCTAAAATTAATGCATGCGGGATAAAAATAATATTATGAAATACTACAGTTTAAACAACCACGATATAAAAGTTAGCTTTAAAGAAGCTGCTATAACCGGTATTGCACAGGACAAAGGCCTGTACTTTCCGGAGAGCATACCACAACTGGATGCTGATTTTATTGCTAATATAGAAAACTATAGCGAAGCCGAAATTGCCTACCGCGTGATTGCCCCTTTTATAGGCGATGAAATTCCGGAAGAAAAACTGCGCCAAATTGTAGAAGAAACACTGTCGTTCCCTTTTCCTGTGGTTCAGGTTGAGGAGGATGTATACGCGCTGGAGTTATTTCACGGGCCTACTATGGCTTTTAAAGATGTAGGTGCCCGCTTTATGTCGCGCTGCCTAAATTACTTTACGAAAGATGATGCTAATAAAAAGATAACCATACTGGTAGCAACATCGGGCGATACCGGTGGAGCAGTCGCCAGTGGCTTTTTAGGTGTTGAGGGTATTGATGTGGTGATATTATACCCTAGTGGAAAAGTGAGCGATGTTCAGGAAAAGCAATTAACCACACTTGGGCAAAACATAACGGCGCTGGAAATTCAGGGCACGTTTGACGATTGCCAAGACATGGTTAAAAAAGCGTTTCTTGATGATGAACTTAAAGATGTTAGCCTAACATCGGCTAACTCGATTAATATAGCGCGCTGGCTGCCGCAAATGTTCTATTACTTTTTTGCCTATAAAGCGCTTAAGACAAAAGGCAAACCACTCGCTGTAGCCGTACCAAGTGGCAACTTTGGTAATATATGCGCGGGTATTATGGCTAAAAAAATTGGCCTGCCTATCGCCCACTTTATTGCTGCTACTAATGCTAACGATACGGTTCCGCGTTTTATGGATACGCAGGAATATACTCCGAAGGCTACTGTAGAAACATTATCTAACGCTATGGATGTAAGCAACCCGAGCAATTTCGTACGCATACTGGAATTGTTTGGTAAGCAATTTGAGCAACTGGATAAAGAGTTGACCTCGTATAGCTTTACTGATGCACAAACCATCGCTGCATTACAAAAAGTGTATAATGAGGTTGAATATTTGTGCGACCCGCATGGTGCCGTGGGCTATCTTGGGCTTAAAAAATACCTGGACAATAACCACGGTTACACTGGTGTGTTTTTAGAAACCGCACACCCGGTTAAGTTTGCCGATAGTATTATTGATAACCTTGATATCGAGATCACAATTCCGGAACAAATTAAAAGTGTAATGGATGGCGAGAAGAAAGTTATTGCCGTGAATAGTTATGAGGAGTTGAAGGGATTTTTGTTGGGAAGGTAGTATAGAAAAGGTTTCGTCATTACTACGTCAATTCGGGCAAAGCCCTCGGGTGCGAGCGAAGTGCAACGTAGCGCGGCAATCTAAAAAATAGATTGCTTCGTGCCTCGCAATGACTAACTCATCTTAAAAAAGAAATTCCCTTCCCCTTAGCCCTGACAGTAGCGGCATCCTGCCAACCGCTGGGAGGCAGATGTAGCGAATGGCAGGACCGGCGATTGTAAAAATGCGATTAGTTTGCTGCTTCAAAATTTTTAAATGTGCTATTCCTACTTATTTAAACACTATATAAAGCACATTACAACTATAACATTATCGTAATTATGAGTCTGTTTTTATGTTAAAAATTCTACTAAACATTGTATTGTGAGTTATATTTGTGAAATCAATAATTTTACAATGTACAATTTCATTAAAGGTTTAAAAGCATTTTCATATCAATACAAAAAATTAATTGGTGCATCTGTAATTGTCGGTTTTATGGCAGCCCTTTTGGGGATAACCTTAAAACATATTACAGAGCATTACGAAGATATACTATACAACCGCGCAATGGCTAATGGGCTTTGGCTGGTTGTATTTCCGTTTTTCGGGCTAACGCTTATTTATACGCTGCGCTACTATATTTTTAAGAAGAAAGAAAACAAAGGTATTAAAGAAGTTTTTGAGAGTACAGCATCTGGCAAGCCCCTGCCCTCTTACAAAATACCATCACACTTTATAAATGGTTTCCTTACTGTTATATTTGGTGGCAGTACGGGTATTGAAGTTTCAACGGTAGTTTCTACTGCGGCTATTGGGTCGTTAGCATCAGAAAAAGAACCTTTTATTAAAAAATATAAAACCGAACTTATTTGCGCCGGCGTAGCTGCGGGTATTACGGCATTATTTAATACCCCATTTGCAGGATTGCTTTTTGCTTATGAGGTTATCTCTAAAAAGCACACAAAGCCGCTAGCCATAAGCTGCCTGATTGCAGCGGCAGTAGCTTACGGTTTTATTTTTATGCTTGATGAAGAACCGCTATTCGCAGTACACATTACCCAATGGCATATGCATGCACTACCATGGTTTGTGGTGCTGGGTGTGCTGGCAGGAATTAATTCAGTTTACCTGACTAAAAGCGTACTTTTCTTTAAAAGTAAATTTGCAACCTTTAGCAAAACCTACTATAAAATAGTAGTTGGGGCGGCTACCATTAGCGTAATGATATTTATTTTACCACAATTATATGGCGAAGGTTACCACGCCCTTAAAATAAGTATTGCGGATGCCAATACCTTATTGCTTACTCCGCTTGTGGCATTAACCTTGTTTGGAATTTTATTGTTGAAACCCATTATAACATCAATCACATTATCTGCCGGTGGCGATGGTGGCGTTTTTGCCCCGGGTATATTTATAGGTGCCTTTTTAGGATTATTCCTGGCAATAACCTTAAACACTTTTTTCGATACTGGTGTTATCCCGCTTAATTTTATGATTGTGGGTATGGCAGCCATGCTTAGTGCCAGCATACACGCACCGTTTACTGCATTATTTTTAATATGCGGACTTGTAAATGACTATACGCTTTTCTTACCATTACTTATAGTATGCCTTGTGGCAAAATATACTGCTAAGCGCATTTATCCCTACACTGTTTACACTTATGTTGCTAAATAATTATGGCACTACAAAAAATTAAACGCAGCTACCGCAAAGCAAAATACGTTTTTTACAAAGAAACCTTAGTCGATTTTAAAGAGCACTTCTGGGCGTTTATAGGGTCGTTTGTTGGTCTGGGAACCATTGCCTTTCTTCAATATAAAGTATTTCCGCAGCAAGATTATGTATTGCTTATAGGTTCGTTTGGTGCATCGTGTGTATTGGTGTATGGCGTAATATTAAGTCCGCTTGCGCAACCGCGTAACCTTACAGGCGGACATGTACTATCTGCATTAATTGGCGTCACCATTCAAAAATTATTGCCCGATGTTATGTGGCTTTCGGCGCCTTTAGCTGTATCGCTATCCATCATTACCATGCAAATAACAAAAACACTGCATCCGCCGGGTGGAGCTACGGCGCTTATAGCAGTAACGGGTTCGGCACAAATAAAAGCACTGGGTTATATGTATGTGCTATCGCCGGTATTAAGTGGTGCAACCATACTTTTAATTGCCGCGCTTATTTTTAATAATGTCACTAAACACAGGCAGTACCCATCGCCGCAGGCTGTAAAAAACATTAAGCTGTACCGCTGGAGGTTTAAAAAACTAACCAAATTATAAACATGCTAAACATTACCCGCATACACCACGTTGCTATAATTTGTACTGATTATACTGTATCTAAACACTTTTATACCGAGATTTTAGGCTTTACTATTTTAGCCGAGAATTACAGGAGCGAGCGCGACTCGTACAAATTAGATCTAGAAGTTAATGGTACCTATGCTATAGAGCTGTTCTCCTTCCCTAACCCTGCGTTGCGACCATCGCGACCAGAGGCTGCCGGACTGCGACATCTGGCATTTCAGGTTGAAGATATTGATGCTGCAATTGCATGGCTTAACCAAAACCAGGTAGCTACCGAACCCGTACGTATAGATGAGTTTACTAACAAGCGCTTTACCTTTTTTAGCGACCCCGATGGTTTACCGCTCGAATTTTATGAAATACAGCCTCTATAAAATAGCGTTATTACTTTTAGTTTCGGCATTTGCCTATGGGCAAAAGATAGATAATACCGCATCGTTCAGGGATATTAAGTCGGATCGCTATTTTCGTATTAATTATGATAACGACTATTTTACCGCTACCGATATTTATTATACACAAGGCTATCAGCTTGAATTGGTAACGCCGTGGCTGCGTAAAAATCCTCTTAATAAATTATTCCCTACACTTAAAAATAGCGATAACCGTTACGGGCTACTGTTCGAAAACTTAGGTTACATACCTACAAAAATATCGGTTAAAGAAATTCAACAGGGCGACAGGCCTTATGCCGCTACCATGGCACTAAAAAGTTTTCAGGTTTCGACCGATACCATTAGCCACTCAAGGTTATCATCATCTTTAGTTGTTGGCGTTATAGGCCCGTGGGCGCAGGGTAACGAAATACAAACCGGCATACACAAATGGATTGGCGATGAACCGCCAATGGGCTGGCACAACCAAATTAAAAACGACCTTATTTTAGATTATGAAGTTGCTTACGAAAAGCAATTGCTTCGGCTAAAAAATATTGTTGCTATTAATCTCGATACTAAACTGCATCTGGGTACTTTTAACACCAATGCATCGTTAGGCGTAAACGGAACTATTGGGCTTATCAATTCGCCTTTTACATCCTACAAATCGAACCGAAAGTTTTTTGTGTATGCCTACAATCAGTCGCGTGTTAAGGCTATTGGCTATGATGCCTCATTACAGGGCGGATTGTTTAATACATCGAGTCCGTACACCATTCCTAACAATGGCATTGAGCGTTTCACGATTGAAAACAACTACGGCATTATAATGCAGTTTAAAACGTTGTACTTCGAATATTCCCGTAATGATATTACTCCGGAGTTTAAAGGCGGCAGCAAACATAAGTGGGGAGGGTTTAAAATCGGGTTCACCATATAATTTTAGATTTCAGAATTAAGATTTTAGAATTAAGATTGGGCTTCACTCACTTTTAATTTCAGAATTATGATTTCAGATTAAACTACACTCCTGCTTACTCACTCATTATCAAAACACAACTTTAAAAAAATTTTAAACTTTAAACTTTAAACAGCGCAGCTATATCCAAAATTTCTGAAATTCCAAAATCTATAATTTAAATTAATGGTTTACCTTTGAAGTATTAAAAATCTACTATTATGGTTTATAAATTTAGGGTAATACTTGATGCTGAAGAAGACATTTTCAGGGACATAGCTATCCTGGAAGACGATTCGCTGGAAGACCTGCACAATGCTATTGTTAATGCTTTTGGGTTTGACGGGCTTGAAATTGCCTCGTTTTATACCTGCGATGACGAGTGGACACAGGAAGAGGAAATAGCACTTTTTGATACTGGAGATGTACCAGGTGAGCAAAAAACCATGGCCGATTACAGGTTGGGCGACCTGCTTGATGAGCACATGAACAAAATTATCTATGTATACGACTTTTTAAATATGTGGACGTTTTTTGTTGAACTTGCCGCTGTTGAAGAGCCGGAAAGCGGCGTGGCTTATCCTGACCTATTGTTTGCTCACGGCGAAATGCCTGCTAACGCACCCGAAATGGCTTTTGGTACCGATGCTACAAGCGACGACCTTTATGGCGAGTTTGACGATGATTATGACGAGGAAGACCTTGACATGTTTAGCGACGATAGCATGGAAGACCTGGGCTTTGACGAGAATAACTGGAATTAGAAAAGAGGTGCTGAGAGACTGAGAAGCTTAGATACTTAGCTTAAAAACCTAAGACATATAGAACTCATACTACTGACTAAAATTAGCTAAGAAACTTAGCCTCTAAGAACCTAAGCCCCTTAATAGAATGAGTAATTTCAGAAATTTACTAATTTGGCAAAAAGCCATGGCATTAGTAACGCATATTTATAAATCTACTCAAAAATTCCCTAAAGACGAATTGTTTGGATTAACATCTCAAATAAGGCGTTGCAGTGTTTCCATACCCAGTAATATTGCGGAAGGCTATGGACGAAGTTCAGACCCAGAAATGCTTCGTTTTGAATATCGCAACCGGATCTTTATTCGAATTGCAAACACAGCTGGAAATAGCTTTTAATATAGAATATCTTGATAAAGAAACATTTGATGGGCTGTATGCAAATACGCGCGAGCTTGAAATTATGATGATTTCTTTTTCAAACAAAATAAAAGAAAGGCGCTGAGAATACGCTTAGTAACTAAGCTAAGAAACTCAGCACCTGAGAACCTAAGTACCTTTTTATAAAAAATGATCAACCTTTTTAATACGCAAATCGAAACCCTTTCGGTACACCGTGTAGGCAACAAGAGCCGAAGCGAAGCAATATTTTTATCTGAACAGCAGTATAAACCAAGCGACGAGATTATACCGTTGCTTAAAGAATACTTTTTTAAACCGTTTAGGGATAAGGAAGAAAATTATTTTCAGTTTGCGCACGATGTGCATTTAGACTACCATGACATGTACAACTTTGCTAACGAGGTTTTTACCGACCCAAGCAAGGCACACGAGGTATCTAAAAAAATAACCAAACACCTTTTTGAGCAGTCTAACCACCCGCATATTAAAAATGGCGAGGTATATGTTGCTTACCTTACTAATGTAAGTATTGATAACAACCCTGTAGATGCTATAGGTATTTTTAAAAGCGAGATTAAAACCGATTTCCTTCAGTTTGACGAGAACGGTGCTAATATCGAGATCATGCTTCAGCAGGGTATTAACCTTAATAAGCTCGATAAGGGCTGTATCATCTTCAATTATAAAAAAGAAGACGGTTACAAAATACTTACTATAGACCATAACCGTTATGATGCGCGTTACTGGTTGGAGCATTTTTTATCGGTAGATACGTTTCAGGATGAAAACTTTATTACTAAAAAGTACATGAAGTTTGTTCAGGATTTTGCTAAAGATGTAGTATTGCCCGCAGAAGATAAAAAAGAAGAGGTAATGTTCATGAACAGGTCTGTAAACTACTTTGCTAAAAACGACGAGTTTGAAGAAACTGCATTTTTAAATGAAGTTATAGATAACCCGGACCTGATACCTGAATTTAAAAATTACAAGGTAGAGAAAGCTCCTAAATACAGTATTGAAGATGTTACAAGCTTCCCTATTGCAAATGCTGCGGTGACCGATGCCCGTAAGAAAATTAAAAACGTGATTAACCTAGATACTAACATACAAATTAAGCTGGACTTTATTAATGCAGAAAGCGCCGAAAAATTTGTAGAAAAGGGTTGGGACGAAGAAAAACAAATGTACTATTACCTTGTTTATTTTAACAAAGAACAGAAGAGTTAATACCATTATTGCTTCTTTTTGAGAAGCATTTAATAACCAAATTTTAAAAGAGGCTTAATTGCCTCTTTTTTATTGTTAAAACTCTCGTAAATTATGCACCTTCAGGCAATTTTAAGTTTTTGTTAAACTTATATTACCTAATTTTCCACTCTAAAACTGGAGGGACTTACTAATGCCATTAAAAATAAAGCTGCTAATACTACTGGTGCTTTTCGCCGTTATGCCTGCTATGGCACAGGCTGTACATACACAAAACGATACCGTTAAAGAAAAGCGCGACCAGATGTATAAAAAACTGGAAGACTATTCTAAACGAAAAAAGTTTACCAAGTTTTTGCATAAACTAATTTTTAGGCCGGTACAGCCGCAGGTGTCATCTAAATCGAGGCAAAACATTAAAAATAAAACACCCGAACTTCAAAATACGTATGATGCGTATCAGGGTAAAATTGTGCGCCGTATAATTATAGAAACACTCGACCCCTTTGGATATTCAATATCAGATACTACCCGGAAGCCCAATAACTGGGCGCAAAACACGGGTAATAAGATACATTTAAAAACTAAAGAGGGTACCATACGCAACCTGCTGCTTTTTAAGCGAGACGAACCACTCGATTCGCTACTTATAAAAGACTCCGAACGTTTAATTAGGGCACAGCGCTATGTGCGTAGGGTTGCTATTACGCCATCGCCCCTTCTTAGTGGCAGTAAAGACTCTATAGATATTTACATAAGGGTAATGGACTCCTGGAGTTTAATACCCAACGGAACCGCATCCGGTTCTAAAACATCTTTCGACCTTGCCGAACGTAACTTTTTAGGGTTAGGCCACGAATTCAGGAACGATTTTTCGAGCCGTTTTAACACGGGTGAAACATCTAACCTAACGCAATACACGGTGCCCAACATTATGAATACCTATATAAAAGGCCAGGCAACGTACCAGATTTGGAAAAGTAAAAACTCGGTTAAAAGTATTGGTTTTCAACGTGACTTTTACTCTGCATATACAAAATGGGCCGGTGGTATTTATTTAGAATCACGTTTTCAGCGCGATACCCTGCCTAATAAATTGCAGGAATGGAATTACCAGAATTTTAAATCAGACGCGCAGGATTATTGGGCGGGTTATGCCTTTAAAATATACAAGGGCGAAACCGAAACTGCACGTACTACAAGGCTGGTTACTACAGGCCGCTATTTTATACGCAAATACAAAGAAACCCCAACGTTTGAGTATGACTCTATTGGTTTTTACAGTAGCGAAAAGTTGTATATGGCAAGTGTGGGTTTAACATCTCGTAAGTTCGTGCAGGATAAATTTTTATTCAACTATAACATTGTAGAGGATATCCCTATTGGTAAGGTATACTCGGCAACGTTTGGGGTTCAGGATAAAAATTTTGAACGGCGTTTGTACCTTGGCGGCCGCTACGCCTTTGGTAACTACTACAAGTGGGGTTATTTAAGTACCGATGTTCAGGTAGGATCTTATTTTTACGGCGATAAAAGTCAGCAAACTACATTGCGTATAGATGCTCTTTATTTTACCAATATACGCAACTGGGGCGCATGGCGTTTTAGGCATTTTATAAAACCCACCATTGTAATGGGCGACAACCGTATGCCTATTTATACAGATCAGCTTACTATAAACGATAATAATAACAGTGGTATTCCCGGTTTTAACAGCCGGCATTTAAAAGGAACAAAAAAAGCATTGCTTACATTACAAACCCAGTCGTATTCGCCGTGGAATATTAGTGGTTTTCGTTTAAACCCGTTTGCTAGTTTAACAATGGGAGTTATTGGCGACGAGCAAAACAAACTGTACAACAGCAAAGTATATTCTAAAATAGGGTTGGGAGTACTTATTTATAATGACTATCTTATTTTTAACAGCTTTCAATTATCTATAGCCTATTACCCAAGCATACCAGATAATGGCGACAATATATTTAAAATGAACTCTATACAAAATACAGATATTGTTTTACCTGATTTCCAGGTAGGCAAGCCAGATGTAGTTCCGTATAATTAATTTCTTGTGGATTTGATAATTTGTGGATTTAGCTATTTGATAGCTGTATTGTCTATTATCTTATTTTTCATATCAAATTACCAAATCATCAAATTAACAAATTATCAACAATATTGGTAACAAATTAAAAGGTTTGTCGTCTAATGATTACAACCAATAAATCTTTTATTTTGGAAACCATCCTCTCCATTACAAACCTTCACAAGCATTATGGTAAAATACATGCCGTAAATAATGTTTCGTTCGATATTCAAAAAGGCAATGTATACGGTATATTAGGCCCTAACGGTAGTGGTAAATCTACCACGCTGGGCATAATACTAAACGTAGTAAATAAAACATCTGGATCCTACAGTTGGTTTGGCGGTACTTTGCAAACACACGACGCTCTTAAAAAAGTAGGCGCAATTATAGAGCGCCCAAACTTTTACCCTTACATGACCGCGTATGACAACCTAAAACTGGTATGTGAAATTAAAGGCGCACCACTACAAAAAATTGAAGAAAAACTACAACTGGTAGGCCTATGGGACCGTAAGGATAGTAAATTTCGTACGTTTTCGTTAGGAATGAAACAGCGTTTGGCTATAGCATCTGCCCTATTAAACGACCCTGAAATTTTAATTTTAGACGAACCTACTAATGGTTTAGATCCGCAGGGTATTCACCAGATTAGAGATATTATAAGGCTTATAGCATCTACAGGTACTACCATACTTTTAGCTTCGCATTTATTAGATGAAGTAGAAAAAGTATGTACCCATGCCTTGGTACTGCAAAAAGGCAAGATATTATATACCGGCACTGTAAGCGGTATGATTAGTAATGAAGGATTTTTTGAGCTTCAGGCCGATGATCAAAATCAGTTAAAAACTTTTTTAAGCGAACATTCATCTATAGATAAAATAGAAGAAAACGAAGGCAGGTTAACTGTTTACTTAAAAGGCCCGCTTGAAGCTGGCGAACTTAACCGTTACCTTTTTAATAAAGGTATATGTTTAAACTATTTGGTTAAACGTAAAAACAGCCTCGAAGAGCAGTTCCTTAAATTAACATCTAACCAACCCGAAAACTAAGCAGCGCCATGAACAGACTAATAAGCATCGAATTTCAAAAACTATGGAGCAACAGGGCAAGCAGAATTTTAATAATTGCCTATTTTGTTATACTATCATCCTTAGCATTTGTTTCTTCTATTGAAGTAAATATTTTAGGTATGCATTTTAATATTGCCGAGCAGGGAATTTTCAATTTTCCTTATATCTGGCAATTTAATACATACATAGCAATTTTTCTAAAAGCATTTTTAGCTATCATAATAGTATCTATGATGGCAAATGAATATACGTATGGTACACTAAAACAAAACTTAATAGATGGGCTTAGTAAGCAAGAATTTATACAATCTAAGTTTCTTACGGTATTTTTATTTGCGTTAGGGTCTACCGTATTTATTTTCATCATGTCTCTCATACTTGGTTATTCATTTTCAGCATTTACAGAACCGTCTATAGTGTTTTCTAATATGCAATATTTAGGAGCGTATTTTCTTGACTTAATTGCTTTCTTTTCGTTCTGTATATTTATTGGTATCTTAATTAAACGTTCGGCATTCGCTCTCGGTTTTGTAATATTGTGGTATATAGTTGAATGGATAACATTCATGATTTCAAAAGCATATATAGGTAAAGAAATGGCTTTTAAAATTGTTTCTTACATGCCTTTAATATCAATAAGTAATTTACTGGAAGAGCCCTTTACCCGCTTTAAAGCGTACCGCACTATAGAAAATCAAATGAATAGTACTGCACTTGTTAAAGATTATGATGTACACTGGCAAACTGTTGTAATTGTATTGGTATGGACCGCCATTTTTATGTTTTTATCGTATCGAATATTAAAAAAGCGAGATTTATAAATTTTAATTTTAAGAGCCTTTTAAGGCTCTTTTTTTATTGCAAAAATTTAGACATTTAAATTAAGTAACAATGTGTTATAAAAAAGTTAAATATATTTATCTTAGCCGCCATTATGAATATACGATTAACATACACCCTGATATTATTAATTTCGCTTGTAACAGTTACCGCTTCGGCACAATACATACAGGTAGATAATACCTATACTGCTCAAAAGTTGGTCGAGGCATTAGTATCAAACAGTTGTTCGCAGTTTAGTAATGCAACTATAAGTGGTGCCACAGGTTTTGACAGCAGCCCAAGTTATGGCTACTTTACAGCGGGAGCATCAAATTTTCCTTTTAAAAATGGTATAATATTAAGCACAGGGTTTGCTACTTCGGCAAAAGGGCCAAATCTTGATGTTTTAAGTGAGGGAGATGAAGGCTGGCCAGGCGACAACGACCTTGAAAGAGCCTTAAATGAACGCGACACCTATAATGCAACCATATTAGAGTTTGATTTTATACCCATTAGTGATAATATTAGCTTTGATTATATTTTAGCATCTGAAGAATACCTGGAATTTGTAGATCCGGAGGATTTTGATTTTTGTAGCTATTCTGACGGATTTGCATTTTTATTAAAACCGGAAGGCAGTACACAACCCTACCAAAACCTGGCTGTTATACCTAACACAGCCACACCTGTTAAAGTAACCACAGTGCGTGGCCCCGGGTCATGCCCGGAAGCTAATGTAGAATATTTTGCCGGTTATAACCCGGAAGAAAACAACACCGATTTTAATGGGCAAACAATTATATTAACGGCAAAATCTGCTGTAGTACCCAATACAAAATACCATATAAAACTTGTAATTGCAGATAAAGGCGACACCCTATATGATTCGGCTATATTTTTAGGTGGTGGAAGTTTTAATTTTTCTGCAGATTTTGGTCCGGACAGGTTAATTACAACAAATAATCCTGTTTGCGCAGGTGAAGATGTTACGTTAAATAATACAGCTGGCGCAAAAAGTTATAAATGGTTTAAAAATGACGTTGAGATAATAGGAGCAATTAATGCTACCTATAAACCCACCACTCCAGGAATTTATAGAGCCGAAGCAGTATTTGTAGGGAATTGCGCCTATACATCTACCATAAAATTAGAGTATGCCCCAGCAATACCTGCCGCAATGCTTACCTATTTACAGTGCGATGATGATAATGATGGCCTTACCGCTTACTATTTAGAGCAGGTACGGGATAAACTTATTACAAGCCCTGATTTAACAGCGCTAAATTATTATATATCTTTGCCAGATGCTACTGCAAATACAAACGGTATAAGCATTGCAAATAATGGCAAACCTTTTTATAATACAAGCCGCGACCAGATTATTTATTTTAAGGTACAAAATCAATATGGTTGCCAGGCAATTATACCCATACAATTATCTGTTTCGGCAATAAATACTATTGCATTAGCACCTTTGCAAGAATGCCAAAATGATAGTGCTAACCAGGGATTTGCCAGTTTCGATCTCTCCGCTGCAACAGCTGCAATAGCGCAAAAATTTCCTCAGGGTACTATCATTAATTATTATGAAAATTATAATGATGCCCTGGCAAACCAAGCCAGTTTACCAAATAATTATACTAACACAACTGCCGGAACATCTACAATTTATGTACGGGCCAATAGTTTAACGGATTGTTTTAGCATAGTACCACTACAACTTATTGTAAGCTATATAGATAGTAGCGATGCAAATCAAAATGTAATAATTTGCGAAAACAGTACACAAACACTTAACGCCGGTACAGGTTTTACTACCTATACCTGGAATACGGTACCGGTACAAAGCACACAACAAATAATAATAGAGCAGCCCGGCACATATAGTGTAACGGTTACAAATCAATTAGGCTGCCAGTACACTAAAACATTTACCGTTACAACATCGGGGTCGGCAAAAAATGTCAATTTTGAAATTAAAGATTTCTCTAAAAATAAAAACAGTGTTATTATAACCGTATTAGACGGATTGGGTAGTTATGAATATTCTATAGATGGAATTAATTATCAGCAAAGCAACCTTTTCGAAAACTTAACCCCAGGCAAGCACCTATTTTTTGTAAGGGATATAAATGGTTGTAACCCGGTTTACAAAAAAACCATATATATATTAGATTACCCGTTAGCATTTACACCTAATAATGATGGCAATAATGATATTTGGAAAATACCTTATTTAAATACACGCCCTAAAGCTTATGTAAACGTTTTTGACCGCTATGGTATGCTTGTTTCGCAATTTAGCGGCTCATCCGGATGGGACGGAAATTTTAACGGCAGGCCACTACCATCTACAGATTATTGGTTTGTAATACAATTAGAAGATGCTACTGTAAAAGGCCATTTCTCTTTAATAAGGTAATATGGTGCATTTAAAATAATTTTAAACTAGGTCAGTATACAAAAAGTTAACTTTTAAATATTCACAAAAATCAGTTAATGTAGTATCTTTGGCGCCGCTATGAATATACGATTTGCATACCTCCTTCTATTTTTAACTACTCTTGTAACTACAAATGTTACAGCACAGTATATAAAAGTTGACGATACATATACAGCCCAAAAACTTGTAGAAGATGTGCTTATAAATAACGATTGTGCATCGGTTTCAAACGTATCTGTATCTGGCGGGGCCTTTGCTAACAGCAACCAAAGTTATGGTTACTTTAATGGCAATGGCAGTATTTTTCCTTTTAAAGATGGTATTGTACTTAGCACCGGCCGGGCGTTGGGTGCCATGGGCCCTAACGATTCGCTACTTGATGATGGCGCCGGCATGGACTGGCCCGGCGATCAGGATCTGGAAGCTGCCCTTAATATTAGCAACTCAATAAATTCAACAGTATTAGAGTTCGACTTTATTCCGCTGGCCAATAAAATTAGTTTTGATTATATGCTGGCATCTGAAGAATATCATGATGATGCGCCTTGTAAATATTCTGATGGTTTTGCTTTTTTACTTAGAGAAACCAGCAGTACCGGAGCTTTTCAAAACCTTGCTATTGTTCCTTATACAAATATTCCGGTAAAAGTAACATCGGTTCACCCCGAAATTAAAGGAAGTTGCCCTGCACAGAACGAACAATATTTTGGTGCTTTTAACGATAGGGAATATCCAACAAATTTTAACGGGCAAACCGCGGTAATGACGGCCACTGCCGATGTTGTTCCCGGTACTCAATACCACATAAAACTTGTTATTGCAGACGAAGGAAATTACAGATACGATTCGGCAATATTTTTAGGGGGTGGCAGCTTTAATGCCACTACTTTTTTAGGTCCCGACAGGCTTTTTGCTACCCATAACCCATTGTGCGATAGTGAGCAATTTACAATGGATGCTACTACCCCAAACGCGCAAAGCTATAAGTGGTTTAAAAATGGTACTGATACAGGCGAGCGTAATGCTACTTATATGGTGGATAAACCCGGAGATTATACTGTGCAAATTGGTTTTGGCCTGTCGACAAACTGTTTTGCAACGGGTAAAATTACGTTAGAATATGCCGCACCATTAACCTTTGGTACTTATACATCATTACAATGCGATGATAATAACGATGGTTTTACAACTTATAATCTCGACCTTGCCTCTCAGGCTGCAACAAATAACGACCCTGATTTAAGGGTTGCTGCTTATTTTAAATCACAGGCAGATGCTGTTGCAAACACCAATGCTATTACAAATCCGGAAGCCTTTACAAATACAACAATAAACCAGCCTGTATATGTTCGTATAGAAAACCAGTATGGCTGCCAGGGTATTGCCACGGTTTTACTTTCAACATCGGCTAATACAGTAAATAATAGCGCGCTGGCGCAGTGCGACGAAGATGGTACCGATGATGGCTTTACTACTTTCGATCTTACCCAAGCTGAAACCGAAATACTAACAGGCCTGCCATTGGGCGTAAGCCTTATGTATTTTACTACGTATAATGATGCTCTTTTGTATGTTAATAATATTCTCGATCCTACAAACTACACTAATACAATCGCCGGGGGCGAAATTATATACGCCCGTATAAACAGCGGTAGCGATTGTTATGGCATTGCCCAGATACAACTATCTGTTTATTATTTTGGCGATGCATTAGCCAATACTAATGCCATATTGTGCGACAATAGTATTGTGGTGCTTAACGCTGCCAGTGGGTTTACAACCTACAGTTGGGATACTACTCCTGTACAAACCACACAATCTATAGTTGCTAGCGCTATAGGCACGTACACGGTAACTGTAACTTCAGATCATGGAAATGGTATAGTTTGCACTGGTACACAAACGTTTACTGTATCACCATCTGGCCCGGCCACAAATGCTAACATTAATATTGCAGATTTTAATAGAGATAATAACACGGTAACTATAACCGCAGAGGGTAACGGTGTTTACGAATATTCTATAGATGGTTTAAACTATCAGGAAAGCCCTGTATTTACTAATTTAGAAGTTGGCGAGTATACAGTTTATATTAGGGATACAAACGGATGCAGCCCCGTTTATAAGCGAAAAATTGTGGTGCTTGATTACCCTAAATTTTTTACCCCTAATGGCGATAATAGCCATGATGTTTGGAGGATACCTTACATGAACCAGCGCCCGGGATTATCGGTTATAATTTACGACCGCTACGGTAAAGTAATAACTGGCTTTACAGGCAACTCTGCCGGATGGGATGGAACTTTAAATGGCCGCAGGCTACCCGCAACCGATTATTGGTTTGTTATTAACCTCGAAAATAACCGCACGGTTAAGGGGCATTTTTCGTTGGTTAGATAGGTTTAAAATAATATTGATTTGACACTTTATAATTATAAGTAGCATTCTTAAATACTTATATTTACAGCAAACAATCAATATAACCAATGAAAAAACTACTATGCACGGGCTTAGCCCTTTTTTTACTTGTATCATGTCAGGATGATGACAGCACCACCAATCCTACAACCACAAAAGGTGCCAACTACACTACCACAGAAACTGCGTATAATAAAGGTGAGGTTGTAAGTATTAATGAGTATACATTTAAAGGCGGGCGGCCTGATGGCACAAAGAGTTACTCCCCTACTAATAATGTGCTTTATTCTTATAGCAAATACAGTTATGATAATGATAATAAATTAACCGGGCTTAAAAGCTACAATGCTGAAAACGTAGTGCAAGCTGATGTTAAATATTTTTATGATAATCAGGATAGGCTTGTTAAAATGATAATTAAATATTTAACCTATACATCACAATATACATTTAAATACAACAGCGATAATACAATTACAGGTGAACAGACTTCTTCTGATGGATATGGATTCAAGAAAACATGGTATATAAATAACGAAGGTTTAATTTATAAAGAAGTTGATATATCAGGACCAGGATACAGTTACGAAATTACTTTTGATGGGCGCAATGCAATAAGCGGAAAATCTGATACAGGTGCTATAAATACTTTTGAGTACGATAATGAACACGACCTTTCCTTAATAGGAAATGCACCTGAATTTGGAGATTACCTTCCTAACCAGGTGTTACAAAAATATTATCTTGATACTGCCGAAACTAATGTTGCAACCAAGTACCTTACCAGGAAATTATTTAATGGTAAAGTTAGGGAGCAACATAATTGGGAATTTGACTCATATGGAAGGCCTACAAAACATGCATTTATTTACGAGGGTGAAACATTAAGTATTACTACATATAAGTTTGACTAAAACCAAACTACATAAACAAAAAAAGTCCCGCAATTGCGGGACTTTTTAGTATATAATATAATCTTAATAGATTATTAGAATTTGAAACGTTTCCTGTCAGTTTCAGTAAGGTATATTTTACGTACACGTAAGCTTTTTGGCGTTACCTCTACGTACTCATCTTTCTGAATGTACTCTAACGCTTCCTCTAAAGAGAAGATGATTGGAGGAATAATCCTTGCCTTTTCATCATTTCCTGAAGAACGTACGTTAGATTGTTTTTTCATTTTAGTTACGTTTACAGTCATATCATCGCTACGGCTGTTTTCACCAATTACCTGACCTTCGTAAATTTCGTCGTTAGCATTAACGAAGAATTTACCACGATCTTGTAATTTATCGATAGAGTAAGGAATTGCTTTTCCATTTTCCATAGATATTAATGAACCATTGTTACGGCCTGGAATTTCACCTTTGTAAGGCTCATAACCAATATAACGGTGCGACATAATTGCCTCACCCGCTGTAGCTGTAAGTAACTGGTTTCTTAAACCGATGATACCACGTGAAGGAATGTTAAACTTAACAATCATACGCTCACCTTTAGCTTCCATAGAAAGCATCTCACCTTTACGGATAGATACAAATTCTACAGCACGGCCCGAAAGGTTTTCCGGTAAATCGATAGTTAACTCTTCAATCGGCTCCGATTTTTTACCATCAATTTCTTTGATGATAACCTGTGGCTGACCAATTTGTAGTTCGTAACCTTCTCTTCTCATTGTTTCGATAAGAACAGATAAGTGAAGTACACCACGGCCAAATACCATAAATTTATCTGCAGAGTCAGTTTCACCAAGCTTCATCGCTAAGTTTTTCTCTAACTCTTTAGTTAAACGGTCTCTAATGTGGCGTGATGTTACAAATTTACCTTCTTTACCAAAGAAAGGCGAATCGTTAATGGTGAACAACATACTCATTGTAGGCTCATCAATAGCAATTGTTTGTAATGCTTCAGGATTTTCAAAGTCGGCAATAGTATCACCAATTTCAAAACCTTCAACACCAATAATCGCACAGATATCACCTGCTATAACCTCAGCAACTTTTTTACGGCCTAAACCTTCAAAAGTGTGTAGTTCTTTAATTCTTGATTTAAATATAGTACCGTCTCTTTTTACAAGAGATATAGGCATACCTTCTTTTAAAACACCTCTTTCTAAACGACCAATCGCGATACGGCCTGTAAACGCAGAAAAGTCTAGAGAAGTAATAAGCATTTGAGGAGTACCTTCAGATACTTTAGGAGCTGGTACGTTATTGATAACCATATCTAATAATGGCTCAATATTGTCAGTCTGGTTTCTGAAATCATCAGACATCCAGTTATTTTTAGCAGAACCGTAAACAGTTGGGAAATCCAATTGCTCTTCAGTAGCACCTAGTTCAAACATTAAGTCGAAAACTTTTTCATGCACTTCTTCCGGAGTACAGTTTTCTTTATCCACTTTATTAATAACCACGCAAGGCTTAAGGCCAAGGTCTAACGCTTTTTGAAGTACAAAACGCGTTTGTGGCATTGGGCCTTCAAAAGCATCCACCAAAAGGCAAACACCATCGGCCATGTTAAGTACACGTTCTACCTCACCACCAAAATCCGCGTGACCCGGGGTATCGATAATGTTGATTTTTGTACCTTTATATACAACCGAAACGTTTTTAGAGGTAATTGTAATACCACGCTCACGCTCAAGGTCATTATTATCTAATATAAGGTCGCCTGTGTTCTCGTTGTCACGGAACAATTGGCAATGGTACATAATTTTGTCAACCAGTGTAGTTTTACCGTGGTCAACGTGGGCAATAATTGCAATGTTTCTAATATCAGCCATCAGTCTTTTTTTGAAGCTGCAAAGGTATACAATTTTTCGATAAAAAAAACTTTAATTGCAAGAGGATTAGCCTATTTACTTAAACAGGCACATAAATGTAACCCCTTGTAAATGATTTGGTAATATTACAATGCCAAAATACCCTGTTTTCAGTTTCAGAATATTATTTAGCAGATACAATTAGTCCCGTTTTATAGTTGTTAGTTACAACCACAAAACGGGACTAATTTAATTTTGAAAATGACTTACTGATTTAATATTTAAGCCACTTAAATATCTCTTTGTATGTAGGTTTTTTGCCATACATTAATATACCAATACGGTAAATTTTTGAGGCGAACCAAACCACACCAAAAAACGTGGCAAACAATAGCCCCATCGAAAGCGCTATTTGCCAAAGCGGCACTCCAAACGGAAGGCGCATCATCATTACAATGGGCGATGTTAGCGGTATCATACTAAATACCGTTGCCACCGTACCGTGCGGGTCGTTTATCACAGTAAAGAAACCTACATATACACCCAACATTAAAGGCAGGATTATAGGCAATAAAAATTGTTGCGAATCAGTTTCGCTATCTACCGCTGCACCAATAGATGCGTAAATAGAGCTGTACAAAAAGAAACCCCCAATAAAAAATAACAGGAATGATATTAGCATGGTTGCCCAGGGCAATGTCCATAATTCGGTTAAATAAGCCTGCATTTCTCCTACCGAGTTTTTACCGGCTTCGATCATTTCAGGCGATACTTTAGAGCTTGCTCCTACCTGTAAATCAAACACGCTTACAGCAACAGTTAGCATTATACCTCCTAACACAGCCCATATTAAAAATTGTAAAATACCGGCCATTGATGTACCTATAATTTTACCCATCATTAACTGGAACGGTTTAACCGATGATATTATGATCTCGATAATACGGTTAGTTTTCTCTTCAATAACACTGCGCATTACCATGTTACCGTATATAATAATGAACATCATAATAAGGTAACCAAAGCCAAAACCTATACCTATTTTAATATAGTTGAACCATTTAAGGCTGGTTTCTCCTGAAAATTTACTCAGCTTAATTTCCGACTTCGTTTTTGCGGAATCAATTTTTTTATAGTCAATGTTTGCCTGCTCCAGGTTGTATTTGGTAAGCTTATCATTAACCACATCTTCAATAGCACCAACCAATTCCGTCGATGGGCTATCGTTAGAGATATACTCTACTTTATTCAGCAACTCTTTCGGGTCGGCAACTTTAGGCACGTAAATTAAACCTTCGTAAACATCGGCGGCTTTTTCGCGCGCAACATCAAGCGGCAATGCCGAAAGGTCAGTATAATGTATTTTTTTATCATTTTTAAAATCGCTTGTAAACATACCCGATGCATCGTGAACGGCTATTTTTTTTGCTTCATCTCCGCTTACATTAGCAAGGTAACCTACCAGCAACGCCATAGCCACAAACAGCATAGGGCTTAAAAACGTCATTACTATAAACGACTTGTTGCGCACCTTGGCGTTAAATTCTCTTTTTATAATTAATGGCAGGCTCATGTTATTTTTTTTGACTTACGGTTTCTATAAATATATCATTTACGCTAGGTATCTTCTCCATAAAATACGTAACATCACCTTTGTTAACCAGATAACTTAGCAGTTCGCGCGATGGCGTGCCCTGATCTAAACTAACCAATAGTTTCAACTCATTATCAAGCGATTTAAAGTGTGCCGGCTGCGTTTTGTATTTACCCGAAATTTCCTGTAGCAATTGCTCCTGACTATCTGTCGCAATGCCAATCTCGAAAGTATTGGTACGGTATTTACGTTTCACATCCTGCAATTCGCCCTCTATAAGTTTATTAGATTGATGGATGAGCGCAATATGGTCGCACATATCCTCAACGCTTTCCATACGGTGAGTCGAAAAAATAACGGTAGTGCCTTTATCGCGCAGCTCCATTATTTCATCCTTGATAAGGTTAGCGTTTACAGGGTCGAATCCGCTAAAAGGTTCATCGAGTATAAGCAGTTTAGGGCGGTGTAAAACCGTTACCACAAACTGAATTTTTTGTGCCATCCCTTTAGATAGTTCCTGTATTTTTTTATTCCACCAGCCTTGTATTTCCAGTTTTTCGAACCAGTATTCCAGTTGCTCTTTAGCTTCTTTTTTAGTAAGGCCTTTAAGTTGGGCAAGGTATAATGCCTGCTCGCCAACTTTCATACTTTTGTACAAGCCCCTTTCCTCCGGCATATAGCCAATGTGCGATACATGACTTGGGTTTAACTTTTCGCCATCAAGCAATATCTCGCCACTATCGGGCATTGTTATTTGGTTAATAATGCGTATAAGCGATGTTTTACCGGCGCCGTTAGGGCCAAGCAGCCCATAGATACTGCCGTGGGGCACCGTGAGCGAAACGTTGTTTAGCGCAGTGTAATCACCATATTGCTTAACAACATTTTTTACTTCTAATATTGGTTTCATTAAATGCTAATTGTGGGTGTAAAAATACAGATTATATGACGCACATTTTTTATTATTGTTACATATAATTTAGGCGAACAAAATGCCTAAAATAAAAAACCCATCCTTATTTGCATAAGGATGGGAAAAATTGCTATGAAAAAGAAAAATTCACTAGCGAACTAGTGAATTTCAAATATATAAAATTTTCTTAAATTATGAGAACATATCCTTAACTTTTTCGAAAAAAGATTTGTCTGTTTTTTCCGGGTGCGGAATGAAGTTATCATCTGTAAGTGATTTCTCAAAAAACTGACGTTGTTCTTTAGATAAAGTTTTTGGCGTCCAAACGTTTACGTGTACCAAAAGGTCGCCGCTACCGTAGCTGTTAAGGCTTGGTATACCCTTGCCTTTAAGCCTTAATATTTTGCCCGACTGGATACCCTCTTCAAGCTTGATTCTTACTTTACCGGTTACAGTTTCAATATCTCTTGATGTACCTAATGCAGCCTCAGCCACACTAATATACAGGTCTAAATGCAGGTTTTCGCCTTCACGTTTAAGCGACTCATGCTCAACCTCTTCAATAGCTACAATAAGATCTCCGGCAACGCTATTGTTACCCGGCGCATCGTTACCCTTGCCACTTACTTTAAGCTGCATACCATCGGCAACACCGGCAGGTATTTTTATAGATACCGTTTCATCTTCCATTACCATACCCTGCGCATCGGCGTGGTTAGGTTTAGAGTCAATAATCTGGCCTGTACCACCACAGGTATGGCAGGTAGATGCGGTTTGCATCCTGCCTAAAATGGTATTTGTAATTTTCATTACCTGGCCCGCACCATTACAGGTAGGGCAGGTTTTAAAGCTAACACCGCTAGCCTGAATTTTACGTTTTACTTTTACCTTTTTCTCTACACCATTAGCAACCTCTTCAAGCGTAAGCTTTACTTTAATACGCAGGTTGCTTCCTTTCATTCTGCGCTGGCCACCGCCAAAACCACCAAAGCCGCCAAAACCACCGCCGCCGCCGCCAAAGATGTCGCCAAACTGGCTAAAAATATCATCCATGTTCATGCCGCCGCCGTTAAAGCCGCCTCCGCCACCACCGCCGTTAAAGGCTGCATGGCCGTACTGGTCGTACTGTGCTTTTTTATTAGCATCGCTTAGCACTTCATATGCTTCGGCTGCTGTTTTAAAGCTTTCTTCGGCTTCTTTATTGCCCGGGTTTTTATCTGGGTGGAACTCAATAGCTTTTTTACGGTAGGCCTTTTTAATTTGCTCTGCCGTAGCGTTTCTATCAATTCCTAAAATTTCATAAAAATCTTTCTTCATCTCACCATTCGTTTTTAAACAAAGCTTGTGCTAAATTAATTTCCTAAAACTACTTTAGGGAAACGTATAATTTTATCGCCCAGTTTGTAACCTTTCTCTACCACATCTACAATTTTACCTTTAAGGGCTGGTGTAGGTGCCGGTATTTGTGTAATAGCCTCGGCAAAGTCAGCATCAAATGCGTCGCCTGCCTTAATATCTACCTGCTCTAAACCTTTAGACACTAATGTATCTTTAAGTTTATTGTGTATAAGCTCCACACCTTTTAAAAGTACATCGTCTTCGCTTTTTGAGATCTGAACCAAAGCCCTGTCAAAATCATCAAGCACAGGTAGTAATGCCTGCAGCACTTCCTGGTTAGCGGTTTTAAACAAATCAAGCCTTTCTTTAGAAGTTCTTTTTTTGTAGTTTTCGAATTCAGCAAAAAGGCGAAGAAATTTATCTTTCTCTTTTGCAAGGTCTTCACTTAATTGTTCTTCTACTGTAAGCTCCTCTGCCGAAGGTATCCCTTCGTGTGCTGCTTCGGTTGCTGTAGTATCAGTATCATTAATTAATTCTTCTTGTGTTACTTCTTTTTCCACATTTTCAGAATTTTCCTGGCTCATATTTTTAAATATTTTCTTAAACATTCACTTGTTATCTAATAGTCGCTAAAGCGAAGAGCAAAAGTGTTGCCAAAACTTATATAATGCCAAATTGTCACAAAGCAGACAGAGAGATATTAGATGATAGATCTTAGAATTGAGATTTTTGATAAGAAATAAAAGACAGGGAACGTTAGACAATTACTCAATAAATAAAATATAAAAAAACCGCCATTGAGGCGGTTACGATTGTAAGGCATCTTTAATAGCCTTTTCGAGCGAGAGGTATTTAAACTGGTAGCCCTCGCCTATTATTTTTTTAGCGCTTACATTCTGGCTGGTAAACAGCAATATGTGCATTTCGCCCAACGCTACTTCCATAGCAAACTTGGGTATGTTAGGCATAAAGTATACTTTGTCGAGTACATTAGCAATGGTTTTAACCAAGACATTTTGGCTTACAGGATATGGCGCTACGGCGTTGTAAACCCCTTCGAGTTCTTTTTTAAGGATATAAAAATATATTCCCGCCATATCTGACAGGTGAATCCATGATTGTATTTGTTCGCCACTGCCAAAAGCGGTACCCAGGCCAAATTTTACCGGCGCGGCCATTTCTTTCAGTACGCCACCTTTGCCCGACAGTACCAAACCGGTGCGCACTTTTGCGACTTTAATATCAAGTCGCGCTATCTGATCGGCCGCGGCTTCCCATTTTTGCACAACGGTACCAAGAAAAGAATGATCTGTCTCTGTACTATCTTCAGAATATACTTTATCTAAACTATCAGGGTAAATACCGGTAGCCGATGCGCATATAAACTGTTTCACTTTATTGGGTTTATTTTTTAAAAGGCTGTATAATAAGTTAGTACTTAATAAACGGCTTTCTATAATTTCTTCTTTGTAAGCGGGTGTCCATCGTTTAGATATTGTAGCCCCGGCAAGATGTATAATCGCATCGATATCACTAATACACGCTTCATCTATTTCCCCCCTTTTAGGATTCCATAAAAAGCCTTTGTATTTATCCTCGTCCTGTATTTTATCTTCAGATGTAGTTAGGTAATTAATATGAATTCCGTTTTTTAGCAGTAGCGAAACCAGTTCAGTTCCTACAAGCCCTGTGGCTCCGGTTATTAAAACTTTCATATTTGTATAATTTGGGTTACTACAAAGGTACCGCTACTACTGCAACAGTTTGTAAAACCTAAAGTGTTTAACTAATGTTTGTGATTAAGCAGTTATGTATTACTTACAAATATTATTTTGCCTTTACACTCCACTCAAACTCCATGTGCGACACCTGGTCGCCTTTTTCATCTACACCAATTGATGTCATCCAGAACGTTTGCCCCTCGCCTGTTGCTACAGCCTTTTCTATCGCATCTTTAACCAAATACCCCTGGTTACAGGTAAACGTAATTCTGCCCTTTGCCTTTTTACTAAAGTTACTTTTATTATTAGCAACCAGCATTGATATTTTTTTACCGCTGTTTCGTATATAAAACATGACCAATGCGCCTGTACTAAGCTCTGCCGCCATAGCCTGCGTAGCAAAATACATAGACCCAAAAGGGTTTTGGTTTATCCAGCGGTGTTTAACACTTACAGTACATTGTTCTGTAGATATTTGTTTTACTCTTACTCCGCTAAAGTAGGCCGATGGTAGCTTTACCAGCAGGAAAGTATTAAGTTTTGAGGGTGTAAATTCCATTATTAATTTGATTTTCAGGCTAAGTTAGCATTATTTGAAACCATTTCAAAATGTTAATATTTTGTTAAATATTAGTACTATGTGTTGCACAGTACTGTTCTAAAGATATATATTTGCATAGAATATTAATAGACATACCCCTCTACTATGGAAACTACAGGAAGCAAGACAACCGCAACACTATTACAGCTAAGTGCTTACACACAGTATTTTTTTCCGTTAGGTAACTTTATTTTCCCGGTAATCATATGGAGCGCTAAAAAACAGGAGTCAGAATTTGTGAATTACAACGGCAAACAGGCCATCAACTTTCAGTTAAGCCTGCTTATGTACACCATACTATTAATAGTAATTGCAGTGCCAACATTTTTATATGCCTTTTTAAACGGATTGGATTTTACCCAAATGGGCACTTCGCACTGGGAAATTGAAAACTTCAATTTCGCAAGAGTTTCTACCCTTATGCTAATAGGTATTATTGCCCTCTTTATTTTAGCAGTTATGAAGGTTACAGAGTTTTTCCTGATACTTTATGCAGCAGTAAAAAACACCAACGGCGAAAACTTTAATTACCCACTAACCATAAAATTTATAAAATAAACCACTACCTATATTTATCCTGCTACCGGCGGCGGCCGAAATTCAATCATCAATCATTTAAATTAGATCTAGTCAATCATTTTAAACTGCTGTCGGAAAACAGGACAATCATCAAAAATCAATCATCAAAAAAATCATCATCAATCATCAATCAAAAAATCGAACAATTATGAAAAATTTATTTATCGCAGCAATCACAGGATTAATCACCCTAACTGCACAGGCACAAATTACCGAGGTAAGAAACGCTAAAACTGCAACAGCAATTGAGGTTAAAAATGGCATCGAGGTTGTATTTACACAAAGCAATACACCTTTACTTAAAGTAGAATCTGATAATGCAGATAATCTTGCCCGCATTGTTACAGAGTATAAAGGCAACACCCTAAAAGTATACATGAAAAATATTGAAAGTACCAATGTTACCCATGCCAGTGCTATAGTATATGTATCGCAGCAAAACATTACCAGCTTTAAAGCAACTACTGGCGCCCGAATTAAAACAGAAGGTGTAGTTGTACTGCCGCAGGCAAATTTCGACTTAACATCGGGGGCTACCTTTATTGGCACGGTAACCGTTACGGGTACTTGCAGCATTAAAGCTAAGGGCGGAGCCGGCTATAAAGGCAGGATTAATACTGATGTTTTTACGGCAGATGTTACCGGCGGAGCTTTTGTGAAAGTTATTGGATCGGCCAATAATGCTAATGTTTATTGCAGCAGCGCATCGTTCACAGCCGATAAATTTGAGTGTGAAAAAGCCACAGTTTGGGTAAAAAATGCGTCGTCGGCTTCTATATTTGTAAACGATTACATTAAGGCCGATACCGATACGTCATCGTCTATCACTTATTACGGCAACCCAACCGATACTAACCTGGGCACTAACGGTTATGCCGTTGCAAAAAATACAGGCAAAGTTGCCCTTAACTAAGTTACACACCCGCTTTAAAAACGGATTAGTAAATATAAAAACATGAAAACCTATGAATATTGAGAACACCAAAGCCCAGATGCGTAAGGGAGTTTTGGAATTCTGCATCCTTTCGGTTCTAAAAGCTAAGGACGCCTATACATCTGAAATATTAGATACTCTAAAAAACGCAAAGCTGCTTGTTGTAGAGGGCACAGTTTACCCACTACTCACAAGGCTTAAAAACGACGGACTTTTAAACTACCGTTGGGAAGAATCAACATCGGGGCCGCCACGTAAATATTACGGACTTACCGATTTAGGACACGAATTTTTAAAAGAACTTGATAGCACCTGGACAGAATTGTCTGACGCAGTAAACATAATAACCAGCCAAAAAGCATAGCCATGAACAAGACAGTAAGTATAAATTTAGGAGGTTTCTTTTTTCATATTGATGAAGACGCTTTCCAAAAGCTTAACCGCTATTTTGATGCCATTAAGCGTTCGCTTTCGCCCGATGGTAAAGATGAAATTATGGGCGATATAGAAAGCCGTATTGCGGAGTTGCTTAGCGAAAAGCTTAAAAACGACAAGCAGGTGGTTAGCATTCGTGAGGTAGACGAGGTTATTGCCGTTATGGGCCAGCCGGAAGATTACCGTATAGACGAAGATGATAAAGAACCCTTTGCAAAAGCTGGTGCTGATTACAACCACACTTATACAAAAAGCAAAAAGTTTTACCGAGATGAAGAAAATGGTAAAATAAGTGGTGTATCGGCAGGGCTTGGACACTATTTCAGGATCGACCCGTTATGGATACGTATCATTTTTATACTATCGCTTTTTGTATCGTTTGGTACCAGTATTTTTATCTACCTTTTATTATGGATATTAATACCTAAAGCCATTACCACTACAGAGAAGTTGGAAATGACAGGCGAACCTATCAATATTTCTAACATCGAAAAAAAGGTTAGGGAAGAAATTTACAACGTATCTGAACGATTCCAGAATGTAGATTACGATAAAATAGGCCAAAATGTAAAATCAGGTGCCGAGAAAATTGGTAACGGCGCAAGTACTGCGGTATTAGCCATACTAAAAGGGCTTGCTAAAGTTATTGGTGCGTTAATTACCGTATTTAGTGCACTTGCGCTTGGCGGTTTGGTAATTACACTTATTGCTGCTTTGTTCTCGTCTACTCTTGTTCATTCGCAATGGTATCCTACTTTTACCAGCATGAATTATACCGATGCTCCTATGTGGCTACTGGCCGTAATTGGCTTTTTTACCCTCGCAGTTCCATTCTTCGCTTTGTTCTTATTAGGCCTTAAAATATTGGTAGACAACCTTAGGCCAGTTGGGCAGTTAACCCGATATACGCTGTTAGCTATCTGGATCATATCTGTAAGTGCTGCTATCTATTTCGGCATGGTACAATCGGCAGAGTTTGGTAATGAGGGTAAAACAGTTTCAAAACAGGAAATAATCCTTCCCGATGGAGAAACACTGAATATAAAATTTAGGTACAATGAGTACTTTACTAAATCGCTAGATCATAATTACGACTTTAGCTTTAAGCAGGATTCTTTAGGTAACGAAGTAATTTACAGTAATGATGTGCGCTTTTATGTTTTAAAAACCGATGCGAGACGCCCTTACATACAAATAGAAAAAATTGCCGAGGGCGGTACTATGCAAAAGGCAAGAAAATCGGCAGAAAACATTAAATATAATTTTAAGATACAGGGAAATAACTTAATTTTAGACAATTATTTGCTTACCGGTACCGATGCTAAATTTCACAGACAAAGAGTAGAAATATTTTTATACCTGCCGGAGTTTACAACGTTTCAGCCTGACAAAAGCCTGCAATACTACGATGATACCGATAATGACTTTTTTGACCTTTGGTTTGATGGCGACGACTACATTTACCAAATGGACAAGAATAAAGTTAATTGCCTTAACTGTGTTGCCCATGAAAATGAAGGTGGTGATAATGGCGATGAAGTATCTGCAGACTATAGCGGCGTAGATACAGTACAAATAGCAGCAGATATACGCAGGAGCATGCAAGAGGCTAAAAAAGCTATTGAAGTAAGTAACAGAGAAGTTGAGCGCATGAACCGTGAACTGGAAGCTGATCAGCGTGCGCGTGACGAACAATTCAGAAAATTGCACAAACACAATTAACCAACTTAAAACAACATACCATGATTAAAGTTATTGTACATTTAGCAAGAGCCATTGTAACGGCCATTATAGCGTTGCTGTTTGCATCATGCGGTTTTGGTGGCAAACAGGTAGACGGCAGCGGTAATGTAACTACCCAAACCCGTAAAATTACAGGCGAATTTACTGCTATTGATGCCCAAAATAGTTTAGAGGTATATATTATACAAGGAACAAAAACCGAAGTAATTGTAGAAGCCGATGACAATTTACAACAGCATATTAAAACAGAGCTGCATGGCAATAAACTTGAAATATCATGCGATGTAAATTCATCTAACAGTACCCGAAAAGTTACGGTTACCTTACCGGTTGTTACAGATATTGAAGCCGCAGCAGGATCGTTAGTAAAAACTAAAACAGTTATTAAAAGCGATGATTTAGTACTTTCTGCCAGTAGCGGCGGTAACCTTGAGGCAGCGGTAGATGCTAAACGATTATCGTGCGATAGCAGCAGCGGCAGCCAGTTAAAAGTTTCGGGTAAAACCGAAACGTTAAAAACTGACAGTAGCAGTGGTAGTAGCCTTAACGCGGAAAGCCTTGTTGCTAAAACCGTAAAGGCAGATGCATCTAGCGGAGGCACAATAATAGTAAACCCTATAGATAACCTTAGCGCCAACGCATCGAGCGGAGGAAGCGTAAACTACGTTAAAACGCCAAACTCTATCGATAAAAAAACAGATTCCGGCGGTAGTGTAAGCCAAAATTAATAACAACAAACCCACCTTAACGGTGGGTTTGTTGTTTAATATAGTTTGTTGAACCATCTAGCAAGCACATTCTATTTTATGGCCACCAGTAGCAGCGTTGGTACCTTCGGTAGCATAACCGTCAAACTTCCACCATTCTATCCCACCTATTAATTCTTTTACCTTAAAGCCCAGCCTTGCCATATTTAGTGCTCCTTTGGTCGATGCATTACAGCCTATACCATCGCAATAAGTAACGTAAAGAACATCCTTATCTAAATGTTTGGTAGTTTCTTTATTTATTTCACGATGCGGAATGTTTATCGCACCGGGTATGTGCCCGGCTTCATAGCCAAAAACCTTGCGTGCATCAAGCGGTACAATTTTTTCGCCATTGTTTAACGCTTCAAACAAATCGGAGGCATCCATCTCGTAAGCCAGTTTGTTTTCGTAGTGTTTAATTTGTGCTTCATTCATTATAGTAAGTAGTTAGGTTATTACAAAGATAGTTCATTAAAATCCTGCTTTATTTTAGCGTTATCATTTTTATTGATGTAAGAAAACAACCTGCGCTACTTCACTTTTTTTATATATTTGCCGTACCAATAAATGCATCTCACAAATAATGAAAAAACTTAACTTAGTGCTACTGGCACTACTATTTACTACGGTTACATTTGCCCAAAAAAGAGAAAAAATAAAAGGATCGAAAGTAGTTACAACAGCCACCGTAGAAGTTGAACCTTTTGACATACTTGAGGTTGAAGACAATATTGAAATATACCTTGTAAAAGGTGACAAACAAAGCCTTGAAGTAGAAACGGATGATAACCTGCATGATGTTATTAAAGCCGATATTAGTGGCAGTACGTTACGCTTATATACCAGCAAACAAATTACGGGTGCCAAACAAATAATGGTGCGCCTTACTTATACTCCATCGCTTAAAGCTATTACTGCAAAACATGAGTCGGTTTTATATGCTATTAAAGATTTAGAGCTGGAAAACATCAATATTAAAAATCTTGACTATAGTAAATCAATGCTTAACGTAAAGTCGAAACGTTTTAGCCTTAGCATGAACGATAAAACTAAGGCGGAACTGAATGTAAAATCCGACAGTACTGCTATTGTATTAAGCAAAAATGCCGACTTAAAAGCCCTTATTGCCAGCCCTACGGTTAAGGTAGATATGTACCAAAAAACAACAGCTAACATTGAAGGTGATGCTTTAGTAGCTACTATAAGAGTTGACAACAATGCAGTATACAGTGGTAAAAAATTTACAGCCAAGGCTCTTGAATTTACCGCCGAAAGTTATACTAAAAGCATTATTATGGTGAGCCAAACATTAACCCTTAGCGCATCGGGCAAAGCTACTGTTGATGTTTATGGAAGCCCCACCACTATAACCATGAAAAAATTTACTGAAAGTGCTATAGTCTCGAAGAAAGAACTTTAGCAATAGCATTCAGTGTTTAGTGTTTAGTCCCAAAAAATACTGTTACAGTTTAAAATAAAAAAGGAAAGCAGTACTATTAAGCACTGCTTTCCTTTTTTATTTATAATAATCGTTAGGTTTCTAAACGTTCAACTTTATGACTTTAAAAACTTTCGACTAAAAGTTTATTCTAAAGTTGCAAGGTAACGTTCAGCATCCAGCGCTGCCATACAACCTGTACCTGCTGCTGTAATTGCTTGTCGGTAAATATTATCCTGTACATCACCTGCAGCAAACACGCCCGGCACGTTTGTTTTTGTAGATCCTGGTTCTGTAATAAGGTAACCGGTTTCATCCATTGTTAACTGGTTAGCAAAAATATCGGTGTTAGGTTTGTGCCCAATAGCCACAAACAAACCTGTAATTTCAATTTCTTTTTTCTCACCCGTTTCGTTGTTTACAACTCGTAAACCCTCCACAACCTGGTCGCCCAATACCTCATCAACTTCGGTATTATAAAGCACGGTTAAGTTTGGTGTATTTTGTACGCGGTGTTGCATTGCTTTACTGGCCTTCAGAGCATCTTTACGCACCAGCATGGTTACATTTTTACAAATGTTAGCTAGGTAGGTAGCTTCTTCGGCAGCCGTATCGCCGGCTCCTACAATAGCCACATCTTGTCCGCGATAAAAGAAACCGTCGCACACAGCACAAGCTGAAACACCACCCCCCCTTAAACGTTGCTCGCTTGGCAAGCCAAGATACTTAGCCGTAGCCCCGGTAGATATAATTATTGTATGAGCCAAAAGCTCCTTATTGCCATCTATAGTTACTTTGTGCCAGCCACCTTCTTCGGTACTAAAGGTTACAGCCGTAGCCATACCTATGCGCACCTGCGTGCCAAAGCGCTCTGCCTGTTGTTGCAGCTGCACCATCATGGTTGGGCCATCTATCCCTTCAGGATACCCCGGAAAGTTATCAACTTCTGTAGTGGTAGTAAGCTGGCCGCCCGGCTCCATACCTGTATATAATATAGGGTTCATATCTGCCCTTGCTGCATAAATTGCCGCGGTATAACCAGCCGGACCTGAACCAATGATTAAACATTTTATTTTTTCGATAGTATCTAACATAATATTAATGTTGGTAATTTGAAAATTAGTGATGCAAATGTAAGTTTTTAAACAGAAAATAACCAACGCTTAGCATCAGTTTTAGCTATCATTAAATAATTTTTAGTTATGTGCTTTGAGAATTAAAATATAGTACTATCTTTGCAGCCTCGAATAAGAGCAAACACCCGGGGTGTAGCGTAGCTCGGTTATCGCGCCTGGTTTGGGACCAGGAGGTCGCAGGTTCGAATCCTGCCACCCCGACAAAAAAGAGGTCAAAATGCCTCAAAACCCGTAAATTGTAAGAATTTATGGGTTTTTTTGTGCCTTTTTGTACCAAATTATCTAAAAAAAATCAAAGTTAATGTGAGCAATTCGGTGAGTAAAAATGGGTTTCCAAAAATTGCTCACAAAAAGCGTTTTAAGTAATTGTAAATTAGTCATTTACACTCGTTTCTTTAACACTTTTTTATTGCCAAATGCAGCCTTTAAATGCCACTTTTTAAAAGCAGTTTAATTGAATCGGTACTTAATGTTCAGTTTAACTTAAATGCATTTGGTATGAAAAACACAAACACCTTTGGAATCCAGTTTGTTATCAGGATTTTTAAGCAAGGCAAAAGCCAGCAGGCGACTGTTTACGCCCGTATTACTGTAAACGGCCGCAGGGCCGAAATTTCCTTGAAACAAAAAGTTGACCCGGATGCGTGGGATGAGGTTAAAGGCCGCGCGAAGGGGAAGAGTGAAGAAATTATAAAGCTCAACAACTATATAGAACGTATACGCACGCTCATTGCTGATGGTTACCATGATCTGGTGCAACAGCGTAAGCCCGTAACCGTCGATAGCGTTAAGTCCCTGTTCCTGGGCTGCGATGAGGAAATAATGACCTTGGTGAAACTCATGGAATACCACAGTGAGCATGCAGCACATAGGCTGGCTCCCGGCACTATGAAGAATTACAAGACCACACAGCGATACATTATTAAATTCATCCGACAGAAATACTACAGAAATGATATTGTCCTTTCTGAACTCAACTATAAGTTCTTAATGGATTTTGAGAGTTACCTCGTTAACCATACGCCTAAAGACCATCAAAAGCCTTTGAATAACAATGGTATCATGAAACATATCGAAAGGCTCCGTAAAATGATAAACCTCGCTGTCAAGCTCGATTGGCTTTCCAAAGACCCCTTTGCCAGCTTTAAAAAGCATTATGAAAAAGTAGAGAGGTATTGTTTAAATACTGCAGAACTCGACATATTGGCACAGAAAGAATTTAAGATTGACCGTCTTAAAAATGTCCGTGATATGTTCCTTTTTTGCTGCTATACAGGACTTGCTTATATTGACCTTGCAGAGTTGAAGCCTGAAAATATCGTAACGGGCGTTGACGGGGATCTTTGGATATATACAAACAGGGCAAAGACCGATACCAGTGTCCGTGTTCCTATCTTACCACAGGCAAGAGAGTTGATGGAAATGTATTTTGATGACCCAAGGGCGCAGAACAATGGTACTGTATTCCCGGTGATCTCCAACCAGCGCATGAATGGCTATCTGAAGGAGATTGCTGATCTTTGTGGCATAACAAAGATACTGACCTTCCACATTGCCAGACATACATTTGCTACAACGGTGACGCTTAGTAATGGTGTACCAATTGAAAGTGTTTCAAAAATGCTCGGGCATACCAGTATACGCACCACACAAATCTATGCTAAGGTCGTGGAGGCAAAACTAAGTGAGGATATGGGAAGGTTAAAAGATCGCTTGTCCCTGAACATGGCTACTAAATAATGTCTATTAACCCTGAGAATTTGTGAGGGAAGATAGTGTTACAAAGGATATCATGTTTACTCAATGATGCACAGTACAGAATTTGTCCGATCGGTGAATCAGACAATGTTACTTTCTTACTCAATTGCGCAGACACTTTCTGCGCAATTGGAACTTAGAACGAAAATTCCTATTGGGTTATAGTAGAATTGGTCAAACTACTTCAAAGTATTGCGTGTAAAGTATCGTGGAGAGCGGAGATTTTAGGAGATTGAGCAGGCAGTGTAAACTATCCTTTTTACCCGGCTTTCATCAAAAATTGACTGGTCGGAGGTTCTAGGGCTATCTAAAGGTTCAATCATTGGAAAAAAAAATGGAGAACTGACTACAAATAGTTACCATTACTCTAATAGCCGGTAAAGCAAAAAAATAACCTTCAGCTTTCACTGAAGGTTATTTTATGATATATAAAATTATTATTTTCCCGTTTTTGGTTTAGAAGGTTTTAAAGACGGTGTATTTCCTGGCGTTTCTTTATTATCATGCTGACGCCTGTCAGGCTTCCCTGTTGATTCTGCTATTCTTTTCGGTCCTGGTTTAAGTGCCATAGTTATTTGATTTAATTCGTTGCCTTTCAAATATATGAAAAAAAAACAAGGCTATGAAAATAATAATTAACAAATTCCTTCCCTTTTTTAAAGGTCGCTTTTCGGGAAGTGTCACAATAAATTCTGCACCGCTGCCTATGCTACCACCGGCTTCGATGCTCCCATTACCTCATCACAGTATTTATTCGAAAGACATTGCCCTGAGTTTATTTCTATACGCCTCCAATGCATCACCTTTAGCAATAAATCCATAATAATGACCATCCTTTAAAACGGGAAGGTACGCCTTTGCGCTTTTCTCAAACTTATACATCACTGTTTCCATGCTATCATATTGGTAAACAATTTCCGATGGCAGGCTCATCAGGCTTCCCACGTGGGAGTTGTGGTCACTAAAGATAAGTTCCCGCACGTCGTTAAAATAGATGGTACCCAAAAGTGTACCCTCCATGACTACAGGAAATATTACCTGATCCGAATACTTAATCAATTTACGCAGCTTCTCTATGCTATTGTCAGGTTGTAAGGTAGCGTAATCCGTGTGGATAATGTTGTCAATATTCAGGGTCCACAAAATATTGGTGTCCTTATTGCTTGTAAATACGTTCCCTTTCTTTACCAGCCCCTTTACATCAAGGGAGTGCTTGTCAAAACGTTTTGATATTGCAAAACTTATTGAAGCTACGATCATCAGCGGTATAATAAGGTCGTAACCGCCCGTGATTTCTGCAATAAGGAAGATTGCCGTTAGCGGCGCATGGAATAATCCGCTCAATATTCCTGCCATCCCAACCATCGCAAAATTGCTGACAGGAAGGTCTGTAAGCCCGGTCAGGTTCAGGAATTTGGAAAAGAAATATCCGGCATAAGAGCCAAGGAAAAGTGATGGTGCGAAATTTCCGCCGTTACCGCCGCTTCCCAATGTTATCCCCGAAGCAAAAGCCTTTAGCATCATCGACAAACCTACAAAAACAAGCAGTACCCACTCGTTATCGCTATATCCTGCAAACAAAGTATTTTCCAGCAATTCACCCGGATTTTTGTCGGCAAGGGTTTTTATACTTTCGTACCCTTCCCCAAAAAGCGTTGGGAAAATAAAGATCATTAAGCCCAATATCAACGATCCAATAAGTGCCCTTTTATACACGCCAAATTTAAGCCCTGCAAAAAAGTGTTCGGTCTTAAGGAAATTCCGTGAGTAGTATACAGATATTAATCCCGTGAACAGGCCTAAAAATATATATAGGGGGATATTATGATAGTCGAATATTTCTTTTTGTTTGAAGGATAGCAATATATCTTCATTTAATACAATAGTGGATACCAATGTACCCGTTGCCGCCGCAATCATAATCGGCGTAAACGCAGAAATCGTTACATCCACCAGCAATACTTCAATGGCGAAGAGAACACCTGCTATCGGCGCGTTAAAAGCTGCGGCTACCCCTGCCGCCACCCCGCAGCCAATTAAAAGAGTACGTTCTTTATAGCTTAACCGGAATTGCTGGGCATAATTGGATCCGAATGCCGCACCCGTAACCACAATGGGGCTTTCAAGCCCGGCAGAGCCTCCCAACCCAACAGTTAATGAACTGGTAATGATCTGGGCATACATTTGCTTTTTTGGTACAATGCTCGACTTACGCGCTACCGCATACAAAATCTGTGAGGTACCTTTCTCAATTGTTCCTCCCAATACTTTTTTTATAACGAAAACCGTTAGCAAAATCCCTATTACAGGCAGGATACTGTTTATAAAACTCAGCTTTAATATCCCGTTTATGTAAGTCGCAAAGGAGTACACCGAATGGGCAAACGCTTTAAGCAGGATAACGGCAAAAGCGGCAGTCATCCCCACCAGGACGCTGGATAAAAATATGAATTGCTTTGGCGTTAGCCTTTTTCTGCCCCAAAGCAACAGGGATTCCAGTTGTAATAATTTCTTTTTTAGGATTTTCACGTTGTGTGTCTGATATATTATTTAATGATGCCTCCGAGGGCTTTATAAAGTTGTACTTGTGACTTTGCGTTTTCCAATTGGATATCCACATAATCAAGCTGTGCCTGGAGTTTGTTTTTCTGGGCACTGATGATCTCAAGGTAATTGGCATATCCGCTAAGGTAAAGATCATTGGCCACATTAACAGCTATTTCCAGGTGATTAATCTCCTCATTTTTAAAACCCAATACTTCTTCAAAAGCTTCGGTGCGGTGCAGCAATGCACTCAGTTCATTAAAAGAAGTCGTTACCGCATTCTGATAGTTGTAAAAAGCAATTTGCTGTTCTTTATTTGCTGCGAAGAATTGCTGCTTTATCTGCCCCCTGTTAAACACGGGAGCCGTAAGGCCACCAAGTAGCTGCCATGCGAGCGATCCGGTATCAAAAAAAGTAGGAATCGAAAAAGAATTCAGACCTCCATACCCGCCAAGAGTAAGCTTAGGGAAGAACGCCGCCCGCGCTGCCTTTGCGCCTGCATGCGTTGCTGCAAGCCTGTAATAGGCCTCACGTACATCCGGCCTGTTATGGACAACAGAATCGACAGCCATCTTTTGGTTAAGCACATCAAGATGGCCGGAAATAAATCCATTGCTGCGTTCAATTGTTCCGCCATACTCCCCAATAAGGGTAAGCAATGCCTTTTCGGTCTGGTCAATGCTTAAGGCGATTTGTCGTTCCTGAGCCAGTATATTGTTATTCTGCGCTTCAAACTGCTGTACGGCAAGCTCGGTAGCCTTGCCCACCGACCGTTGCGCTGCGATAATATCGAGGGCATGCTGCTGCGTTTTTAGGTTTTCCCTGTAAATAGCATCCTGCCTGTCCAGCGCTACCAGCTTGTAGTAAAGGTTAGCTATATCGGTGAGCAGCCTTGCCTGCAGGAGCTTGACCCCTTCCTGCGAGGCGAGGTAGCGTTGCAAAGCTCCCCGCTTTTTATTATTAAGCCTGCCCCAAAGGTCGGCTTCCCACGATACCCTGCCGCCCAAAAAATAATTCGGGGTAACATTTGTAGCAATACGCTGGTCTGCACTAATGTTCTGCGAAAGGTTAGTATCATAGTTCCCTACACCCTCCATGGTATATTTACTGTAGTGTGTACCCGAGCCTTCAGCTACTAAATCCAATGTGGGAAGCAGCGCAAGCTTAGCTACTTTTAATTGTGAGTTGGCGATCAGGATACGCTCCTGCATGATAAGGTAGTCCGGGTTTTGCTGTAAGGCTTTGTCCAACAGGTTTTGTAATTGCTGGTCTTTGAAATAGGTTGTTGTAGTAACACCTGTAAATTCACCTTTACGCTTTAGGGAATCATTTTTCCTGTCGAATTGTTCCGGCAACTTCTTTACAGGCTGCAGCCCGGCAACTTTGGGTGTAGAACACGCTGCCAGCAGTACTACAAATAGTAGCATAAAGGCATGTCTTTTGATTTTTTTTATGGTATATATATAAGATGGTTTATTCATTTTCCTGATTTATTTATTCATAGCGTTTTGCATTTTTGCGAACACGATATACAGCCCCGGGATGATGATAAGCCCGAACAGCGTACCTATAAACATACCCCCGGCGGCGGCGGTACCTATGGAACGGTTACCCACCGCGCCTGCGCCCGATGCAATACAAAGGGGTATTAACCCGGCGATAAAAGCAAAAGAGGTCATCAGTATAGGCCTGAAGCGCAGGCGGGCACCTTCAATAGCCGATTCGATAACCGCAAAGCCCTCTTTGTTTCGCGCTATGGCAAATTCTACTATAAGAATGGCATTTTTAGCGAGCAGGCCGATGAGCATTACCAGGGCTACCTGTGCATAGATGTTATTATCAAGCCCCACGGCAAGCAGCGCCAGGTAAGAACCAAATATTCCTACCGGGAGGCAAAGCAACACCGGGAAAGGCAGCAGCAAACTCTCGTACTGTGCAGCAAGCAACAGGTAAACGAAAAGTATGCAGACACCAAATATGTAAACCGTCTGGTTGCCGGATAAAATCTCCTCACGGGTCATACCACTCCATTCCACCTCAAATCCCCTTGGCAGTTTTTCCGAAGCAATGCGCTCTACAGCAGCAATAGCGTCACCTGAACTGTAACCCTCGGCGGGTTCACCGTTTATCATGGCACTCATGTACATATTGTAACGTGTAAGCACTTCTGGGCCGTACACCCGTTCCAGCCTGATAAAGGTGGAGAACGGTACCATCTCCCCTGTATCGTTTTTCAGGTACATATCCATAATGCTTTCAGGGTCACGCCTAAACTGCGGGCTTGCCTGAACCATGACCTTATACATTTGCGAAAACCGGATAAAGTTTGTGGCATAGAAGGACCCCAGCATTGTTTGCAGGGTAGACATTGCATTATCTACCGATACGCCTTTCTTTGCAGCCATGTCATAGTCAATATGGATCATGTATTGCGGAAAAGTAGCGTCAAAACTTGTAAAACTTTTTTGTACTTCGGGTGAGGCATTTAACTCACGAATAAAGTTTTTAGTAACTTCATCGGTATTTGCGATGCTGCCTCCCGATTTGTCAAGCAGGCGCATTTCAAAACCACTGGTATTACCAAAGCCCGGCACAGTTGGCGGTGCAAATACCTCGATCTGCGCATCGGATATTCCGCTTGTCTTTTCAGAGAGCAGGGTTATAAACTCCGGTACTGATATGCTGCGCTCGCTCCAGTCTTTCAGGTTTACCATACCCATTCCGTAGGAAGCCCCGGCAATTTCGGTAACAATACTGTATCCTGCCAGTGTTGTAACATTATCCACACCCTCTAAACGCTGTGCGATAGCAGTAACTTCGTCAAGCACTTTTTCGGTACGCTCAACCGTTGCCCCCTGTGGTGTGGTTACGCTGATGTACACCATTCCCTGGTCTTCAGAAGGTATAAAGCCGGAGGGCAATACCGATGCAGTACCCCAGGTAAGTAAGCAAAAGAGTACTAAAAGCCCCATGGTTACAATTGTCCTGCCCGCAAACTTAGAAAGTACGTTTACGTATTTTGATGTGATACGCTCAAACCAGTTATTAAAACCGGCAAAGAAACGCTCCAACAGCGACGTTTTCTTTTTATCAGGGTCGTGTGGCTTGAGTAGTATGGCACATAACGCCGGGGTAAGTGTAAGGGCATTTACACCTGAGATCACGATGCTAATGGCAAGGGTAAGCGAGAACTGCCTGTAGAAGACCCCGACGGGCCCGCTCAAAAAGGCTACCGGGATAAATACCGCCGCCATAACAATGGTAATGGCTATTACCGCGCCGGTAATTTCTTTCATGGCGCTGATGGTGGCTTCCATGGGGGACAGGTGTTCTTCCGATATTTTTACATGGACCGCTTCTACCACCACAATGGCGTTATCAACCACAATACCTATCGAAAGCACCAATGCAAACAAAGTAAGCAGGTTGATGGAAAAGCCCAGCATCGACATAAACGTAAACGAACCTATGAGCGCTACCGGCACAGCAAGTACGGGGATAAGGGTGGAGCGCCAGTCCTGCAGGAAGATGAAAACAACAAAGGCTACCAGGATAAAAGCCTCTACCAGCGTATGGAGTACCTCATCTATTGAAGCATCAAGGAAGCGGGAAACATCGTAGGCAATATTGTACTGCATTCCCGGCGGGAAGGATGTTTTCTTTAGTTCTGCCATTTTTGCTTTGATGCTCTCAATCACATCGGAGGCATTAGAGCCGGGGCGCTGCTTGATCATAATGGATGCCGAGGGCTTGCCATCGGTTTTAGAAACCATCCCATAGCTCATGGCACCAAACTCGATGTGGGCAATGTCTTTTAACTTTAGTACCGTACCATCGGCATTTGCCCGTACTGGTATCTGTTCGTATTGCTCGGGTTCAAAAAACTTCCCTCCGTATTTTATCACATATTGTAGCTCATTAGTTACCTGCCCAGATCCTTCACCCACTTTACCCGGCGCGGCCGATATGTTCTGTTTTTGCAATGCAGCTATAACTTCGTTCGCTGAAACCGTATAGGACAGCATTTTTTGCGGGTCGAGCCACACGCGCATGGAATATTCTTTCTGCCCCATGATCTCGGCGCGGCCCACGCCGTCGATACGTTTAAGCTCCTGGAGGATATTGATATCGGTAAAATTGAAGATAAACTGCTCGTCCTGTACCTTATCCTCACTGGTTATATTAAGGTACATCAGCATACTGTTTACCTCTTTCTCGGTAGTTACACCGGCACGAATAACTTCCTCGGGCAGTTCATCTAAAATTGTGGTAACGCGGTTCTGCACGTTTACGGCGGCAAGGTCCGGGTTCACTCCCACTTCAAAGAATACCTGAATGAGTGTAAGCCCATCATTAGAGGTAACGGTAGACATATAGGTCATGCCCGGAACCCCATTAATAGCCCTTTCGAGCGGGAGCGCCACGGCATTTGCAGATACCTCGGCATTTGCCCCGGTGTATTTTGCGGTTACCGTGACCGATGGCGGTACGATATCCGGGAACTGTGTAATGGGCATTCCGGTAAGTGCCATGACCCCAAGGAGCACAAGCATTACCGAGATGACCAAAGACAATATTTTTCTTTTGATAAATAATTCTATCATCGTGTTTTTCTCTTTCTTAGTTTATAAATGCAATACTTAGGTCTTGTCGTTGCCTTTTTTGATAGTTACCTTATCACCGTCCTTAAGGGACTGGGTGCCTTCCATCACAATGACATCATTGCGTTTAAGCCCTTTTGCTACGATGTAAAGCCCGTCGAGTGTACCTCCCAATGTGATATTGGTCATGGTAACGGTATTATCTTTAGAAAGAAGGAAAACAAACTGTTTGTCCTGTATCGAGAAAACAGCTTTTTGCGGTATCAGCACTACGTCCTTCCTTGGATCTGAGATCGTCAGCTTGCCGGAAGTCCCGTGTTTAATAAACCCATCAGGGTTACGGAATTTCGCTTTATATTGAATGGAGCCTGTCTGGCGGTCAATATCGCCATCGGCAGTCCTTAGTTCGCCTTTCTCGGCATATACCATCCCACCAGGCAAGACAAGCCGGATATCGGGATGCCCGCTCAGGCTCTTTTCTTTTATCATCTGGAAGTAAATATTTTCAGGGATGGAGAAGTAGGCAAATACGTCATCCAGTTGTGAAATATTGGTGAGCAGTGCGCCATTAACTACAAGGCTGCCCTCTTTAAAGGGCAGGCGGTCTACTGTGCCATCGAACGGGGCAGTAATGTTGGTAAAGCCTATTTGCTGGCTTATGGCTTTTTTCTCGGCCGCTGCGTGAGCAAGTTTTGCGGCTGCCGCGTCGCGTTTTGCCTTAGCAAGCTCTACCTGGTTATCGGCTATCACTTTTTTATCAAAAAGCGTTTGTGCCTGTTCCAGTTCTACGGTGGCAATACGCTGGTCGGCAAGCATATTTTTGTAAACGGCATCGGCTTTAAGCAACTGTATCTGTAGTTCGGCATCGCCAATCTTAAAGAGCGGCTGGCCCTTTTTAACTTTTTGCCCTTCACGAACAAATACTTTTTCCAGCAGGCCCGCGACACGCGCGTGTATTTCAACATTGTTCTTCGCCTGTATGTCGGCCACGAAGCGGTTTGAGACCAGGGTGTCTTTCTGGATTACCGTGTAGACAGGTACGGCCTTTATATTTTCTTTTCTTCTTTTGGCTTTATCGCCACAGGAAAATAGCATCAATAGGGCTATTGCACAGAGTAACCGGTGATTTTTAGTGAGTTTCATATAGTATATAGTAAGTGATTGTACCCCGGCCATCGTAATGGGTGGGCAATAATTTAGAAGTGTTTTACAGGGGTATATCCTTTAAATTAAATACAGCATTGTATTTGGACTTTAAGCCAAATACAAATTACAGGACATGATTGTCCTGTACAAATAAGCTAAGTATTTGAATTTAGAATAACTGGTAAAGGTGAAGATGGGTATGGCGTTGAATGCAGTAAGCTGTAGCGATACCATAAACAAGGCTGCCTTTAAAACACCTTAATGTAATAAAGTCGGTAAAATAAAAATCCGGCAGCAGGTTATTTTCAGGATGTGTTGCCTTTCTTTTAATTCCTTTATAAACGTCAGTGTGAAAATCTACCTTTTTTTGTGCTTTGGAATACTTATATTTTAAACCGGGATATTTAAAATTGGGTAACAACATCTTAGTGGCGGTACTCTGTTTAGAAAAATTTCTAAGCAATGGTGCTGTTTTAGTAGTGGCACTTCCTGAAACGGAAAACCACAGCAGCATTATACAATAGAAAATTTTAAAACGCATCATACCTTACGTGTCGAATGAATAAAAGATGTTTTGGTGTAATTATCAATTTTTCAAAGATAAGCCTTACAAAGAGTTACAGGAAATATTTTAACACAAACATAGAATAATGGCGGTATAGGAATATCAAGCCCTGTTTTGAAATCTCTATATGATCTCTTGAAATATAGTCATTAAGATTCCTTATGGATATAATAACATATATTGAGCCCCATATTGATAGCCGTACTTTGTGGTTTATAATTCACGCTTCAAATAATTTAATTAACAAATAAACAATTGTTAAATTTTATAACTTGTAGGTAGGTTTTTCTATGCTTTAATTTGCTTTTAAGTTATACATTTGCTTGCTGGACAGAGAAAATTATTTTTAGAAAATGATGTCCTAAATCCCTAACTGTAAATGGCGTTGATGATGAAGTATATGACAGTTTATCTTGCAGATGATGATACCGATGACAGGGAGATATTTTCCTGGGCTTTGGAGGACATCTCTAATGATGTGCACCTTGCCACTTTTAAGGATGGCCAGCAACTTATAAATGAATTGAATACAGCGTGGCAAAATAAACCCGATGTAATATTCCTGGATATCAATATGCCCCTTAAAAATGGTATTGAGGTATTATCTGATTTAAAATCCAACCCTGTTACTTCGAAAATACCTGTTGTAATGTATTCGACCAGTGCCGACCCGAACCTTATAGCAACAACAAAATCCCTTGGTGCTAATCTGTATTTTGTAAAACCGTCTGATTATACACGGTTAAAAAAATTGCTTTTGAAAACACTTTCTATAAACTGGAATGATTTTGTAATTCCGCAAGCCATAAATGATTTCATGATTACTTAGGAACAAAATAAAATGATATGGAAAAGATAAAAATGTGGGATGGATCTTTAGAAAAATTTATAGTTGAATTCCTTCCCGAGGGGACGCTGCTTTATGATAAGAACCCCGAATTAATCGCTGCATCTTTCCTAATCAATATTTTTTTTTACAGGGAAAATGATACTTCTGTTATAGAGCAAACATTTGATGCATTTACCAGATTGGGCTACCCTATATCTGTCGTCGAGCCGCTATTGGAAACCAGGAAATACAGGCCTTACATGGACACCAATTCCAACAGTATCTATATTGCAATAAACCCGGAGAAATTTAACGACCTCACCGGATTATTGCAACTTTGGAAAGAGAGTGAGCCTGTAATACCGTGTGAGCTGAAAGAGATGTATAATCTATTGCATCAGTTTATAAAGGACAATACTACCAACTAAAATAATATCAATTTTTATTGTCAATTTTAATTCAATAAGTAATAGCGGCTTGGAATGAGTTATTGACAATACACATAGTTGTCGCATATTTTTTACTTCTTTATGGTTGTGACTGCAGACGCGCTATAGCCGCCTGCATTTGTCGTATTTCTTCCTCCTGAGATTTGATAATTTGCTCCGATAATTTTTTTACTTCGGGATCTTTAAGGTCGGCATGCTTACTGGTAAGTATAGCCGAGGAGTGATGGGGTATCATCGCCTTCATATACTGCACATCAGATACAAATTCCTGGCTTCGTAAAAATAATAAGGCGAATCCAAATACTGCAACAGCTGAAATTATAATGCCCCTGTTCCATTTTTTATTCTTATACATCATGGGCATAAAAATAAGCATCAGGATTGCCATGGGGCAAACCATCAAAAGGGACATATAGGTACGGGTCAGGCTTACATAAATATGGTCCGCACTGTCTACATTTAAAAACATTATTGCATACATGATGATAAACGAAACGGCCAGCATGAGGGCTAATTTTTTATAACTATTTTTTTCCATGACAGGTGTGTTAAAATGATTCATAAAAATAAGGAATTTACTCCCTACGTGTTCTTAACGCTATGTTATTTAGCACAATGTTTAATTCCCTAAACGGCTTCGGCAACGGGGGTTTCTTTATTTACAAAAAGTGTTTGTGTTGGGAATGCAAATTCTATGTCTTCTTTTTTAAATGCAGCATAGATGTCAAGGTAAACAGCCTGCTGGTTATCCATATACACATTATATTCTGGGCTGGTAACATAATACACAAATTCAAAATTGAGGCTGAAATCACCATAACCAGAAAAATGCCCCCTATCGAACTGTAGCTGTTGCCTTGAGGTAATAATATTTTTTACCAGATCCGGGATTTTAGATAGTTGTTCGTGTGTAGTATCATAGGTAACCCCTAATGAAAATACAATCCTTCTTTTTTCCATACGCTTGTAATTGTGCAGCCTGGAGTTGGTAAGGTCGGTGTTGGAGCATACCAGCTGCTCACCGCTTAAGGTACGTATGCGTGTCGTTTTGATGCCTATATATTCAATAACGCCATTATCATCACCCAGGACAACAAAATCACCAATCTCAAACGGGCGGTCAAAGAAAATAACAAAATAGCTGAAGAGGTCGCCCAATACGGCCTGAGCAGCCAGTGCAATGGCAATACCACCCACACCTAAACCGGCAATAAGCGTGGTTACATTATAACCCATATTATCGATAAGGAAAATAACACCACAGATCCAGATGATAATGTTGACAATGGCAATAAGCCCGCCGGCTTGTTTCTCTTTGCTCTCGCTGTCCTCTTCCCTCCGGATAAATGAGTACACAAATTTCTTAAAGGCAGCGCTGATTATCTTTAATACAAAGAAGGTGAACGATACCATGTAGGCGATGTGAATCACTTTATCAACCGTATCGTTGAAGGCGAGGGTAAGTAATGCAAAATAAAAGGCACTAATGTATAATAGTGGGATAACCGACTTGTCTACTACATCAATTATAAAATTGTCCCAGGTAGTTTTTGTGGTAAGTGCCCATTTTTTTAGCCTCTTAATGACGACCTTCTTAACAACCTTTATTACAATTAGTGATCCAAATAGTAGCGCTGCTGCATTGATCCATCGGTATAAAGTGTTGCCTAAAAAAGTTACATCTAAAATGTTATCCATAGTAAAGATTTTAAAGTTTCCGTAATTGAAATTCTAATTACGCGGAACACCCCCCTATGCCTAAAAAGTAGTATAATGTAGACGCAGTAACTTATGTAATGGTCGATGTTGAAAGCTTGTGATTTTGCCTGAATGAGGCAGGGAAGCAGGGTGATAAAATTGATATTTTAGTCAACAGCCATTATTGTAAAGCAGTAACGAATTATTTACACGACTATTTTTTGCATAGTAGTGTGCCGATAATTAGTATTTTCAAAGTTACCCATTATGAAAACCGATTCCAAGGAAAACAGTGTAAAATCAGCAATTAACTACCAATAATAACATTTAGTTAACCTTTCAGTTATGTTCTTTATCATCTGCCTTTATATTAAAACCTGGTGTTTTGTAATCTCTTGGAAGGTAGTCCGGCGGAATGGTTGACGTATTGCCATCGCGGGCGGCACGGTAGTGCGGCGACATAATTTCTATACCGGCTTCATTGCAGCAATCCTGGATATTGGCATGCAGCTGCGAATAGATCGCGGCCTGGCTGTTGGCATCTTTAGTGTAGGCATTGACCTGGTAGGCCACATAAAAATCTTCCAGGCTGGTTTGCAGCACAAAGGGCTTGGGGTCTTTCAGGAGCAGGTCAGTCCGGTCGGCCGCATTCAGTAGTGCCTGCGAAATGTCCTTCCACGGCACGTCGTAGCCTATGGTTACGGTGGTGTGCACGATGAGTCCGCTGCCTGCCGTATCGCTGCTGTAATTTATGGTATGGCTGCTCATCACGGTAGTGTTGGGTATGGAGACTATTTCGTTTTTTATCGTGCGCACCCGGGTTACCAGTAATGATTTCTCGATTACGTCGCCCACCACTTCACCGATCTTGACACGGTCTCCAATTTTAAAGAGTCGCATATAGGTAAGGACAAGCCCCGCGATCATGTTTGACAATGAGCCTGCCGAACCGAACGTAAAGAGGAACCCCAAAAATACCGATACCCCCTTAAATATTTCAGAATCACTACCCGGCAGGTAGGGAAAGATAACCACAACCATAAAAGCAAAAACCAGTATGCGCAATATCTGGTAGGTTGGGTTGGCCCAATCAGGATAAAAACCGGAAATTTGCAGGTTGCCTTTTTCAATCTCGTGCTTTAAAAAGCGCATCGCTTTTATGAGGTAGCGGAAAACAAATACAATTACGATTATGGTAATAAGCTTTGGAAGGTAGTTCCATAAGCCTAAGGCTATTTTCCTTACCGGGTTGAGTATGTAGCCAAAAAGTGTTTCGGCAAAATCCTGCGTCCATGGGAAAATGCCAAAAAGTATGGGCAGCGCCACATAGATCAGCACCAGGAAAACGACCCATTTTAGGATAGTGTTAAGGGACAACAAAACCTTTACCTGCTGATGGGAGTCAAAAAACGTATAGGTTTTTAGCTTAATACCGGCAATGCGCTTGCCTTCCTGCCCCTTTATTTTTTCAGCCAGCCATTTAAAAAGCCTGCTCATCAAAAACAGCAGTCCTATCAAGAACCCTAAAACGAGAACAGCCGCCCCAATTTCTTTTAGCAACACGGTAAAGCCTGTTGCTTCTTTGTGTTTTTTTATCGCTGTGGTAATTTCATTTTTATAGCTTTTTGCAAGGATTAGCTTATCAGTATTGTTCCACAAGGCATCATCTTCAGAGATGCTTATGATGATCTGCTGCCCATAGAAAAGGTCGGCAGTGGTTTCTTCTTCCACAATTTTAAGGGAATCGGCACTAAAATTTATATTATCGCCCAACACCTCTATACGGTTGCTTACCGCCTGTGCGCGTTCGCGCGCTGTAAAACTGCCCGACCTGTTATAAATCGTAAACAGCGTATCCTTAATGAAGGCCACTACAGGATAACTTACAGCTGATTTCCGTAGGGCATCAATACCTTTTTTCTTTTCAGCAAGCCTGACGCTGTCCTGACCCTTAAGGCGTTGCAGTTCGAGAAGCAAAGCGCCTTTTTTCACATCATCGTTACCTTCAAGCTGCTCGATCTTACGCTCTAATGCGGCTTTCTTTACAGAGTCGGACTTTCGCTGCCCTTCCAGGGAAATTACCTGCGATTTATAGCCTGTAAGGCCTGCAGTATTCAGGGAGTCGTTTTTCTTATCCTGGGCATGTACTGCCAGCACGGTTAAAAATAGGAATACTACAAAGCTGTTTTTAATACTATGCATAGTAACGGTTTAGATGAATACTAAGAGCAAAGGGCTGCAATAATATCAGGATTAATTGCCAAATACCTTTTAAAAACTAAAGATAAGTGGTATCTTTAAAAAACAGCACCCTACTATATAATAAATTTAGCATGACCGATAAAATAAAGCACAAGCTTAATGAGTTGCAAGCCACGGCTATTTGTGGCAATGATATTACTTCCTCCTGCCTCTATGTTTCCGCACTTACCATTGGCTACGCCGGCCAATATGCCTGGCTTTCGCTGCTTATTGTGGCACTGGTGCTTTTCTTGTTCCGTAAAATATATGGCGAAGTGGTGGGCGCGCTGCCGCTTAACGGCGGGGCGTACAATGTGCTCTTAAACACCTCGACAAAGCGTATCGCTTCTTTTGCAGCCGTGCTTACTGTGCTCTCGTATATGACCACCGCAGTAATATCGGCCACCGAAGCCATGCACTATTTAAGCACTATTTTCCAGGAGCTCAATGTGCTGATAGCTGCGGGTGTGGTACTGTTATTATTTACCATCCTGGCCATCATTGGCATTGGGGAGTCAGCTGTGGTTGCGGTATTTATCTTTATTGTGCATTTACTTTCCCTTACTTTACTGGTAGCCGCTTCTGCATGGTTTGTTTTTGCAAACGGGCTGGAGACGTTCCACCTCAATTGGGAGTTGCCCCTCACGTCAAGGGGCATAATTTACACCTTGTTCCTTGGCTTTTCTGCCGCCATGCTCGGTATTTCGGGTTTTGAGAGTTCTGCCAATTTCGTTGAAGAACAGCAGCCCGGCGTTTTTCGTAAAACACTTCGCAACATGTGGGCCATTGTAAGCTTTTTCAATCCCGTGATCGCATTGCTGCTCATTGCCATTATACCCATTGCCGAACTCGGCGAACACCGCGAGTCACTGCTTTCCTACCTTGGCCATACTACCGGGGGTGCATGGCTTTCCTGGCTGATTTCTATAGATGCGGTACTGGTACTTTGCGGTGCAGTGCTTACCTCGTTTGTAGGAGTTTCGGGATTACTTAAAAGAATGACATTAGACCGGATCTTACCCAATTATTTCCTGAAAGAAAACAAAAACGGATCCAATTACAGGATTATTATAACGTTCCTGATCTTATGCCTCTCGGTGATGTTGGTTACTCAGGGAGAATTAGGATCATTAGCCGGGGTATATACGTTTTCATTCCTTGCAGTAATGGCACTCTTCGGTATTGGGAACCTCCTGCTTAAAGTTAAACGCAGAAAGCTGCCAAGGCCAGAAAAAGCTGGAGGCTTAGCGGTAGTAATCGCAATAGCTTTTATCGTTGCCGGCTTCTTTGGTAATATTATCCTCAACGAAGATGCCTTTATGACATTTATAAAGTACCTCGTGCCAGCTGTCCTCTTTGTCCTCATTATGCTGAACCGATCGCTGCTGATACAGGTAAGCCTGCACGCCCTTGAATATTTTTATAAGCCGGTGCGTAAGTTCGCCATTATAAGTAACCGCTACCTGAGGAAGATGCATAAAAAAATACATTCCCAGGAATTTGTCTTTTTTACAAAAGGCGATAATGTGGCGATACTGAACAAAGTCATGCAGTACGTACAGAATAACGAGACGACGCGCAAACTGAAGATTGTGAATGTTAAGCGAGCCGGGGATTGCAATGAAGCATTAAAAAAAGACATTGAAGTACTTGACAGGGCATACCCTGAAATAGATATTGAATTTCTTGAGATTGAAGGAATATTTGGGCCGGAGCTGATTGATCAACTTTCCGATAAGTGGGGCATCCCCCAAAACTTTATGTTTATTGCCTCACCGGGGGATAAATTCTCTTACAGGGTTTCTGAGCTTGGGGGTGTCCGGCTTATAATGTAACCTTAGCTAATAGCCCCAAGCACTATTTCCTCGTGTGTCACGTTTGAAAGGTTGATAGCAGTCTCAATAAGTGCAAGGTGAGAATAAGCCTGCGGAAAATTGCCTAAAAGGCGTTTTGTCTTAAAATCTATATCTTCGCTAAATAGCCCTAAATGGTTGCTGTAGGACAGCAGCTGCTCAAATAATTTCTCGGCTTTTTTTGTTTCCCCAATTTTGTAGAGGCTGTTAATGAACCAAAATGTACAAATGGTAAAAGAAGATGAGGGAAGCCCAAAGTCATCTTTGTTTTTATAACGGTACAAAAGCCCCTCGTGGCTTAAGTCGCGTTCTATTGCTTTTACTGTTAACACATATTTAGGATCCATGGCTTCAATAAAACCATAATTCTCCATGAGCAGCACAGAAGCATCCAGATCGTCAGACCCATAAGATTGCGTAAAAGCCTGCGCTTTTTCGCTCCAGGCATTTTGCATAATATCTTCTTTTATTGCTGCTGCAATAGGGAGCCATTTTGCCAATTTAGACTTTTTGCCCAAAATTTCGGCAACTTTTACTGCGCGGTCTATCGCGGTCCAGCATAATACTTTAGAAAATGTAAAATGCCTTTCTTCGGTTCGAAATTCCCATATTCCCTTATCAGGCTCCTGCCAGTGGCTGCTGACTACCCATACAATACCTTTAGTGATGTTCCAAAGTTCTTCTCCATTTTCGGCATCATTGCTAAAGGATGTAAGCTGCTGACAAATTACGTCCATAAGTATGCCGTAAATATCATTTTGGCGCTGAGAATAGGCTGCATTGCCTATCCTTACGGGTTTACTGCCCATATAGCCACTTAAGTGGTCTAAGGTTTCTTCGGTAAGTTTTTTCTCTTTATTAATGCCATACATAATCTGCAGCTTCTCATCTTTATAAGGCACCAGGTCCATAATAAATCGCAGATAATCTTTAGCCATTTTTCTATGTCCCAGTTCAGATACTACCTTAACGACCATAGAGGCGTCTCTAATCCAGCAAAACCTGTAATCCCAGTTCCTTACCTCGCCAATGGTTTCCGGGAGCGAAGTAGTAGCTGCAGCCAGTACGGCACCTGTTTTTTCATAGCTTAATAGTTTTAATGTTATGGCGCTCCGGGCTATTTGCTCATTATATTTTTTGTATGCCGTTGTCTTATCGGACCAACCCAGCCAGTAAGTCTTGGTGCGTTCAAACTCCAGGTTTATTTTTCCCAGTGTGGGTAAAAATATTTTTTCGTTATAGGCCAGGAGCAAAAAGCCATCTTCATGCAGCAAAATAGTGTTTTCGGTAGTAATATCTGTAAGATTAAAATTGCTGTACAAGAATAATGAATCAAATTTTTTAGTGTCGGTAAGGCTCACTATATGGTCCTCTTTTACATAGCTAACCGTTTTTCCAGAACCATATTCTAAACGCGGATCGTATTTTATTTTAAAGGAAGGTGAACCGGAACGCTTTTTAAAATACCGTATAATTTCGGGCGGGGCCTGATAGCCTCCTTTCTCTTTACGGTAGCGGGGCATAAAATCATTAATTTCAAAAGCATCGGTTCCGTTAGAAAAAGTGGTAACTAAAATACTGGTGTTTTCGATATACTTTTGCGTTACTGTATAGCCATCATTTACATTAATTTCAAAGCTTCCTCCAATTTTCGTGTCTAATATTTTCGCAAAAATAGATGACGAATCAAATTCCGGCAGGCAGCACCACTCTATGGCTCCTGCACTGGAAATCAGTGCTGCACTTCGGCAATTGCCAATGATTCCGTAATTTAAATTCGTCATAAAATAGTGTATTTAGTAGGTTAAAGGTGTCATTTTTTTTAAATTTACAAAAATCGCTTTATTAATCCAAACCTTTTTTGATGCCTAAAACAATAATAGTTTCCAACCGCCTTCCCATTGACCTTCGCTTTGATAATGATACATTGCACGCTAAAGCCAGCATCGGCGGTCTTGCCACCGGCATGAAATCGGTTCATTCGGAAGGTGACGGCATCTGGATTGGCTGGTCGGGACTAACACAGGAAGAAATCGGTGCTGATAGGCAGGGAATCGTTAAAACAGCCCTGGCAAAAGAAAAGTGCATAGGGGTACCACTTACCACGCATGATCTTGATAACTACTATTATGGTTTTAGCAATAAGGCCCTTTGGCCACTTTTCCATTATTTTCAGGCGTATACAGAATTTGAGCGTGAGCATTGGGAATCCTACCAGGCCGTAAACCAAAAATTTGCTGATGTAGTCATGCAAAATGCCGGACAGGGAGATACCATATGGATACATGATTACCAGCTTTTATTGCTTCCGCAACTGATCAGGCAGAAGCGCCCGGACCTGACCATAGGTCTATTCCTGCACATTCCCTATCCTTCTTTTGAATTGTTCAGGACATGCCCGTGGCGTGACGAACTGCTGCAGGGCATGCTTGGCGCCGACCTGATAGGGTTCCATACCTATGACTATGTACGCCACTTCCTGAGTTCAGCTGCAAGGATAGCAGGGCTGGAAATACGGTTCAATGAAATTACTTTTGGTGAGCGTATTGTAAAAGCAGATTTTTTTCCGATGGGCATTGATTATAACCGTTACCACGGTGCCGCACTGGAACACAATTCCAGGCCCGAAGAAGCAAAATCGGACCTTATGCGTAATATCGAACAGCACAACCTCTCGTACGCTGACGGAAGGCTGGTCCTTTCCATAGACAGGATGGATTATACCAAAGGCATCCCTAACCGCATAAAATCCTTTGAATATTTCCTGAACAAATACCCACAATATAAAGAAAAGGTCAGGCTGGTGATGCTTGCAGTGCCTTCCCGGGAAAATGTACCGCAATACCAAAAGCTCAAACGCGAAACCGATGAATTGGTGGGGCGCATCAACGGCCGGCTGTCTACAGTGAACTGGACACCGATTTGGTATTTTTACCGTTCCATGCCCTTCGATGACCTGATTGACCTTTATGTGGCCTCCGATGTAGCACTCATTACCCCCATCCGGGACGGGATGAACCTGGTAGCAAAAGAATATGTGGCTACAAGGGTAAATGGAAATGGGGTACTCGTACTAAGTGAAATGGCAGGCGCTGCAAAAGAGCTACATGAAGCGCTGTTGGTCAACCCTAACAATTTTGACCAGGTTGCCGACAGCATAAAATATGCCCTTGAGATGTCCCCCGAAGAGCAAAAAACCAGGATAGAGGCATTGCAACAGAGGACGTCACGCTACAACGTAGAACGCTGGGCCGCAGCATTCCTGAAATCCCTGGAGGCAACAAAAGAGATCACACCGGTACCTGTTTCTAAGAAACTGGATACCGGACATATGGAATCGATTAGCCGCGCGTATAGCTCGCCTGTAAAAAAGCTGCTCCTGCTTGATTACGACGGTACGCTGGTAGGCTTTAAAAACCATCCTAAAGATGCCAGCCCCGACGAACAGCTCTACACATTACTTGACACGCTTGCTGCACAGGATGATACCGAGGTAGCCATCATCAGTGGGCGTGACCGGGCTACCCTCGAAGCGTGGTTTGGGCACAAAGACTACACGCTCATCACTGATCATGGGGTTTGGCTTAGGAAAAAGGGCCAGGGATGGGAAAGCCTTGAAAGGCTTAAAACCGACTGGAAAGAAAACATACGGCCAATATTGGAAAACTTTAGCGACAGTACCCCGGGCACCTTTACCGAAGAAAAAGACTACTCCCTTGCCTGGCATTACCGAAAGGCCGACAGCGACCTGGCCAACCTAAGGACCATGGAACTTAAGCATGTCCTTACCGGCCTCCTTGCTAACAATGCATTATCTGTGCTTGAGGGCAATAAGGTGCTTGAGGTCAAGAGCAGCAGTATCAATAAGGGACGTGCGGCCTCCAGGCTTACCGAAGGTGCCGGTTATGGCTTTATATTATCCATAGGTGATGACTGGACCGATGAATATATGTTTGAAGAGCTTCCCGATTCTGCCTACACCATAAAAGTGGGTACTCAAAAGACGGCAGCCCGGTATTTTATCACTGATACCGGCGAAGTGCGCAGGATTTTAACATCCCTTCTCCAATAATATTCCCCAACACTCCGGTTACTACGCTATTATGGAGGTAACTGACGAACCGTATTTTTACTTATGTCAAAACTGATTAACCTTAAAATTTTTGCGCATTTCTTTCAATCGTCCTCAGCCGGGGGAATCCTTTTGCTGCTCTGCGTAGCACTATCCCTGTTCATTGCCAATACAGGCTGGGCGGAGGGCTTTACCACCCTGTTGAATACCGATATCGGCTTTAATTCAACTACCGTACAGCTGCGCTATCCGGTCCTGCTATGGATCAACGATGGCCTTATGGCTATCTTTTTTTTACTGGTTGGGCTTGAAATAAAAAGGGAAGTAATAGAAGGCGAACTTTCAACATTCCGGCATGCGGCATTGCCGGTACTTGCGGCCATAGGGGGCGTAATGGTACCCGCCCTGATCTACGCATTGTTTAACCATGCCGATGCGGCGACTTCAAAAGGCTGGGGTATCCCTATGGCCACCGATATTGCATTTGCCTTAGGTATCATATCACTATTAGGCAGCAAAGTGCCATCGGGCTTAAAAATATTTTTGGCAGCCCTCGCCATTGTGGATGACCTTATGGCGATCCTGGTTATTGCCATTTTTTATTCGTCGCACCTCCACTTTGCGTATTTGGGTTATGCGGCGGGGCTTTTTCTGTTACAGCTTACCTTCAACCGGCTTGGGTTTAAGAACATATTCTTTTATCTGGTGCCCGGTGTGGTCATGTGGTATTTTATCCATCATTCCGGCATCCATGCCACCATTGCCGGTGTGCTTACAGCAATTACATTGCCTACTAACGACGATGATACGGAATCGCCCCTTGAAAAGTTGGAACGCGCTTTAACACAGCCTGTAACGTTTATCATCATGCCCATTTTCGCCATTGCCAACACCAACATCACATTGGAAGCCGGCATGGTCGATGGGTTATCGGCTAACCTCGGGCTGGGAATCGTCTTGGGTTTGTTTTTAGGAAAGCCCATCGGCATCGTAACCATGTCATGGCTTTCTGTAAAACTGAAAGTGGCCGACCTTCCGGAAGGAACCAACTGGATCCATGTTGTCGGCCTGGGGCTGTTGGGCGGGATCGGGTTTACCATGTCAATTTTCATAGCGCTGCTCTCTTTTCAAAAGCCGCAATACCAAAATGAGGCAAAGTTCGCCATATTGGCAGCATCAGTTTTGGCGGGTGTTTCCGGTTATTTGCTGCTCAGCATCTATAATAAAAGACAACGCCAAAAAGCGGGACAATAATTTATTGCTTCTTAAAGAGCTCCACGTTTTTAACGGAAAGGCGTTCGTTCAGCCATTTTTTAAATTTCTCCTGATCTTCGTTGCTCAGCGATTTTGTAACATCGTAGATAACAGCAGTCAGGGCGATAAGGCTGTCTTTAGGCGTTACCAATGAGTTCCTTGTAACAGATAATGAGGTAATATCCGGAAACAATGCCCTGCTTTCTTTCAGCAACTGCTTATTGTCAAAAGTATTCTTGGTGAGTTCTTTTTCAAGCTGTAATATTTTGACATCTTTTTCATTCATCTCGTTTTCACTACTCTTTATCTGGCTCAGGATATCGCCTTTAAGGGCGTTAAACCGGTCCGTGCTGTCCTGGCGGATTACAAGGTTGGTACCCTTTAGATACGGATTAGTATTCAGTTCTTCCTTCAGCTTTGCTATTTCAGCCTTATCAAACCGCTTGGAAAGAAAAGCCAGTTCGAGCTTTTTGCTTTTGGTGTTAAAGTCGGTTTTTTTGTAGACTACCGTATATCCCTTGTTGCTGAATTCATTTTCTATAAAAAGGTCGGCATTCTTTTTAAACTGCTGCTCCCTGTAAAGCGAGTACGCCAGGTAGCTGCTGGGTACAAGCATTGCCGTAATTAGAATGGTTATGATAATCTTTACCTGTTTTTGCTGCTTATCATTTACTTGCTTTATCGCAGGATATTTAAGGTATTTGATGATTAAAAAAGTAGCGATGCCTATAAATACGCAGTTGATACAGTACAGGTAAAAAGCCCCAAAGAAAAACGTCCAGTGTGCCGTGGCAAGGCCATAGCCCGCAGTACATAGCGGCGGCATTAAGGCAGTAGCAATCGCTACTCCGGGGATGGGATTACCTTTCTGCGAACGGGTTACAGCAATAACCCCTACTACGCCGCCAAAGAACGCAATAAGGATATCATAAATGTTAGGCGAAGTTCGCGACAATAGTTCCGACTGGACGTCTTTAAAAGGGCTCAGGTAAAAATACAGTGTCGATACCGAAAGGCTTACAACCGTTGCGTTGAGCAGGTTCCTAAGTGATCGTTTTAACAATGCAAAGTCATAAATACCTAAGGCAAACCCGGCACCCACAATTGGGCCCATTAACGGCGATATCAGCATGGCGCCGATAATTACGGCGGTAGAATTTACATTCAGCCCCACCGAGGCTACAATAATAGCGCAAGCCAATATCCAGAGGTTGGCACCTTTAAAGGATATGTTCTTCCTGATATTCTCAAGTGTTGTTTCCCTGTCATCTTCACCTTCATGAAGGTTAAATATATCTCTTATGCTTCTCATTTCGTTCTTTAGATCGCTTTAGGTTCTAATTTTAAACTTTATAAAGGTTAGTATTATAGTACCAAAATACACTATTATCAGGTGTTTTCAATAACAAATTTACGATTATGTGTTACAGCAACCGTTAAGATAAAGCTAAATGCAATCCGTTACCGGTGCAACGTATTTTTTGTCAGTACCTTTAAGTTATCATCTTATAAAAATGAATATGGAATTATTAAAAGGAAGGGTTGCCATAATTACCGGGGCAGACTCCGGTATTGGCAGGGCCACCGCGGTAGAATTGAGTAAACGGGGTGCAGACATACTTATAAACTACCACAGTGATGAAGAAAGCGCCATGGAAACGCTGAAGCTTGTTGAGGGCAATGGCAGTAAAGGTTTATTATTTAAAGCGGATGTAGGAGACTACACCCAAATACAGGAACTGTTTGCTGCGACCCGAAAAAATCTCGGTATCCCATGGATACTTGTAAACAGTGCCGGAGTTAACGAATCAGGGATTTTTGCCGATGAAATGGATATTGAGGTTTTTGACCGTACGTTGAAAACAAATCTCTACGGCACGTTTTACAGTTGTAAGGAGTTCATTAAGATGCGTAAAGAAAATGGCAATGGAGGCAAAATAGTAAACATTACCTCGATACATGAAGAGGTGGCCCGCGCCGGCGGCAGTGATTATTGTGCAAGCAAGGGTGCCGTACGCAACTTAACCCGTTGCCTGGCACTTGAACTAGGTCCCTTCCAGATAAATGTAAATAATGTGGCACCGGGGATGATCCTGACCCCGATGAACCAGGAAGCATTGGACAATCCTGATTATTTAAAAAAGGCCGAAAGCAATATCCCGTACCAACGCGCCGCAGAACCTTGGGAGGTGGCTAAACTTGTGGCGTACCTGGTATCGGATGAAGCATCGTATGCAGCAGGGCAAACCTTTACGCTTGACGGTGGTTTAAGCCTTAATTTAGGGCAAGGGGCATGAGTAAATATATTGTAAAACAAATAGAGGAAATGCACCTAGAGTGTACAGAACCCTTATCCGGGATGTATAAATTAAGCCCTTTTGTATGGAAGGAAAACAACAGGTATAAAATGCTAATCCGGGCGGTTAACCCTTCAGGTGATGTAACCCAGCAGGCGGCACGTGCCTACTACGGCACATCTAAAGACGGCATACATTTTAAAATGAGCGATGGGCCGGCGCTGGCCCCAAGTACGAATAGTTATGATAAGGATGGGTGTGAAGACCCTACCGTAATACAGCTTAAAGACAAATACCTGGTATACTATACCGGCTGGAATGTAACTAAACGCGAGGGCCAATTGATGCTCGCCAGCGGTAAAGATGCAGAGAAATTAGAAGTCCAGAAAATAGCACTTAAAAGCAGGGAGCCTTATCTTAACCCTAAGGAAGCTACTGTGAAGCAATTGATGAATGGCAAGTGGACGTTGTTTTTTGAATATGCTCATGAGAACAGGTCGAAGCTAGGCCTGGCATTCAGTAAAAAACCGGAGGGGCCCTGGAGAATAGAGGGGGAATTTCTTAAAGCCCGGGAAGATTCCTGGGATTCATACCATTTGAGCGTGGGGCCGGCAATCGAAAATCAACACCAACAGACCGTAATGTTTTACAATGGCGCAAATGCACAGGCGCATTGGCGCATTGGCTGGGTGGAAATGGATGAGCACGGCACAATTACAGGCCGAAGTGAGGAGCCAATCATTACCCCGCCCGCCAGTAAACCGGGAGAAGTCGATATTGCTTTTGCAGCTTCCACGATATTAGCAGGAGATGAAATATGGCTGTATTATTCTACCGAAGATGACAAGCCATTCCGGGCGATCCTTACTATACAGGAAGATTGATCGTATTTATCGGTTTAAATTACAGAAAAATCAGATGACGAATGTAACCAAACAATTGCGTATTTTTTATACAAGGATAATTACCAGTATTGCTTTTATGCCTGCCATAATTGCTGTAGGCTTTTTGTTCCTTTCATGGGCCATGCTGGAACTGGATTTTTCGGAATTTGGTAAACATATAAAATCAAATGCCGGATGGCTAAGCCTTAAGGACGCCAGTACTGCAAGGTCCATCATTTCCACCGTAGCGGGCGCTGTACTGTCGCTCACAGTGTTTAGCTTCTCTATGGTAATGATCGTGCTGAACCAGGCAGCTTCACAAATGAGCAACCGGGTGCTTACCAGTATGATACAAAACCGGTTCCAACAGGTGATATTGGGGTTTTATATCGGCACCATTGTATACGCGCTATTTTTATTAAGTACGATTCGCGATATAAGCAGTGGCATCTATGTACCATCGCTAAGCGTTTACCTTCTTATAATCTTTACGGTAATTGATATTTTCCTTTTTATTTATTTTCTGGATTACGTAACTAAAACCGTAAAATATGAAACGGTAATAAAGCGTATACAGGATAAAACGCATCATAGTATCTCAGGCACCTTTAAAGAAGGAGCTATTTTTAATGAAGGTACCAGCAGCCTGCCTTTTTCAGCCATTAAAGCCCCGCATTCTAATTATTTCCAGGGTTTTAATGAAAAGGCGCTATTGCAAATAGCAGCAGAGAATGACATTTATTTTCATTTCATGTATAAAAGGAGTACACACATTGTGAGCGGAAATATTTTTCTTAGGGTATATTGCAAGGAAACAATTGATGATGCTAAAGTAAAAGAAATACTTGGTGCGGTCGATTTTTACAACGGCCAGCCCATTACAAGAAATGCAGACTATGGTTTTATGCAACTCGCCGAGGTGGCCTTAAAAGCATTAAGCCCGGGCATCAACGACCCTGCTACCGCGGTTATCAGCCTTAATGCATTGGCCGATATATTAGCAAAACGCCTGTACAGTACACTGCCACAAACAATTTATGATGATAAAGGCACGGCACGTATTTACTGCCCAGCAACAACCTTTGAGGATATTTTTAACAAATGCATAGTGCCCATCTGGCATTATGGCAAAGAAGACCCTTACATACAAAGTGAAATGCCGCTGGTTCTAAACCAGTTAAAAGAAGCCGACCAGCGCAAAAAATACACAAAACTATTTGATGACTTGCTGGTTAAAATTAAAACAGTTAACGGAGTAAGCGATGCATAGTGCACTTTCACCACTGATTTTTACCTTAACGTTCATGCTGTTACTGGCGGCTAAAGTATTTTGCTACCTTCCCTACTGTCAGCCCCTGTATCAGGATACTAAAGACAACACAACAATAGGTGGCTATTACCAAAATATCTTTACCCCTGCTTTCCGGCAGCGACAGTACCAATGCAATGGAAAGCCCACCACGCAGGCCACCCCATATAATAATGGCCGATTCCTTATAATTAAAATTAACCATTTTGGGTAGTAACACCTTTGGGATAAGGATAACGATAAGGCGGGATAGCAGCACAATAAGAACGGATATAAGGCCTATTACAAAATAGGCTACCTCAAAATCGATCACCACCAGTACAAATGCAATACTGATAAACAGGACGGCATTGAGCAATACATCGGCTAGTTCCCAGAATTTGTGCACATATTCCTGTGTCTTGTCGCTCATCGATTTTTCTTTTTTATAATTCCCGACCAGCAGCCCCATAACTACCATGGCGAGTGCGCCTGATAAATGCAGCATATTGCTTACCGCATATCCGGCCATTACAAAGGCCAGGGTAAGCAATACCTCAGTTTCATAATTGTCTATGGATTTTAAAAGGGCATGGAGGCTAAAGCCTAAGGCAAGCCCAAAGGCCAAACCTCCCAGGGCTTCCTGTAAAAATAAAACGCCAAAGTGTGAAAAGTCTATCTCCGGGTTGCCCAGCTTCAAGGTTTCTAGGAGCGCGATAAAGATAACCACACCAACACCATCGTTGAATAGGGATTCCCCCACAATGGTAGATTCCACCTTTTTCGACACGTTGGCCTTGGTAAGTATCCCCAAAACCGCAATTGGATCCGTCGGGGAAATCAAGGCACCAAAAATCAGGCAGTGCAGCAAGCCTACTCCCAATCCCAAAAGGCCGGAGACCCAGTAAAAGGCGCCACCGATTATGATGGTAGAAAGGGCGACCCCCAGGACGGCAAACAATGTGATGGGTTTTAACTGGCTTTTTATATTATCCCAGTTGGTATGCATAGCGCCTGCAAATAACAGCGGCGCGAGCATAATATCAAGAATGACATCACTAAGTTCAATCTTACCCAAAAAAGAGCGTATCTGCACATAATGCGCAACGTCCCACCACCGGCTGCTTATAACGACCAGCGAAAGGACTGTTGCAAGAAAGAACAGCCCTATTACAAAGGGAAGTTTTATAAAACGGTGATTGACATAGGCAAAGGCTGCGGAAAGGCTGATCAGGGCCACAAGTATAAGGTAGGCGTTCATTGGTTACTTTAAATTAAGCCTACAATTTACTGCTTTTTAAGACAATTTTGAGTAAAATCTCCTGTCCAAATTGCTGTTTAAGGTAAGTGGTTTTAATTAATAGGCACATTACCGATTTTACCTGTTGTCCGCACCCGTAAGTGTAAAAAGAAAAAGCAGTAAGATTCCAACATTAATGTCATATTTAAATATTATCTAAGGCATCGAACCCTCTGGTAGTAAAAAAAACGGTAGCGGTCAGATACAGTGGCTATTTATATACGCATCTAATTCGTTACTATATATAGTCCCCTTCCTGTTGTAAAGGAAGTTCCACGGCAAATTCACTGCCGTCATCTTTACCAATTGATTCTATACTGCCTTTATGCCTTTCAGCAATTTTTTTGCAGAGTGCCAGGCCTAAGCCTGTACCCTCGTACTTGTCCTTTGAGTGTAACCTTTCAAAAGCATTGAAAATTTTATCCGAATATAAGGGGTCAATCCCTATGCCATTATCTTCTATGATGATCCGTACGTAGCCTTGGGAATCTTTTGTACCTATAACGGAGGATATTGTCACCCTTGGCGGTACATCCGCCTTGGAGAATTTTAAGGCATTGTTAACCAGGTTGTAAAACAGGCGTTGCAGCAATATTGGAGAACCTTCAACGGAAGGCAAATGAGTTTCGATAAATATTGCTTTTTTTTCATCGATAAGCAGTTCCAGGTCTTTTTTAATAAGCTTCATTAATCCGTTAAGGTCGACCATTTCAACAGGAAAGCCTGCTGCGTTCGTACCGGAATAGGCCAGGATGCCATCGATTAGTGTCACCATTCGATTACTTGCAGCCTCAATCTTCCCAATACATAGTGCACGTTGGCGTTGGTCATCCGTATCTTTAAGCATCTTATTATAGATCATGATTTTTCGTACAGGCTCCTTCAGGTCGTGGCTTACAATATGCGAAAACTGCAACAGGTCGTCGTTAGAACGCTGTAATTGTGCTGTGCGCTGCTCTACCAGTTCAGCGAGGTATTCTTCTGATTTTTTCTGTGACGTAATGTCCTGGGCGATACCTACCAAAACTACCGGCTGACCAAGATCATTCTTTATAGTGGTGCCGTTTATCCGTAACCAGCGTATGGCATTATTCCTGTGCACGATACGAAGTTCATACGAAACTTTTCCGTCAGCTCCCATACTTTGAAAGGCTGCATTCCTTATGTGAAGGTCATCGGGATGGAGTTTACTTACGATGGATTCTTTTGTAATAACTTCCTCATCATCAAAATCCCAGGTACTCCTGAAGTTACCGGATACGGTTACATCGTCATTTAACAGATCGATCTCATAGGTAGCAAGTTCAGCGGAGCAAACAGCAATCCTTAATTTTTCCTCTGCCTCTTGGGTTTGTTGGCGTGCCGTAACAATATCGGTAACATCAACCCCTGTGTTCATTACGCCATATACTGCGCCTTTGCTGTCATGCAGTGGTGTAAAGGCATAATTGAAATAATGTGTGGTAGGCTGGCCGTTTATAACCAGGTCTACGCGATTGTTTTTGACTTCGTATGCTATGCCCGTACGAAGCACTTCTAATAATTTTTCAAAAATACCCTGTCCTTCCAGTTCCGGCAAAATTTCGAAGTACGATTTACCGATAATATCAGCGCCTTTTCCTAAGGTTTTTATAAGTGCTTTATTGGCTAAAATAATATTCATCTCCCGGCCGGAATAGATACCTATCGGAAAAGGAGCGTTCTCGACGACGCTTTTGAGTTGAAATTCAATGTTTTGTAAGGTGATTTCCATATTATCAAAGATATACCATGCTAGAAGCCTTAACGTTGAAAGTTTGAAATGATAGGAAAACTTTAACTTCGGTTTAATCAGTATCCTAGTCCAAAGGTCATACAGCAGCGTAAGTGCTGTTTACTGGCGTATGGGAAACACCTTAACGTATTTACATCATTACAAAAACAGGCGTTTAACAACTTTTACGATACGATTAGGTGTACAATTATATGTTCATTATTAACAACGCCAATTACAGCAGTTAGTGGCCCGATTGACTCCATATCGATAGCATTGGGACCTTATAAATAAGGTTCAATTTTCGATAATGGGTCGTATCGAAATATTTTAAAGGCGATCACCACGACTACGGCAAAAATTATATGGCCAAAGAATAATTGGATATAGTACTGTCCCTAAAAAGCAAATGTATGCCCAAATCATTACCAGCTCACTTACTGTTGGGCTTGGAGGATCGGCAGGGCTTGAAAGCCCTATAGTAGTTACGGGAGCGGCCTTTGGTTCTAACTATGCCCAACAATTCCGGTTAAGCTATAAAGAGCGGACATTATTAATAGGCTGCGGGGTAGCTGCGGGCGTAGCGGCAGCGTTTAACGCCCCAATTGCAGGAGTACTTTTTGCGATAGAAGTATTGCTTGTAGATGTTACTATTTCTGCCTTCACACCAATAATGATCGCAGCCGCAACGGGTACATTGGTATCTACTATTGTTTTAAATGAAGATGTGCTTTTGTCATTTAAGCAGAAGGAAATATTTGATTACCACAACATTCCTTTGTATATACTTTTAGGGCTTTTTACCGGTTTAATATCAGTATTTTATTCGCGGAACTTTTTAAAAACAGAGCATTTTTTTGCGGGATTAAAATTTGGTGTTTATAAAAAAGCACTCGTCGGATCGCTACTCCTCGGTTTAATGATTTTTATTTTTCCAACTTTATTTGGTGAGGGTTATGAAAGTATTAAAACACTCGCAGATAAAAATCCCGGTGAGCTATTGGAAAACACTTTATTTGCGGCCTATCGCAGCAACGAATGGGTACTTTTAGTATTTGTTGGCTTATCCATGATGCTTAAAGCCTTTGCTTCTGGAATAACACTGGGCAGTGGCGGTAATGGTGGTAACTTTGCACCCTCGCTTTTTTTGGGGTCTTATGCCGGTTATTTCTTTTCCAAATTTTTAAACCTGACCGGGCTTACAGACCTGCCTGTAAGTAATTTTGCTATGGTGGGTATGGCAGGAATCCTGAGTGGATTATTTCATGCCCCGCTAACCGCAATTTTTCTTATCGCAGAAATTACGGGTGGTTACGACCTGATTATACCTCTAATGATTGTGGCTTCTATAAGTTTTGCCATATCAAAACGTTTTGACAAGCACTCCCTTGATGTAAAAGGTTTAGTTAAAAAAGGGAATGTATTTACAAGCAATAAAGACACTAACATACTGTGGACACTGAACATTGACAATATTATTCATACTGATTATTCTTCATTACACCCGGATGACAGTGTAGAGAAGCTGCGTAAATTAATCAAATTTTCAGATCAGGTTATATTTGGCGTCGTAGAAGATGATAAACTTATCGGTACTATATATTTTAACGATGTCCGGGAACTTATATTTAGTAATCATAATTCTCAGGTTAGAGACCTGATGAGTCTGCCATCGGAAATTGTTCACCAATATGATAGCATGGAAACAGTCATGCTTAAATTTGAACAGAGCGCAAAGGCGTATCTACCCGTTCTTAAGGATGGCAAATACTATGGGTTCATTTCAAAATCTGATGCCCTTGAAGCATACAGAAATAAACTAAGGGCCATGACATTTGAATGATTTAATAGATAACAATTTTAAAAGTGTTCGACATATCCCTGACACTTCATTTAACGATAGTTTCGGTAAGTTTTTAAGGGTCATTACAAAAAAATCGCAATATTAATTTAATTGAAACATCCCCCTGATAAAAATCTAAACACAATTAAATTAGTATTTAAATTACTATAAATCATATATTTATAAATTCTAAATACTATTAAACAGAGTCAAAATAGGCACAAGGTGTTCGACTGTGATCCCTGACAGCCCACAAATTAAAAATCATTGATTTATCAATGATTTTTTTGCCTTAAAATATGTATATGACGCTTTAATTACGTTTTAATATTTATTTTTATATTTTAGGTGTTCAACAAATATGTCAATAAATAAAAGATCTATATCTGTGATTTAATTTCATTATAATTTTGATTTATAGAAATTCATCAAAGCTTTAAATAAATGTATAAAGAACGCCACACGGCTGTTTCCTAAAAAGCTTATATAGTAAGTTCTATTTATCTCATATTCTGGTTATATTTTCGTAAATTTGTGTTTATGAGGATAAACATGGCTTACATATCCCTACTGATTATTGGAATTTGCTTTATGCTTATGCCTTCCTCTTCCTATGCGTGTTGTGTAAAATCCCACACTACTTCTGCCCACAAAAAAGCTACCACCCATAATACTTGTAGTCAAAAATCCGACAGCCATAACCATAAAGATTGTAACGGAAATTGTAAAGACCACACATGTCATTGCGTTAATTTAAGCTTCAACCTCGCACTTTATACAGCTGTTTATTCTATAAATAACGTATTTTTTTATTCTCAAAAAAAGCAATCCCTGTATACCGGCAGTTATCTTTTATCTACCGGTTACTGCTCAATCTTTCTACTCCCTAAAATAAGCTGAAAATTTATATGTATAGCCAATAGTGTATCTCATCTTTAATGAGGTAAAGGCGCAACTTTTACATTTAATTTTTAAAATATATATAATGACATTCTTATCAAATATAGGGGTGATAGTGCTATGGATACTATCTCCTGCAACAGGTATTTCTCAAATACAAAACTCTAAAACAGAAAAAGTAACGGTGTATGGCAATTGCAAAATGTGTAAAAGCACCATAGAAAATGCAGGCAACTTAAAAAAGGTTGCAGCGGTTAACTGGGATAAGGAGACCAAAATAGCAACTATTACTTATAACGAGGCAAAAACAAGCACCGATGAAATTCTAAAACGTATTGCACTGGCTGGATATGACAGCGATACATACCTTGCCCCGGATGATGTATATGCCATGCTGCCAGAATGCTGCCAATACAAGCGCGTTAATAAAAAAGAGCTAACGCTATCAGCTACTAGTAATGCCCCTATAGCAAACGACACCATATCTCATGGAACATACTCAGGAGAATTAGCTACCGTTTTTGAAGGTTATTTTGCCTTAAAAGATGCATTGGTGCAGTCGGATGGAACTTTAGTTTCTGCCAGGGCAAAACAGCTTTATACTGCTATTAGTGGTGTGAAAATGCAAGCTTTGAAAACGGATGAACACACGGTATGGATGGCGGTAATGAAAGATCTTGCTATGGATGCCGAGCACATATCTGAAACGAAAGACATTGCCCAGCAACGCGATCACTTTATAACTTTATCAGAGAATATATATAAACTGGCAAAGGTATCAAAGGCAAAAACCTCACTGTATTATCAGCATTGCCCGATGGCAAATGATGGTAAAGGAGCCAATTGGTTAAGCTATGAAAGCATAATTAAAAACCCCTACTACGGCACAAAAATGCTATCGTGTGGTAAAACAATAGAAGAAATTAAATAATGCTGCTGCCACAACAGCTTTTGTTGTGGCATATAAAATTATAGCAAATGAATACAGTAATAAAACGCCCCATAAAGGCATTCTTATACACTATTGGGCTACTTCTTGTTTTTAGCACTGTAAATGCCCAAAATGTGGTGCGGTATGATTTATACGTTCGAGATACCATAGTGAATTTTACAGGTCATGAGCGGCATGCGCTGGCTGTAAACGGCCAGATACCCATGCCTACCCTTACCTTTACCGAAGGTGATATCGCAGAGATTTACCTGCATAACGAATCTAAAGAGGCTACTTCCCTGCACTGGCATGGGGTGCAGCTGCCCAACGAACAGGATGGTGTGCCCTTTCTTACCCAAATGCCAGTAGCTCACGGCAGTACATATATATACAGCTTTCCGGTTAAGCAAAACGGCACCTACTGGTACCACAGCCATTCCGGACTTCAGGAACAAATAGGCATGTACGGTTCGCTTGTTTTCAAAAAGCGCACCGATGATCCGTCTTTCAGGAAAGGTATCGACGACCTACCGGAAGCCTCACTAACCCTTAGCGAATGGACCGATTATAACCCCGATAATGTGCACCGCATGCTGCATAACGCATCGGACTGGTTTGCCATTAAAAAGAACGCTACCCAAAGCTATGCAGAAGCCATAAGTGCGGGGCATTTTAAAACAAAGCTGGCCAACGAATGGAAACGGATGCTGGCCATGGATGTAAGCGATGTGTATTATAACCGTTTTTTAATTAATGGGCAAAGCAACAGCGAGCTCAAGTTAGCCCGTCCAGGTAATAAGGTGCGCCTGCGTGTGGCTAACGGAGGTGCTTCCAGCTACTTTTGGTTAAGGTATGCCGGTGGCAAAATGAGCGTGGTTGCAAACGATGGTAACGATGTGGTGCCTGTTGAGGTAGACAGGCTGCTAATAGGCGTATCAGAAACGTATGATGTTGTTGTAACCATTCCGGCAGAGGGTACCGCTTTCGAGTTTCAGGCTACTTCTGAAGACCGTACAGGATCTGCTTCATTGTATATTGGTGAAGGAATCCGCCAGCTTATATCCCCGCTGCCCCGCCTCGATTATTTTGAAGGTATGAAGATGATGAACGGCATGATGAAGATGAACGGAGATATGAACGATATGGTTATGAACATGAGCCTGCAGCAGATGGATATGAATGCCGTAATGTATAAGGAAAATACAAAACATAACTCTGAAAAAGATACAGAGATGGGGAAAATGGATATGAATGCTACCGACGATAAAATAGGTGGTATGCAACATAAAAACCATGACCAGTATATGTCCAATAAAATTTCTGACATCATTACGCTTAACTATGCCATGCTGAAATCGCCGGTACAAACCACACTTCCAGAAAATAGCCCGGTGAACGAACTGCGTTTTGAGCTTACCGGTAACATGAACCGCTATGTATGGAGCATGGATAACAAAGTATTATCCGAGGTAGACAAAATACCGGTTAAAAAAGGAGAGATTTTAAGAATTACACTTTACAACAACTCCATGATGCGCCATCCTATGCACCTGCATGGCTACGACTTTAGGGTACTAAACGGGCAGGGAGATTATGCTCCCCTTAAAAACGTGCTCGATATTATGCCTATGGAAACCGATATTATTGAATTTGCCGCCAATACCGAGGGTGACTGGTTTTTTCATTGCCATATATTATACCACATGATGGCCGGTATGGACAGGGTTTTTAGTGTTGGAGATTATAAAAACCCTAACCTGCCCGATAAGGAGTGGGCTTATAAACAGTTACAAAAAGAAAGTAACGCATTGCACCTGATGGCTCAAAATAATTTTGCGACCAATGGGAATGATGGTGAGGCAATGTTGCAAAATACGCGCTGGAGTTTTGGTACCGAATGGCGCCTTGGCTATAATGATATGCACGGTTATGAAACCGAAACCCATATTGGGCGATACATAGGCAGAATGCAGTGGTTAATGCCTTTTGTGGGGTTTGACTGGCGCTACCGAAAGATGGCCCCCGGCGAAAAAGAGAAAAATTTATTTGGACAATCCGCTACCAAAGATGACCGCCGCCAGTTTAGCCTGGGTGTAAACTACACGCTGCCCATGCTGGTTATATTTCAGGCAGAAGTATACCACGACGGCAATGTTCGCCTGCAATTAATGCGTGAAGATATTCCGGTATCAAAACGCCTGCGTGCCGGTTTTATGGTTAATACCGACAAAGAGTATATGGCCGACCTTAAATATATACTAACCCGTAATATTGGTATAAGAGGCCACTATGACAGCGATATGGGATGGGGAATTGGGATGGCGCTGAACTATTAATAACTAAATTTACAATCATGACACACACATATACGCTTAACGGAATGTCTTGCGGGGGATGCCAAAAAAAGGTAGAACAGGCATTAAATGGGATAGCGGGTATTAAAGCTATAGTTACATTAAACCCGCCTGTTGCTACAATTACGATGGATACCCATGTAGCTATAGAAGTATTGCAAAAAGCACTGAGCGAGGCGGGAGATTATAGCATAGAGATGACCGACAAACAAGGGCATCGTGCACCTGAGGAAACAAAGGAGGATATAAAAAAGCAAGTAGGTCATTCCTATAATGCTATTTATTATTGCCCTATGCATTGCGAGGGCGATAAAGTATATGACAAGCCCGGTGACTGCCCTGTATGCGGAATGCACCTGGTTATGCAACCCACCCAGCATAAAACCAAGCAGCAATATACCTGCACCATGCACCCCGAAATTATAAAGGATGCTCCGGGAGCCTGCCCTATTTGCGGAATGACTTTAATACCACTGCAAACCAATGAAAAAGAAGAGGATGATGGATACAAAAAACTACTGTTCAAATTTAAAATAGCTGTAGCCTTTACATTACCTGTTTTCCTGATTTCCATGTCGGACCTGCTCCCCCATAACCCTTTAGACCAACTCATGTCTAAACATAACTGGAATTATATACAATTCGGCCTGTCGTTACCGGTACTCCTCTATGCCGCCTGGATGTTTTTTCAGAGGGCATGGCAATCCATCATTACCAGCCATTATAATATGTTTACCCTTATTGGCATAGGTGCGGGCGCTGCCTGGTTGTTTAGTATTGTCGCACTTTTGTTTCCCGGCGTTTTCCCTGAGCAGTTTAAAATGCACGGTGCTGTTTATGTATATTTTGAGGCTGCAACCGTAATCCTTACACTGGTGCTGCTTGGGCAGGTGCTGGAGGCCAGGGCACATGCAAAAACCAATACAGCCATTAAAGAACTTTTAAAACTGGCGCCCAACCAGGCCACTAAAATAACCGATGGGAAAGAGGAAGTCGTACCCATAGAAAGTATCAACGTAGGCGACCTCTTGCGGGTAAAGCCAGGCGAAAAGATCCCTGTAGATGGGACAATAACCGAAGGCGAAACATCCATTGACGAATCGATGATTACCGGCGAGCCTTTGCCTGTAAGTAAAAAACAGGAAGATAAAGTGGTTGCGGCTACCATCAACGGCAATAAAACTTTTATCATGAAAGCCGAAAAGATAGGTGCCGATACCCTGCTATCCCAAATAGTAGAGATGGTAAACCAGGCAAGCCGGTCTAAAGCACCTATACAGAAACTTGCCGATACCATATCCGGCTATTTTGTTCCGGTGGTTGTAGGCATCGCGGTTATTACTGCCCTTATATGGGCTATATGGGGGCCAGAGCCCAGTTATGTATTTGCTTTTGTAAATGCACTGGCAGTATTAATTATTGCGTGTCCGTGCGCACTAGGCCTCGCTACGCCAATGTCGGTTATGGTGGGCGTTGGTAAGGGGGCACAAAACGGTATCCTGATAAAAAATGCGGAATCTTTGGAAATGATGAACAAAATTGATGTGCTGATAATCGATAAGACCGGAACGGTGACCGAAGGCAAACCCTCTGTCGAAAAAGTAACGGTAACGGATGGAAATTCTGAAGAGGAAGTCCTGCGATATATTGTATCTCTAAACAGTTCCAGCGAACATCCATTAGCACAGGCAACCATACGTTATGGTAAAGAAAAAAAAGTGGATGCGCTGCCTGTTACAGCATTTGAGGCTATTACAGGAAAAGGTGTGAGCGGAAGTATTAATGGAATTAAAGCGAGCCTGGGTAACGCCGGTTTAATAAAACAGTTAGAGGCAACTGTACCCGCAGAATTACAACAACAGGCAACTAAAGAGCAGGAACAAGGCAAAACCATTTCGTTTTTGCTTTATGATGGAAGTGTGACAGGATTTGTGATTATTTCTGATAAGATAAAACCCAGCGCGAAAAAAGCAATTGAAACCCTTCAGGGAGAAGGTGTTGCCGTGATAATGCTAACCGGTGATAATGAGCATACCGCACGTGCAGTAAGTAAAGAACTTAATCTTACCAGTTTTAAAGCACAGATGCTGCCTCAAAATAAGCTGGATGAAGTGAAACGACTGCAGGCTGAAGGAAAGAAAGTTGCCATGGCAGGCGACGGGATCAACGATGCCCCGGCCTTATCTCAGGCAGATATAGGGATTGCTATGGGTACCGGCACCGATGTAGCCATACAAAGTGCCGGGATAACTCTGGTAAAGGGCGACCTTAGCGGAATAGCAAAAGCAAGGGAGCTAAGCCATCAGGTTATGAAAAACATTAAGCAAAACCTGTTCTTTGCCCTGGGATATAATGTTTTAGGTATTCCTATAGCGGCAGGTATTTTATACCCTTTTACGGGCGTACTACTATCACCAATGATCGCCGCCCTTGCCATGAGCCTTAGTTCTGTATCGGTAATAGCAAATTCATTGAGACTAAAAAATTATAAATTACATTAAAGATAATATAAAATTTGTTAATCAACAACGTTAATCTATTAATAAACAACATACTATGTTTCGTCACAAAGGTAAAGGAAGGTCGTATATCCATAACCTTCGGATAGCTTCCGTTTTGTCTTTCGTCGCCGGTATTGTAAATATCACAGGCTTATTATCCGTGGGGATCCTGACTACGAATGTAACCGGCCATTTTGCCTTTTTTTCCAGGACGTTCGTGAATGAAGATTTCCGGAGTGCAGTAATATTTCTTTTATTCCTGCTTAGTTTTTTATTGGGTGCTTTTATTTCAAACCTGCTAAGTGAAATAGTGGTGAGGATAAAACAAAACTTATCCTATGTGATCCCGATTATGTTTGAAATTGTACTGCTCATTTCCGTACCTGTACTTTACAGCAGCCATAAGATAATACACCCTGATCTTTTAGCATGTACACTACTATTTGCTATGGGCCTGCAAAATGCGCTAGTTACAAGGGTATCACAATCTGTAGTAAGGACAACCCATTTGACCGGAATATTTACGGACTTGGGTATTGAGTTCTCGCAAATTTTATTTTACAGGAGAAGTTTAGAAAACTACAGCCTTAAAAAAAGCATTTACCTTAAGATTGCCATTGTTGCTTTCTTTTTCGCAGGAGGAATTATTGGAGGCTTTACCTATTATTACCTGAAACTCGAGGTTCTTTATATAGCCTGCCTGTGCCTTGTCGCCGCATTGCTTTACGATTACTTTTTGCTTAAATTTTACACGCTAAAAAGAAGGGTAATACATAAACATTAACTATCGTTTTGGAGTGTCCTTGTTCCAATATTGCTCCCCCCTTAAGCAAAGGGGTAACAAGCAAAACTATCGGATTGCAACCCACACCTTAACATATTAAATTACTGATTACCAACAATTTTAAACTACCTTTAAAAACCTTATAAAAAATCGCTTTTTATACGCTCTTATACATTCTACCCTATCCCCATGAAGGTTACAACAACCCCTGTTTTTGATATTTTATTACGCATGCGTGCCTATTTCCAGAGTGCTGGCTCTATTGGGGATGCTGATACAGCAGAGCCTTTCCGTGCCGAACTTTACAATTCGGAACAAATGGAGAGCCATGCTAAAGTTGTAGCCACATCCCATAATGTAGTGGTAGGCAACGCAACTAACAAACTACTTAAAAGGCTTGACGAAAACCAAAAAATCTTACTGGAAGCCCGCAACCTGTTGGTTGACAGTATACGCTCAGGGCAAACCATAACGCCTGGTGGAGAATGGCTCTTAGACAACTTTTATCTCATTGAAGAACAAATTGTTATATCCCGAAAACACTTACCGAAGGGATATAGTGAAGGACTGCCATACCTAAAGGATGGAATAACCGACGGAATGCCAAGGGTGTATGATATTGTACTCGAAATTATATCACATAGCGATGGCCGCGTTGATGCGAAAAGCCTGAAGGGTTTTATAACCGCTTACCAAAGCAGTAAACTATTAACACTTGGTGAATTATGGGCTATACCTATAATGCTGAGGATTGCTGTTATAGAAAACCTGCGGCGGGTTTCTGAACAGATTGCCCTGGACATGATCGATGATAACCTTGCCGACTACTGGGCAGATAAAATGCTGGAAACCGCAAAGGAAGACCCGTCTGATTTAATATTGACCGTTGCCGAAATGGTACAGGCTAAACCTGTCTTAAACAGCCCCTTTGTTGCGGGCTTTACACGCAGGCTAAGTGGTAAGGGTCCGGTGCTGGCATTACCCCTTAGCTGGATGGAACAGCAATTACTAAAGACAGGGGCAGCAAGCAACGACCTTGTATGGCAGGAAAACCAAAAGCAGGCGGCAAACCAGGCTTCGGTAAGGAACAGCATAGGCACATTGCGGCTTATAGGCTCTACAGACTGGCGTGAGTTTGTAGAAGCACTTAGCAGTGTAGAACAGGTTTTACGACAGGATCCTGCCGGTATATATCCTAATATGGATTTTGCTACACGCGACAGGTACAGGCATGTGGTAGAGGGTATTGCAAAAGGCAGCCTGTTAAGTGAAACAGAAGTGGCACAAAAGGTAGTTGCAGTAACTAAAGAAGCCAATACGGAAAATGTGCCGAGGCAAAGCCATATAGGGTTTTACCTTATAGATAAGGGCAGAAAAGCAACAGAGCAGGCCGCAAAAATGCGTTACACAGTAAGGCAGCATCTGCTGCGCGGTATGAAAGGTAAAATGGTATTCTTATACTTGTTTTACATAGTTGTATTAGCAGCGGCAGGTGCTATAGGTATGCTATCTGTGGCGTACTGCTATGGCAATTTTTCATGGCTGGTACTGGCTTTAACAGGGGCATTGTCTTTTGGCGGGTCGTTACAGCTCGCGGTTTCGTTTATAAACTGGCTGGCTACCGTGTGGGTGCGCCCTAACTTGCTGCCCCGTATGGATTTTTCTAAAGGCATACCTGCAGATTGTAAAACTATGGTGGCAATACCTACAATGCTTACCGGTAAAGAGGATATTGAGGCACTAACGGAAGCTCTTGAAGTACGCTTTTTAGCCAATAACGATACTAACCTTTGCTTTGCGCTTATAACTGATTTTACAGATGCCGACCAGGAAATTATGCCTGCAGATGAAAGCCTTCTTGAACTGGCCATAACCCGTATTACCGAATTAAATAGTAAATATACCACTGCCCTGCAACCCGACAGGTTTTTCTTATTTCACCGTTCCCGGAAATGGAATGCCAAAGAAGGAAAATGGATGGGGTATGAACGGAAACGGGGCAAGCTTTCGGCTCTGAATGCCCTGTTACGAAAAGGTGATGGCGAAGCGTTTGCACACATAACCGGAGACTATCAGTCTGCCGGGTTTATAAAATATATTATTACGCTCGACTCTGATACGCAGCTGCCGCGCGAAGCCGGATGGAAGTTTGTAGCCACCATGGCGCATCCCCTTAACCATGCTGTATATAACGAACAAAAGAAACGGGTTACCGAAGGTTACGGCATCCTCCAGCCCCGCGTAGCCTCAAACTTTACAAAAGGCCCCGTTTCTTTGTACCTGCGTATGCAGGGAGACCTTGAAGGGATAGACCCTTACACCAGGGCGTCATCAGATGTGTACCAGGACTTGTTTAACGAAGGCTCCTTTATTGGCAAAGGCATTTATGATATTGATGTGTTTGAACATGCAGTAGGCCACCTTTTTGAAGAAAACCGCATCCTTAGCCACGATTTGCTTGAAGGCTGCTATACACGGTCAGGATTGGTGAGCGATGTACTTTTATATGAGCAAAACCCGTCGGGCTATGAAGCCGATGTAAAACGTAACCACCGCTGGATACGGGGCGACTGGCAAATTGCCGCCTGGATAATGCCCTACGTTACGGGCAGCAATGGGCGTTTTAATATTAACAGGCTTTCACTGCTATCTAAATGGAAGATATTTGATAACCTGCGCAGGAGCCTTATGCCGCTATCCCTGCTGCTGATCCTTCTTTTAGGATGGTCAGTCCTGCCATACCCCTGGTTCTGGACAATAGCCGTAACAATGATCGTTTTGCTACCGGTAATGGCTGCCGCAATACTCCGGCTTATACTTCGCCCCGATGACCTGGACCTAAAGGCACACGTTTTAGATGTAGGAACCTCGGTAAAACACATCCTGCTGCGCTTTATGTTTGGCCTTGCTGTGTTACCGTATGAATCCTACCGCTACACTGATGCCATTCTGCGCGCTAACTGGCGTATGATCATCAGCCACAAAAATTTATTACAGTGGACACCCTCGGCAATATCTTCTAATATCAAGAATACGCTTTGGTCAAACTACCTTAAAATGTGGATCGGGCCACTGCTGTCTGTAGCCTGTATTTGCCTGTTTTTAGTAACCAACTACCCGGCATTTTTTGTAGCACTGCCCATTTTACTACTATGGTTGCTTTCCCCGGCAATTGCATGGAAGTTAAGCATCCCTGAAAAGCAGGATATCCCGGAATTGAGCACAGCCCAAACCACGTTCCTTCACAAATCGGCACGCAAAACCTGGCTGTTTTTCCAGAAGTTTGTAACGGAGCAGGAAAACTGGCTTCCGCCCGATAACTTCCAGCAGCACCCTGAACCGGTTATTGCACACCGCACTTCGCCTACAAATATTGGCCTTGCCTTACTGGCAAATTTAACCGCTTATGACTTTGGTTATATTCCCATGGGTACTTTGCTACAGCGTACCGAAGATACAATGGCAACCCTCTTTAAAATGGAGCGCTATAATGGCCATTTTTACAACTGGTATGATACCCAGACACTGCAAACCCTTATGCCAAGGTATGTATCTACAGTAGATAGCGGCAACCTGTTAGGACACTTGCTTACCCTGCGCCAGGGGCTTTTACTGCTTAAACAACAGCCTCTTTTTGCTTTACGGAGTTTTGAAGGCTTACAAACTACACTATTCATTTTAAATGACAGCAAGCCAGAAAATCAGGATGAAACTTTACAGGAAATAGGTAAACTTATTGACGTTGCCTTGGCTGACGAAAGCAACTCGTTATCTAGCATAAAAAATTACCTGGAACTACTATTGCCCCTCAGCGAAAAACTGGTTGGTTCAGCACCCGAAAATAATGAGTATACGACCAACTGGGTTGACGAATTTAAAAGACAGCTACAGGATATACTAAAAGACTTATACTTGCAGGCTCCCTGGGTTCAGTACTTCCCGGTACCCGCATCGTTTGCTAAACTAAACATTTTGGATATTAATCTATCCACGTTAAATATCCTTGAAATTGAAAATCAGGTAGTACAGCAGTTAGGCTCTTATAATGAGCAAACAAACAGTGTTGAAGAGAACACGTGGCTGGAAAATACCAGGGTTAGTTTTACTACTGCTTCCCGCCTTGCAGCCGAAAGAAGCAGCACATTAGAAAAACTGGCAGCACAATGTGAGCAATTAAGCACCGTAGAATACGACTTTTTGTATGATACCACGACCTGCCTGTTACGCATAGGATTTAATGTAGATGAGCAACGCAAGGACGACAGTTATTATGATATGCTGGCATCAGAATCGAGGTTGGGTATCTTTGTGGGTATTGCGCAGGGCAAATTACCACAGGAAAGCTGGTTTTCTTTAGGCAGGCTGCTTACCAACTCTAAAGGCGGGCCCATATTGCTTTCCTGGAGCGGCTCTATGTTCGAGTACCTCATGCCACAACTGGTAATGCCAACCTATGAAAATACATTGCTGTACCAAACCAATATCGCCAATGTAAAGCTGCAAATAGAATATGGTAAAAAACGGGGCATCCCGTGGGGAATATCAGAGTCGGGGTACAATAATGTCGATGCCAGTTTAAACTACCAGTACCATGCATTTGGCGTACCGGGTATAGGGTTAAAACGCGGCCTTGAAGAAGACCTTGTAATTGCACCTTATTCATCCATGCTCGCCCTTATGGTACTGCCGGCAAAGGCCTGTGCTAATTTACAACTACTTTCAGACAAAGGCTTTGAAGGCGAATACGGCTTTTTTGAAGCGATAGATTATACCCCTGCACGCTTGCCAAGGGGCCAGGACCATGTGGTTATAAACTCATACATGGTGCACCACCAGGGTATGGGCTTCCTGTCATTAGCTTACGTTTTACTAAACAAGCCCATGCAGCAGCGCTTCGTCGCCGAACTGCGTTTTCAGGCAACCTTATTATTGTTGCAGGAGCGCATCCCTAAAACATCTATTTTCTATGCCCATACCGCCGATAGCAGCGAGATTACCACGGCAGGCCCGGATATGCAGGTACGCCACATTACTACGGCAGAAACCCCAACGCCACAATTGCATTTATTAAGCAACGGGCATTACCAGGTCATGGTAACCAATTCGGGAGGAGGCTACAGCCGTTGGAACGACCTCTCTGTAACCCGCTGGCGCGAAGATGGCACTAAAGACGACTACGGATTGTTTTGTTATATAAAAGATGTAGAGAGCGGTAACTTCTGGTCGAACGCACACCATCCTACGATGAAAAAGGCTAATAGCTATGAGGCCATTTTTTCGCAGGGGCATATAGAGTTTCACAGGCAGGATGATGGTTTTGACACTAAAACCGATATTGTAGTTTCGCCGGAAGACAATGTTGAGATACGCCGGGTAAAAATCACCAACAGGACTTCGGTTTCTAAAACCATTGACGTAACGAGTTATTCGGAAACCGTAATAGCAAGCCAGGCTTCAGACGAAGCGCATCCTGCTTTTAGTAACCTGTTTGTACAGACCGAAATTTTAGAGCAATATAATGCCATATTTAGCACCAGAAGGCCAAAATCAGAACATGAAAAGCCTCCACACCTTTTCCACCTTATGGATGTGCACAGGGGAACGGTAGATGCAATTTCTTATGAAACCGACCGCATGCAATTTATTGGCCGTGGTAAAACACTGGCGCACCCCCAGGCTATGGATGATGCAGTATTATCCGGCAGGCAGGGCGCCGTTTTAGACCCCATCAATGCCATACGTTACCGCATTACATTACGCCCCGGCCAGGTTGCCACAATAGATCTGATACTGGGCATAAGCGAAACCAGGGATAGCTGCGAAGCTTTAATGCACAAATACCGTGACCGCAACATACGCAGGCGCGCCTTAGAGCTGTCATGGACACACAGCCAGGTTTTAATACGCCAGATAAATACCACAGAGGCCGATGCCCAATTATTTGAAAGATTAGCAGCATCTGTAATTTACGCCAACCCTAACCTGCGTGCCGCAACCGCTACTATAAAAAGCAATTTAAGGGGACAGTCAGGGTTATGGAGCCATTCTGTTTCCGGCGACCTCCCTATAGTATTGCTGCAGGTGCTTAGCCCCGATAGTATAGACCTGGTAATCCAAATGATAAAAGCCCATACCTTTTGGCAACTGAAGGGACTGGCGGTAGACCTGGTGATATGGAATGAAGACCATGGTACCTACAGGCAGGTGCTGCAGGACCAGATACTGGGCATGATAACCGCCGGTAATAATCTAACCCATAATATACCGGGAAACATCTATGTAAAATCTACCGACCAGATTTCGCCCGAAGACCGTATTTTGTTTGAAAGTGTGGCTCGTGTAATTATCAGGGATGATAAGGGATCATTATCAGACCAGATAAATAATAGTGGCCTGCAAAAAGGGTATCCGCCGCTACTGCAAACCATTAAGGGTATATTTCCTGCTAAAAACAATGCACAGCCTTTACAACTACCAGATAACCTGCAGTTCTATAACGGTACGGGCGGCTTTAGTGCAGATGGGAAAGAATATAAAATATGCACAAATTTAGCAGCTAAAACACCAGCCCCATGGGTAAATGTAATTGCCAACCCATATTTTGGAACGATTGCATCAGAGAACGGGTCGGCGTACACCTGGGCCATTAATGCCCATGAATACAGGATAACCCCATGGAGTGATGACCCGGTGTCCGATGGCGGTGGCGAAGCCTTTTACATCCGCGATGAGGAAAGTGGTGCCTTCTGGTCGCCTGCACCTTACCCTGCCCAGGGCGATACCCCGTATATAACGACACATGGTTTTGGATATACAACCTACGAACATAGCAATGATGCTGTACATAACGAAATGAATGTGTATGTAGATAAAGAGTGGCCAATAAAATTTGTGGTTATAAAAATAAAGAACCAGTCCGGTAGGGCGCGCAAACTGTCAGCTACAGGATTTTTGGAGATCATATTGGGCGACGTACGTTCTAAAACAAATATGAATATAGTTTCTGAACAGGATGCCAAAAGTGGGGCATTGATGTTTAGGAACAGGTACAACCAGGCTTTTTCTGAACGGGTGGCCTTTTTTAAGGTAAACGGTGGTGGTAACTTTAGTTATACCGCAGACCGGAAAGAATTTATTGGGCGTAACCGCAGTTTAGCCAATCCAAATGCAATGAAGCGCAGCAGGCTTTCCGGCAGCGTGGGTGCGGCTATAGATGCCTGTGGTGCCTTACAGGTAAAATTTGACCTGGCCGAAGGCGAAGAGAAAGAGATCGTTTTCCAGATAGGAAGTGAATCAACAACGGCTGCAGCCATGAACCTCATCCAGAAATTTGACAGCCGCGATGCGGTTATACAATCGTTGGCCGAGGTGAAAGAATACTGGCAGGAAACCCTAAGTGCCGTACAGGTAACTACTCCTGATAAAGCGTTGAATATTTTAGCAAATGGATGGCTTACCTATCAAACCATAGCTTCAAGGCTTTTTGCCCGTAGTGGCTTTTACCAGTCGGGCGGCGCGTTTGGGTTTAGGGACCAATTACAGGATGTGCTCTCAATATTGCACAGCAAGCCTCAAATGGCCCGCGAGCAGATACTGCTTAATGCCTCAAGGCAATTTATAGAGGGCGATGTACAGCACTGGTGGCACCCACCTGAAGGCAGGGGCGTGCGTACTACCTGTTCGGACGACCTGTTATGGTTGCCGTTTGCAGTGGGCAAATACATTGCTGCCACCGGGGACAGTGCCATTTTATGGGAAACAGAACCTTTCCTGGAAAGCAGGGTATTGAAAGACGGCGAAGAATCGCTTTACGATCTTTCCCCTGTAAGTAGCCTTACGGCCGACTTATACCATCACTCGGTACTTGCCATACAGCACAGCTTAAAATTTGGTGTGCATGGACTGCCTTTTATGGGTGGTGGCGACTGGAATGATGGTATGGATCGCGTAGGCAACAAAGGCATCGGCGAAAGTGTTTGGCTTGCCTTTTTCCTGTATGACGTATTAACAGGCTTTCAACAAGTAGCACTGGCTTATAGCGATGCAGCATTTGCTGCAACCTGTAGTGAACACGCGGCACTATTACAACAGCATATTGAGGATAATGCCTGGGACGGCGAATGGTACAAACGTGCCTGGTTTGACGATGGCACCCCCTTGGGATCTACAGAAAATGAAGAATGCAGTATAGATGCTATTTCGCAAAGCTGGGCCGTATTATCCGGCGCTGCAACAACCGAACGTGGATTAATTGCTATGGCATCGGTAGATAAAAATCTTGTAAGCCGGGACATGAAACTTATAAAACTGCTGACACCTGCGTTTGATCAATCGGCTTTAAACCCAGGATATATTAAAGGATATGTGCCGGGGGTACGCGAAAATGGCGGGCAATATTCCCATGCTGCAATATGGACACTCATGGCATTTGCAGCCCTGCAGGACAGGGAGAAAGTATACGAATTGTTTAGCATGATACAACCCGTGAACCATTCGTTAGATGCGATTGCTGCAAAGGTATATAAGGTAGAGCCTTACGTTATGGCGGCAGATGTCTATGCTAACGAATCGCATAAAGGGCGTGGCGGATGGACCTGGTATACCGGTTCTGCCGGATGGATGTACCAGTTTATAACAGGCTCTTTATTGGGTATACAGTTACAACATGACAGGTTACAGTTTATACCCTGCTTCCCCCTGGAATGGGCGAGTATAATTATTGACTACCGCTACAAAAAAACTACCTATAATATTACCGTTTACCAGGTTACAGGAGTTACAAAATCGTGGTGGATCATGGATGGGAATATGGGAGATGGAAACTCGCTATCCCTTACCGATGATGGACTGCACCATAAAGCGATGGTATTTGTAACCTATGCAAAGTAGCCGAATATTTAATGGGACAGTGCTAGTGCTACGGATAACAATAGCTGCCCGAAATTCATAATAGAGTAAAGTATGTGGTTCGAGAAAACAATAAAAGAAACCCTGGCAGCATTCAATGTTAACCAGGCAACAGGGCTGGGCGCAACTGAAATAGCAGGGCTTAAAGAAAAGTTTGGGGCGAATAAGCTTGAGGCTAAAAACAAAAAAAGTATTTTCCTGCTGTTCCTTTCACAACTTAAAGACTGGCTTATTTACATATTGCTTGCAGCGGTTATAATTACGCTTTTTATGGGCGAATATATAGATGCTGTAATAATAACTGTTGTAATTATCCTGAATGCCGTCATCGGGTTGGTTCAGGAAATAAAAGCTGGAAATGCCATCGACGCTTTAAAGGCTATAATATCGCACAAAGCTATTGTAAAAAGAGATGGTGCTACCATAGAGGTTGAAGCCGGCGAACTTGTACCCGGCGATATTGTACTGCTTGATGCAGGCCGCTATGTACCTGCCGATTTGCGGTTGCTGGAATCGGCCAGGCTTAAAGTAGATGAATCTGCGCTTACCGGTGAATCAGTCCCCGCCGATAAAGATGCAAACGCCGTCCTGACCGATGCTACTATACCATTAGGTGAGCAATCCAATATAATGTTCATGTCAACTTTAGTTACCTCCGGCCGTGGCGTGGGCGTTGTTGTGGCTACCGGGATGAAAACCGAATTAGGTAAAATTGCAGGGCTTATCAGCAACCAGGAATCGGAGAAAACACCCTTAGAACAACGCCTTGACAGTTTAGGGAAGACACTGGGCAAAATGGCAATTGGCATATGCGTCTTTATTTTTGCGGTCTCTTATTTTCAGGGACGGGACCTTTTAGACATGTTCCTGCTATCTATATCGCTTGCCGTAGCCTCCATACCCGAAGGGTTAACGGCTATTGTTGCCATAGTGCTTTCGCTGGGTGTTACCAGCATGTCTAAAAAAAACGCTATCATTCGCCGTTTGGCTGCGGTAGAAACATTAGGCTCTGTAACCATCATATGTACCGATAAAACCGGGACACTTACCCTTAACAAAATGACGGTAACAGAAACGTTTAATCTTGGGGATAACGCTGGCCTAACCACCGACCACTCTGTTAAAGATGATGCAAAGCTGTTGTACAAAGCTATGATACTATGCTCTGATGCTACTTACGAAAATAACCAGGGTACCGGTGACCCTACTGAAATTGCCCTTATATTATGGGGTAATGAAGTAGGAATTGACAGTAAATTGTTGCGAGACAAAAACAAAAGAGTAGCTGAATATCCATTTGATTCTGAAAGGAAATTGATGTCGGTAGTTACCGATGAAGATGGAAAATTTATGGTGTATACTAAAGGTGCTATTGGCAGTTTATTAAAGGTGTGCACTCACGTTATTGAGGATGGAAAGATAGTCTCACTGACAGCTGATAATCAGGCCAAATATAGGGAAGCTACATCAGCTATGTCATCCAGAGCATTGCGTACACTGGGTGCTGCATATAAGCGTTCGGATAGCCTCCCCGTGAGTGAAGAAATGGAAAACGGCCTCGTACTTATTGGCTTTGTGGGCATGATAGACCCACCACGAAAAGAGGTGAAACAATCAGTGCAAAAAGCTAAAGAAGCAGGCATTATAACAGTCATGATTACCGGAGACCATAAAGAAACTGCCTTTGCAATTGCGCATGAGATGGGAATTGCAGAACGGTTGGACCAGGCTATTACAGGGCCGGAAATTGATAATCTTAGCGCAGCGGATTTTGCTTTGAAAGTGGAAGACTACAGGGTATTTGCACGAGTTTCTCCCGAACACAAAATAAATATTGTTAAGGCACTAAAAGCTAAAGGCAATATTGTATCGATGACGGGGGATGGTGTTAATGATGCCCCATCGCTTAAAGCAGCAGATATAGGCGTGGTAATGGGTATAACCGGAACAGATGTTGCAAAGGAAGCCGCAGATATGATATTGACGGATGATAATTTTGCTACCATTGTTGTGGCCGTAGAACAGGGAAGGAATATTTATAACAATATTAAAAAGTCGGTTATCTTTTTACTTTCCTGCAACCTGGGCGAAGTGGTGACCATGTTTGTCTGCCTGCTTTTAGGTTGGGACACGCCGCTTATAGCCACGCAATTGCTTTGGATAAACTTGCTTACCGATTCTTTACCGGCAATAGCACTGGGTATAGATACCCCGGATCCTGATGTGATGAAGCAAAAGCCAAGAAATCCTGTGGAAAGCTTTTTTTCCGACGGAGCCGGTTTACGAACGGTTATAGGCGGCCTGCTTATAGGTGCGGTAACCATTACAGCGTTTTGGTATGGGCATTATGAGCATGGCTACAGCCCACTTGATGAGTCAGTCCCTAACAACACTATAGAATATGCCCGCACCATGGCTTTTATGGTCCTGGTAATTGCACAGCTTCTGTATGCTCTTGCTATGCGTAACCGTTTCAAAACCATAGTAGAAGTAGGCTTTTTTTCTAACAAGTTTTTGTTAGGGGCTATTGTGTTGGGTATTGCACTACAATTGCTTGTTATTGGCATACCTTTTATGCAAAGGGCATTTAACTTACAGCCGCTCGATTTATGGGGGTGGGCAATGGTATTTATATTAGGCTCAATTCCACTGCTTATTAAAGAATTATCTAAATTAATTGGCAGGGCTTTTAAACGAAAAACATAGCCTACCTGTCTTCGTTATTCAATTCTGATTCTTCTTCGTAAGGGGATTTATAATCACTATTAAGGTCTTTTTCAAGATCCTTTTGGTCTTTCCTGTTTTGCTTAATTATGTAAACGATCAGTGCAATCGCACACACCACAACAATTCCGATTATGAGCCAGTTTGTTTCCATGGGTTTTTAGTAAAGCTACATAATAATAAAACATGTTATCATGCAGCACATTATTTAACGGTTAAAAACTATAAGCGAATTAACCCGGATTAGCTACTTTTTCACTCTCAAGGTAATGAGTAAGGATTTCCTGTAGTGAATTTAAATACTCTGATAAAACATTGCTGTCTATAACAACGTGCTCTTTAGCAGGTATTGTTATAGGGTTTTCATTTAGGAAGCTATAAAGTTCCGGATGTTCCTGTTCAATCTTTTGTGTTGTATCAAAAATCTGGCGGGTCAGTTCTTTTATTTGTCTCATTTTTGGTGTGTTATTTATTCAACAATAATATCGGGTTGCAGGGTAATTTTTGTAGTAATAGAGTTAGAGATCAGGCAGTTCTTTTCACTAAGTTCCAATATATGGCGGGCCCTGTTAATCTTCATAGTGGCCGGTATGGTAAGTGTAGGTTTTAAGATGATTTCTATAAATAAAAACTTACCATCCACTTTGTCAACGATTCCCAGGGCATTGCTTTTAAAGCTCACATAATCAAGTTTAGAGTTCTTGGCAACTACTAAAAAGGTAGTCATTAAACAGGCGTTAATTGCCGCGACAAATAAATGTTCGGGCGACCAGATGCCAGCGATCCCACCGGGAAAATCCGGCGGCGTAGCTACCTGTACCGCGTTATTTAAGACAGGCGAAGTTAGGTTACCCGTGCCATCATAATTCCACTGCAGGTTGGTTTCGTACGTGTGTTTTGCTTCCATGTTTACTAAATATTTTGTTACTGCAAAGTTGCCATTAGAAGTTCAACTGTAAAATGATGCCTAACCTTCCAAATAGTGTTATACATCATATTTCAAGATGATGCATATCATGTGCATATCCAATTTCCTGTTGCAAATTTGCACCTGTAAACACGTAACCAAAACTGAATCTGTTAATTATAAAGACAGTTGTAAAATGGAAAGCATGAATATTGAGCAAACAAGTAGAAAGGGTATCGTAAATAAATTTACCGAATTGTTTAAATCATTTCGCAAGCCTTTGCAGTGCGAATTTCTTACAACAAATCTTTCTGTACAACCGGATAATAATTTGATCCCGGATAAAGTGCAACACTATTCAAACATACAGTTATCGGCAGGCCTGCGAAAGAATTTAGGAATGAATGAAAAACAGACCCAGCAGCTGGAAAGAGTTTTAGCCCTTATAGGTGAAAAGTAATATAAACTAAATATACAATGAGCACAATAAAACAAATTGGTATCTGGATGGATCATTCCAGTGCCCGCCTGCTTGAATTTTCTGATAGTACAAAAAAAGAACTAAAAACCATTACCTCCGACTTTACTTTTCAGGACAAAGAAGAAACATTGCAGCGTAGCGAAAGTGAAATGCATAACAAAGAACGTCAAAGGCATAACTCCTATTACAAAAAAATTGAAGCCGTCATAAGAAACTGTGATGAAGTACTACTCTTTGGGCCTACAGATGCAAAAGTGGAACTGTTTAATTTGTTACGGAAAAACCATCATTTTGATCCAATAAAAATAGAGGTTAAAACAACCGATAAAATGACCGACAACCAGCTCCATGCTTTTGTAAAAGAACACTTTACAGGTTTAACTTTAAAACTGCTGTAAAATGGTGTTACTCTGCTGCAAAATCGTTGCTTTTACCAAAAAAAACGGCGTGATATCCAAAGGTATTGCTTTCTATCAAAACGTATTTGATTTTGTAGGCTTATGGTACCCCTTGTAAATGATCATCTCACTTAATAACAGATACTATGAAATTATTATTCACCATCATAATAGCAACGGCTTTAGCTGCCTCATTATTTGTAACTATATCGGCAGGTCAAACTTCAAAAAATTAAGTCAATAAAAGTTCTGCGCCGCTAAAAGTATTAAATCAGATCACTATGTCATTAAGTATACAGGCCGCCTGGCTTTTTTTATTAGCACTCCCTATAGCATGTGTTGCCTGGACTGTAACGCATGAGGAAGTTTTTCGCGAACCACGGGATTATTGCGTAAAACGCAGCAAACTCGGAAAGACCATAATAGAGCGAAAATTCTTTTACCTCTTTACCTGCGAATACTGCTTTAGTCACTATGTAACAATCTTATTCCTTGTCATGACCGGCTACAAACTACTTATAAACGACTGGAAAGGTTACATCATAGCAGGATTTGCACTGGTATGGGTGGCAAATTTATACATTAGCTTATTTGGCTTGCTAAGGCAGGATATTAAAAAGGAAAAGACAGAAATTACTGCAATCGAGAAAAAGATGGACCAATAAAATACTCACAAATCTCAAAATTAAAATACTAAATATATTATGAAAATACTAATCGTGCTAACATCCCATAGCGAACTTGGAACTACAGGTAAAAAAACAGGCTTTTGGATAGAAGAATTTGCTGCACCCTATTATGTTTTTGCAGATGCCGGTGCCATAATTACCATTGCTTCCCCTTCCGGCGGGCAGCCGCCTGTAGACCCTAAGAGTGAACAACTGGACGCACAGACCCCTGATACAGAACGATTTTACAAAGATGACGTCGCCATCGACCTTGTAGCCCATACGTTTAGATTAAGCGATATTGCCCCGGCTGAATACGATGCCGTTTTTTATCCCGGTGGCCATGGCCCTTTGTGGGACCTTGTAGACGATGGGGATTCCATTACCCTGATAGAAGGTTTTTACAACCATCAAAAACCGGTAGCCTTTGTATGCCATGGGCCAGCCGCGCTCCTTAATGCAAAAGCTAAAAACGGAGAGCCGTTAGTAAAAGGCAAGCATGTTACAGGCTTTGCCAATACGGAGGAAGAAGCCGTACAACTATCTATGATAGTGCCTTTTTTGCTGGAAGATGAACTTATAAACCTTGGGGCGCATTACAGCCGTGGTGCCGACTGGCAATCCTATACCCAACAGGATGGATTACTTATTACCGGGCAAAACCCCGGATCATCTAAAGCTACTGCCAAGTTACTGGTGGCTACCCTAAAAGGCGAAAAAAATAAGACATTGTAAGTGATTGCCACCAAAGTAGCAACCACTTAAACTAATAAATAAAAAACAACAATTATGGATTATACCAACCATTACTGGGGAATGAATTTTATATGGTGGATCATCTGGTTCCTACTTATATTTTGGGTGTTTGCGGTTCCGTATGATATACCGGGCCAAAGAAACAAAAAAGAGTCACCGCTAGACATTTTAAAAAAACGCTATGCCAGCGGGCAAATTGATGTAAAGGAATACAACGAAATGAAAAAGATACTGGAACAGGCGTAAACCAATGTATGAAATGGTTTGCAGAATCGTAAGTTTTGCTGTAGCCTTTAGTCAAAAAAATAGTAAACAACATGAAAAAGACAATTATAATTATTGCCCTGGGTTTCTCATTAGGTATAGTAAGCTGTAATGATGCCGTAAAAAAAGATATGGGCAATGCCCAGGAAAATTTAAAAGAGGCCGGCAAAGATATGCCGTCAGCTACGAAAGAAGATGCTGCGGCAGAAAAGGAAAAAGCTGTAGCAGACTGGAAAACGTTTAAAGATGATTCTGAAAAAGCTATTGCAGCTATGGAAGATGAAGTAAAAAATGCAGAAGCAAAGATCTATAAGGCCAATAAAAAAGAAAGTGCTGCGCTAAAGGCAGACCTTATTAAAAACAGGGAGCGACTTGACGGGCTTAAGAAACAGCTGAAGGATCAGAATATGGCATTTGAAAAAGAAGTGTCAAAATTTGATGCAGCGGCCAAAGCAAAAAACGAAGCGTTTAAAAAAGAGTTTGAGCACGATATGGACGGTTTGAATACCGCAATTAAGGACCTTTTTAAAAATAATGTTGACTAAATCGAGAGCACAGAACCTAAAACTATAGAAAATGAAATATCAAAATTGTATTGATGCCTGCCTTAAATGCATTGCGCTGTGCAATCATTGCAGTACTTCCTGCCTGCATGAAGCCGATGTAAAAATGATGGCAAAATGTATCCGGCTTACTATGGAATGTGCCGCTATTTGTTATGCTGCTGTACAGCTAATGGGACTGGACAGTAAAAAAGCAATCGAGCTTTGCAGGCTGTGCGCCGATATTTGCGAAGCATGCGCCGATGAGTGCAGTAAGCACGACAACCAGCATTGCCAGGAGTGCGCAAAAGCATGCCGGGAATGCATGCACGCCTGCAGGGTGGTAATGTCATAATCATTTATCGACTTTTAATTAGCTCAAAAAAAAACATAATTAGCGGAGGCTTTAAAGCCTCCGCTAATTATGTTTTAACCTAATCCCGAATTACTCAATTTTTCATTTTAGTAAGGTTTGGTAAATCTAAAATGGTAAGGTTACTGCCCTTTTTTCCGATTAATCCTTCATTTCTAAACTCGGTAAGTGTGCGGCTTACCGTTTCTGATGCTGTACCCGACATTGCCGCAAGGTTATCCCGGGTAATGTTTATTGAACTCTCTGCGGAATTTTGCTTGAATAATCGGAGTATTGCTTCAGCAATCCTTTTCCTTACAGACTGATAGGCTAACTGTAATGAATGCGCATCCTTATTGCGGATTTCACTCGACAATATCTTAATAAATTTACCCGCTACATCAGGGTGTAGGAGCAATAATTCTTCAATCTGTTCTTTTGGAAAAAAACATACCAGGCTATCTTCAAGGGCTGTTGCTGTATCTATATAGGCTTGGTTAGAAAGAATAATATTTACCCCAAGAAAATCCTCTGCCTGGTAAATACCCGTCATCAGTTCACGCCCGTCTTCGGCCATCATTACAGTTTTTATCTTGCCCGATATTATTAAATACAGACCCATGGCGCGGTCACCCTCGTAATGTAATACCTGGTTTTTTTTAAACAACCGTTCCTTACGTTCACTTATTATTTTTTTAAGTTCATTCAACCCCTCATTTTTGGAAACAATATTGTCAAGGTGCTCCAGCGATTTACTGTAAAAGTCCTGTTGCAGGTCTTTCTTTTTAAGCCTGCTTTCTATAGCGTTAAGCAACTCAAGGTCATCAAATGGTTTTGTAAGGTAGTCATCGGCCCCCAGTTCCATCCCTTTCCGTAGATCCATCCTTTCAGATTTAGCTGTTATAAAAATAAAAGGGATCGTGCTTGTTTCAGTATGTTTATTTAAAAGATGTAAGACCCCATAGCCATCGAGTTCGGGCATCATGATGTCGCACAATATAATGTCCGGTAGGTTTTTAAGTGCCATCGCTACGCCCGTCTTTCCATTATTGGCTTCAAATACCTGGTAATCTGCCAGCGTTAGTATTTCAATAATATTATCCCTAATATCATTATTGTCCTCTATAATTAAAACTTTGCTCATACTATTGGAAATGTTAGGGTAAATATTGTTCCTCGCTCTACGGCACTTTTAAATTCAATTGCTCCATCCATAAGCGCTACATACCGCGCCACTATATTTAAGCCCAGCCCTGTACCGGGTATGCTGCCAGTATTATGCGCCCTGAAAAAAGCTTCAAATAAATGTTTCTGCTCGTCTGCCGGGATTCCTATGCCGTTATCGCGTACACAAACCATATAATGATCGTCATTAACTTCAGTATGAAATTCAATGACCGTATTTTCTCCCGAGTACTTTACAGCATTGGTCATCAGGTTAATTATACAATTCTTTAATAGATGGTTATCCAGGTATACCATCTTTTGGTGGCCAAAATGCCGGTACGCAATGTTTTGGTTTGGCTTCGCCAGCAGCTGCATTTCCTCCGCAATCTCTTCTCCGAGCTTTACAATGTCAAAGCTGCTTGGCTTTGTTACAATATTGCCTCCTTCCAGCTGCTCAACATACAAAAAATCGTTAAGTATGGAAGTGAGGTTGGTTACCGCACTTTTTATTTTACTGATATGTCTTGTTATATTTTGGTTACTGCAATCTTCGGCATACTTATCTATTAGGGATGCTGATAGCTGTACCGTACTTAGAGGGGTCCTGAACTCATGCGACGCCATGGATAGAAAACGGTTCTTTAATTTGCTGAGTTCCCTTTCTTTTTCTAAAGAGGAACTTACTTTCTCTTTAGCCAGTTGTAGCGCTTTGATAGTGTTGTTTAGGGAAAGGGTCCGTTCTTCCACCAATTCTTCCAGGTGCGATGCATATTGCTTGAGTTTACTATTTGATTCTTTTTGCTGGCTGAGGTCGTGTATAAACCCGGCATAAATTACGCGCCCGGAATAGGCTACTTCACTAACACCGAGCTGCATCGGGAACTGGCGGCCGTCTTTCCGCAGCCCTAAAAGTTCTCTTCCAATACCTATGATCTTGGGCTTGTGTGTTACTTTATAATTATTGAGGTACCCATCGTGCTGTTCCCTGTCGGGGGAAGGCATCAACATGGAAATATTTTTCCCTACAACTTCTTCTTGCGTATACATGAATAGTTTACAGGCTGCCGGATTGATGCTTTCTATAGTACCTACCCCATCGATGGTAATAATGCCGTCGATTGCATTTTGAACAAGGGCGTGAAGTAAGGCAGCATTTTCCATTTTAACATTTGTTTAATAATGGTAAAGAACGCCTTTAAAAACTTATTTATAGGTTAATTCCATCCCATTTAAATATTATTTTACTAACAATCAAATATTTAACCATTTGAGCAACCATAATCAACGTTAGAATAAGTGCTTAACATCACATATTCTACTGTTCCGCATCATTTTAGCCGGGCTCACTACGTTGCACCTTTGTAACGTTAGATCATACTAAGCATGATGCGATAATAAGAATGAAAACAAATGAAGATTTACAAAACAAGGTCCAACAGGCCCTTAAGTGGGAGCCGCTTTTGCATGCTGCAGAAATAGGTGTAACTGTTAAAGACGGAATCGTTACACTTACGGGCACAGTAAATTGCTATGCTAAAAAAGCGGAAGCGGAAGAGGCCGCGAAAAAAACCGAGGGAGTAAAAGCCGTGGTGGAAAATATAGAAATACGTTACAATAGTCTTGGGAACAATACAGATTCTGAAATAGCCCAACAAGTTGTCAATGCCTTTAAGTGGAGCTCTGAAATACCTCATGACAGCGTAACTGTAACCGTTGAATCAGGATGGGTGACACTGCAAGGAGAAGTAGCCTGGAACCACCAGAAAGAAGCTGCGAAAAAAGCAGTTATCAATCTTATAGGAGTAAAAGGTGTAATAAATACTATTGCTATAAGAGCTAACCCTGACGATAAAATAAACACCAAAGATATTTACAAAGCGCTCCTGCGTGGCGGTTCATTGAACTGCGAGGGGATAAAGCTGGAGGCGTATGGGCACACACTGACTTTAACCGGAAGTATCGACTCATGGTATGAAAAAGAAGAAGCAGCCCGTATTGCCTGGAATGCGCCCGGGGTTGTAAAAGTCAATAATCAGCTTAACGTTAAATACAGCCGGGAATTTGACTGAATGGCTTTACTGGATAACCATAAAATGTAACCAACATCAGTTTTAGGCTTGATAAACATCATTTTATAGTTGCTATCAATAAATGAATTTTGCAAATAATTAATAACAAGAAATTTAAAATTAAACAAGATGAAAAAAAATTCCCTATTAACCCTGATCACAATTATTGCAATGGGTTTTACAGCTACGGCACAAATTCAAAAAGGCAATATTTTAATGGGTGGTAACCTTGCTAATATCAACCTTGGCTTAAACGACCCAAAAATATTCAGTGTAGACGTTACCCCTAAGGCGGCATGGTTTATAAAAGATAATATAGCCTTAGGAGGGTATATAAACTTTGGGCTTGAGACCGCAAAAGCCTCCAATACTACCACCAGTTATGGCATTGGTGCCCTCGGAAGGTACTACATGGGACCGGAAGCCGAAATAATAAATCATGGCCGCTTTTTTGGCGAGGCAACGGCCGGTTTTGGTGGGGTTAATGTTAGCGATGCCGATAACACGAACGGGCTGAACCTGAGCGCGGGCCCCGGGTTTGCCTATTTTATAACCCCAAATATTGGGCTTGAGGTGTTGCTGAAATATAACGGCCTTGCCGGTTTTGGAAGCACAGACTACCAAAGCAACCTGAACTTATCTTTTGGTTTCCAGATTTATTTGCCGGGACGGAGCACGGCTAAAAAAGTAGAAAACGACATCAAATAAGACGAACGCCCTTTTAACAATCACACACCATGAAAACTAATGAAGAACTACAAAACGATGTGCAGGCTGCCATAAAATGGGAATCACTTTTAAGCACCTCGGATATTGGTGTTGTTGCTAACAGCGGCATAATAACACTAAGAGGGTCGGTTGACAGCTATTCAAAAAAAATAGCGGCAGAAAATGCAGCAAAAAGCATCAAGGGTGTGAAAGCTGTTGTTGAAAAATTAAAAATTGAGTTCAGCAGCTGGAATTCTAAAAGTGATATTGAGATCGCGGCCGCTATCCTGAATGCCATTAAATGGAACTGGGAAGTTTTAAACGACAATGTTAAAGTAAAAGTGGAGGATGGCTGGGTAACATTGGATGGCACCCTGCAATGGAATTACGAAAAAGAAGCTGCACAAAGGGCGGTAAGTAACCTTACAGGAGTACGGGGCATCACCAACAACATTCTAATACAACCTGAATCCGGGATTACCGTATCACAAAAAGATATAGAGCAGGCACTAAAGCGTAACATATCTATAGACCCCAGTGACATTGATGTTGAAGTTTATGGAAATAATGCAACCCTTAAAGGTTCGGTAGACTCGTGGTACCAAAAAAACCTTGCAGGAAAGATAGCCTGGAACACGCCTGGTATTGTACACGTGAACAATGAACTCGATATAGAATACAAGGGTATTGCACACTTGATTGACGCAGTTTAAATTTCGAATAAAAAATTTTAAATTATGAAACAGAACAAAGCAATGGTTGCATTTTATGCTACACACAAGGAGGCTGAAGGAGCCATTGTAAAACTCCATGAAAGCGGTTTCGACATGAAGATGCTCTCCATAGTTGGCACCGACTATTATACCAATGAAACCGTAACAGGATATTACACTACAGGAGACCGTATGAAAAAATGGGGCAGCTATGGGGCATTTTGGGGCGGCTTTTGGGGACTTTTGTTTGGTTCTGGCTTCTTTATTATTCCCGGTATAGGGCCTTTGCTTATTGCGGGTCCCTTGGTAGCTGCACTTGTTGGATCGCTGGAAGGTGCTGCCGTTGCAGGTAGTATAAGTGCCTTGGGTGCAGTACTTATAAGCCTGGGCATACCAAAACACGAGGTTTTAGAATCTGAAACCGAAATAAAAGCCGGGAAGTATATGCTGGTCGTACATGGCACCGAGGCGCATATTGAAAATGCAAGAAAACTTCTTGCCATCCACATCCCAAAAGAAAATCTTTCTGCTGAAGACCAGCTAAGGGTCCTGAGCGGTGGTGAGACCTCGCCCTTTCAATAGTGTACATGGTAACAAAACGTCCGGTACCAAAAGAGTACCCTAATATTCTATAATTTACTACTATGATACCTTATAAAAAAACCGGTGTATGGATGGACCACTCCAATGCCTTTATCATACCCTTTTCAGATTTAGTGCAAATGCCACAAACTATTACTTCAGGCTTTACGGTTCAGGATAAAGGAAAGGTACCTGGACGGAGTAAAAGCCAGATGCTTAGCCTGCAGCAGCGGGAGCAATCTGCCTATCACAAAAATATTGCCGCCGCTATCCAGCAAAGTGATGAAGTATTTTTATTTGGGCCCACAGATGCCAAAAACGATTTATTCAAGATGCTAAGGGAAGATCATAATTTTGACGCAATACCCATTGAATTTTATAACTCTTACAGGGTAACGGGTTCAGAGGAATTTGTAATTTCTGAAAATTGCTTTAGCGGACAGGGCGTAGATTCTTTGCGAAAAAACTATAATGCTGTAAAAGAAATCTCTTAAAAGCTTCTAGACTATGAAGCACTAATTATAATACTGAACATTATGAAAACAAACGAAGAATTACAAAAAGACGTCCAGGATGCCATTAAATGGGAACCACTTTTGCATGCTGCAGAAATTGGGGTTACCGTTACCGAGGGTGTAGTTACACTAACAGGGACCGTGGATAATTACACTAAAAAAATTGAGGCGGAAAGCGCCGCTAAAAAAGTTGCAGGTGTAAAGGCGATCATTGAGCAAATTCACGTAAAGGTGGAGAGCAGCTGGCAACGCACCGACAACGAGGTGGCTACAGAGGTGCTTAAGGCACTTGAAAACAGCTGGACCGTTCCTGATGACAAGGTAAAAGTTCAGGTCGAAGACGGCTGGGTTACGCTTGATGGCGCACTGGAGTGGAATTTTCAGCGGGACGCGGCAAAAAGCGCCATTAACATCATACCCGGTGTTCGCGGAATTACCAACAACATTACAATTAAATCGGAAATCCACAATGCTATAGAGCAGAAGGACGTGGAAAAAGCACTGGCGCGCCACTGGTCCCTTAACAGTGATGATATTACGGTAAGGGCCGACGGCACAAAAATTACCCTGACCGGTAATGTAACCTCGCTTTACCAAAAAGAAGAAGCGGGTCGCGTAGCCTGGAATACCCGCGGTGTATGGAGCGTGAATAACGAACTTGAAGTCGAGTACAATTACGCCATTATTGATTAAATATAAAATGGGGATAGTGTTATAAAGGCACTATCCCCATTTTAATTATCCCTATCATTGTCTAAATTTATTACAGATATTTGATGCTTCTAACTTTAAGATGATCATCCAACTCATAAAACCTTGGTAAACCTGTGGGGATATTTATTTTTGCTATCTCTATAGGGCCAATATTTTCCAGGTACATCATAAGTGCCCTAAGACTATTACCATGGGCAACAATTAGGACATTTTGATCATCTCTGAGCTTGGGTTCTATTTCTGTTTTATAATAGGGCACAACCCTATTATAGGTATTTTCTAAACTCTCTCCACCTGGTGGGCAAACTTCAAAGCTCCGCCTCCAAATTTCAACCTGTACTGCCCCATATTTTTGGATAATTTCATCCTTATTTAGCCCCTGCAGGCTTCCATACATCCTCTCGTTTAGGGCACTAGTTTTTTTAATGGTTACATCGGGTTGTTGTATTTCCTCAAGTATTACTCGCAAACTTTCCTGGGCCCTTACCAGCATGGACGTGTACGCTATGTTAAACCTCATACCTTTTAATTTAATCCCTGCCAGGCGTGCTTCATTTTCTCCCAAAGCCGTTAATGCAACATCGACATTTCCTGTAAAACGATTTTCGAGGTTGTAAACCGATTGGCCATGCCGTACTGTTACTAATATTCCCATACCTAAATTCTTAATATCCTGATGCTTTATCGCAGTGTGAATATAGTGCAATTGCAAATGATTAATAATGTCCGGCATCACTTAAAGCGATGTTATATATCATTTCCAGTACAGCTTTTGCAATGCACCTTTGTAAAACAAAAGCCTTATTAATTAAACCAAAGTATGATGGTAGCTTATCTCAAAAATATTTTTACTGATGCCGGGAAGTTTTCTTTATTTACCGGGCGATTTTTTAAAGAAGTTTTTCTTCCACCTTTTCAGGGCAACGAGTTTATACGCCAGTGCTATGCAATTGGATACAAATCATTACCCCTTGTCAGTATAACCGGCTTTATTATGGGGTTGGTCCTTACCATACAATCACGCCCAACTATGACAAAGTTTGGTGCAGAGTCATGGCTCCCAAGCATGGTTTCGCTATCCCTGATACGTGAAATCGCTCCTGTAATTACAGCTTTGATCTGTGCCGGTAAAGTGGCATCGGGCATCGGTGCGGAACTTGGCTCTATGAAAGTTACGGAACAGATCGATGCGATGGAAGTATCTGCTATTAATCCGTATAAATATTTAGTAGTAACGCGCATACTCGCAACCACCTTAATGATTCCGCTGTTGGTCGTTTACGCTGATTTTATTGGTATTTATGGTGGCTATGTAGGCTACAATATACATAGTAGCACAAGTCTGGGCCGCTACTTTTCAGAGGTTATTGAGCACCTTGATTTCCTGGATATTATACCCGCTACCATTAAAACTTTTTTCTTCGGGTTTTTTATAGGGCTGATAGGCTGTTACAAGGGGTTTACTGCGTCAGGCGGTACCGCAAGCGTAGGCATGGCCGCCAACTCAGCTGTAGTTACCGCGTCACTTTCCATCTTTATTATAGATATGCTGGCCGTACAAATAACAGACCTCTTTTTTTAAAAATCATGACAAACAACACCATCATATCCATAAAAAACTTACATAAATCTTTTGGTGACAATAAGGTCCTGCAAGGGATAAACCTTACCGTTGCAAAAGGGGAAGACTTAGTGATACTGGGGCGCTCCGGGTCCGGGAAATCAATAACCATTAAATGCCTGGTAGGGTTAGTTGAAGCCGACGAGGGTACTATAGAATTGTTTGGTACAGCTATAACAAAATTAAATTACAGGGATCTCAATGCTATAAGGCTGCGCATTGGCTTTATGTTTCAAAGCGGTGCATTATACGATTCAATGTCAGTAAGGCAAAATCTGGCATTTACCTTAAAACACCATACCCCACATTTATGCGAAGAAGAGGTTGATAAGCAAATTATTGAGGCTCTCGATAATGTAGGGCTTACGGAAGCAATAGACAAAATGCCCTCTGAATTATCGGGTGGGATGGTCAAACGTATCGGCCTGGCAAGGACACTGATCATCAAGCCCGAAATTATATTATATGATGAACCAACCGCCGGGCTGGACACCATTACCTCTAAAGAAATCAGCGAATTGATCTTATCGGTACAAAAAAAGTATAAAACCACCTCGATCATTATAACCCATGATATCGGCTGTGCTAAAATGACAGGAAACAGGATCATGATCTTAAAGGACGGCGTAATTAATGCAGAAGGGACCTACGCAGAACTGGAAACAAGTACTGACGAATGGGTTCGCTCCTTTTTTACATAAACTACAAATATCTTTAAAAAAAATAAAATGGCTAGAACTTCAAATTATACATGGAAATTAGGAATGTTCACAATCCTGGGGCTCGCCCTGTTTTTTGTAACCGTATATTTTATTGGTAAAAGCCAAAATTTATTTGGCGGCACTTTTACATTGCGGTCTGAATTTAAAAATATCGGTGGGTTAAAAATTGGTAACAATGTGCTACTATCGGGCATAAATATCGGCACTGTAAAAGGTATTGAGTTTGTCTCTGATTCGGTTGTGCTCGTTAAACTGGTCATCAAAGATGATGTACAGCAGTATATTAAGACCGATGCATTGGCTACTATAGGGTCAGACGGGCTTATGGGTGACAAGATACTGACCATATCGCCGGGGAACAGGTCGCGCATAATTGTGAAAGACAATGACCTTATAGCTTCGCGCGAGGCTATAGATCTTGAAGACCTTATGGATGGGTTGAAAAAAAGCGTCGATAACGCCGGTATTATCACGAAGCAGTTAGCTGAATTCAGCTATAAGATCAATAATGGTAAAGGCGCATTATCAAAGGTATTGACTGATGAAAATTTCGCAAAGGGCATAGATAATACCCTTAAAAATGTAGAAGCAGGATCGGATGCGTTTGTGGTTTTTACTAATAATCTTAATGACCCTAACGGGACATTGACCAAACTAATGACCAGTCCTGATTATGCAAACAGCATAGAAAGGTCGCTTTCAAATTTCGAAAAAAGCTCTGACGACATCACTGTTTTTACAGCTAATTTAAATAATGACAAAAGCATCCTTTCAAAGTTAACTACAAACGAACGCTTAGCCATTTCTTTAGACTCCACACTCACCAACTTACAGTCAGGCTCTAAAAAGCTAAATGAAATTGAAGAGGCTGCTAAGCATAATTTTCTTTTACGGGGTTATTTTAAGAAACAAAAGAAAGCTGAAGCTAAAAAGAAAGAAGACCTGGAAAAAGCAGGTCAATAATGCTTTCATCAAATCTGTAAGACAACTATACAATATCATAAGCCTATGTGTTTTTCTGCTAATGCAAGTTTTAGTGCGGGCGTTGTCCTCACAGTAATAGGGATAGCAGCATTGCGTAAAGTGCAGCACCCCTCACAGGTCATGTTCGCGGCAATACCGCTGCTTTTTGCAGCCCAGCAAATTGCCGAGGGAGCCTTGTGGTTACTACTGCCGGCTAACGGGAATCCTGACTCAATTAAGTTCCTCACCTATTTTTTCCTGTTTTTTGCGCAGGTCCTCTGGCCATTGTGGGTGCCGGTTGCCCTACTTATGGTGGAAAAGGAAAGTACGCGCAAAAAAGGCCAGAAACTATTAGCATGTATAGGTGTGCTGGTAGCCCTTTATTTGGGATATTGCCTGTTGTCATTTCCTGTACAGGCCGAAATCACAGGGTATCATGTATATTATACACAACATTATCCTGCCGCATTTAAGGTATTAGGTGGTTTGCTTTATGTAATTGCTACTATTGTCCCGCCCTTCTTTTCACATATCAAAAGAATGTGGCTCTTAGGGCTTACGGTGCTTGTTTCCTACATAATCTCTACGGTTTTTTATGACCATTATGTGGTATCGGTATGGTGCTTTTTTGCATCAATAATTAGCATCTCCGTCTATATAATAATGGCGCAAATTACAAGGTTGCACACCTCCATTATCTTAATAAAGAATACAAAACTATAAACACATGAAAGCAGCGATCTTTAGCACGAAATCCTACGAGCAGGAATACCTTGATAAATTCAATGCCGTTTCCGGACATACTTTAACTTATTTTACACACGCTTTAAATGCCTCTACCGCAAAAGAGGTTTTAGGCTTTGACGCAGTGAGCGTGCAGTTAAGCGATACCGTAGATGCCGACACACTGTCGCAAATGGCTAAAGCCGGGGTAAAACTCGTAACCCTGCGAAGCGCCGGTTTTGATAATGTAACACTTGCATCGGCAAGAAAAGAACACATTACCATAATGCGTGTACCTGCTTATTCCCCTCAGGCTATTGCAGAACATGCCACCGCCCTGATACTGACTTTAGACCGAAAAACGAATGAGGCCTACAACAGGGTAAGGGACAATAATTTTTCTTTGGAAAACCTTATGGGCTTTAACCTGTATGGCAAAACTGTAGGTGTCGTTGGCACAGGAAAAATTGGCACAGCCTTCTGCGCCATTATGCTGGGTTTTGGCTGTACCGTTATTGCATGCGATGGTATTGAGTCGGAAGCTTTAAAAGCAAAAGGTGTTATTTACAAAAGTTTTGATGAACTTTTGCGATGCGCCGATATTATTTCAATTCATTGCCCACTTACCCCTGAAACACATCACTTATTCAATAAAACAGCTTTCTCCAAAATGAAAAAAGGGGTTATGCTTATCAACACCAGCAGGGGTGCCCTAATTAATACCCCGGATGCTATAGAAGGATTAAAGCAGGGTAAGATTGGTTACCTGGGTATTGATGTATATGAGGGGGAAAAAGAATTGTTTTTTAAAGACCTCTCACAAAGCGTCATTCAGGATGATGTAATGGAGCGCCTGATGTCTTTTTATAATGTTCTAATTACACCCCATCAGGCATTTTTCACAAAAGAAGCGGTTACTGCCATCGCAGAGACTACGATTACAAACCTTACTGATTTTGAAAATGGGAAACCCCAACCCAATAATATTGTAAGATAGTGCGCAACATCACTTATTGTACTGATAATTATCATTTTATAACCTTTAAGTATGCACCACCTTTGTTTAACCCTGCCAGCTTTTATAAAGGCTTACCTGGCAGAAGGTCATAATCATACTATTTAAAAAATATAAAAATGAAAAGCAACGAAGACCTACAAAGAGACGTTCAGGATGCCATTAAATGGGAGCCTCAGTTACATGCTGCGGAAATAGGTGTTACCGTTATTGACGGTATTGTAACCCTAACTGGTACTGTAAACAATTATTCAAAAAAAGCGGAGGCTGAAGAGGCTGCGAAAAATGTTTCGGGTGTTAAAGCTGTAGTTGAAAAGATAGAAGTGAGCGTTGACGATTATGGGTTAAGGACCGATAATGACATTGCCACCGAAGTGCTGAATGCCTTCAAATGGCATTGGGATATTCCTAACGATAAAATAAAAGTTAAGGTAGAAAAAGGTTGGGTAAGCCTGGAAGGGGAAATTGAATGGAATTACCAGAAAGAGGCAGCTAAAAAAGCCGTAAGCAGCCTGCTTGGTGTAAAAGGTGTTATCAATAACATCATGATCGTATCCACTGTGAACGACACAGTGGAGCGCAAAGATATAGAAGATGCGCTTTTTCGCAACATTTCTATCAATGATGAAGATATCCACGTAAAAGTATCCGGTAGTACGGTAAGTTTAAAAGGCTCCGTCGCATCTTGGCACCAAAAAGGTGAGGCCGGAAGGATGGCATGGAGCGCCCCCGGGGTGCTACATGTTGAAAACGAATTAATCGTAGACTATGCCGAATAGCCGGCAGTAACCTAATCATCAAATTTTAAGTACTATGTTTACCTCTACAACACCCCCCAATAACGGGCAATTAATTGCCGATGCACTAACCTTATTACTATCTAGTGAGTATTTGCTGTATACCAAAACCAGGAACGCACACTGGCATATAAAGGGTCATGCTATCACTGACAGAGAACCTTTTTTTGATAGCCAATTCAAAGAACTGGCCGAAATTATTGATACTGTTGGAGAACGTGTACGCAAACGGGGATGCTATGCAGAGGCCATGCTTAATGCGTATCAAAGCGTCTCAAATGCTGTAGAAATAAAATTTGACAGAAATGACACAAATGGTTATGTGAATGAACTGCTTTCTGACCATAACGCTATTATGAAAAACCTAAGAGCAAACATCATCTCTTTTTCAACTGTTCCCGGCAGTACCCCTACAGGAGATTTTTTAGCCATTTTGATTGAAAGACATGATGCCATGGTACTGATCTTGAAAAGCCGACTTAAAACACAGCGTGCCGTTAATCCAAATGAAATTCGTGCTGCCAGATTTCACGCTACAGCAGAAAAACAACTCATCCACGCATTTTAAGCCTTTCCTTATATAACCTAAGCAACTATTAAAAAGATTTAAGCAATACTATATGAGCATACAAACCATAAATCCTTTTAACAACGAGGTTGTTAAAACGTTTGAAGAAATGACACCCGAAGCCATAGAAACTGCTTTAGCACAGGCTGAAAGCTGTTTTAAAACCTGGCGTGATACCACCTATAAGCAAAGGGCTGCCTTGCTGCAAAAAGTGGCACAGCTGATGCGTGCTAAAAAAGACGAACTCGCCCCACTGATTACACTGGAGATGGGCAAGCTGCTGGCACAAAGCTATGGAGAAATTGCTCTTAGTGCTGATATCATAGAGTATTATGCTAACAATGGAGAAAATTTTTTATCAGATAAGAAATTAGCTCCCGAGTTCGGTGAAGCCTATATCAAGAATAGTCCGATTGGTGTGCTACTGGGTGTAGAGCCATGGAACTTTCCTTTCTATCAGGTGGCACGCTTTGCCGCTCCCAATATTATGATCGGCAATGTGGTACTGGTTAAGCATGCATCAAATGTACCACAATGTGCCTTTGCCATCCAGCAATTATTTGAAGAAGCCGGGGCACCCGCAGGACTGTATACCAACCTGTTTATATCGGGTAGTAAAATATCCGCATTAGTAGCCGATGACCGTATTAAAGGCACTTCATTAACGGGTAGCGAAGCTGCCGGTGCAAGCCTTGCATCAGAATCTGGTAAATATCTTAAAAAGTCGGTTCTGGAGCTTGGCGGAAGCGATGCTTTTATTGTGCTGGAAGATGCCGATATTGATAAAGCAGTTGAGTGGGCGGTAATAGGCCGCATGAATAACACCGGCCAATGCTGCGTAGCCTCTAAAAGGCTCATCGTAGTAGAGGCCGTGGCGGATGAGTTTTTAAGCAAATTCAAGGCAAAACTAACCGGCCTGAAAGTAGGCGACCCTATGGATGCCGCAACCGAATTAGGGCCGCTAAGCAGTGAAGGTGCCGCCGTACAATTGGCAGGCCAGGTGCAGCGCACTATTGATAGCGGCGCTACACTTATATTGGGCGGAAAACGTATAGACCGACCCGGGGCTTTTATGGAAGCTACCATCATTGCTGATATTAAACCCGGTATGGCAGCCTACCATGAGGAGCTATTTGGCCCTGTTGCTTCATTTTATCGTGTAAAAGACGAACAGGAAGCCATAGACCTTGCCAATGATTCTCCATTTGGCCTGGGAGGTTCTGTATTTACATCAGATATTGAGCGCGGCAAACGTGTTGCTGAAAAAATAGATACCGGTATGGTGTTTATTAACCACCCTACCTGGACACAACCTGACCTGCCTTTTGGGGGTACTAAAGGTTCCGGTTATGGCAGGGAACTGTCAGAACTCGGCATACAGGAATTTGTAAACAAAAAATTAATACGCATAAGCGGGCTATCTGATCCTTTTTAGCCTGCACTTTAAGCAGCAATCCATATAACTGCCCTCTATAACTAAGCTTATAGAGGGCAGTTCTTTATTTAAATAAACTGAGCAATATCACTTTTTGGGATGATTTACGTCATGGTACATATATAATCAAAAGGACATCTTTGCTCTATAAAACACCCATACGATTATGACAACTTCCACAGCATTGATTACAATACCGCAACCAGGTTTCAGGACAGAACATGACAGCATGGGCGATGTATCCGTAGCCGAAGATAAATACTGGGGTGCGCAAACCGAAAGGTCGCGTAACAATTTCCTTATCGGCCCACTGGCTTCTATGCCACACGAGATTATACTGGCTTTTGCTTACCTTAAAAAAGCAGCAGCGTACACCAATAACGACCTGAACGTACTGGACGTTGAAAAACGCGACGTTATAGCCACGGTTTGTGACGAGATACTGGACGGCAAACTAAATGATGAGTTTCCTTTGGTTATATGGCAAACCGGATCTGGCACGCAATCTAACATGAATGTGAATGAGGTAATTGCCAACCGCGCCCATGTTTTGAAAGGAAATAAAATGGGCGAAGGCAAAACATTTATCCATCCAAATGATGATGTGAACAAGTCGCAGTCTTCTAACGATACCTTTCCTACAGCAATGCATATAGCAGCCTATAAGATGATAACAGATGTTACCATACCCGGCATTGAAAAACTCAGGGATACGTTAAAAGCAAAATCAGAAACTTTTGCAGCTGTGGTAAAAATAGGCCGTACCCATCTTATGGATGCCACGCCACTTACATTGGGCCAGGAAATATCAGGCTATGTATCGCAACTGGATCATGGGCTTAAAGCACTACGCAACACGCTCGACCATCTTTCTGAGCTTGCACTGGGTGGTACCGCAGTAGGCACCGGCATGAATGCCCCAAAAGGTTATGATGTATTAGTAGCAGCTTACATCGCCCGGTTTACCGGCCTGCCTTTTCGCACCGCCGATAATAAATTTGAAGCCCTTGCTGCCCACGATGCTATTGTGGAAACCCATGGGGCTTTAAAGCAGATAGCGGTTTCGCTAATGAAAATTGCCAATGATATACGCATGCTGGCTTCGGGCCCGCGCTGCGGGATTGGCGAGATACATATCCCTGAGAACGAGCCGGGATCGTCTATCATGCCGGGCAAAGTAAACCCTACGCAAAATGAAGCCGTTACTATGGTGGCCGCGCAGGTAATGGGTAATGATGTAACCATTGCTGTAGCAGGATCTAACGGGCAATATCAGCTTAATGTTTTTAAACCGGTTATGGCAGCAAACTTTTTGCAGTCTGCACGGCTAATCGGAGATGCCTGCATTTCTTTTGAAAAACATTGCGCCATAGGCATCGAGCCTAATTACGAAGGTATTAAAAAGCACCTTGAAAATTCATTAATGTTAGTTACTGCCTTAAACCCACATATTGGCTATGATAATTCAGCCAAAGTAGCCAAGGCAGCATTGCATGGTAACAAATCATTACGTGAAGCCGCTATAGAACTTGGCTTAGTAACCAGCGAACAGTTTGACCAGTGGGTAAAACCTGAGGACATGATAGGTACAAACAAGTAATCAGGCCTATTAATAAATTAAACTTCGCTACCCATGGCTCTAAAAAATAACCTGTTCCTTACCCTAATGGGATTGCTGTGCATCGCTGCCCCCACTGTAGCACAGCAAAGGGACAGGACCTCATCAACAGACACCATTAAAAATTTTTCAACCTACAAACGGGCATTAAGTTTTGCAGGTGTCCTTCAAACCCGCTATGTTTATTCGCTAACCAGCGATGCTGATATTGACGGTAAAAATTTTGCCCCTACCGATTCCACTGCAGTAACCAATACCTTCCTCATTAAGCGGGCAAGGATCATGGTGAAAGGTGATATTAACGACCATTTCTCCGCAAATGTGTTGGTTAACCTTGCGGAATTTAGCGGTGACCCCTCCAATAAAGTACTGGAGAACGCTTATATAAAGTATACGTTAAACAACTATTTCCATGTACAGGCAGGGCAGTTTCGCCCGGCTTTTGGTATAGAAGATGCCATTGCAGTAGATATTATACGCACCCTTGATTTTTCCAACCAGTACTATGCCTTCGGCAAGAACGGCTGGCAGAGTTTCCAGGTTGGTATCTCCGTATTTGGAGACCTGCTCCCTACCGGAAACCTTAGGTATTTTGCCGGTGTATACAATGGCAATAATAAAAATCAAAAATCGGATGATAATAACGCCAAGAATACCTTTTTAAGGATTGAAATGGATATGGGTGATATTGTGACCCTGGGCGCTAATGTTGCCAAAGGCAGCATAGGCCAAAGTGGTATGGGAGACGCATATGGCGGTGATATGACCGCAAAAATTCCAATTTCAAAAAAATGGCAGCTATTTATCATGTTAGAGGGCAAAGTGGGCTCCAACCTTCTTGCTTATAATACAAACCGGGCCAGTGATGCCCAGGTTATAAAACATGCCTTAAGTGAATATAGGATGCAGGGTTTTTACATTCTTCCTACCCTTAGGTACGATTGTGGCCTGCGCAGGTTAAGGGCTGTAGAGCTCTCATCCCGATTTGAATATTTTGATGAAAGTTACCTTGTAAACAGCAACATAAGACGCACATTTATACCTAACCTTTCGCTAATATTTGCCGACGATTTTTATGCTGCCGTGCAAATGGGGGTATCACTGGACTGGTATAAAAAGGATATACCATTAACCATAACCAACAGCCATGACCTGGCTTACATACAATTACAAATACGTTTTTAAACGACACACCCATGAAAGAAATCAACTTTAAGTCATTACTTATAACCCTTGCCATTGGGCTTGCTATCTGGTTCATTCCTGTTCCGGAGGGCGTTAAGCCCAATGCCTGGCACCTTCTTGCCATATTTGTAGCTACCATTGCCGGGATCATATCTAAAGCGGCCTCAATGGGTACAATGGCAATAATCGGCATTACCCTTTGCGCCGTGACACAAGTGCTTGCGCCGGGCGACCCAAAAAATGCTATTATAAATGCCCTGAGTGGCTTTGGCAATGCGACCATCTGGCTTATTGGCCTGGCCTTCTTTATTGCCCGTGGCTTTATAAAAACCGGCCTCGGCACCCGTATAGCCTATAACTTTATTAAGGTTTTTGGAAAAAGCCCATTAGGTCTGGCGTATGGGCTTAACACTGCCGACCTGATACTGGCTCCCGCTATACCCAGCAACACGGCAAGGGCCGGTGGGGTTATTTTCCCAATCATGAAATCTATTGCGGTAAATATGGGTTCGCTGCCTGAGAAACCGGAAACACACCGCAAAATCGGGGCGTTCTTAACGCTGAGCAGCTACAATGCCAACATGATTACCTCGGTTATGTTCTTAACGGCAACGGCCAGTAACCCTATGGCGCAAAAATTTGCTGCCGATATGGGCGTTACCATTACCTGGGGAAGCTGGGCCATCGCTGCAGCGGTACCCGGGCTGGTTTGCTTTTTAATAATACCTCTATTTTTATATAAAGTATACCCTCCGGAACTGAAGGAAACCAAAGAAGCCCCTGCCATTGCTGCAAAACAACTTAAAGAAATGGGCCCAATATCCACCAAAGAATGGCTTATGGTAGCCACATTTGTAATACTGCTGGTCTTGTGGATATTTGGCAACCTGTTCTCGATAGATGCCACTACGGGTGCTTTAATTGGCCTTTGCATCCTGCTTTTGAGCAGCGTACTGACGTGGGATGATGTGAAATCAGAAAAAGGCGCATGGGATACCATTGTATGGTTCTCGTCTCTGGTAATGATGGGTTCATACTTAAATTCTCTTGGTTTTATAGGGTGGTTTGGTAAATTGGTTGGTAGCGAACTATCAAGCCTGAGCTGGCAGTGGGCGTTCCCGTTAATCATCATCGTGTACTCGTATTGCCATTATATGTTTGCCAGTGCCACAGCGCAGGTAGCAGCCATGTACTCCGTGTTTTTAGCCGTCGGTATTGCCGTTGGCGTTCCCGGTACCATGCTGGCTATTTTTCTGGGTGCCTGTGCTACACTGATGGGTTCGCTTACCCATTACGCCCATGGCCCGGCTCCTATCTTCTTTGGCAGTACCTATGTAGACCTTAAAGACTGGTGGAAACAGGGCTTCTTTATGAGCGTGCTGTTCCTCGTGGTATGGTTTGTTATAGGTGGTGTTTGGTGGAAAGTTATCGGGCTATGGTAAACTCAAGCATCCGTACACTATAAAATTCATTATTAACATACAATGACCTTCTATGAAAACTACAACACTACAGTATAAGCTCATTATGTCGGCCACGGGTTTATTCCTGTGTTTCTTCCTGGTCATCCACCTGTTGGGCAATTTACAGCTATTGTTACCCGAAAGCCGCGCGCAGGAACAGTTCAACTGGTATTCACATTTGCTGTCGGATAACATCCTAATCAAAATAGTATCGTGGGTATTGTATGCTTCATTAATAGCCCATGCAGTCTATGCGATTATCCTTACCCGAAAAAGCAATAAAGCCAGTGGTAGTAGCTATGAGTATGATAAGCGCAGGGTGTCCAGTAGCTGGAACAGCCGCAATATGGGGATACTGGGTACCATTATACTGGTATTTCTTGTGATCCATTTTAAAGATTTTTGGTATGTGTATATGTTTACCACACTGCCACTGGATGGGGCGGGTAATAAAGACCTGTATACTATTGTGGTTACAACTTACAGCCAGATATGGTATGTAATCATTTACGAAGTTGCCTTTATAGCACTCGGTTTTCACCTGCTGCACGGCTTCTTTAGCGCAGCACGCACACTGGGGCTGTACCATCCTAAATATGTACGGGCAGTAAAAGTTTTCGGCTGGATCTATACTGCGATAATAACCCTTGGATTTATGGCCATCCCCCTTTACATCCATTTTACAAAAGCAACATCATGATGAACTCAAAAATACCGGAAGGGCCCATTGCTGATAAATGGAACAATTATAAAGCAAAAGCATTACTGGTTAACCCTGCCAATCGCAAGAAACTGAACATAATTGTGGTGGGAACCGGCCTGGCCGGGGCATCCTGCGCGGCATCATTGGCAGAACAGGGCTATAACATACAGTCGTTCTGCTTTCAGGATTCCCCCAGGCGGGCCCATTCAGTGGCAGCACAGGGTGGCGTTAATGCCGCCAAGAATTATAAAAACGATGGCGACAGCGTGTACCGAATGTTTTACGACACCATAAAAGGCGGCGATTTTCGCTCCCGCGAAGCTAATGTATACCGCCTTGCCGAATGTTCTGCCAATTTAATAGACCAGGCTGTAGCACAAGGCGTACCTTTTGCAAGGGAATATGGCGGCTACCTTAACAACCGCTCGTTTGGGGGCGTTCAGGTTTCCCGTACCTTTTATGCCCGTGGGCAAACCGGCCAGCAGTTAATGCTTGGTGCCTATCAGGCGCTTATGCGGCAGGTGGGTGCAGGAAAAGTAAAAACGTATACCCGCCACGAAATGCTGGAATTAGTGCTAGTGGATGGAAAAGCTAAAGGCATTATAGCCCGTAACCTTGAAACCGGTGCCTTAGAGCGTTATGCCGCCGATGCTGTGGTACTTGCTACCGGCGGCTATGGTAAAGTATATTACCTCTCTACCCTTGCCATGGGCTGTAATAGTTCTGCCATTTGGCGGGCGCATAAAAAAGGGGCGTATATGGCCGGTGTAAGCTGGATTCAGTTCCATCCTACCTGCTTGCCTCAAGTGGGCGAAACCCAGTCAAAACTAACCCTGATGTCGGAATCGCTGCGTAACGACGGGCGCATTTGGGTGCCCAAAAAAGCAGGCGACGACCGCAAACCCAATGACATTCCGGAAGAAGAACGGGACTACTACCTGGAGCGCCGTTATCCTACGTTTGGCAACCTTGCCCCAAGGGATATCTCATCACGTGCCGCCAAAGAACGCATAGATGCCGGCTGTGGCGTTGGCCCTATGAAAAATGCGGTATGCCTTGATTTCTCTAAGGCTATTGCAGAGCAGGGCAAGGACAAGATCGAGGCGAAATACAGCAACCTCTTTACCATGTACGACAAAATAAACGGCATTAATGCTTATAAAGAGCCTATGCTTATCTCCCCTGCGGCACATTTTACGATGGGCGGCCTGTGGGTAGACTACAACTTAATGACTACCATTCCAGGCCTGTTTGCACTGGGCGAGGCCAATTTTTCTGACCACGGGGCGAACAGGCTGGGTGCCAATTCGCTACTGCAATCATCGGTAGATGGTTATTTTATAGCCCCTTATACCATTCCTGATTACCTCGCGGGGGAATTGAAAACAACAAAAGTTACTACCGACGACCCTGCCTTTGCGGAAGCCGAAAATGCCGTTAAAACACAATTAAAAAGATTCCTCACTACTAACGGGCATTTGTCTGCCGATCATTTCCATAAGGCCATTGGCAAATTGCTGTATGATAAGTGTGGGTTATCCCGGAGTAAGGAAAGCCTTGAACAGGCAATTATTGATATTACCCAATTGAAACTTTCTTTTGAAAAAGACCTTAAAATAACAGGCGACGATACGCTGAATAGTGAACTGGAAAAAGCAGGACGTGTAGCCGATTACCTGGAGCTTGCCGAGCTGATGTGCTATGATGCGCTGCAAAGGGAAGAATCGTGTGGGGCCCATTTTAGGGAGGAATACCAGACCCCGGAAGGCGAAGCACTGCGCAACGACCAAGAATTTTGTTATGTATCGGCATGGGAGTTTAAAGGCAAAGGCCTGCCGCCAGAACTGCACAAAGAACCATTGGCTTTTGAGGCTGTTAAGTTAACGGTAAGGAGTTATAAATAAACGTAAAGCAAAAGATCATGAAACTATATTTAAAAATATGGAGGCAGCTTAATGCTGCTACAAAAGGCGAAATGGTTAATTATGAGGTTAATGACGTATCAGAACATATGTCGTTTCTGGAAATGCTCGACCTCTTGAACGAATCCTTAATACAGCGTGGGGAACGGGTGGTGGAATTTGACCACGACTGCCGCGAGGGCATTTGCGGACAGTGTGGCGTCATGATAAATGGCAGGGCACACGGGCCTTTAACCCATACCACTACCTGCCAGCTGCATATGCGCAGCTTTAAAGATGGCGATACCATTTATATAGAGCCTTTTCGTGCCACGGCATTCCCCATCCTGCGCGACCTGAAAATAGACCGCAAGGCTTTTGACAGTATCATCCAGGCTGGAGGTTTCATCTCAGCTGCGACAGGCCAGGCACCGGAGGCCAACAGTATTCCCGTTGCCTACAAAGCCAGTGAGTCTTCGTTTGATGCCGCCGCATGTATTGGCTGCGGGGCATGCGTGGCTACCTGTAAAAACTCCAGCGCCGCATTATATACAGCCGCAAAAATAAACCACCTTGCACTATTGCCGCAGGGTAAAATAGAAGCTGCCGACAGGGTACTGAATATGGTTGCCCAAATGGATGCTTTGGGTTTTGGTAATTGTTCGAATACCGAAGCCTGCGAGGTAGAATGCCCACAGGATATATCGGTCCTAAACATTGCCCGAATGAATTACGAATATAATAAAGCGGCATTACTGCGCCGTTGATGCCGTTTTGCAATACAAATAACACCACACATGAAACATATCTATATATACTTACTTTTTATCCTTTCTGCCTCTTTAGTTTTACTAAACAGGTATACCCCGCTTTACATTAACAATTCAATATTGCATTATTGCCTGTTGTTTATTGCAGCGGCAACATTTATTATAACGGTTGCGCATTTGTTTGGTAAGCTACGGACCGGCAAGTCGATACTGCTTACCTTTTTACTTGTAGCCATTATATGTTTCATTAAGGCTTTTTTAACCTGGGGCGGTGACTGGAAAACGCAGACTGTACTTTATGCCAGCAAGGACAACGGCCGCCGGACAATTGAGTACCAGATGCAGGGAAACAGGTTTGCCTTTGGGTACAGGAAACGCATCATTAACCGATTGCAAATAATGCCTTTAATTGACTGGAATACAGATATTGATACTCTTGGACTGGATGTTAGGAAATGGAAACGTGTGAATCTGAAGGTGACGAATTAGGGCTAAAAGACCGGTAGTCGCAGGCAAATTTCAATCAGGTTAAAAATTATTGAAAATGGAATTTATAGATTATTATAAAATACTTGAAATCCCTAAGACGGCTGATGAAGCCGCTATTAAAAAGGCGTACCGCAAACTGGCCAGGAAATACCATCCTGACTTAAGTCCTAATGATAAGGAAGCGGAACAAAAGTTCAAGCAGCTTAATGAGGCTAATGAAGTTTTGAGCAACACGGAAAACAGGAAAAAATATGACCAATATGGCAAGGACTGGAAACATGCTGAAGAATTTGAAAAAGCAGGCCATCAGCCAAACCAGTCGCGCAGTGCGGGGAGCCAGCAAAGCTCCTCGGGCTTTTCTGGAGATTTTTCAGATTTTTTCCAATCCATGTATGGTGAACAATCCAGTGGCAGGGGCCAGCAAGCGCGATTCAGGGGGCAGGATTTAAATGCTGAATTGCACCTGGAACTGGCTGATGTACTGACTTCCGAAAAACGGACGCTTACGGTCAATGGCAAAAACATCAGGATAACAATTCCTGCCGGCGTGGAAAACGGGCAGATAATAAAGATACCGGGACACGGAACCCCCGGAAGTACCGGTGGGCCAAATGGGGACCTGTATATTACATTCCTCATTGCCGATGACCCGGTTTTCAAAAGGGATGGCAGCAATATTTATATCAATGTATCCATTGACCTTTATACCGCGCTGCTCGGCGGTGAATCACTAATCAGTACGCTGGACGGAAAAGTAAAAATGAAGGTGGCCCCGGAGACGCAACCTGGGTTTAAAGTAAAATTAAAAGGCAAGGGTATGCCGGTTTATAAGAATGAAGGACTATTTGGGGACTTGTATGTCACCTATTCAGTTACATTACCTGTCAACCTAACCGATAAGGAAAAAGAACTATTCACGGAACTATCAAAAATAAGCACCCATGAAAAAAACTGAAGCCTTTGTCCTGGTGGAAAAATTTTGCCTGTCACACGGAATTGATATCTCGTTTATTACGGCATTACATAATTTTGGGCTTATAGAAATTATTGTAATGGAGGAAAACCAATATCTTTCTTTAGGGCAGATTAAAGATGCTGAAAGGATGATACGCCTTCACTATGAATTAGCCGTAAACCTTGAGGGTATTGATATCATTAACAACCTTCTCGCGCGGATCGAAAATATGCAGGCGGAACTTATTGCCGCTCAGAACAAACTGAGGCTGATTGATTAACTACCATCCCGTTAAACACCATCAAAAAGTAAAAGTATTATGCCTGCAAACAACTTCAGTATAAACGGCTTATAAAGTGTTTAGACTATGTGTAGAAATTCGGATGCAGACCTTTATATGTAAATTAGCGGAAGTAAACACACAAAAACTATATGGAACTGGAAAAACATTACATTTTTAGAAGCGGATGGCTAAGAGCTGCAGTATTAGGAGCCAATGATGGGATACTTTCAACCACAAGTTTAGTGATAGGGGTTGCGGCTGCCAGCCACACAAGGGATCCCATAATCCTTGCTGCTCTTGCCGGACTTGTAGCAGGTGCGCTTTCAATGGCAGCAGGAGAGTATGTGTCGGTTAGTTCACAATCGGATGTTGAAACGGCAGACCTTGCAAGGGAACAAAATGAACTTGCGACAATACCTGATGAAGAATTACAAGAACTTGCAGAAATTTACGAAGGCCGCGGGCTTGATAAAGAACTGGCGCAGCAGGTAGCCTTACAGCTTACCCGGCATAACGCTCTGGAAACACATGCCAGGGACGAACTGGGTATTAGTGAAATTACACAGGCCAGACCTATGCAGGCTGCATTTGCTTCGGCAGTTTCTTTTATTGCAGGTGGTGTACTACCCTTACTGGTTTCGATATTTGCGCCTTTGCAGGATATGCTGATTTCACAATATGGATTTTCTATAATTTCCCTTGCCATCTCAGGAGCCATTGCTGCAAAAGCAGGTGGGTCTTCTGTAAAAAAATCGATACTGAGAATTTGTATTTGGGGTACTTTTGCAATGGCCATCTCAGGATTGGTAGGTCATATTTTTGGTGTTTAAATGCTTTATTTTCAGGTATTATTTTGCTTCAAGCTGTCTTAGAGCTTCTTCCATTTCCTCCTGTTTACCTCTAAATTCCTGTTTAAAACGTTCTATGTCACGTAATGTAGCTTCGTCAAACCTATAATTTTCAGGTTTGATTTTCCTTGCATCGAGCAACATGTCACTAAGTTTCCCCATTCTTTCATCCGCTTCAATAATAGCCGACCTTGACTTACCCTTGTGTGGATAAATTAATTACGTTGACCCCTCTCCACCAATTTTAATGACGCTGCTAATTATTTGTAGACCAATAGAAATAATGGCCAATTCTAAATCGGCGAAAGGGGTCAATCAAGTTCGTTTTATCTAGTTAGATAAGAAAATTAAATTGTGCCAAAAAAGATTATTGATTCTCAATAATCTTTAAATTTTGGGGTGTTAGGGTTTTACAATCGAACACTTAATAACACTTTTGGTATTTTTTGAAACTATAAAATAAACCTCTGTTCAAGCATTAGTCAGATAAATTGGTGCGAATATTTTGTTTTTACAGTAACATTATGTCTTCTTTTTCGCAGTTAATATTGTATGAATATCAATTTCGGTTTCTGATTTATTATATTCTACTTTGAATGTTTGAATCTCTTTAAATTTATTTTCAGCAAATTGTATTTTTAAGTCATCTAAATTATAGAAATAGAAGTAAATCCTATCACCACTACTACCAACTTGAAAGTCAGATTTACTTGGGTCGCCTTCTACAAAACTGATATAAATCAGTCCATTTTCATTCAATAGATTGTAACAGTTACTGATAAGTTTTTGACTGTCTGACTGCGACAAGTACGGCAAACAAAAGCCACAAACTATTCCGTCATATTTTGTTTTGATTTCGTTAATTTGCCTACTGTCCATTACAGCGAAACTTGCTGTCGGATTGTTATTACATGCAATTTCTATCATATTTGGTGCGATATCAATCCCGAAAATTTCAAAGTCTGGCCGTTTTGACAATAGATACTTTGTAATATTTCCTGGGCCGCAACCGATTTCTAAAATTTTGGGATTTGGTTTGTCAAGTGTATTGCATATAAAGTCATAAGTGTCATTATATAAGTCCAAGTCTGTAAACTTTTCTTGATATAATGAAGCAATTTTGTTCCAGGTTTCAAATGTTTCTTTATATCTGTCCATAGTTTTGCAGTGTTTTTAAAATGACGTATAATTTTTTTGCGCTCAAGCCATTTTATAAAATTTAGTATTTTGATCTAAACGAAAATACGAATAAAAATGATAATGCGCTAAATCTATAAATTGCTTGGGACAAGTTTTTTGGCGAATAATTTATACTGTATATTGCATTTCTACAATAATTAAAATCTTCTAAGGGCAATTTATAGTATAGTTCTAATGTATTTGATAGTTATGCTGAAACTTTAGAATTACTGGCAATTAGTAAAGAAGCGATCGTTAATTATAAAAGATCACTCGAACTTAATCTAACTATACCAATGCTAGTAATTATTTAAAAGATAAAAAATTAAACAATAGTTAAATCATTGTGCTCAAATCTAATTTTCTATTGCCGTCTAAAATTCCTTCTATCTAAACCAGTTCAGGTTATTTCCCTATCAAAAAAGGGGGTCAAACAAGACGATTAATAAAAAAATCTTAACAGTGCTATGATTCCTATTTCAATGGTCGTTTTGTGGTAAACAAGCTAGTGTATAGCAGGCAAAGTAGTGTGAAGCGTATTCTATATATTTTGTTGGAGCAGAGGCCCTGTAACAGATTTTCCGGATTCGATTTGAACCCATATGATTGTATTACATGAATTAGGTAATCAGTTTATTAATAAGGGATATATCGAACACTTAAAAACATTAAAATAAATACTAAAGAGATAATTAGATTGCGAAAACTTAATTTTAAACAAAAAAAGATTATTGATTTCTCAATAATCTTTGAATTGTGGGCTATCATGGAGTCGAACACTTTTACTTTTTGTAGTCTTGCCATTGATTATCTGATACTTTGGATTAGTTTATTACTTAATAAAATAATCCTGAAGTTGCTCAAACTCTATAAAAGCGGTCAGCTCATCCATACACTTTCCCTTAAATCCCCTGAAACATGTAAATCGGGATAAGGGGATTTCCACCAATTGCCCAACGGTACATATTTCCATATTTGAGAAAAAAGTTAGCATCCTTTTACTGAATGGAAATTCACTTTCCATTAAGGGCATCTGAAGCTTCGTAGACGATTGTACCATAACTAATCCTTTAAAGTTTAGCCTCCGGTAAGTGTAGTTGATATAGGAATGAGGGTTTCCAATGCCAAAAAAATAGGCGCAGGCAACTACACTTACGGACACTGAGGTACTGGTATACCTAGACTTCGCATAAGCGAGCGCCCACGCCGTAGCATGAGCGTCTCCACTTAGTCTCGAAGTCTTTAAAAATTACCAGTTTTCAGTGACGAGACTTAAAGTAAAAACACTTTAAGATTTTCTATATTTTACACAAAGATAGCGAGGTTAAGTCTATTATCCAATCGCTATTTAAGAGCCGGTTAGAATTTGATTTTTAGCTTGCTGATGGGCTCAGCTTTAACCAGGTCGGAATTCTTAACTCTCAGTACCTGCCCACGGCCACCATTCTTTTCAAATACTTCGATTTGCAGTACCTGTCCCTTAGTAAGGGTAAAGACATCCAGCAAAAAAATGTTTTTTTCTGTAGTATTTCCCATAACAGGTAGTAATGGTTTATACGTACGTAATGGTGTGAGTGTACGCTCCTGTACCACCGTTCGCTTTGCAATTTTCCGATCCAAAACTTTGAACTTGATGAAGTCAACTGTAAAAGGGACGTATGTTTCATTTTCTATTTGGATATGAAAGTAATATTTGCCTTCATGCACATAGATTCCCTTTAGGCTGAACGTAATTCCATAGCTGTCGGATTTTAAGTTCCTAATGTTCGACCGGTCTTTTTCATACAGCCGTTCCATAAGCAATCCTGTAACAGAAGCAGGCGTTTTGCCCAATGCTTCAAAACGCACGTCGGCAGTTTTGGAACGTTCGGCCAGTTTCTCACCGCTTATCAGGTTATAGCTCAGTACCGCTGGAGCTTCACCATAGCAGGCGTTGAAGCCGTAAAAATTACCGTCCTCCGTAATTACCGAAAAATTGGTTTCAGATTCGAAGCCTTTTGCGGCCGCCTTCACGCGCAACACATTATCCGCATCATCCGCCTTGCCGGCAATGATGTAATCGCTCCCCAGGTCCACGTAGCGGATACCGGCAGGGAAAATAATGTGGGAGGTTTTGTCGTAGGTAACCTCTATAGCGTAAGGGGTTACTTCACCAAGGGCTAATGCTTCAGGTTGCCTTACCTGTGCCTTTACGTTGATAAATGTAAATAATAAGATAGCCAACAGTCCGTTTTTTATATGCTGTAGTTTCATAATGTATGTTTTAAATTTATTGCTGTTTACAGACCAGGAACAGCTGGTATCCTTGTTTCAGGCTAACTTTTTGCACTGTTACCTTTTTTGAAAAATAACCCGATACGCCCTGGATAAGTCCACGTGTCATATCCGAGGTGAGCTGCTGTCCGGCAGAGCGGTTCAGGGTAAAGCTGCTCCCGCTGGTACTACCCATATTGGCCAGCATGCCGTTTACTGCCGTAACCTCCGGTGCATACGGCAGGTTCAGCCCTTTTTGCCCGTCCAGATCGTAGACGGTCAGGCTGACCGGCAGGATGCTGCCGTCAATTTCCACGGAAGTTACCTGCATTTGCAGCCGGTTCCCCTGAAATTTTGTACTGGCGGACAGGATAAAGCCGCTGGGCAACACTGCCTTACCGATACGCACATCCTGTAAAAGGCGTAGCTGTACGCTGCCTTCGCCAACCAATCTTAGGGTTTGGTGGATGCATGCGCGGATGGCGTTGGGCGGCAGTGAAACGCCCTGAGCGTAGCCCGCCGTGGTAAAACCGTGGTACTCTCCGCTGGCAAGACGTGCCAGTAACAATGAGTCCGCAACCTTACGGTAGAGCTGTGATACCACCGTTTTTTTGTCGGTAACAACAGCTACAAAGTCCTCGTCTGCACTTTCCTTCTTCGATGGTCTGGCTGCAAGGGTATCTGCAGGTTGTGGGACACCCGGAAAGTACTTCGCGGCCATCTGGTAAGATTTCTCCATCAGTGCCAGGCGATCGTCCGGCTTTTGGCCTTGTGAAGCCTGCTTATCTCTAAGCTGGTTCTTCAGCCGTTCATTTTCCGCTTGCAAGGCATCCTTTACCCGGTCTTTCTGGTAGAAGCTGCCCAAGGAGTGCTGCATCGTTTTGTAACTGCTCAGCGCGGGGTTGGCATCCTTACGAGGCTTTGTTTCCTGCGCGTTTTCCGAAAGCCCGGCCGCAGTCTCTTTATCCTGCCCGGTGCTGTCCGACTGCCAGTAATCAGACAGGGTCATCAGCGCTTCGCGCTTTTTCCGTTCTTTTTCCTCCAGCATTTCCTGCTCATAGGCTTTCCCCTTATCGGTAGGCAGCCCTTCACCGGAGGCCTGTGGCACGGCGGCGTTGATGCCGATATCGATGGCTTCTTTCGCCTTGTTTCCACCATCCCCACCAAAGATTAAGTAAAGGCAACCCAAAAATACCAGCCCCATTACACTAAAGATCAGGGGCTTTTTGAGGCGTTCTTTAGTGGTTCCATTAGTTGGTTCAGTACTGCCGGGTACAGGCGTGCCCTCGGTAACCTGTACGGCTTTCTTTTTCTCATTATCTTTCATCATCTGCTGTTTTAGGTTCATTAATTTTCTTATTGATTTTGACTTTTACCGGGTTAGTGATGTGCTCGATCTCCATGGTACTTTTCGAAGTACTGACTTGGTACACCACTTGCACAATTACGGCAAGGGTAATGAGTAAATAACCCGAAAAGCTGTACATCACAATACGGCGTGATTCTTTTATCGGTAGTTGCTTCCAACGGCTGTCTACGCCGTCCAGCCAGGATTGTATTGAAGTGGTTAGCTCTTTCATGGCTATTTATTTACGGTCGATCACTTCAATATCCTTATTCTCCAGTACCCTGAATTGTTCGATGTTAAACCCCTGCGGGTTGTCGTCCGAGCGCACGGAATTGACCAGCAGGCAGGACGTGACAAGGCTGCGGCGCGTCACATTACTGGCACGGATGATGAACTCCCTGGCGTAGGTTCGGACGGCATAAGGGTACTTCTCAAAATTGCACTGTACGCTGTCTACTTCGAGGCGCTGCTGCACATTAGCCGATATGATACGGTTGTAGTACCCTTTTTCGGAAAGGTCCTTATAGTAATCAAAGGCGCTTTTATCCGCAAGGCTGAACGCCCTTTTCATGTTACTTTCAATAGCCGCCTTGTCCGGCGCAAGGGTAAAGAACAGCTCGTGGAAACGCCTCACATGCTCACGGGCTTCCACCGGTCGGTTGACCGAGGCGTCCTGTGACAGCGCAAGCATCAATGATTTTCCCTGGTCCAGTACATATACTTTTTCACGCTGCTCCCTGGCAAATCGGTACGATTCCCATACCGCATAGCCTGTAGTGCTTAAGCATACCACGCCGAAGATGATGGCATACAGGCGTACCTGCCTGAAACTGTTCTCTATATTCCTTAAGGTTTTAAATTCCATAGTTTTAGGTTTTAGTTTTTACTCATAAGCCTGCCACTCACATTACCTACAGCGGCACCTGCCGAGGCTCCGGCAACATTCCCTGCTTTCTGTGTGGCCTGGTTGACGTTTCTTGTGTAATTCCCGGCGCCACCTGCCTGGATGATCCATCCGGTAACCGTCGGTATGGTAAAGTAGCCGATAATCCCAATGATCATAAAGATGATGTACACCGCATTGGAGGTATCCGGGATGAAGGTTGGGTCGGAAAGGTTCTCAATATCTTTTTCCAATATCAGCGATTGTATCTTGGCCAGCATCGAACTGAAAAGGTCGGAAACCGGCAACCACAAATACACACTGATGTACCGGGTAAACCATTGGTTTAGTGTGGACTGAAATCCATCCCAGACCGAAATGGCAAAAGCTATAGGCCCCAAAATAGACAATACGATCAGGAAGAAAGTACGGATGGTATCGATGACCAGTGCCGCCGCCTGGAAAAGTAGTTCTAATAGTTCCCTAAAGGCATTGCGGATGTCCTGCTTTAGCTGGTACATGCCCCGTTCCAGGTACATGCCCGACATGGTTGCCAGGTCTGCGGGCGACCATCCCAGTTCCTCCAGTTCCTTGTCAAATGCCTCGTCCGACACCAGATAGGCGGTCTCCGGGTTGCGCAGCATGGCCTCGCGTTCCAGCTGGTCCTTCTGTGCCTGCAGCTCATTAAGGTCAAGTACCTGCCCCTCCAAAATACCGTGGGTACCGGTAACGATGGGGCTAAGTACGGCATTGACCGTCCCCAGTACCATTGTAGGGAAAAACATGATACACAGCCCTAAGGCAAACGGCCTCAATAGCGGGAACAGGTCGATGGGTTCAGCGCGGCTGAGTGCCTGCCAGACTTTGAGGGCAACGTAAAACAATGCCCCAAGCCCGGCAAGCCCCTTGGCAACAGCCGCCATCTCTGCCGAGAGCGGCAGCATCTCATCATAGAGGTTGCGCAGCATCTCGTGCAGGTTGTTGAATTCAATATCCAGCAGCATGGCTTTTTACCAGTATTTTTGGTTCGCGGGGCCGTAAAGCTCCAGTACGCGCTGTGTATCATTTTGCTTACGTGCCCTGACAAAACTTACCGAAATGTTTTTTTTGGTATAGTAGCGTACCAGGTTATAATAATGCAGTACTTCCGAATGTACGCGCTCAATAATATCCATACGCTCCTTATCGCTCAGCGATAGGCTCGAAGCCGTGATGATCTGGCTCAGGTCCCCCAACAGCCCGGTGGTCTCGTTGAGCAGTTTTGAGTAACCAAAAGCAATGGCGCTCAGTTCCTGCGGGCTGAAGTTAGGGTCGTTCATCATCAGGCCAAATCCGGTTACATACAGGTCGGAGATATCCCCAACCAACAGTACCGTTTCCTGAACCCTGCGGGCATCCTGTACCAGGTTATTGACCGATTTAAGGGCATCGTAATACTCCTTGCCCTGGTCAAACACTTTCTTAACTTCTTTGAAGCTGTTCAGCGTGTTGCTGGCAGTTGCAGACGTTTCAATAATTTGGTTGGCCGTGTTGATAATGCCCTGCGCGTAACTTCCCGGGTCACTCACAACCCATTGCGCCCTCACCGGTGCGGCAGCCAGTAGCAGTACTGCACACACCCCATAAATGATTTTTTTCATGATATTGATTTTAATTGTTATTATTTATTCCTCACGGCGCCTTGCCGCGATACGCCGGATGGCGAGTTCGACATTGCCCCCAAGCTGGCTGGCCAGTTCCATGACTTCCATTTTCTCGCTTTCTTCCGTAGTATAGGCCAGGTACTCCTCCAGGCTAACCTCGGTGGCATATACTGCCGACTGCACGCCGCCAAGCCCGATCCATACTTCCTTGTACAGCCGCGAAGGGTCATTGTTCATATTGATGGACAACACCTGTGCTTTTTCTTTGTCCGTAAGCCCAAGCATCGCCTGTATGTCATCAAATTTGTTCATGTATTTGCGCTGGTCCAGAAGGATTTTGCAATCCGAATTGTTGATGATGCTTTCCTTAACGATTGGCGACTGGATGATATCATCTACCTCCTGGGTCACCACGATGGCTTCGCCAAAGAATTTCCTGACGGTCTTAAAGAGGTATTTGATGTAATCCGCCATGCCTTCCTTGGCAATCGCTTTCCAGGCCTCTTCAATAAGAATCAGCTTGCGCTGGCCTTTCAGCCTGCGCATCTTATTGATGAACACTTCCATGATAATGATGGTCACAATCGGAAAGAGGATTTTGTGGTCTTTGATGGCATCAATCTCAAAAACAATAAATCTTTTGGAAAGCAGGTCAAGCTGTTTGTCGGAATTGAGCAGATAGTCGTATTCACCGCCCTTGTAATAAGGTTCCAGTACATTCAGAAAGTTCGCAAGGTCAAAGTCTTTTTCCCTTACCTTTTTATCTTCCAATACCTTTTGGTAATCCCCCTTCACATAATCGTAGAAGCCATTAAATGATGGAACAGCTGACTGCTTTTTGATCTGATCGATGTAACCGCTGACAGCATTGGAAAGCGCCACCTCTTCGGCGCGTGTCGGCGGCTCGTCATCTCGTTTCCACAGCGTGAGCACCAGCGTCTTGACGCTTTCCCTTTTCTCAATATCAAAGACTCCATCGTCCGTGTAGAAAGGATTAAAAGCAATAGGATTATTTTCCGTGTAAGTAAAATACACGCCGTCTTCGCCTTTGGTCTTGCCGTGGATGAGTTCACACAATCCCTGGTAACTGTTACCGGTATCCACGAGCAGTACATGGGCACCCTGCTCGTAGTATTGCCGTACCATATGGTTGGTGAAGAACGACTTTCCGCTGCCCGAAGGCCCCAAGATGAACTTGTTGCGGTTCGTGATGACCCCGCGTTTCATGGGTAGGTCGGAAATATCCAAATGGATGGGGTTGCCGGTCAGGCGGTCGGCCATCTTTAGCCCAAAAGGCGATGGCGAATCCCTGTAATTGGTTTCCTGGCTGAAAAAGCACAGTGCCGGCTCAATAAACGTATAAAAACTTTCCTCACTGGGAAAATCACCAGCGTTCCCGGGGATTCCCGCCCAGTACAGTGTGGCCACATCGGTGGTGTTGTGCCGTGGCTTGCATTCCATCAGTGCCAGCGCGCTTCCGGTATCGTTCTTCAGCTGCTTCAGTTCTGCCGGGTCGTCCGACCAGGCAACCACGTTGAAATGGGCACGGATGCTGGAAAGCCCAAACGAGTGGGCTTCATTGAGGTATCGTTCGATCCATTCCTTATTGATCTGGTTGCTGCGGCTGTACCGGGCGAGCGAATGCATGTTCTTTGCTGACTTCTCAAACTTTTGGAGGTTGTCGTCGCTGTTGTCCAGGAACAGGTACTGGTTGTAGATATGGTTGCAGCTGAGCAGCAGCCCGACCGGTGCGGCAAAAGAGAGCCTGCAATCGCTGCGGTCGGTGGAGAGTTTTTCGTAACGGGTGTCGGCGGATACGGTTCCCGGTAGGTCATCCGTATCGGAAAGCGTATGCAGGCACAGCCTTTTGTTCCCGATACGCACTTCTTCAGCGCCAAGGGCGATGTCCTGCATCGGCTCATCATCGCTTGTCGACAAGGTCAGGTATTGTTCCAGCAGCCCCTGCTTTTCATCAGTGCCGACAATATCCTCTTCAGTGAGGCGTGTCATTTTAACCAGTCCCGAATCATTGATGATACGCTCGAACTGGGCAACGGCTTCCATAAACTGGTGCACGGCTTCTTTATCTCTCGCTTCCTTTGGGATTAATTTTCCCCGGCAAAGCGACGAGAAATTGCTCTGCATGCGCATGCGTTCCTTCGTCGTTTTGGTAAGGAACAGGTAGCAGTAATGGTTCAGGAACGGGCGTTCGTTAAAATGCTGTTTGTAGGACTTGCCTAAAAAGCTCAGGCCTTCTTCAGTCAGGTCAGGCGCATAGGTTTCCTTGATGAACCAGTCCTGTTTATGCACCACCGTGTAATCCGGCAGCGTTTTGACCGCTTTGTGCCAGGCCGCATGGATGGCTTCATACTCCGCCGAACCTACAGTAAACAGTTCCGGGAGACTAACCTTAAAACAAGCCGTAATGTCGGCATCCTTGCTCAGGATGCAATTCTCTTCTACGGCAAGGAGTGGGAACTTTTTTTCCAGGGTTGTCGCTTTGGCTGTATTTCTCATGTTGTTTCCTTTTTAAGGTTCGACCGTACGTAGCGCCCAATGCGCCTGCGGGAAAGGATGTACCTGGGATGGCGTTTACGCGCCGCAACCTTCATCAGCCCATGCTCCCCGTACTTTTTGTTCATGGCAAAGGTTTGCCAGATAAGCAGCGATGCACCGCCACCGCCGATACCGATACACACATACGACCCCATCCCTGCGATGTACAATACCATGACCAAAACCAGTACGCCCAGTAAGCCGCCTGCAAAAATGAACAGGTATTGGGCTTTCAGCCCTTTGAATTCTACCGTCCTTCCGATGCCCTTGTTGATGTTATAGCTATTCATAACAGTAAGGGTTAGAGGAAGAATGACCTTAGGATAGTAGCAGCTACGATCAGGAAGATACAGGCACCGAACCAGCTGGCCGCCGTCTTGCTGGTATCGGGGTCACCGCTGCTGAATTTGTTGTAGACCTTCACGCCGCCAATCAACCCCACTACAGCCCCAATGGCATAAATGAGCTGTGTGGCGGGATCAAAATACGAGGTCACCATCTGGGTGGCTTCCGTGATCCCCGCTGAACCGTCTCCCTGGGCAAAAGCCCCCGATACTGCCAGCAGCAAGGCTGCCGTAAACAGTACTTTTTTGCTTTGTTTTTTCATAATATTTACCGAATTAATATGTTGTTAAACACCTGCTAAGGACAGGATTACGGCAAATTTCAGCGAGAAATCAAGGCAAGCGGAAGGATGGCATTGGTTGGATAATCTTGGCTGTGAAAGGAGACGGTATAGCTGATTATGCTACATTTGCAACATGAATGTTGTATGGCAATGTGTTGTTGATAGTAAGAGGTGGTGCGTCCAGGAATGCCTTTAACCGTGTAAAGCTGAATAGGTCAGACGGTGTCTGACCTATGTTACAATACAATTGATCGTAGAAATTTGCTTTTCTGATAAAAAAAGCATAGATTTGCATGATGCAATCATATATGATTGCATCTAATACATCTTAAACGTTCCCCTCCCTGCATAAAAGTAAAGCACGAAATTTGCATTTCTAATAAAAAAACGTTACCTTCGCATAGTGCTATCATATATGATAGCACTTAGTTAATTATGAGAAAAGAGTCATTCTTAGCAGCACAGGCAGATATTGAGGCTTATTTCGAACACGGCACTGCGTACACCACCCATGACATAGCAGCACTATTTGAAAAAAACCGTGAAGACTGGGGAATTGCATCCTACAGGAACTATCTGCATTTTATGTCTTTTCTCAATGAAAAAAATATACTTATCACAGAGCGTCTAAAGCACACGGCCACCGGATCCATTAAGCAGGTCTTAGCAAAACCCGGAATCAGCAAACATTACATTGCACAAACCATAAAGAAAGACGGGCATTTAAGTAATTATACAGCGATGCAGATCCATCAGCTGACACTACAAATCCCAAAAACCGTCTATATGAGTTTTGATAAATATGCAACTGCACCTTATGACGCGGAGCAGCGTGAACTGGAACAGTTGGCTGTTGACAATGCTTTTTCAAAACCCCAAAGGCTGACCTCGGAAGTATACCGCTCCGAAAAGGATAATACACGCTATTTTTTCATACAGAAAAAAATGGATGAGAACCACACCGGGATCGTGGAAAAAGACGGCTTATCCTATACAGACCTGGAGCGGACACTACTGGACTGTGCCATTCGCCCGGCCTACTCAGGAGGAGTTTTGGAAGTGCTGGAAGCCTTCGTAAAAGCGAAGAAAAAAGTAGATACTGAAAAGCTTGAAAGTTACCTTGCAGTGTTGGACTATATTTATCCCTACCACCAATTGATAGGTTTTTATATGGAACGTGCCGGATACGGTAAAAAAGAATTACAGCCCTTTCTCAACAGAAGGTCAGGCCTGAATTTTTATCTTACCTATAATATGTCCAATAAAATATATGATGAAAAATGGAAAATGTACTACCCTAAGGGGTTTTAAGTATGGCTACGATCTGCATCGTAAAATCATAATAGAAATCAAAGCCTTCGTTATCGGCACTTAATGTGTCGACAACACTGTTCCAGTTTTCCCTTTGATAATCTTTATGACCCGGTAAAAGGTCCAAAAAATCCATAGGGACATTTTTTGCATTAAATATTTCCCGGACTAGCGCCCTGTTTTCTTCGGAACTAAAATCCATATCGTAATGCTGGCAGATATTCCAGATATCATAGTAGTCCCTGGCACGGCCTTTTACCTTTGCCGAAGGTACGATATCCTTGTATTCGGGCATCGACTGGCATAAGGCCCTGACTTTTTCCAGAACGATCATTTCAGGGGTGTAGACATTTAAGATTGTACCGTCCACTTCCTTCCTGCTCATCGTTTTTATGTATTCGAAACTGCTTATATCAACCGTAAACCTTGTAGACTGGTCTACTATCTTATAGGCTTCCCTGCGTGTCTTCTCTATATTATCGGGATCGTACCTGTCCCGGTCGGTCACCTTGAATTCGATGCTGTAGCCTTTCCAGACCTTGACGGCATTGGTCTTGGGCTTTTCAAAAAACCTGACATCGAATGCAACAAGGCCTTCGCCCTGGAACTCTTGGTTCAGTAACACATCCAGCGTACCGTGGATCCTCTCAAAATCCAACGGTGAAAAATCACCCTCAATCGAAAAATCAATATCCATGGACGCCCGATCCGTTATCTCGTAAACCATCTGCAACGCGTTGCCACCTTTTAAGACCAGTCCATACATAAGTACTTCATCATTCATCAGGGCTTTGAGGGTCAGCTTCTTTATTTTTTCGATCATCATGTGGCTTTTGGGTCGGGTATTTTACAAACCCTAATTATAAACGGAAAGATAGCAATTAAAGCCGGGAGCTTATTTAAATGTGGTCAGAAATATCGAAATTATCATTAGTATCCCGCGTCAAGGGAGAGCCTTTAGCCTGCTGTCCGGCAATCGTCCTGTCTAGTAACAGTGCTATTTTTTTTGAGGCATCGCCGATTTTACTTTCGAGCAATTCCAAAAGTTCGGTCCCTTCAATTTTTGAGGCAATACTAACCACCATTTTTTCCTCAGGTGGTTCCAGGGCGTTTTGTGCCAAAAGTTTTCCCACACCGACCAGTTGTTCAAAGGTAATACCCGTGGCAAAGCCATCATCAGCGAGTACTCCCTGCGTCCCCCAATATTCCTGCTCTTCCTCCAGGTCGATTGGAGTGGTGGGCACGTCAGCCCGTGCTTGCTGTGGAGAAGGTGTGGCTGTAGGTAGCTGTTCACCAGGAACCCTGTTTGCGTTTCCATCTTTATTTTCCGGTTCAATACCTTTACGCCCTATCTTGGGGCTTTGCCCTTCATAACTTTTTAAAGGTTTTGGCTGTCCCATAATGTCGGGCAGTTCGGGATTTACTTTTTCCTGTTGTGGCCTGTCATATGATTTTTTGTTAATCGTAAATTTATCTTTTAAGAGCAGGGCGATGATGGTCAACAGGCAAATAACAATTAGTAGTTCCATACGATGAGATTTTAGAATAATGCTTTATACTTTTCTTTGAATTCCTTGGTGATGTCTCCTTCAAACATCCGGAAGTGATGTTCGATAATGTTGTTCAGGTACGCGAACAAGGGGATCTTATCGCTGCCGATTACCTGGACAATACGTGTCAGGCGCTCATGGTACTCCCCGCTGATGTACATGCTTTTATTTCCCCGTTTTTGTATGGTTTCTGTACTCAGGAAGGCCTTCTCGTAACTTCCCAGGCTACCAGTCGCTGTCGTATCCGAAACATTGAGGGACACAACAAATTTTCTGTTTTTATCTTTATGCTTCATTATAAAATAGGTTTAAAGCGTTCGTTAAAATAATGGGTAATATCATTGGATAAATTAACTACGTTGACCCCTTTCCGCCAATTTTAATTAGGCTGCTAATTAATTGTAGACCAAGAGAAATAGTGGTCAATTCTAAATCGGCGAAAGGGTTCAATCGCGTCTGGTTTTTGCACGCTATATTAGTTAGCATCACTTTCAACCTTTTATCATGAGTAGACGAGTAGTATCTGTTTAGGTAAAAGATTATAACCCAAATCATGGCTTATCAATTTGTGTTCGATAGAACCCTCACACATTAGGTGTATACGATTTGGGGCTAATTTCAATAGTGATTACAACGAGCTTTATAAAAATGCAATAGATATGATATTAAAGAGTATAAATAGTCCTGCATTCGAAATAAAACACAAATAACTGTAAATCAAAAATTTAAGCATCATAAAATGAATTAAATAAAGTCAAAATAGGCACAAGGTGTTCGACTGTGATCCCTGACAGCCCACACATCATTAAAACCTCAGTATTTACTGGGGTTTTCTTTTATAGTATGAGGGGGTTATCGAACTTTCAAGTTTTGTTATTTGATATATTTATATCAAATTTATTAAGACGTGGCAATACATATATTTTCCTTTACCTCATCCCATCTACCCCAAACTTTTTAGGCTTCAATTGGTTATAAAATAAAGTATTTTATTTGCATCCCTTGCCAACGACAAAATCTTGACTCTAATCTATTTATCAAAATTATTATTCGTCTATATACCGTGAGCCTCTCAACAAAGCTTAAAGGTCTTTAAAACAAAGTTTAGCCGTTTAGCGTATCTTACATTTGCCATGGTAAATAAATACGTCCAAGAAAGTGAAGAAGATTCTGCATATCAAGTCTAGCCCTAATGCACTGAATTCTGTGACCAATAAACTGGGTACGGCGATAATCGAGAATATACGGCATTATTATAATGAGGTGCAGGTGGAGGAATTAGATATTGTTGCTGTGCAATTTCCACATATAACCCATGAAATTATAGAAGCATTCCGAATGCCAGACTTAATGAAGTCTTCGGAACAGAAAGCACTTACCGAAATGTCTGGAAAAGCGATATCGCAAATTGACCAGTCCGATGTGGTAGTTATCAGCGTACCAATGCATAATTACTCAATTCCATCCGCTTTAAAAGCATATCTTGATCACATTATACGACCGGGATTAACCTTTGGACTTACCACAAAGGGTCCTGTAGGTAGATTTACCGGCAAAAAAGCATACATCGCTTTTTCATCGGGCTGGGATTTTACAACTGTTGCCTTAAAGGACAATGATTATTGTATCCCTTACCTAAAATCTGTCCTGAAATTAATTGGTATAATTGATATAACAGTCTATAAAATTGAAGGCGTTGCAGGCCATGCTAAGGATTTAGAATTGCATAGGGTCATTGCCCAAATAGTATTGTAGTTAAAGGCCAATCTTAAACAATAATAAATTAAAGAACATAAATAATAATATATAAATGATGGATAATAATTATAGTGGAGTCTTGCAACAACCGCTGCGTTCAGGTTTTAATGAAGCATCTACCACAAATGAGGTTATTAAAGGTATAGACCTTACGGGTAAAAATGCCATAGTAACCGGCGGTTATAATGGGCTTGGTTTAGAGACAGTAAAGGCTTTAGTTTCTGCGGGTGCAAAAGTGACTGTCCCGGCGAGGGATATAGAAAAGGCAAAAGATAACCTGTCAGGTATTCCTAATGTGGAAGTAGAAGTCATGGATTTAATGAATCCTGATTCAATAAACACATTTGCGGAAAGATATACATCCTCAGGTAAACCATTACACCTGCTTATCAATAATGCGGGTATAATGTGGAATCCCTTAACCCGTGATGAAAGAGGTTATGAGTCGCAATTTTCCACTAATCACTTGGGTCATTTTCAGTTGACGGCTAAACTGTGGGAAGCGCTGGTTAAAGCTACCGATGCAAGAGTGGTGAACGTTTCATCGTCAGGGCATTATTTTTCGCCTGTACATTTTGATGATGTAAATTATCAAAACAGGGAATACAATAAGTTTGAAGCTTACGGCCAGTCGAAGACCGCTAATATACTTTTTACAGTGGAATTGGATAACAGAGGGAAGAAATACGGGGTCCGGTCGTATAGCCTGCATCCTGGCTTAATTTTAGATACCAACCTGGGAAGGCACCTCACCTTTGATGATTATGTTGCATTAGGTGCCGTAGACGCTGACGGCACTCCAAATTCTGAGGCTAATGCCGCATTAAAAAAAATCCAAAAAACACCTGAACAGGGAGCAGCTACCGCTGTCTGGTGTGCCACCAGCCCACAATTGCAGTTTATTGGTGGCGTATATTGCGAAAACGCAGATGTAGCGCCTTACGACCCAGATACCTACAGCAGTGGTACATGGAAGAATAATAGGTTCGGAATGCGCGGTGTCGTACCTTTTGCTCTTGATAAAGCCTCAGCAAAACAACTTTGGATATTGAGTGAGGAATTGACAGGCACAATGTTTACAATCGCTTAAAGTGATTATTACAGAGGGAGACATAAGGTTTCCCTCTATTTGTTTAAATTTGTAATACACATGGCAAAAAGGGAACTATATAGTAATGCAGACATCGTTTTTACCTGTAGTGAAACATTTCACTACAAAGGGGAAATGATTATGGAAGAACATGCACTGGTACGGGTGTTGTCGGGAGAGTTAAAGGTTATACAGGCAGGGCAAACCTATGTCTTTGGAGCTGGAGAAACGCATTTATTTCCTAGAAATCAATTTGCAACCCTCATAAAATACGAGAAAGATGGACAGGCTTACAAAGCTATCATAGTGAAACTGTCGGGGTCTGACCTGAGGGATTTTTATGCAACGCATCTTTTTGGAGAAATTACCTTGCCTAAGCATATTACTGCATTTAATAAATCACCTTTGCTGGATAGTTTTTTCAATTCCTTATTACCTTATTTCGAATTGGATAATAAGCTCCCAAAGGAACTCGCGAAATTAAAAATTGTTGAAGGCATAACTATTCTTCGCACTTTGGATGTAAATATAGACAGTGTTTTAGCAGACTTTTCGGAGCCTGGGAAATCAGAACTTAATGAGTTTATGGAAAAGAATTACATGTATAATATGCCCATACACAAATTCGGCTACCTTACCGGCAGAAGTATTACAACCTTTAAACGTGATTTTAAAAAAGCGTTTCAGACTACGCCGCAACGATGGCTAACACAAAAAAGGCTTGAGCTAGCCCATTACCAATTAAAGGAAAAAAACAGAAAGCCTACTGAAGTATATAGCGAAGTAGGGTTCGAAAATTTATCACATTTTTCTTATGCTTTTAAAAAGCAGTTTGGTTACGCTCCCACAGATATAGCCTGATATAATCAGACTCTCTTAATACAACTTAATCCTGATTTAGCTGGTTAGTGGTTTTAATGTTTTTTATTTCTTTGAATAAAGTCAAAATAGGGACTAGGTGTTCGACTGTGATCCCTGACACTCCACAATTTAAAAATTATTGAGAAATCAATAATTTTTTTTATTAATATAATTTTTTCTTCTTCTAAATACATATTTACTATTTATTTAGAAGATTAGGGTGTTCGATACATCCCTCATAAGTATAATGGTGCTTAATGAAAATATTCATAGAAAACTTGGGTAAAAATATATAGATCACAGAAAGTACACCCAAGTCTTTACATATAAGTTGTCTGGCAGACTAGTTCCCAAATCTTGATAAAAAACACTACATTGCTGCTCCAATTTACCAATAAATGAATGCTTACCTTATACTTGTTTGCCTTATTAGTTTATCCGCTGCCTTTGCCTATGTAAACCACCGTTTTATAAAACTACCGTTTGTAATAGGGCTCTTTTTCCTGGCAACAGTGCTTTCTCTTATCGTTATAAGCAGCCGCTGGTGGGATGTGATCCATTATGTACAGATCCGCGATTTCCTGGGCAGGATTGAGCTCAGTGAAGTAATACTAGATATCATGCTGGGACTTCTTTTATTTGCAGGTTCATTACACACCAACTGGGATAATATTAAGAGCCAGTTGAAACCCATTACCCTGTTTGCGGTACTGGGGGTTGCCCTTTCTACCATCATTATCGGCGGTGCCTTTTACTGGGTGTCCGGCCTTTTAGGCCTGGGTGTCGGTTTGCTGCACTGCCTGATTTTTGGTGCCTTGATTTCCCCGACAGACCCGATTGCGGTTTTGGGGATACTTACCAAGGCCAACGTGTCAAAAAAAGTGGAATCTACCATTGTGGGTGAATCCCTTTTTAATGATGGTGTGGGCGTGGTTATCTTTATAGCTTTATTGGAAACCTTGAAGCTGGGTAACCCTGAAATAGACTTTTCACACTTTGGCGTTTTATTTTTACAGGAAGCCCTGGGAGGATTGGCCTTTGGGCTTGCCTTAGGCTTTAGCCTCCATGCCCTTTTAAAATCCATAGATAATTATGAAACCGAGGTATTGCTTACCCTGGCTTTTGTAATGGCGGGATATGCAGTTAGCAATATGCTGCATCTATCCGGTGCACTTGCTATGGTCGTAATGGGACTTTTGGTGGGCAACTATAAAAGAGATAAATCGATGAGCGACAAGACACAGGAATATGTACATAAATTCTGGGAACTGGCCGATGTATTGCTCAATGCCGTGCTGTTTATAAGTATTGCATTTGTACTGGTGGTGATTGATTTTGAGGTGTCTTATTTTGTAATAGGCCTGCTATCCGTTCTTATTGTGCTGCTATCCCGCCTTATCGTTATCCTTATCCCAAAGGTGCTGCTGCCCAAAATGGTAAATTTTAATTATAAGGAATCGGCAATCATCATCTGGGGCGGCCTGCGCGGTGGGCTTTCCATTGCATTGGTATTGTCGCTGCCGGAAAGCAGGGGAAAAGATATTTTAGTGATTGCAACCTATTGTTGTGTTGTATTCAGCATCCTGATACAGGGGCTAACAGTAGGTAAGGTAGCAAAGTACTTTAGCCGCCCGTAATATTAATCATTGTATAGTAGAAACTAATCCCTTATTGTTTCTGGGTAAACACAACCAATAAAGGTATTTTGCCTTTTGAGTAGCTGCTAAAGCATTCTTCGCAGCCTTACATTTAGGTTAATATTAACGGCTACAGTAACTGCGATTATTTTAAAGAAATAATAAAAACGTATCTTAGTGCTAAACAAGTTTTTCAAATAAAAAATGAAAAGGATAACAGATATATTTAACCTTCACGAGGGTGAAGATGACAGGGAGACAACACTCGAGAATATCAGGAAGAACATATCCTTTAAAGGTGCTAACCTATGGATATTGGCCTGTGCTATTATTGTAGCTTCAGTTGGTCTGAATGTAAATTCCACCGCTGTAATTATCGGTGCAATGCTAATATCGCCGTTAATGGGCCCTATAGTGGGTGCTGGTTTTGCCTTGGGTATTTATGACTTTACGCTCCTTAAAAGATCACTAAAAAATTTGCTCAATGCAACGGTAGTAAGCCTTTCGGTATCAACACTGTATTTTTACCTTAGCCCTTTTAAAGAGGTGCAGTCGGAACTTTTGGCACGTACTTCCCCCAACATCTATGATATCCTTATCGCGTTTTTTGGTGGCGTGGTGGGGGTAATTGCCGTAACCCGGTCAGAAAAAGGTAATCCCATCCCCGGAGTAGCGATTGCTACTGCCTTAATGCCGCCGCTATGTACTGCGGGTTATGGCCTTGCCACGGCACACTGGACGTTTTTCTTTGGGGCTTTTTACCTGTACTGTATCAACTGCGTATTTATAGGCATCGCTACTTTTTTAATCATCAAATACCTTAAATATCCTGCCATAAAGCAGGTAAACGATAAGCAGCAGAAACAGGTAAAAATCATAATAACCATTTTAATTACCGCGATGCTCGTACCCAGCAGCTACCTGGCGTACTCGCTTTATAGGGAGCAGCAATTTAAAAAGAACGCCGACCTTTTTATAGAAAATGAATTCAGCAACAAGGGATATACGGTGGTGTACAAAAAAACCGACTTTAACACCAAAAGCAAAAAGCTTGAACTGGCTTTTCTCTCCAAGCGGTTTGATAAAGCAGAAATAGCAAAGCTGAAGGAAGAACTGAATACAAATCCGTATTTAAAAGGCACCAACCTTGTAATTCGCCAGGACAGCACCGACCGTTTTAATGCCCTTAAAGGCGATATCCTTAACCAGATAAAGAGCAGTGAAAACGAAATGAATGAAAAAGATGTCAGGATTGTCCAGCTTGAAAAAGAACTTACCAAAAATACTTTTGACAATAAGCAGTTGCTGAAAGAAAGCAGGGCATTGTTTCCGGATATTACCTCATTATCCGTTACAAAGAACTCATTGGTAACGCCTAAAGACAGCCTTATTGCACTGACTGCCGTTATCTATGATGTTACAAAATCGCTGAGCAACGAAGACCAGGAGAAATTTAAAAAATGGCTGAATGAACGCCTTTCCGTTAAAAATGTGGAGCTCTTTAAGAAGCAGTAAATCACTTTCCTGCTTTTTGGCGTTGTCTTTTATTGTAGGTGCTGAGCAAAAAATAACCTGAAACACCTGCCAGCACGGATGCTGGATATACCAATTAAATTGACCCCCTCTCGCCAGAGCAAATTGACCCCTTAGAGTTAGTAATTTAAAAGAGCAAAAGTTGTAGTACTGACAGGTTAAAAAAACAGCTGTTTTTTGTCCTGGTTA